>ERZ773111.935-NODE-935-length-16059-cov-4.842539_pt1 | contig 16059 bp, 23 predicted proteins | sample MGYA00580567_ERZ773111 | MGnify/ENA primary metagenome ERZ773111 (study PRJEB29015, sample SAMEA2737875) | human gut metagenome | biome: human gut; feature: human-associated habitat; material: faeces | place: China | collected 2012 ...
AATGTAAAATAAAAATCGCTTACTATTTCACATTTTGTTACATGATTGCATTAATGCGTACACAGATAAGAACATACGTTCTATTTAACATTTTATGATATTATTGGATGATAATAAGAATAGTATACCGAACGGTAGGTAGAGTGTTTATTAGTCGGTGAAAATGTAGGAAAGAATGTGCAATAGAAATTGTGTTGGGATGAATGGTAAAGTGTATAATAAGATGTGAAAATTAAACGCATTTTAAAACCGCCCCGAAGGGCGGTAGAAGATCATGTAATAGAAAACAAATTACCATATGGCACAACTTCAGAAATAGGATTCATTCTTGCCCCGTTTGTTAAGGTTGCCGACGCATATATACCATTTGTTGACCAGTACAACGGGTATACCTTGCTGTCAAACCACACGGCAATCATAGTAGCTAAATCTTGATAAAATTGCGCGTCTGACTGTAGTAACTTTGTCTGGTAAACAGCGTTAGCGGATTCGCCTAAAATAAATCCAGTTCCCTTCAAGTGCATTCCGTCCCGGCAAAAATTGACCGTCAAGTTGACGTTTGTAGATTTACCTTCAATTTCCGACAGTACATAGTCATAAGGTACAATATATCCGTTCTGGCATTCAATTTTAAAGTCAATCCATGCTGAGGTAATCTCTCCGGTATTGTAAAATGCAAACGTATAATCTCCGGCGTCAACTTCAAAAGTAGCAGACGTTCGCGTTTTCTGTCGCGAGAACAAGCAAATACGTGATTGCGCTCCGGCGCTGTCTGTAAGTGCGATCTGTTGCTGATTAAATGTGTCGCCTTCGACTGCGCATATACCAGACACGCGGATTCTCACTTTTCCTCCGTTTGCGGAAATTACCGAAAATTTTGACGTCTGTTCGTATGATTTAAAAAACAGCGCATCATCAAGCAATGTTTTCGGAGTATTTAACACGTTCGGAGAAAATGCGCGTATTGTTGTGGGGCTGGCTATGGCGTTGCTGCAATCAAACCATTTTCCCGGGTAGCATCGCCCATTATTACTATTGCGGCTGATAATCTGGTTAAAGATTATTGTATTTAATCGATCGTTTGGATGGATCCAGATTCCGTTTGAATTATCATTTAAATAATATTCTGTATAATTTAAATGATTGACCGGGCATAGTGTAAACAAATTGAAATATTCGATATTATATTTTTCACAGTATCCAATAACCATGTCGTTAAAGGCGTCCTGCGTACTACCCGTATATCCGTTTGCCTGTGATGCGCCCCACGATTCTTGGTGCACAATTGGTGGCAAAACAAAAATGGGAACGCATTTTTTATTCATCAAAAATGTGAAAATTGCGTTAAGACAATAGTTAATATCGTTTGTGCTTCCCTTCATTCCTGCTGCGCCGGGGTAGTTATAATGCCAGCCGCCTAATTCATTTGCGCCATAACACATAAAAATATAATCAAAACTGTTTAAATCTGCCGCGTTTGGTATTAAATCAATTGCGCCTGTGCTATTATTATCATGTACAATAGCGGTTCCTGATACTCCTCTGTTTGTGACTACCGCGCCAAACTCAGCTAGCTTTTTAATGTAACTGTTTTCAATCTGTGTTGTGCTATCACCATATACCACTACCTTTTTATCACGAAGCCAGTGTTTTCTCGCAATAACATCTTTCACGTCAATTATCTGCCCCAAAATGTTAAAACTTTTTACTTCCGACATATTAACCTCCTCTATAATGCAATTCCTGTTGCAAATGAGATTGTTTCGTTCGCATATTCTACTATTAAACTTTCCTGCGATAATATTTTAACGTTACTTTCATTTATTGTTGCTTTGTTTAATGCATTAGTAGCTGTTGTTTTTGCGTCTGTTACGCTGTTTGTGGCGGCTTCCGCTGATTTTAATGCGTCTTCAGCATTTTGCGTGGCAGTTCGAGAATTTTCCAGCGCGACAGCGGCATCTGAAGCAGCTCTGTTAGCAGTATTTGACGCACTGTTAGCAGTTGTTATCGCGTTTTCGGCGGCAGTGAGTGCGGAGCTGCTGTTTGCAAGGGCGACATTAGAATTTTTTACAGCGTTCTGTGCATTGTCGCGCGCTGTTATATCTTTTATGTTATATGCTGTACCGCTAATAGAAATTTTTGCTACATCACTCATTTTTTGTCTCCTTTAAAATTATCGTCTCTGTTGCGGAGTCATAAATAGCGGCAATCATAATATTATTAAACTGTTCATCAATATACTGTTTGATATTATCGCTTAAATCTCCATTTACCAATCCAATTAACTGATTTACAGTGTAAACAAGTTTGCATAGTGTTTCATAATAAGACATTGAGTCATCAAATACCAACGGAAGAATATTCTGTTGCCGCCTCCATGCCCACGAATTTTCATTCATACTATCACCACCTAATATATATTCATAAACAAATCGCTAAGTTCAAAAATAATTTGCATATCAATGTTTAACAATGTTTCCCTATATTCCTGTATAAGCGACGCATAAGAAGAAGAACTATTTTTACCTGTAACATGCTCTACATAGTCTCTAACATTTTGATTTTCTTCCGCAAATTTATTATTTGATTTTCCGGTTGTGTTTCCTGTAGTATCCGTTTTATTTGCTGTTGTGTTTTTTTCTGTTTTGCTGATTTGTTCACTTCCTGTTTCTGATAAAACATCCGTTCCGCTCTGCGTTCCGGCTGTCGTAACGGAATTGTCAGACGAAGTTGTGTTTTGCGCGGTATCGGTTGTAATTTCGGCATCTGTCAAATATCCGTTCGTTTTTATATTATCAATAGTGCCCTGTGGAGTATCGCTATGTAATTTCTGCCCGTTGTTTGTAGCACTGGTGGTCGTTGTTCCGACGCTAGTAACGGTAGAATCGTTTTTATTGTTCGTTGTGCGGCTCGAATCTGTTTTGTTTGTTCCGGTGTTTGATCCGGTCAATTCGCTAGTTCCGTTTATATTTTCTGTTTTTGTTTCACTGTCTGTTCTATCACTATTACTTGTTCCGCTTTTATTTGCATTGCTGTTTTCTGATATTGTTCTGGTAAAATCAATTTCATGTAGCGGATCAAATTTCAGCTGTTCTGACAGATATAATTTGTTGTAATATGGCATTATTTCACGCATTTTCTGGTTTAGCCAAAATTTCCAAAGAGAAACGGTTTCAGCGCAAATTTCACGTGTGTAATAATGCTGCAAAATTTTCTGGCATAAAAATTCCCGGTAATTTTCGTCAAAAATAGGGAAATTTGAAAAAATTTTATTCCATGATTTTGATACTACTAAATCTACATCATTATATCCGGTACTTTCCAGTAACCCTGCTTCATACTCACAAATATAGCGTACTTCTGTTGTGTAAACACTCAAATAATATCATCCCCTGTCTCTGGTTCCGCCAGCGGTGCATTGTTATAGTCAGTTAATGTACCATTGTCATATTCTACACTTATGTTTAGATTAAACATATTATTGATCTGTTCTGCCGCTTGCTGCCTTGCTTTTAATCTATTTTCCCTTTGTGCTGTGCTTGCCTGCCGTGCTTCCTGTGTTTCGTGCGTATTCAATCTCTCGCGCTTTTCAATTTCAAGACCACCTACCCCAAGGAACGCGAGAGCTTCTTGCATGACGTTTAATTTTTCTTTTTGTAAATCACTCACCAGAAACGGAGCTTTCAAATCAAGAACTCTCAGCGAATCTAAATCGAGTGCCTTGTCAGCGTAAATGACTGGAGCATTCATATCTATTTTCATAAATAGATTTTCAAGCGTAAGTCGCTGTTGATTCGTGCACTGTAATAGAATCGGGGTTTTCTGTGCCCTTAAATTGATATCTTTTGTGATTTCCAAGTTGGTCAATCGTTTGCAAAATGTTTGAATAATGGGAAGTAATGACATATGCATCAAATTGTCATATACAAGCACACTATCTTTATCTGTTTTCATTGATTGAAAACCATTGGATGCATATGCATTGCGCCGCGTCGGTATGTTATATACATCAAAATTTCCAGCTGTCGCGCATGGTAAAAATAAATGCCCGAGCACCTCATCATTAAAAAACAATCCGTTACTGTTATAAAATAATGTGTATTCAATAAAACGCGAATCAACACTACTTGGCAGTCCATCCCATTTGAAACAGCTCATTGCGATTGACGCTAATCGCATAAAATAGTAATTATAAGTAGACTGAATATCAACTGCCCCGGCATAATTTGAATCATATTTTTTGCTACCCATATTTTATCACCTCGCTAGGCGGGAGCGTTATCTAAGCTATAGTTGCCAATATTGTTATGATTTTTCCAGAAACGCACACCATTATCGAACATTGATTCTATATCACGTGCCGCGCTGGCAGGCATATTTCCATGTACTATACATCCGACTGTTTTGCAATATGTCCAGTTTGGGCGGGCGTTCATGTTCGGCGTTAAATGCTGCCGTACTGCGTACCCAAACATATCAAAATAATTGTCGATCATTTCAGCGTAGTTTCGGCTTATGTTTTTCTGCAAAAAGTAGAAGTCCTTGCCGCCTGCGCTGTATAGTGTAGAGCTACCCGCTGATCCGCCAGACTGAGGCGGTTTTTGGCTATAATCATACATTGATGCCATTATACCGCCAATTTTTTCACCTACTCCGACTCCGGCGGCGTTAACTAATTGCCCCGCGGCTGATACTGTCCGTAATGTACCGGAATCAATCGCGCTAAGAACGCTAATTGCGACGTTGCTACGTTCATGCGCCAGAAACGCTTTGTAACTGTCGATCGAATATGCGCAGGATGGAAAACCAGATAGAGTTATTTTTTCCGAATAATTATACCCGGCAGCATTTTTGTAAAAAACAGGTGTTAAAACAATCTCGGGATTTGGTGATATTAGCCCTTCTGCCGAAAACGACGCTTTGTTTCCACTGAAAAATTCATAGCGGAAATCTGCGTAGTTACCTTCACAATTTGTAACACTAATATAATTGTATGGATATATAAATAACTTATTGTTGCGCGGTGTATATCCGTCAATTTCTGTGTATGGTTTATCGAATGAATATTCCTTGTGCTGTAAATTTTGGGTCGCAAATAACGACGGCATCATACACATAGATATAATAGCATCTGACTTTGCATTATCCGTTAATTTTGTTATATAATCATCGACTGCTTTTTGTGTCGCCAGCGAAAACAGTGCACACCCGTTGTATATCCCACCCGCGGAGCTACTATGCGCATCTGTTGTGCCGTCACGATCAACTGTAGATAAAACTACGCACACCGCATCCTGCATATCTCCTGTTTTACTAACAGATCGGTATTTATAATCGCCAAATGCTAAATTTTCATCACAGATATTCGCTCCGATTGCATCATTTAATACATGCTGACGTTCCACGAAACACTCCCCAAGCGTGAATACACCCATATATGTCGTCATGTTATCAATCTCAAAATGTATTTCTGTTAAACCATTGTTGATATATTCTACGTCAGTTACAAATGCATAAAACCAAAAGTTTTCAAAACTGGTGTTTTTGTACCGCAGATATCCGATGTTGATTGCAGTTGACATTGGTAGCTGCGATCTGATAATACCCTTTTCGCGCGATACATAGGTCAGTGATTCTTCGCTTGCGATTTTCGTCAAATTCGCAAAGTAGGTGTTTTTTGATGATACACTGTCAAAATACAGCGTATCATCACGAGACAGCCCAAGGTCGGAAAAATATTGTACTGTTGAGTTTGGGGGTATATATGCCATATTTATTCAACTCGCTTCCACATGCGCAAACTTATCGTCAGTTCGCGAGTCTGTTGCTCCCCTACCACAAATGAACTACGCGTAAGTGATGAACTTAGGACATCGGCACTATAAGTAACCGGAAGGGTTTTACCGGCTTCCGGCCGCTCCCATTTCCCTACCGATAGAATAAAAGCATTTTCTCCACAATATACGCTTCCAACTGGGAATAGAATATTCACAAGTAATCTTAAATTATCGTCAGAAAATTCGTTCGCGCCGTTCCTGATATTCTCCCCCACTGTTTCCCATACGTTCCCTTTTGCATCAACTGTATCCGCTGGAATTAATTTTTTCATATTCTACCATTCAGCGGCGATTTTACAACCGCCGCCTACTACCTCTCTTATTTTGAAAATACTACTGTAGTTCCTACCGCGGTTGCCGCATTGATTTTTGTTGCCGCTGTATATTTTGTTCCATTTACAGTCAGCTCCAGTGCCAGCTCTGTAGCCGCTGCGCTCGCCGGAATCAAAATCGCTCCGTATTTCTGAATTGCTACTCCCGCCGCTGTTGCTGCTTCGATCTGTGTAAACAGGCAGTTATGTGGTGCCAGCGTAGCCGCATCCACCTGAGGGATTAACGACAGAACCGTTGCATCGTCAGATGTCGATTTATCCGCAACCTCTACTGTGATGGATGCCGGAAGTGCGCTGTCGGCGGTCGACGCAACAAATACCACCGCGTTACTAAACGGGCTGTAAGAAATTGTTTTCCACGTATGGAAAAAATAGTTCCAATATAATCCAGCGGCGGCATACTGTTCTGTAAACTTTGTATTGTTGTCGTATACCTGAAACCACTCTTCATCTACCAACACTGCTTTAACGTCAGCCATAATAGCCAATTCGCCGGCGGTAACCTCTTCCAGTCCGTCGCTGTTTGCTCTGATTTCTGCAAACCGATCATTGTCGAATGTTGCAAAATCGTCGATCAAATATAAACGCCCGATAAAATCCGCTTTGTCCATGTTAAATGCTGCCGCCAAAACGTCTACGTCGTACTCTGCGTTGAACATCGCATCCATGAAAATTGCCTGATTTTCACGCGGTGTAGCGGTTTTAACTCCAGCCGCGTTATTATCGCTGGACATGAATGTCAATTTATTGGACATGCCACGGAACTTTTTAGCAGCGTCATCAGGTTTTGCAGCATCGACTGATACCGGCGTCATTTTACCTGACGATACACCTTTGATTAACAGATACTTAAATAACAGAAACTCGTCATACTCAGCGGCTTTGTACACAGAATCTACAATCTTAGCGATCAAATCCTGAACACCCGCCATCGACAGAAATGCGCGCTTTAAATCATCGTCCTGAATTGTTACTGGATACATAACGCGCCAGTTCATGGCATGAAATGCGGATCGAACATCTGGTAACGTGCGCTTAAACTCTCTTGCAGCTGCTTTCTCCGGATCAAACTTTACGACCTTAGCGATCTGAACAAAAATCTCCTCTACTGTTTCTCCGAATTCCAGATATCCTTTTTTCAGGCGGGCATATGGATTGTTAAATGTCGCTGACCTTGCACGAACCAGCGCGATACGATTAACCAGAGCATTAATGAACTGATTTGCAAACGCAGGCGTCCCGTAAATTACTTCGCCTACGTGCGGGATATCGCTTGCCTGCGCTACTACCGGCACATTTTGCTGATAATCATATGATGCATTCTGACGGATAACATTTAAAATATCAATTGTAGACGCATTTAGCGTCGACTGTGCTACTCTGTACGCCATTATTTTACCTCCTCTGAAAACAATGATTCAAACGTTGTTTTTTCCGCTTCTGGTTCATCCAGTTTATTCGGATCATCTGTTTTAGGTTCGAAAAATCGATCCCTATATTTTTTTCTCAATTCCTCATTTTCCATTTTTAATTGTGCAATTTCTGATTCGTGCTGTGCCATGCTGTTAATTGTGTCGCTTGCATCTTCGATAATTGCTAAATCGCTATCCTCTGCTCTGTCCCCGACATATTCTTTAATCATCGCCAAAAATTCATCTGACGTTCGAACAGCCATTTTATCACCTCACATCTTTTTCATATAAAACCATAGTGGCATTTTTCGTCTGCCCCCAGCTGGTGGCTCCGGTGGAACTGGATGTCCTGACATGTATTCATACCATTTTCTAGCAGCGGCTTTTCGCTGCGGGAGATACAGCCCCCCTTGCTGGCTGTAATGCCATTCCATATCGTAGAACCAAAATTCCGTTGCCCGATCAATATCGCTTCCGGTTTCTCCGTTCAATTTCTGGTATTCAGGAAATGATATTGACGGGTAGCTACTACTTGTCTGCCAGCCCCACCGGGGACCCTGCCCATAGCCCATTGATGTATATGCTGCGTCATCTGCCTTTGTTAATAGCCAGCATTGAAAATTACCGTCCCACCAATTTTTCTTTTCTTTGTTAGCCGACCAAGGAAGCGGATTTGGGTATGTAGCAGTATATGCGGGGTAATCTGTCCACTGTGCTAAACCCATACCACCGGGAAAAAACGGCAAGTTGCTCAGATCACCGCCATGCGATGTTTCATAAATTCCGGGATTTAGCCCGGATTCTTCTGCAAAACAGCCAATCGCTCCAGCAATCGCTGTTAAATTCCAGCCATAACCGGTTAGAACTGCTTGTATTGCTGACACATTTTGACGTTGATCTGCTTCACTGATTCCGGTGCCAGATCCACCTATTTTGTATACAAAATCAGCCATTTTTCTTAATCACCTTTAATAGTTCGTTTACGTATTTTTGTACGCGGTTATAGTCATATCCTTCCGCGGTTAATGCGTCAACGCGTTCCTGCCCATTTCCATATTTTCCCCCTATTACTAGCAGCGCGACTGAAAGCAGCTCAGGCATTTCAACTACGGTAATTGTTTCACGTGAAACATCATTATTCATCTGCGTCACTCCTCAAACGATCGCACAACTTCTGCAATGCAACCGTATTATTGTTCACTGCTTCTGTCATTTTCTGAATATCTGTTGAATGCTTTTCATTAATTTCTTTAATTTCTTCCCTGTGTTGTTCGTTAATCTCTTTGATCTGATTCTGTGATCGAATACAATACCATCCCATTGCGCAGCAAGCCGCGATTGGAAAACCAAGTGATCCGATCAACTGCGAAACTGTTGAAATGTCCACTGTAACACCTCGCTTATTTTTTATTTCCATATATATTATACTATAATTAATATTATATGAAAGTGAAGTGTTACATTTATGTTTGAACAGTATGACAAATTTAAAACAACTCCCCCGTATTATAGCGGGGAAAAATTGCTAAATATGCTTGATTTACGATCTGAACAACCGGAAATTTATATTTCCACGTCAAACAGATCCGCTGGGAAAACCACGTTTTTCAACGGGTTTGCTGTGCATGATTTTATTACAAACGGGAATAAATTTGTACTGCTATATCGTAACAAATATGAGACAGAAAGTGCAGCTGAGAGTTTTTTCAAAGAAATTGGCGCAATATTTTTTCGCGGATTATCTGTGGTACAAGAAACTTTAGTTAAAAACGTGTGCTACAGATTACTAATAGGGGAAACCATTGATATAGATGATCCGGACGATACATTTTGTGGAACCTGTTGCGGCTATGTAATATCATTATCCGCTGCCGAGCAGATAAAGCGATGTTCACATTTAATGTCCGACGCAACAAAAATCATATTCGATGAATTTCAATCTGAAAAAGGAACGTATTTGAAAAATGAAATTTCACTGTTAATGTCAATACATGATTCATTAGCACGTGGAAACGGAAAGCAAGCAAAATATCTACCTCTATATTTAATAGGAAATCTAATTGATATATACAATCCATATTATGAATCCTTGGGAATTACGCAACGCCTGACACCTGATTGTAATTATATGCGTGGTGACGGCTGGGTTCTTGAACAGGGATTTAATCAGTCAGCCAGTGAGGCACATGAACAAAGCGCATTCCACAGGGCATTTGCGTCAGAGTCGTATACATCTACGTCAAAGGCAAAAGAATATCTAATAAAAGATTCGCAATTTATAGATAGAAATATCTCGAATCATGGATTATATATTGCAACAATTCATTTTAATAACGTAGATTATGCTGTTCGATATATCGAAGAATACAATATATATTATATTTCAACAAAAATTGATCCGTCGAAAAAAATAAAATTTGCTGCCACGGAAAGTGATATTTGCGCGAATGCGTCGTTTTTCCGAAAGCATACGTTAAAAGACCGGCTACGGGATGTTTTACACAGTGGGCAATTATGGTTTGATTGCCGAAAATCACAAACAGCTGGACTTGCATTTATATACGGGCGGGCATAAAAATAACGGGGCTGAGGACTGCCCCGTTACTATATATTGTATAAGACGAATCAGAGATTAATAGTTATCATTCTACTACTGTAGCATTCTTAATGAAATCCTCGAGTTCCATTGCATATTTTACAGATTCCTGTGAAATTTCAACGGTAGTGATCGCTGCTTCCGGGTGCATATCCTGCAAAATTGATTTTGCTCCTGCATATGAATATCTACCGCGGATTTCTTCCACGATACCATCGGCATAATGTGCTGTGTAAATATTGGTTACTACTGTTCTTGTGATCTTCATTCTTTTTTCACCTTTAAGCTAAGCTACATGTTGCAAAGCTATTTCCCTTCTTTGATTTTAAATGCTGAATCTTGATAATGATTGGTTCGTCTGCATCTTCATCATCTGCAAATGAATTAATCGTTTCAATAATTTCCTGCAACGCCCGCAGAAAAAATTCTGACCGGGTAGCGATGTACTCGTCCTCTCCGACTTTTACCGTTACGGAATTGAACGTTTCCCCAGTTGTTTCATTGACAATTTCCTGTACCACGTGACCATAGTACGTGAACTCTTTTCCGTCAGGAATGTCTTTCAGTGGTGTGATGTTAGTTGCCGTTGTAATTCTCAATGTTTCGCGTGCCTTAAATGTGGTTTCAACTACTCTTGCGCTCATGTGTTTGTTCTCCCTTTCTTATTTTTGTTTTTTGAGTGCTATTTATTTGTTACAATGATATAATACCATATGGTGTTACATTTGTCAAGCTTTTTTCGCAAAATAATGATAATATAATAGTGGGTAGTATATGTTACACATGTTCAGATATCGCGCATTAATTTGTGCTGAATGTGTGCCGGTGATGCGGAATCATATACGCCCTTTTTTAAATGTCATCCTGCGTGTATATAGTGTTTAAATTATTAATCAATTCTTGATATTCATCTGTTATGCTAAGCTCGTATGTTGTCCGCAAAATTGCCACGTTTGATTGTACATGCAATTCGTTCCCATCTACAAAAAATAATTCGTTAAAATCATCATTATATGTCAATGTTTTTTTCCAGTCTTGCCTCAATTTTGCAGGGGCGTTATCTTTTACCTCAAAACGGTAACCAATTTTAAAATTATCTAAATTCCCTAATAGCTGTGCACCGGCTTTCTTCGGAACGCCTGCGATTGTTATTTCCAGCTCACCATTCTTTTCGACTGCGTATTTTTTCGCCCCCAGCGTTTTAAATTTATCATATTTTCCCTCATAATCAGCAACTCCTAATATTTGCTTTTCGCCATCTTTTGTGTACGCAAAATAATTACAACCGCACTTATCTGCGTACTCAATCCATTTTTTATTATATTCCTCAAATGCGTTTAAATATCTCTCTGGATTTAACATTTTACATGAATCTGTATCACAATATACAAAATCATTTCCACACATGTCAATCATCTCTTGTAATCGCACACGGGCAACCGCTGTCACAGTAATTCCCCATTGATACGCCAAAAATTTCCTTTGCATCGGTGTGTAGTAGTTCTTTAACTGTTCTTTTGCTTCATCTTCTGTTGGTTGACGTGAATGCAATAATTTGTCGGTGTTATCATACTCTATCACTTCCTTGATTATTTGCTCTACCATCATTCCGTATACCGAATTTACTCTATTTTTTGATTTCATGTATTCATATTCCATTCCTGCCACGTGTTTTAATGACGTTTTTTTCTCGTACCAATCATAACATGTTTTTCGCAATTCGTCGGGCAAATATCCTTTTTCTGTATAGTAGCATTTTGTTACATGCATGATTCCTGTATACTGTTTTAAAATAACCGGCAATTCAACTCCTAAAAAAGTAAATCTACATGGCTTATTCATTCTAATTATGCGCCCATTATCATTTATAATATCTAGCGTTTCACGTGAAACATTTGAAATAAAATCATAGTCATTTTCACTTATGCGTTCCACTTTCGCGGCTGGAATATACGGAACAGGGCAGTTATACGGATCGCGCAATTCTAGCGACTCGAATACTACCTCAATAATAGTGAAAAATCTGTCTGAAAATGAAATTAAATTTTCCATTGATTGAACATCATTTGTGCATTCATCCAACTTTCCAACCGGAAATTGATCTGAACAAATTACAACAGCCGGGTACGAACTAGCAAAATCATAACTACCAACATTATTTAATATTTGATCTGCGTAAAATCTTGACGCGTGTGTGTTACCACCTCGGAATGCCTTTACACACATATTGTATTGATCCAATGACAGCTCACACTTATGAAACAACTTTTTATATGCCCCGAACCGCTGATTCATTTCAATACGCACACTCTTCTTACGCGTGTTATTGTATTCGCCGATGCACGCATTCCGGCACGCACGTCTAACATAACCAGTGTTTGTCATCGGAATTGTTCGCAGCGTATCACTTTCGCGATTCATAATAGACAAAACTGCCTGATACAGTGTGATGACATCCATTAATGAATAATATAATATTTCATCCGTTAATTCTGTCCAAGGGTAGCGCTTAATTTCATAATCGATAAGTTCTTTATCTTTTCGATACTTTTCATCGTTATAATTTTCAGTGAATTTTTCCAGTGACATATTTGACAATAGATAACTACAGCGAAACTCTATTGCGCCGTCATATGCTACCGCTTTTGCAATTCTCCGATTTTTTAGTGCAAAAACGTCATTTAACGGAACAACACTTTTTAGAAACTGAAATTCAAATGACAAATTATGAATATATATCACAACAGACGATTTTAGTTCATCCAATTGTGGAACCACTACTTGTTCCAATGCTGCCTTAAAATCATATATTGTTCGAAAAATAAAATTTTCCCCCGCTACATGTAGTTGCACAAGATATATAAATCCTATATCAGTATCGGTATTATTCCACAATGTCTGCCGTGCCACTGACGTTGTTTCTGTGTCCAGTGTTGCAAAATCAGCGCACAATGAGCGCTTGTTTTTTCTTGCATATGTTTCACGTGAAACAATTTTCCGGAATGCTGCTTCTAATTCCGGAAGATCGTTTTCAAAATATTCAATTTTAGATAAACGTTCTTTCGGAATTGATTCCGGGCGATTAATAAGCATTAAAAGTTAATTCCCCTCTTAGATTTATATTCCCGCTCCTGGTCAATTATAAATCCGCCCCATGATTTGCCGGACGCTTTAAAATCGCGATATATTTCCTGTAGTTTCTTAGACGGTTGATTTTTACTAGCAGTAGCAATAGCTTCTACTATAATATTGCTGTCAAAAAATTGCTTTTGCTCTTGTATTTCTGCAGAACCTAAAAATTTTAGGAAATCATCTGCCTCCTCATTTGTATTAAATCCGTCAAAATTTTTCCTAACCCATTTTCTCCTATTCCGTTTTACTCGCTCAATTCCTTTAGCGGTTGATGTTTCCGCACTTAAAAACTTTTCTGCGACTCCTATTGACTGTATTAACTGATTCATTCTTTGCCTGCCATTCTCGGTTTTCGGCATTTCAAATTTTAAATATTCTCGCTCCTGCAAATATGGACTTCCGACGTATGCTTTTAATTTTTCATATGCCGGTGATTCACCTCGCTTCCTTCCTAATCTAGCAATTCTATAATTTGCTTTTCTGTATAAGTCCATTGCTTTTGATTCCAACTCTTCCAAGGATAATTTGTTTAATTTCTCCCATTCCATTATTTTTTCACTCCTCTAGAAAAATGCTTTATAAACAACAATTCCTTTTTTTCTCCCGCTTTTCCGATCATGTGCAAATAGCGCGTTATTAATTCAGATTTTGTGATTCCCATTGATTCCGCGTTATACTCTAACAACGCGATTGTTTCTTTATCCAATGCAATCGCTATTCTGCGCTTATCAGCTCTAATCAATCCTATTCCCCCTCTCTCACCCAGTATTCAACCGATAGATATTTAGCATCAATACCCAGTGAATATATTAATTTTTTACCAACGCCATATCTGCCGGAGTATTCCATACACAAATATGTGCCGCGCGTGTCATATTGATATTTTCTTGCAGTTGCTCTATGATGTAAACGGTAACCTTTGGCATACAACCGCTCTCGCGCGATTTGAATATCTTCATACTTCATATACAATTACCTCGCTATGTTTCACGTGAAACAAAATTATTTTGTACTCCATGCCCAACTTGCAACAATACATATAATAATCAGTATAATAAAATCACTTTTAGACACTCCAATCCCTCCTGCCATTCTTGTATAATCTACACTTACGCCCGCTTTTCATTGACTGAACAACACAATATAGCGCATCTAACTTATTTGTAAATTCGTGGTTTTCTTCATTTAATAATTTAAATTCTAAACAGCCGGACATTTCAAACGATTTTATAGCGGTATACGTCTGAACTCTATATATAGATTGCGCGTTGCCTTCTGTTATGTCCTGATATATTTCACACTTTTCATTATAACAGAATGCCTTTACAAATAAATATTTGTCCATCATTCTGTCAAACGCACTTTTTGCTTCTGCTTTGATATCTGTATAAAAAATTTCTTCGTTGTAATCATTCTTTGCTAATATCATATATTTTCTCACTATTTATCCTCCTCGTCCAGCTTACTGTAATTTTCCCAAACATGTTTCAATAGTTATCTTTATTTCTTCCCTTCCGATTCCCATTTAGTACCCACGCGGAAACGATAGAACCGTCGCCTCTGGAAAAAACTACATACCGTCCTCCAGCGTATTCTCTAGCGCACATTTTCAGTTTAGCTATTCCTGTCTCTATTTCCACTGATTGTACATAATCCCATCCACGAATCGCTCTGAACGCTAGTCTATACAACTCACGTGTTGTAAAACAGCTTAGACTCATTCCCGTACCGTTTTCATAATTAATATATAACTTGCTCTTCATATTCATACCTCCGTTATACTATTCTTTGCTAATATCAGATATTTCTTCATATGATTCCCACCTTTACCATAAATGTACGTTTAACTCCTGTTTGCCCTCCGGATATTTCTATAAATCCAACCGTATCGTCGAATATTATATAACGCTCCACAAAATACCTAACATACTCTTTTCCTACTGTTAAATTTAAAGTAATGCCAGTATTACTTGCCACAATAAATGTATCCGCCAGTTGTGCTCTATAATGATATCTGCATCTACTTAGTCTATATGCTTCTTTAACTGCGTCTTTTAATTCGCTATATTCCCGTATTAGCCATGCCCCATTTTTACTTCCACTGCATGCAGTATATACTCCATATTTTTTCATATTATTTTCCTTCCTCGCCCACCCACTGAGACGCTATTTTTTTCTGATTCGCTGCAAAGCCTTCATATAGCATTAGCATTTTTAATCCTAAATCTGCGTAATACAGCACGGAATAGTGATACATAACATTATATTCTAAATCCTCTTTATTAACAAAATTTGAAACAATATCTTTTTTCATTCTATTCACTACAAAAACATGGTTCTCGCGCTGCCCCGTGTTGTATAAAACGCGTGCTACAAATGACGCGATATTAACCGCTTGATTCTTGTTCTCGCACGCCATAATATCGCCACCATAAATTGAGCACTCCTCATTTACGATAACCAGCCAATTTTTTCGCTCCATTCTTGATTCCTCCTACTCTTATACTATACTACTCTTTATTACACTTATATAATACTACATAGTGTTACACTTGTCAAGCACAAATAAAAACAAATGCTATAATTATATTATACAAACAATTTCCTCCTTTCTTCTACCGCCCTTCGGGGCGGTTTTAAAATGCATTTAATTTCACATCTTATCATACATTTTACTATGCATTCCAATGCAATTCTATTACACATTCTTTACAACACTTTCACACACTAATCAACACTCTACCTACCGT
>ERZ773111.938-NODE-938-length-16041-cov-6.279307_pt1 | contig 16041 bp, 10 predicted proteins | sample MGYA00580567_ERZ773111 | MGnify/ENA primary metagenome ERZ773111 (study PRJEB29015, sample SAMEA2737875) | human gut metagenome | biome: human gut; feature: human-associated habitat; material: faeces | place: China | collected 2012 ...
TTTAAAATCCAATATGGATAGATTTATAGAAACGGGAATAATCTTAAGTCTATTAGAGCATTCATATTTAAAATCCAATATGGATAGATTTATAGTTTTGTCAGTTTCCATGACGGATTTTCTTCAACGTCATTTAAAATCCAATATGGATAGATTTATAGAAATATTGCTGAATATCAATCAATGTTTGCAATGTATTTAAAATCCAATATGGATAGATTTATAGACGTGAAACACTTTTTAATAAGAAAGGCTAAAATAATTTAAAATCCAATATGGATAGATTTATAGAGCCGATTATAATGTCATAATCGGCAAGAGAAGTAAATTTAAAATCCAATATGGATAGATTTATAGATTATTTTATAAATCTGAATAGTTGCGACAACAAAATATTTAAAATCCAATATGGATAGATTTATAGTTTTAAAAAAATCAAGTTACAATTTTGTAACCAAAATTTAAAATCCAATATGGATAGATTTATAGACTTGTTGATAATCTGTTCACTGACTTAAAAAATTATTTAAAATCCAATATGGATAGATTTATAGGCTACAAGCATATCCGACAGTTGCGCCGTAATTTTCATTTAAAATCCAATATGGATAGATTTATAGCAATCATTGACTGATAGTTGCTCGTAAGGAGTGCCGATTTAAAATCCAATATGGATAGATTTATAGCTGCTGAGCGTAACAAGTCGGATGATATACCGCATATTTAAAATCCAATATGGATAGATTTATAGTTGCGAAGTAATGACACAATGCAAATATTTGTCAGATTTAAAATCCAATATGGATAGATTTATAGTTTTCTCTTTCTATGCTTGACAATATAAAAATATAATTTAAAATCCAATATGGATAGATTTATAGTCAATATACTTCCGATAATATGGTTTACTTTCGTTAATTTAAAATCCAATATGGATAGATTTATAGATTGAAAAGATTAACGAAAGAAATCTTGTTGAACTCTATTTAAAATCCAATATGGATAGATTTATAGTATTGTTAAATCTTACTAATAAGGGGACATTTTTAATTTAAAATCCAATATGGATAGATTTATAGAAAATCTGTAGTTTATCTGTAGTATAAGAGATTAAAATTTAAAATCCAATATGGATAGATTTATAGCATTTCTTTTTACGATTGTATATTCTAATGTTCCATTATTTAAAATCCAATATGGATAGATTTATAGTGTACCAATACACTCCGATTTTTAAATTTGCGTTTTATTTAAAATCCAATATGGATAGATTTATAGCCGTCATTATTTATGAAGAAGTACTTAGAATTATCATTTAAAATCCAATATGGATAGATTTATAGTACAGATACAAACAGCCTTGAGCATATCAGAGCTAATTTAAAATCCAATATGGATAGATTTATAGAAAAGAGAAAAATCGTTGAGCATTGTCAACTACAAATTTAAAATCCAATATGGATAGATTTATAGACGGTTTATATAATTCTCGATATCATCAAGTGTTTTATTTAAAATCCAATATGGATAGATTTATAGTCATTTTGTTGCCTCCTTGATTGAATTTTTTTATATTTAAAATCCAATATGGATAGATTTATAGGTGATGCACCGCTTCACAGGGGCTATATTTTCCTAATTTAAAATCCAATATGGATAGATTTATAGCTTGTAGAGCGTATGAAATCCTCATCAGTTAAGGCATTTAAAATCCAATATGGATAGATTTATAGCACAATTGCGAATCGTAATGCTTGCGCCTGTTTTAATATTTAAAATCCAATATGGATAGATTTATAGATGTTTGAGGTAATGTGCGTTACCTCTGCTTCAAGAGATTTAAAATCCAATATGGATAGATTTATAGTTTTAGCAAATTCAAACTGTTAATCATGATGTCACATTTAAAATCCAATATGGATAGATTTATAGTATGCCTTGTCCTCTGCAAGCAATAGCTTATATTTATTTAAAATCCAATATGGATAGATTTATAGTGAATCATAGAAAGCTGCTTTAATATCATCAGTTGCATTTAAAATCCAATATGGATAGATTTATAGGCTAATCGACCTCGACCAGCAAGCCAATCTATCGTTTATTTAAAATCCAATATGGATAGATTTATAGGTTAAAATCAATAAAACTTGAAGTAGTCGCAACAGAATTTAAAATCCAATATGGATAGATTTATAGAGCAGTTACTTAATTCATTCGAACCTTTAACATTTCTATTTAAAATCCAATATGGATAGATTTATAGTTTAACACATCATTTTTTGATAGCTCTGTATTTATTAATTTAAAATCCAATATGGATAGATTTATAGCAATAAATTCTTTGCTTTCTCATCCTCATCAACAGGATTTAAAATCCAATATGGATAGATTTATAGGTTTTATTAATAAAAAAATCACCTTCAATTTTAGAATTTAAAATCCAATATGGATAGATTTATAGCGTCTGGCAGGATTTTAAAAATCTTCTCACTATTAAATTTAAAATCCAATATGGATAGATTTATAGCGTTCGGTGTTTACATTAAATATTATAACACCATAATTTAAAATCCAATATGGATAGATTTATAGTCTGAACTGGGTTGAGTAGTTGTTCCAGCAGAGTTAATTTAAAATCCAATATGGATAGATTTATAGTTTGACACAACGATATTTGTAGTATTAAGTTGCTTATTTAAAATCCAATATGGATAGATTTATAGTCTTTAAATCTTTAATCTTGTATCTGACAAGTTGATTTAAAATCCAATATGGATAGATTTATAGCCGCAAGTCAAAAATATTGTGCCAGTTGCCGTGCTGATTTAAAATCCAATATGGATAGATTTATAGAAAACCAAGATTATCGACAGAATTAACCTTGTGCTATTTAAAATCCAATATGGATAGATTTATAGAAGTGCAATAGTGGACGAATGTTGGGATGTCGTTTATATTTAAAATCCAATATGGATAGATTTATAGGTTGTCTTGCTGTTGAAAAATTTTGCCTTTACTGTATTTAAAATCCAATATGGATAGATTTATAGTCGCCTGAAAGAGCAAGAGGGTGCTCTTTCAATCTATTTAAAATCCAATATGGATAGATTTATAGTCATCATTACCCCACGATAACCGATTAATTTTACATATTTAAAATCCAATATGGATAGATTTATAGTTATCAGCTTTCCTGACGACGATATTCCCAACATCACATTTAAAATCCAATATGGATAGATTTATAGAGCCGTCCTTTTCAGGATTGAATTTGTTGTAATTGAATTTAAAATCCAATATGGATAGATTTATAGTTAACTGAAAATCTTTCTTTGTGTAACTTTCAATTATTTAAAATCCAATATGGATAGATTTATAGTGCAGAGATATACTCTCAAGTCATATAAACTTATTTATTTAAAATCCAATATGGATAGATTTATAGTTTTGAAAAACTTTCGGAAATGCAGAAGAGAATCATATTTAAAATCCAATATGGATAGATTTATAGCGATTTTTCATCAAACGGACGACTATTAGTCAAATAATTTAAAATCCAATATGGATAGATTTATAGGCGCCGCACGATATTGAAAGTATCACGGCAGGACAGATTTAAAATCCAATATGGATAGATTTATAGAAACGGGAATAATCTTAAGTCTATTAAAGCATTCAATTTAAAATCCAATATGGATAGATTTATAGAAAAATATTGCTGAATATCAATTAATGTTTGCAACGATTTAAAATCCAATATGGATAGATTTATAGACAAATATAACTATAATCAATTTTTGCTATATTCCATTTAAAATCCAATATGGATAGATTTATAGTACAGTTAACAAATATTGTATATATTTTTCAGAGATATTTAAAATCCAATATGGATAGATTTATAGTATTTTATCAATCTGAGCAGTTGCGATAACAAAATATTTAAAATCCAATATGGATAGATTTATAGTAATCGCCAATAAAAAATCCTTCTTCCGTTTTTAAATTTAAAATCCAATATGGATAGATTTATAGTATTGATAGAAAGCAAGCCGATTATAATGTTATAATATTTAAAATCCAATATGGATAGATTTATAGCCCGTCATATTTACATCAACGGCGCAATTTCCCGTTTATTTAAAATCCAATATGGATAGATTTATAGACAAGTTCAAAAGTCTTTTTGATTGAAATTTTTTTATTTAAAATCCAATATGGATAGATTTATAGAGAAAATTGTTATGCTATCGGAATTTGACAAGTCAGATTTAAAATCCAATATGGATAGATTTATAGAAAATATTGCTGAATATCAATTAATGTTTGCAACGTATTTAAAATCCAATATGGATAGATTTATAGTAGTCTATAATGTCAATTTTCTTAAATTTTTTCATATTTAAAATCCAATATGGATAGATTTATAGTTTTATCATTTTTGTGCGATTTTGTTTTTGACGAACTATTTAAAATCCAATATGGATAGATTTATAGCGCCTTGAAAAATTTTATTAAGTAAAATAAACTCTTATTTAAAATCCAATATGGATAGATTTATAGTATACACCATCGTTAGTTTATGAAGCTATAAGCGATATTTAAAATCCAATATGGATAGATTTATAGCCTGTCCAAATATATCATATGTTTAACTTCTTTGTATTTAAAATCCAATATGGATAGATTTATAGATTTCAACACCCGATGCGGTTGTTTTCAGTTCAGGGTATTTAAAATCCAATATGGATAGATTTATAGCATTGGGTGTACATCTGCACCGCATTTTTCACACTTATTTAAAATCCAATATGGATAGATTTATAGGTGCCACGAGGGGAACGGCTCACAACGAGAATTAAATTTAAAATCCAATATGGATAGATTTATAGATGTTGTGGTACTGGGTTATATGTGTTGTTCATTAATTTAAAATCCAATATGGATAGATTTATAGCATCAGAACGAGAATGCAGACGCCCGACTGATAAGGATTTAAAATCCAATATGGATAGATTTATAGATTGGGTTAGATTTGAAATTCAGCTTAGACGAGAGCATTTAAAATCCAATATGGATAGATTTATAGTAAATTATTATTTAATTTCATTCTAGATATTTTATAATTTAAAATCCAATATGGATAGATTTATAGTGACAGAGCACAACTACAAAGCATTGTTCCCTTAAATTTAAAATCCAATATGGATAGATTTATAGTTCTCCCCCACTTGGCTCGGTGTTAGGCTCAGAAGTATTTAAAATCCAATATGGATAGATTTATAGAATTCAGCTTAGACGAGAGCGGGCGGAAGTTTTTGCATTTAAAATCCAATATGGATAGATTTATAGCTTCGGCGAATATGCGAACCCGAGCTTTGAAAGTCATTTAAAATCCAATATGGATAGATTTATAGTAAGGACAAAACGCAAAAAGAAATAGCGGAATACTTATTTAAAATCCAATATGGATAGATTTATAGCAAGCGGTTTATCATAATCTTCAAGCAGCTGCTTCCATTTAAAATCCAATATGGATAGATTTATAGGAATGTAAAGTCTATTCTATGTAAATGTACTCGGTTTATTTAAAATCCAATATGGATAGATTTATAGTATTTAAAAATTTATTTTCCCGACCGAAAATACTTAATTTAAAATCCAATATGGATAGATTTATAGAAGAGATGCTTTTGTAAATAACGCACTTACAGCCGCATTTAAAATCCAATATGGATAGATTTATAGAAGCAAATCAATAGATTTTTGTATTTTATCAGTATCATTTAAAATCCAATATGGATAGATTTATAGAGAAATCTTGTCAGTATTACGAATTAAAACATAATAATTTAAAATCCAATATGGATAGATTTATAGCTTAAAACTCTTACAGCTCGCATAAAAGGTTGACAAATTTAAAATCCAATATGGATAGATTTATAGACTACACGCATAGCCGACGGTTGCGCCGTAATTGTATTTAAAATCCAATATGGATAGATTTATAGTTTAAATTTGTTGCAACAACAGCAAAATTGCATTGATTTAAAATCCAATATGGATAGATTTATAGTTTTTCAAAACTTATGTCTGTTTTTGCTTGATTATATTTAAAATCCAATATGGATAGATTTATAGAACAAGCAAAAAATTTTTTATGCCAGCAATGAAGTATTTAAAATCCAATATGGATAGATTTATAGATAATCTAAAAAATTATCGTGGTAATTCGGAAAATATTTAAAATCCAATATGGATAGATTTATAGACATCATAAGTATAGACTTTAACAGACCTAGTAAAATTTAAAATCCAATATGGATAGATTTATAGAAGTTGTAATTAATGTTATTTTTTATATTATAATATTTAAAATCCAATATGGATAGATTTATAGTTTCAGCTTTTCCGTTAAGACACGATGTGCCTAATGTATTTAAAATCCAATATGGATAGATTTATAGATATTGTTCAGCTTGTGTCAGTAAAGCCAAAGCCGATTTAAAATCCAATATGGATAGATTTATAGGAGCGATAATATTCTGCTTGTCGTTTCGTAGATCAAATTTAAAATCCAATATGGATAGATTTATAGTGCGGTAATTTGACAATACAACCGCAAGAATTTATATTTAAAATCCAATATGGATAGATTTATAGTTGATTATATTTTGTAATCTGAATTTTGCTAACATCATTTAAAATCCAATATGGATAGATTTATAGAAACTCCGAAAGCATAACGATTTTCTGATTTTCTTTATTTAAAATCCAATATGGATAGATTTATAGTAAACGCTGTTGACGCTCTTTCGTGGATTGATTCGCATTTAAAATCCAATATGGATAGATTTATAGTAATAAACGCATTGCCCAAACCCGAGCCGATGAGATTTAAAATCCAATATGGATAGATTTATAGCATTGTTTTCTTTGTTTCCGTCAATATGATTAACATAATTTAAAATCCAATATGGATAGATTTATAGGCGTTGACTTCGTTTACTGACGCTTTGACGAATGTACATTTAAAATCCAATATGGATAGATTTATAGGGTGTGGATATTGCAAGTATTCCGTATGTACTCAAAAATTTAAAATCCAATATGGATAGATTTATAGAAGGTCAAGTGTAAGCGGTATTGTCACAGCTTTAATATTTAAAATCCAATATGGATAGATTTATAGTTTATAAATTTAAATGAATGTAAAGTCTAATCGTATATTTAAAATCCAATATGGATAGATTTATAGTTATAATATTCGCATAACTTGATTAATAAATCTATATTTAAAATCCAATATGGATAGATTTATAGACCGGAAATAGTAGCAAGAACTGAAATTATATCAATATTTAAAATCCAATATGGATAGATTTATAGCCGTGGGATAAAAGGATAAGTAATCATCGGCATTTTTCTGTGCTGTTTTGTCGATATACCAAATATTTATCAAATACTACTGCCATTTCAATATATCAAAAGCAACTATACCGATGATTACTTGATTTTTAGGTTCTGTCAACCTGCCGGGGGTTTTGTGCTATGTCAGGTCGACAATAAAAGCGTTACAAAAAATTTGATGTTTTATCATCCGTTTTTCCAAGAAAATCTTTATTCATCCACCGTTCTTCACGGGTATGAAACATTATTACCGAATCCTTGTCTTTTCTGATATAAACATCAAGTTCTTTTTGCAAAGCAAGTGAGTTTGCTTTACTTAAGTTTCCTTCAAAAACAGAGTTTTGAATATGTACAAGATATTTTTTGCAAATCTTAAATACCTTTGGAAGTATTTTTCTGCCCCTTTCATCACATATTATATCATATACAAGAATTACATACAATATTTACCACCACATTTCAAAGCCTTTATATTCTTTTTCTCCTATAATGTGCTTTATCAGTTTATAAAGTTCAAGTCTGATTAAGAATTGATAAGAAACATTTTTATTAAGTTCTTTGTGAAAAATAGTTGTCTTTAATTTTTCGTCAAATTCAGATGTAATTATTCGTGACGCTCTTTCGGTAAGTTGCAAACCGTTAAGTCCTTCTACAAAACTGCTTTCTGTTATTTGTTTTCGATTAAGCAAAGAAAAGATCAGACGATCCGCAATCAGCGGTTTGAAAATTTCCGAAACATCAAGTGCAAGAGAATATCGCCTTGTACCCGGCTGATGAAGATAGCTTATTGTAGGATTAAGTTGGGTTTTATAAATTTCCGCCAGAGTTTTTGTATATACAAGAGAATTGACATATGAAATAAGGCTGTTAATCATATTGTCGGCAGGATGATAAACTCTTTTATCAAATTCAATATTTTGATCAATAATTACATTCCACGCTTTGTAATATTCCTGACGAATATTGCCTTCAATTCCCATCAACTCTTCTATGGTTTCTACATCTGCAAGTTTCCTCCTCAAATTTTCAATAGCAGCCATTTGCTCTGACACATTCTTGCCTCTGCCGTTGTAGTATCTTAAGTTTCTGTAAATATTATAAGACGCAGCAACTATAAATTCTCTTGCTATTGATAATCTGTTTGAATAGTCGCCGTAAGCAAGCACTTGCTTAACCAAAAGCTGACCTGCAAGTTTTGTTTCCTTTGGGCAAAAACTTCCTATGTAAAATTGATAGTAATTGAAGAAATGTACAAGTATTCCGTATTTTGAAAATAAGTTCAGCAATTTAGATGTAACCGTTATTTCATTCATAATATAAATTTCTTTAATATTTTCTATCGGAAGATCTTTTACATTTCCGTCAATTGCAGTAAATCTTAATGTGTTGTCTTTTTGAGTTAAATTGCCTGACGAATATATGTAATAACTTTCCTGCATTTTATCACCTCAAATACAGCACAAATCATAGTAAGCACATGATTTGCAAATTCTTTTACTTTTAAATTTTGGCGGCAAAGCAGCCGATATAATTTTTACTATATCAGCTGCCGCACTTTCAAGCTCTCTTTCATCTTCTTCGCTAAGTTCAACATTAAGACTTTGCTTTAGCAAAGGATAATCAATTCTGCCTTTTATTCCCTCTACCCCACGCTTTTTCAGATAATAAAGATAGTATTTAAGTTGAGCAATACCCGCTTCCTCTATCTTTCTGCTTTTCTTTACCTCATGTAAAAGTTTATGCTCGGTAATAAAATCAATATTGATTGTGTTGTCGATCATAATATGTTTTTTCTTTTGCTTATAAGTGGTTTCATCTATAAGTTTTCCGATTTTGACATTTTCGTTTTCACTTTCCATTGCCAAACCGTTTGAAAAATACCACAGCTTTCTTTTACACACATAGTAATAATAAATATGCATACCCGAAATATTATTTTCGTCCATAATCATACCTCATATAAAATTATCAGGTTCTCCGTTATCATCAGATTTATCTTGCTTTTTGGTTTTCTTTTCCTTATCAAATCTGATGCCGCATTCGGAATCATAACTGCTGTTAATAACAGGTAATTCAGTATATGGCATTTTTAATTTTTTTATTTCGTAATCGTCAATTCTGAATTTAGGTACGGAAACCGTGAAGCCAAGTATTTCTTCGTTTGCTTTAAGTTTATCATCTCTTGAATAAGTATCTGATTTTAAAACTTCCAAAGCTTTTTCTATGGCACTCTCATTTTGATTATAAACATCAATCGGCACAGCGTCACTTCTGTCAATACTTCTTATTCCATCTTTTTTAAGAGAGAGATAATCGACATTTTCTTTATAATATTTATAAATTTTACGATATTCTTGAAAATATTTTGATTTTTCGATTTTTTCAACCGAAAGGTACTCATCTATAAGTTCTTTTTTAAGAACTTCAGAGATAATTCCGTCAACGCTTAAAATTGCCTGTTTTGACAACGAATGAATAGCATCGTCAACAAAACGATGTGCATTACCTTGAATTTCAGTAAATACAAAACAATTGTAAGATGAAAAGTCTTTATTACCCTTTCTGTTTACTCTGCCAAAGCGTTGGAACAGGGAAAATAAATCTGATAACTCGGTAATAAGAATATCAAAATCAATGTCAAGACTTGCTTCGACTACGGATGTTGAAATCCATATTTCAGGTATATTCATACTTTCGTTAGTTTTTTCAGAGGCTGCCAAAATCGCATTTTCTTTAGTTTTTCTGTCATTTTTTGTAAAATTGGAATGAAACAGATTTACACTTGCGTTAATATCCGAATTTTTTATTTCGGTGTACATCTTATTTGCAATATCAATTGAATTGCAAACGACAAGATATTTTTTTACTTTATCGCATATTGTATCATCAAATATTTTTATAATATCGTCAGACTGCAAGTTTTTTTCATATACTTTTACATTATGCCTTAGCTTTCCTTTATCAGAAAAATCGGATGTTTTTACATCTGTTCCGAGTATTTTTTCAATCTCGTTTCTTACAAACGGAGGCAAAGTTGCGGTAATTACAGCCACTTTACCACCCAAAGTATGAATCATCTCAATTGCATAAATAATTGCAGCCAAAACATCAGGTGAATACATCTGTATCTCATCAATAATAAACTTTGAATATGACGCTACCGCAAGTTTGTATTCATAACCTGCATATTTCAATGCAAAGTCAAATATCTGATCAGGCGTACAAATTGTAATCGGAAGTGCAAGCTGTTTACTGCATTGTGCATACGCAAAATCATAATTTTTTCCGCTAATTATTGAATCTTCCAAATAATAGGATTTCATATCGGAGTGAACAAGTGCCACTCTTTCCTTATAATCTTCTTGAGAATTATCTCCGCAAAGTTTTTTAATTCTTTCGTACATCGCATTGATAGCTGTTTTTAACGGCAAAACGAAAAAACATTTATTGTCCCCGCACCAAAGCAATCCCGCCTCGGTTTTGCCCATACCTGTAGGTGCGGTTACAATTAAATTGCTGTCGGTATTTTTAATGCAAAATTCTTGCAATTCATTGTAATGTATATTTCGGGTATTTTTCCAATTGTTTAAAGAATCAGTCAAAAAATCGTTGACCTTTTCGCAGTCAAGACCTGCACTTGCACTGTAATCACATTTATGTAAAAGACCTTTTAATAAAACAGCGTATTGTTTTTCTTCATCAGAAAGTTCGGTTTCAAATAAAGCTTTGATTTTCTTAATATTTCTCTTCATTTTATTGTAAGAGTTTGTATCAAAGCCAAATTCAGCAAGGAATTTTTCTATAAGCTCACGGTTTTCTTTAAACACTGTAACAGGAGAGTCTTTGTTATAGTGATGATAAAGCACAGCAAAATATACACTTATAGGTTTTATACATTCTGATTTATCAATAAAAAAAGTCGAAAGTATACTGTGTGGAATTTCTTGTTCAGGTTGAAAATTTCCGCCTTTAGTAATTCTTTTTTGAAATTGAGAATTTGCCTTACCGTTATCATGTTTTAAACATGAAACAAGTAAATCAGAGTATAAATCATCAGATTTTATATAGCCGAGCTTATAGAGCAGTTTTGCCTGCTCTATAAGCTCATTTGAATGTTGTCCTATTGTTTTGTCGGGTTTTGCAAGTTTATCTTCTATATTCATTATAAATACCTCAAGCTAAAAACACTGAATATATACCGTTCTCGGTTTTGTCAAGCATTATGCCTTTACAACCGTTTTCAATATAGTTAAGTTGACAGAAAATAATAGGTACACGATTAAACACTCGTTTTCTCATACCGCCCTTTAACTGCACAGTTTTGTAATCCTTTGGCATTAAATATTTTGTACCGCCTGTGTATCCGCCTTCCGTTTTAGAGATTATATCCATATCGTCTTTATTAATTTCGAGATACTCGACAGGCATATAAACATCAAAATCAGCTTCTCCGTAATCGACATCTTCGTCAACATCAAAAAGCTCTGTTTCCGCACACTCAAGAACTTCTACAAAATCCTCTCCTCTGCCGATTGCAGTAAGATTTCCGATATTATCCATAATATCATTCATAGTATTTTCATCTGCAACTATATGAATGATAAGTTCAATATCGCATAGAAGTTCATAATACTTAGGGCCTTTTGCAAGCGTTCTGAAATGGGAATACGGAATAGTATACTTTACCTTTTCGTACTCATCATACACAGCCTTTATATGCTTAATACGCTTATCAAATTCTTTTACTTCTTCGGCAGAAATATTTTCATCGGCTTTCATTTCTTTGAGCCGAGTTTTCATTTTATTAATGATTTTTTTATGCTTGTCGATTCTGCGTTTTGTACGCTTTAAAAAGCGGTATTCTTCAAGCAATTTTTCATTAATTACATTAATTGTAATGCCTTTTTCAAAACTGTTTCCTTGAGCCTTTTGTGCAGTAGCCACAACCTGATATGCACTTGAAAGCATATCGGGATTTTCCATTTTTACAAGCAAATTTCTGTCATCATTAAGACTGTTAAGAAAACAATCGTCCTTATACATTTTTGTTTTTAGAGAACCGTACTTTCCCTGTACGCTTACTTGCATAGGATGATAAGATGTATAACCGCAAGCCTTATGAAGTGCTCCGATAACAGTTGAATACGGCGGTAAAGGAAATGTCATACGGTTTTGTACAGTTTCTTCTTTTTTGTAATTTGCACTGTTTTGTTTTATATGAAGTCTAATTGCTTTCATATTAATTCCGCCTTACTCCGAAAAATACTCTTTAACCTGACCTCTGAGATTTTCAAAAAATTCTGTCATACTTACAGGATTAAGTTCTCTTACAATTTCGTCCTCGTTTGAAAGCTCGCCGTTACGCATAAGTGCACAACTGTAACCTTGAGCAAGTTTTTCCTTAATCGGCTCTATAATAAGTCTTTTGCCTGAAACAGAAACAGCATTTTCAAAAATATGAGTTTTTCTCGGTGAAAGACCGCCTACCACAAAAATCGGCTCTGCGTTATCAAGATTTCCCTTAACGACAAGTGAAAGATTTTCTACTGCGTTAATAAGATCAATTACTCTTTCGCACTTTTCGGCGTTATCTGCCTCTGCACCAAAGTTTTCGTCCTTACCGATTTTTTCAAGGTCAATTGTAAGACTGTAAATTTTAGATGACTTGTCATATTCATACTGATAAGGCATAAGACCGCAATCCTTTGCATTGTTTTGAACATTTAAACCGTGTGCCATAGCATAATTGGTTGCAAGGTAAAGGTTATTGTGAAAACGGGCATCATTAATAAACGGCTCTGTAGCAACAGCGTCTGTAAGATAGAAAGAACTGTTACGGATGTATGTAACGTCTTTTGTTGACATATATCCACCCTCAAGTGCACGGCATGTTGCGGCATTTACATCTTCATTAACAAGTTTCTGCATTGCTCCGTCGATTGATGTCTGTAAATCATCATAAAAACCCGACTGAACACAGATAGCGTTTTTAAGGCTCTCACGACTTCTTGTAGCGTACTCTTTTCCGCCTCTGAATACCTTTTGTACACTTGAAATATTACCTAGGCTTTCGCCGTAGTTGCTTGTCATATTTGCGATTACAGTTAATGTTAATGCTTTATTTTTCATAATAAAATCTCCTTTATATTAGTTATTTTTTGAGCTTACTTCAATTAATGCGCTTGCAAAAGCAAATGCAAGATCTTTATTTTCTTCCGCATTTTCAAGAAATGTATAGAAAAATGAAAATTCCATTCCGACATAAGCAGACAAACTAAGTATAATCTCTTTTGCTCTGTCGTAATCATGTGCGCAAAGAGCACTGATTATTTTTTGCTTATATGAATTAATTTTATTACTGCTTTTCATTTCAATTAGTTTTTTGGAAGTTAAAAATCCACAACTTTTTGCTGACTTAATTTCATCCATAATTTCATTTCCTTTCCAAGATACATTTATGTCTATTAGCATATCAGTTCTGCTTTTTATATAGCCTTTACCGGCATTATCATCAAAATAAAACTTAAGCATCATTAAAATTACATCGTCAAGCAACACATTGTTAAGACAACGCATATAAACTTCTTTCTCAAGATTAAACCAATAATCATCATTGATTTTTTTGACAAAGTTTAATGATTTTCCCGATAATTCTCTTAACTTTTTTAATCTTTCAAGTCGTACAAAGAATGTTTCGTAATAAGCCTTATCTTGAGATTTTGATATAATTTCAACATCATAGCTTATATAATCCTTTGAATTTTGCAAAACAAGCATTAGTTTGTTTTTGTCGTCTTTATTTTCTGTACTGCTAAGTTGATTTGAAAAAGCATAGTTTGTTTGAGTTAAAGACTTAACAGAAAAATTGTTATTCACAAAATAAGTTTCTCTCATATCAGAATTTGAAAAAGCAAACGGTATAAAATCAAATTCTAAAATATCATTGCTCTCAAAACTTTCCTTTGAAAAACAAAAGCCGAGATTACTTGTTTTTCTGTCTTTGTCAACATTGTAGCCTCTAAGTCTGCAAGTGCTGTTATCTTCGGTAAAAATAAGTCGTTCATTGCAGTAATTCTTATAAAGGTTATTGCCGTTTTTAAAGATATTCTTTATAATTTCCGCCCTGTTTTCTTCAATGGAACAAATAAAAATATCTTTATTTGTTCCATCAAATTTTATTTTGTCAAATAGCCCTTTAAGAACTGTTTTGCTCTTAACAAGGTCGTTTACCAATTTAATTTGTTCTTCACTGAATTCTTGACTTTCGAGAATGTTTAAAATATTTTTGTGAGTCATATATTTTTCAAAATAGTTCTCTGCAAACTCAAGATATTTTTCTTCTGTTATATCTTCACTTTTGTAAATAATACCGTCAAAGCCGTGGATATAATTATCGGGCTTTTCTTCAACATCACAGAGCACTTTGTAATCAATTCCAAAGTAATCAAAATATTTACATAAACCGACAACGGCTGCTGCAAACCTCCAATCGGTAGGCTGCAGCAAAGTGTCATAATCAAAGTAATCAATCTTTGTTTTCATTAATTCGGTTCACCTCCCTCCGATAAAAGCTCGGCAAAGCCAAATCCTGCGGATTTTCGTGAACCTATACCGCTTTTCAGCAGATAATTAATAACCGATTTATCGGCATTAATACTAAAACTGCCTAAACTGCATTCAATGTAGTTTTTGTAGTGATAAACCACTGTTTTTTTTGCGTTTAACGGTTTAATTTCAAAGTTTGAAATTAACTTTTCATCAAAACCGCTTTCAACAAGCTGCTCTTTAATTACCTGTTTTACAATCTCCGTAAAATCCGGATTTGCAACCGAAATATACCTATCCGAATTATTCTCGGCTTTATGTAATCTGATACACAAAGGGCTAAGCATTTTCACAACAGCGGATGATGAAGTAACATTTTTTTCCGGCACAAGATTAACACTGACAAGTTTCATTTCGTTGCCGAGCGGAGCTGGAATCGGCTTGTCCTTTTGCTTTATAAAAGCAGACATAAAAATACATCCCGTATTATAGTCAGCTGTTGAAAAAGTAATGTTTAGTTGATTTTTCCCGAGTTGAATTTCCGTTTTAGAAAACTTCGGCATAGGCAGATTCACCGCAAAAGTAAAATTTCTGCGTTCCGGTGTAAAATAATATTTTTCATAATATTTTCCCTCGGCAATATCTGACAGTGACCGTTTAAAAAACGAAAGCATAATTCGTCGATAATCAATCGGCAGCTTATTGTTTTGCAAATAAAATCGCAATAAGATTTTCATATTTACCTCCATTTATTATTTTAATAGTATTAGATTTCGTTATTAGAGTTATGATATTTCACAACTCTAATTACAGTATAGCGTTCACAATTTTGTTTGTCAATACCTAATATATATTTTCTAAGAAAATTTTTTTATAAATAAGCTTATAAATACATTTATTTTTATAAATTTAGTACATTTGATATTTACAATTAATTATGATATAATTTAATAAATCTTTCCAAAATGGATTTTAAATAATATTTATTTACACCACTTTTTAATCTATCCAAATTGGATTTTGTCTTTACCAGCTTAAATGACAAAGTGAAGTTAGGGTAAATATACCCTTTTCACAACAAAAAGC
>ERZ773111.947-NODE-947-length-15942-cov-527.560018_pt1 | contig 15942 bp, 16 predicted proteins | sample MGYA00580567_ERZ773111 | MGnify/ENA primary metagenome ERZ773111 (study PRJEB29015, sample SAMEA2737875) | human gut metagenome | biome: human gut; feature: human-associated habitat; material: faeces | place: China | collected 2012 ...
AGAAGTCAGACGATTAAGAAAAGAACGCAATGGTATATGCAGTCATTGATACGAACATTATCGTGTCCTCGTTTATAACCAAGAACCCTTCTTCTGCAACAAGAAGGGTCATTAATAGTATGCTCAGCGTAAAATTAAACCATTGTATAATGACGAGATCTTGGATGAGTACTTTGATGTACTTAATAGGTCAAAATTTCATCTAAGTGAAATCAGAATCCATGAGTTATTGAACTTTTTTAAGCAATACGGAATTGATTCTTCTCGTTTTCCTTATGATGGCACCATGCCAGATGAGGACGACCGAGTCTTCTACGAAGTCTGCCTGAGCAAGGAAGATTCCTTCTTAGTAACAGGAAATCTCAAACACTTTCCAAAAGAACCGCAAGTGATTACAGCTGCAGAAATGATGGAAATATTGGATAACGAACTATAAGCGCATTTGAAATTTAAGCATTATGATACAGAACAAATTATTCCGTGATTGCCTCGCTGCGATACCTGCCGAGCAAAAGGCTGAGTTCGATTTGTCTTTCGGTATTGCCGAACGCATTAGTGAGATTCTGAAAGCCAAGGGTCTCACCCAAAAAGATTTCGCCCGCTTACTCAACAAGCGAGGCTCAGAAATCTCCAAATGGCTAACAGGCAGCCATAACTTCACAACTCAAACCATTGCTCGCATTCAAACCGCATTGGGATGTAACTTGATAAACATTGCTCATTAGGTATATCGGAGAGCTGTTTGGCTCTCCAATATTTTATCTCTCGTAGAAAAACTTTTCAACTCTACCCAGTCACGACTTTCCTCATTGTAGCAAAACAAGACAACAACAACAAAACACCCAGCTCGTTTTATTTCAGGAATCAATCTTGTCAAATTCAGTATTTGTGTTCATAACTTAATCGTTAAGACATTTTAAAAGACAGCTGTAAGCCAGACTGTCTAATTTCATATGTTGTGTTATTCAAAACCTTTTCAATTTTTTCTATGGAAACGGAAGCAGGAACAGCAATAGCTAAAAAATGTTTAGCTCTAGAGCATGCAACATAAATTAGCCTTTGCTTTTCTGTCATTTCAGTAATTGGTGCAATTGGCAAATCACTTAACGAAATATTCTGTCCTGTACTTTTTTCTGATAAAAATAGCAATACGGCATCCATAGAAGCACCCTTTACAGAATGAATGGTATTGACATAGTTTCTGTATACACTTGCTTTGTCATCTGATGAATGGAATTTTTCAACCGCTTCTTTGCTCATTTTTTTCATTGTATAGCCCGCCTTTCTTGAGTAAACTTGGAAATCAGGAAGTTCTGATAATTTCCAATATTCAAATAATTGCTGCTGCATCTTTTGAGTCCATTCTGCAAAACTCATGGACAAAGAAGGTATCATTTTAATAAATCTTAGAATTTTTATGTTCCAATCCAATTTGTCTTTAATATCTAATAAGAAATCCTTTTTCTCTGCATAATTATCTGCCTCAAAGAGTAATTCTGCAAGAGTGATTCTTATTTTATCAAAAGCTTTATCGAATTGTTCTTCAGCATATAATAATTTTGCGTCTATTAGGTAATATGGAATTGGTGACTTCCAATATCGGAATTTTAAATCTGTTACTCCAGCCAACAGTTTACACATATTTTCACCTCTTGCCAATATGCAACTATCGTTTAATGCATATTCTCTGCAAATCGATTGAAAATTTCTAATTACAGCATCTTTATTAGTATTATCATATCTGTATATAATAATTGGGATATTTTTATCATCTACATTATGTGACTTAATTTGTGGGATGAACGATGGCTTTAGTTTACTATACAAATCTATTATTCTCTGATTTGAACGTCTGCACTCCGTAAAATGCAATGTATTCCATTCTTTATTTTTCATCAAAGATTGCAAAGCCTTGGGATAAGCATTTCTAAAACCATAAATGGATTGGCAAATGTCCCCTACATACTCTAAGTTTTTTAGTCCAGCTTGTTTTAGCTTCTCAAAAAAAGCAAATTGCAAATATGAATTATCCTGAGCTTCGTCAACTATTATATAAGGGAAACGACTGATTATTATTTCTGCTATATGCTTATGCTTCGAAATTATATAAACAGCTATCCACAAAGCATCTTGACTTGTTATGATACCTTTTGATAATCTGTGGTTAAATGCAGCTTCACAATAATTATTTTCTTTTTCATCTGTTACAATAGGACCATTTCCGAAGCAGAATCCTCTATATTTTCGCCTAACAGTTTCTGGAGGATATTTATAGAACAAATCATTATATGGACGTAACGCCATTACCTTATATTCGTTCATTTTTCCATTAACCATAACATGATTAAGATAAACTTTAGACAAAATTTCCTTTTCGTTTACAACTATTGGCTTGCTTTTACAAAAGTCACATAAATACCAAAATGGAAGGATAACATATTGCATAATAAAGCTATCAATTGTCGAAACGACATTAGGATGCAAAAGTGATTCTCTATGCATCTCAACATATTTGCTTTTTAACTCGCCACAAGCTTTATTCGTGAATGAAAGACAAGCAAAACCAGTATGGGTTCCATACTGTTGTTTACAGTAAGCCGAAATATCATACAGTTTTTTTACAATGCTTGTTGTTTTGCCACTTCCTGGACAAGCGGACAATATTGTATATCCTCTGGCATCCAAATATGCTTTTCTCTCTTCTGTTACTTCATACTCCATTACGATATAAGATGATTAATTGCATTCTCAATATATTTAGGAACAGAAAAATGTATCTCTTGGTGATTGTCAAGCTTGTCCATCAAAAATGCACTTAGTCCTTGCGCAAATCCAGCCTTTGAAGAAAGACATTTCCATAACAAGATTGCAGTATTTTGCCTCTGCTCATCATTTAGCGACTCACTACTAATACTACTAAGATATGTTTCTATCTTTTTAATTCCATTTGGATTTAACTCCTTTACATATTCGAATAAAGAGGACGATTTTATTTCGGCAGCAGTAGTAGCAATATTGGCTAAACAAATTTGATATTCTAAAGTTTTTACTCCAGATGCAATAAATATATTTTCTTGATTATTACACATGGCCTTTAAGTTATCAATATGACTATCCCGTTTTGATTTGTTGATTCCATTGCGTAATTCTTCAAGTATCTTATAGTCCTCTTTCACCAATTCATCAAGATTATATTTTGAATCTTTTGATTCTGTAAACTGGTCTTCATCAGTAATGATTGAAGCTTTAATGGACAAACGCTTAGTCTCATCTGAAGAATTAAACAACATCAGGAATTGATAGAATGCTATACCACCAGTATCCACAATCTCTATTTGATTATCAAGTAAAGACTTATTCAATATTTTAGAGAACACTTCTAAAAGCTGACATTCTGAAATTCCTTCAATAAAAATACAGCCACTAGAAAAGAATAGTTGTGAGCGAGTAACATCCAAATATCTTATAATCATTTTCTTATAAGACTCAACTTCTGTTTTTCTTAACTGCTTTTTAGAATTAGCATCTCTAATAATACCTTCAGATTCTCTATTATTGAAACAATTCCCAATCTTGATTGCATGACAATTCTTTTCAAGAAGAATTAGGTTTTCCAAAGGTATTTTCGATGTAAGCGTTGGAGAATGGGTAGTTATAAAAGTTTGACTATTGACATTATCATCTGCCGTTCTCAAAAAATCATATAAATTTACCTGAAGTTGAGGATGCAAATGTGCTTCTGGCTCTTCTATAAATAAGGCATAAGTACTTATTTGATCATCTTCATGACATTCTTTAATGTCACTTAAAACTGTTGCAATATAAATCAAATTATTAAATCCGAGACTATTCTGAGTCAACATAAAACCTTCTTCTGTATTTTCAGAAAAAGGAAGATAAGGTTTTATTACATTAATTATGTATTCAACTCGGCTTTGTTCTATATGAAGGCTAACTTTATCAAGAGTTTGCTTATTGATATTTTCCAAATTATCATTAATACCATTTTTGGTAGATATGACTTCTTCTCGTTCTAGCAGTTTCTGGTTTGCATTTTTAATAATTTGCCTTACATCATTTTCAGAACCTGCCTTATCTATTTTACGCTTAATAACACTTCCCAACAGATTATTTCTGTAACTAAGCAAATCTCTTGTACTATCACGTAATGCCCCTAAATAATAAGAAACAAAATATTGAAATGTATCCCAATCTGCTCTTAACCCATTCTCAGGCTTTCCGGTTGTATATGAACTAACTATCCTACCTTTGTCTGTTAGTTGAAAGGTTAGTCCTATTCTTGCGTACATCCCTTTCTCTCCGCAAACTAAATATTGGTAATATGCAGCCTCCTGCGCTTCACTTAATCCCTCAAACTTATATGCAATCTCTATCTTATCTTTCACAGAACCACCAGAAGATTCACTGATTTCAACACGAAAATCTTCTTTTGTGATTTCAATATCTCTATTGGGATTTCCCCATGAGTAAAACAATCGAATTGCATCTATAAGAGCTGTCTTCAAATGACCATTTGCACCAATAATCACGTTTAATTTCTTATCAAAGTTTACATTCAATTCTTTGATTCCTCTAAAATTGCGTATAAATATAGAACTTAAATACATAGTGACTATATTAAAAATCCATTTTCTATTTCAAATTGCTATTTGTTATCATCGGTTGCGATCATGGAAAACTGATTCCAATCGCAATATTCCCAATTGCTTCATCGGACTTACAACCGTCCCAAGTTCATTAACAATGCGCCCATAATCAAGTATCAGCTTGACAGCATCTGACAAATGCAAATTCTCCGCAGTTTCTATTTGCATACAGACGTCTTCATCTCGATGGGCATCTATCTTGTTTCTTACGCTCGTAAGAGAATCTTTATTGTCTTCTCTGAATTTTGTCAACTCTTTTTAACATCTTTGAATAAAGAGACGTCATAACTTGGAAACTCACTATTAACGAATTTCATTAGCTTACCTGTGCTATCAACTAACTTCTTTGAAGTCTCATAAATGGCAGTATAGACTGATTTGATAGCGTCATATATTATCCATTCATCAACATCTGAAGACAATACCTTTGTATATCTTTTTATTTCTATACTTGCCATTTGAACAAGTCCCAAGGTGTTCCAAATAACAAGATTATCTTTGAAAGCTCCTTTTTTGGCATTCCAAACAGCCATATTAGAAATGGAAGCTTTTTCCAATGCTTTATTACATTTTTCTATATTACTCTTGCAATGTCTTATTCCATTGACAATTTCTTCCAAGCAATTTTGTTCATATTGAAGTGTTGCATCAAGATTTCGGCAAAGCTCCTCTTCGTTTTCCCTAATTCGCTCTTGAAGAAATATATCCAATTCACTTTTCTTATATTTCATGATAGCTTTTTTTAATTGTTTACTTTTCCACAGAAAGATTTTCCAACTTTACCCAGTCACGACTTTTTTCATTGTTGCAAAACAAGACAACATTTGCCTTTTTAGACTTACAACTCTTATACATCAAGCCATCAACATGTCGTCCTTGTTTGTCTGTAAACATCCACCTCAAATATTCCGTGAATATCTGTGATGGTACGTATTCTATCGCCTCTTTTGCATCTTTCAAAAGAGGTTGGGTAATATCCTTATGGAATGATTTCAGGAAGGCAAATCCTTCCCATTTGTCCATCCATATTGAAACATCTGTTGGCAGTGTAGTCAAATCAACCACCGTAATTTCTCGTATTGTTTTGAACTCTCCAATGACCAAGACTTTCTCATCTGCCGACTTTATACTTTCGGATATAGCCGTCTCCTTATCAAACGCACCGTAAAACATAGATACGCCAGCAGGACTCATACGACATTGACCAGCAGAAGCATTAGGAGCAGAAGTAATGTCTTTAAAACCGAAAGAGTTGTCAAGTGCCTTATCGAGACTCCGAGTCCGATATAATGTTGTTCCTATAGGTATTTGATGAAGAACACCATCAGTATGCAGGATGACCTCATTCAATTCTTCAAGAATATTTTCAGAACCACTTACTTTAGGCATTGCCAAAAACGTAAAACGCCTTGAATGTTTGACCATTTCGGCAAATCTTTTCCACAGCAATTCCATTTCCTCGTTCCACCATAACTCAAAAGGATTTTTCTTAATCCACATATTATCTTCAAAAAGATGGTCAATATCATCATTCAGACTGTCACAATCCGTATGTAGCCCCAAGTCTTCCATCATCTCTGAAGTGTCTTCATATATCTCCGCATTCTCAGGAACAGCAAAGCATCCTGCTCGTTTTATACCAGGAATCTGCTCCTCTTCATCGTCAAAATATGAACTCGCCAAAGGCAGGCACTCAGAATCAACATCATTAAAGTAAACCGATATTGTCATTCTTATATGGTCAGCCAAATCTCTCATGTCAATGACTGTTTCTTTGTGTCCACAATATGAACATACACCAGTTTCACCATGCTTCTTTATATAGCCATTCAGATATTTATCCTCAAAATGGTGCGAACATACACATTTTTCTCCTCTTTCAAAAAAATCATACCCATGCTCTTCCATTTCCATCATAAGTGCTTTTACTCTTCCCATAATTTTATTACAATATTACTTACTCCACAGTAAGCGGTCACTTTAGGTACGTTAAGCCATAAAATGAATGCTTTTTTATTATCTTTTAAGAAAAAATCATTTGATTTTGTGCCCAAGCAGTAACAGTAGCCAGCTGCCATCTATGGGCTAGTAAGTCTACCAATTTGTCCTTTGCCGTTTTCTTGATCCTGCGGAACACATAACAAAGCCAACGCTCAGGATTTTTATCTAGCACCTTACATGTAATGGTGATATACCAAAACCAGTACATAAACCTATATCCACTTATCCAAATAACATTTAAAATCCTCTATACCTATAACCTCCACTTTAGGAAAAGGAATATTTTCCAGGACCTTAAAGTGCTTGTCTTCTGTAACAATACACTTTGCATTTGCAGCAATGGCACAATCTACAAACTTATTGTCATCTTTATCTGCCTCAATTAAAGCAAAAGTATAATGAGGATCTTTGCGAATTATATTGGGTCTAGTCAATATAGCATAAACTATGGCCTCAGAAACTTGAGGGGATATATTACGAGATAAAACCTCTGAATACTCCTCTATTATTTCATTGGACACACAAAGGTTATAATCGCCTCTAAGAAAAGCATTCCACACCTTACGATACGGACTTCTAGGGGCGATTGACATAATCAAACTATTTGTATCCAATACAATATTCATAACCTAAAGATTATAATATTGGTTTATTGTATGGAGTACGTTCATGGAGATGCCGGAAACTCTCGATACGTTCTTCATTCAGGGTTCCTTCATTCCACATCCTATCTAATTCAGCATCAGCCATCTGAACAAAATAATCGGAGATTACCTTATTCAAATCTCGCAAAGCCTCAGGAGTCTTGATAAATGACAGCATATCGAGGATTTGCAATTGAGCTTGATTCATTGTTGCTACCTGTGCCATAATAATTCTTTTTATTAATATCTAACCGCAAAAGTACACTTTTTCCTCGAAACCACCAAGAAAATCGAAAGAAATCTGCAAGTTATCAGCAAATAACCACGAAATCAACCATAAACTATAAACTATTAACTGTAAACAGTTGTTCCCTACCTCAGCAAGCTATAGTAAGGCGGTCCCATCCCGCATAATCATGGCGAAGACCTTTGATGGTCCGCCAACCTTAGAGCGTAGCGGTTCCGAGCACCGAGTAGGGCGGTTTCCCTCTTCTTCCCTGAGGGGAGAAGACCGAGATGAGAGGTGGAGCCCTCTTTAAGGGTAAAGAGGGACGGGGTGATTTTCGAAAAAACTACTTTTGGCTAAAGGGAGACGGAGGGATTCGATAACGCATACCCTCCAATCACCCCATAACAAACCAGCGGTATGAGAAAGGCAATCGCCATACTGCCCATAGTATCCGCTATATACCCCATGATTACTGGAGCAACCGCTCCACCCACTATCGTCATGATAAGCAATGAAGAGGCAAGTTTGGTTTTTGTACCCGCATCCCTCAATGCCAGCGAGAAGATAGTCGGAAACATGATGCTCTCTCCCAGATACAGGGCGAAGAACGCAATGAGAGATAAGGTACCGCTACATACCACTACAATCAATGTGGCAACAAAGGTGAGGATGGCACAGACCAGCAGCACCAGCCTTGGCTGGATATAATTCATGATGACACCACCAGCCAGTCGGCCGATAAAGAACAGCCCCATTCCGCCAAAAGCGAGATACAGACTGGCAGTCTGCTTCTCTATATGAATACTCTCCTCAGCATAGTTGATGAAGAAACTGTTCACACCCGTCTGGGCAGCCACATAAAGAAACAAGGCCAGCATACCGAAACCGAATGCCATCACTCGCAGCGGCTTCTCCTCCACCTTCTCGTTCGTATCTGCCTCATGCGCTCTCCTTGGGTCCGGCAACTTGATTCTTGACAGGACCAGCGCCACAGCAAGCACGAAGATACCTACCAGGGCATAAGGAATGGCAATGTTGACACCCGAGAACAGAAGCTGACCGCCAACCAGCGGTCCTACAATCCATCCGATACCATTGAGCGACTGCGACAGATTGATTCTACTCTCAGCCTTATCAGGATGTCCCAGTACCGTAGTATAAGGATTCGCACTCGTTTCCAGACAGGTCAGTCCGCATCCTATCACAAACAGCGACAGAACGAAGAAGTAGAAACTGTTGATCCTGCTTCCCGGTATGAACATCAGAGCACCGATACCGAAGAGAACAAGTCCTGTTATCACTCCCCTCCTGTAGCCCCACTTCCGGATAATCCATCCGGCAGGGAGTGCCATCAGAAAGTAGGCACCATAGACAGCAGCCTGCGTCAAGGCCGACATTGCTTTGCTGATATGGAACGACTCCTGGAAATGCGGATTCAGCACCTCGAGGATGCCATGGGCAAAGCCCCACATGAAGAAGAGACTGCTGATGATGAGGAAGGGTACCAGATAGTTATGCCCTTCGTATCTGAAGATGGATGGCTTCGTCATGATTCTCTGCAAATTTGAGACTGTCCTTTACTACCAGTGCCAGATAACCGCCGCCACCGGCTCCCGGCATCTTCCATGCCAGAACCTCCTCCATGCTGCTGTAGCGGTCAATCATCGGCTGCACACTTGCCTCCGGTTCTATCACACCATTGATAGACGGATTCACCATACCCGGGAACATCGCAATCTGGGCCTCGAAAGATGCCCTGTATGCTGCAGCAAAGGCATCAAGGTCGTGCGCCAGAATCGCCTTCCAGCAGACATCAGCTGCATCAGCCAGCGCCTTCACCTTCTCAGGCGTGATATCCTTACCTTCCACCACACTGCATCCCGGTCTTCTCGGTTCCATCGGAATCATCACCAGATGGTCTTCCAGGAAACGGAGAGTCATCTCATCCTGCGTACTCTCTATCTTCTCCGGCCAGAAGTTATTGTCATAATAATGGCGCACCAGACCGGGCACACAGATACCGATAGAATCCTGGGCACCCGAGATGATACCGTCATGACGCTCTGGATTGTTCTCAAAGCAGAATACCAGTCGGGCAAGCATCTCCGGATCCATCTTCGGCAACTTCACCGGCCATATCTTCTGAATCATCTTACGGGTAGAGGTAGACAGACCGCAGCGGTCGCGCACCTCAAAGGTCGGTTCCAGCGAGATGGTAATTGCCCAACCCGGATGATACATGCTCACATAAGGCTGATCAATCCAAGTACCAGCTAGATCCAGACGGGTAGGAATCCCCGCCGCCTGTGCCGAATTCTCAGATACGTTCAGTAACGCCTTCTTCAAGTCAGAAGAAGACCGGGCTTTCAAACCAGCATGAGGCGTGCGCTGGAGTTCGACATATTCTATGCCCCTTTCCTTACAGATCCTACGTTTCTCATCAGACCCACCTTCAGCGTTCACCACAAACACGTCCGGTTTCACCTTATCAAGAGTAGGCAGGAAATCGATGACTCCGCTTCCCTCATTGATATACGCATCCTTCACCGCCTTGATATTCTTGACCATGAATAGCCTTTCCTCCTGCGGAAACATAGGTTTGCGGTGCTTATACTCCAGATAAGTAGCATCCGATCCTATACCCACATACAGGTCACCATACTGTGATGCCTGCTGGAAAAACTCCACATGACCAGAATGTAGCAGGTCGTAACAACCGCTTACAAAAACTTTTTTCTTCATTATGATTATCATTGATAATCGAAGAACAGATAGTCATCCTCATCTAGCTGATTACCTATCTGCATCTCGATAAACATAAACAAAGTTATTTCAATTAATTATTAGATTTATTTTTTATATTTTAGCCTCCAGAAGAAGTGCCAAGTACGAAACAATGGTTCACAAAGAGCTTCAGCAGGATAATATCTAACGAAGTGCAAATTTCTCCATATCTTCAGGAAATACTTCTTCCCCATACTCTGATGCGTAAACCCAGCATACTTCGTAAAGTGCCTACCGAAGTTTCCATCATCCAGAATCTCTGCCAACAACAACTTTCCTCGCTTCTCATCCCTAGACGGTCCCATCCCACACAACTGGCGAGACCGCTTTGGTCCGTCATCCTTATAGTGCAGCGGTTCCAAGCACCAGAGGGCGGTTACATCCTCTCGTCCCTGAGGAAAGAGAGGCTTGGTGAGAAAGGTGGAGCCTTCTTTAATGGGAAAAAGCGATGCCAATGAGTGCAATGAAAGCTCGCAATTTCAAATTGCCGAGTGTAGCTCGCTTTATCAACAAAGAAGGACGGGATGATTTTAGAAGTCAAAATCTTTCTAGTATTCAAAAGGACTTTCAAAGTCCTTCAATACCTCATGTTTCGTATCCTTCTCCGAAAGATTAGCGTGTTCCGTAGGAATGCGCCAATCAATGCCTAAGCTCTCATCCAAGATAGAGATGCCACCGTCAGCCTCTGGGTGATAGAAATTATCACACTTATATTGGAATACAGCAGTTTCTGACAACACAGCGAAACCATGCGCAAAGCCCTTAGGAATAAAGAACTGGCGATGATTATCTTCAGTCAGTTCCACAGCCACATGCTTACCGTATGTTGGCGAACCCTTGCGGATATCCACGGCAACATCCAGCACTCTACCCTTTACACATCTCACCAGCTTGCTCTGTGTAAACGGAGGCCTCTGGAAATGCAAGCCACGCATCACACCATACGAGCTCATGCTCTCATTGTCCTGGCAGAACTCTACCTTGTAGCCCACCAATGGCTCCACCTTCTCTTTAAACTCACGCTCGCTGAAGCTCTCGAAGAAATAGCCACGAGCATCTCTAAACAGGCGAGGCTCAATGATGAGTACGCCCTCAATATCAGTCTTTATTACTTCCATTTTCTATATACTTTTAATTATTCCTATTTCTTAATCGATTTCTTCCAAAAGAAACGCTTCACCTTCGATATAATCCACCACCTTGCTTCACTAGGGCAGACAAAGCCAAGATTCCAGCACCTTTTAGCAACCCAACAATAGTTATTGAAGGCATCCTTGAATCCACGATGGTGAAATACATATTCACCTCTACCGAAGTTGCCAACTCTCATGATATCTGTCATCATCTTTTCTGCCCATACCTTCTCTTGATGAGAAAAAGGCTCCACTTGTGATGGTAAGGACATTCCCAGATAATCAACACAAATACATGTAAAGATTCTCCATGCCCTTTCCATGTGCATCTGATGCAGATATTCATGATGCTGCAACCAATCTATCTTGTCTGCACAACTCGATAAGAACATGGCATAATCTATCACCTGCCTCAATCCCAATCCTTCTTCATATACATGGTTTACCATGTGCGATATCAGGAATACACTCTCAAAGGTTGGAGGAAATACAGGTACTGCATAACCATCCATATCAGCAGAAGACAACTCTGATGGAAATACCGAAGCTAACATTTCCTGCATAGCATGATCGGTAGATGGACATTGGTAATTGTGAACCTTATAATGAGGCTCTACTGTCACTCCATCTACCCATGCCATACCATGATGCTCATGCACCAAATCATGATCTACTTTTCCTTTCTTTTCCAGCACCTCCATTGCCTTCTTGAAATTTTTAGGATTCACAACAAAGTCGATATCGCCAGGTGTTCTATGCAAAGGATTGGGATAGCACAAAGCTGTTGTTTGCCCCTTCATAAAGACAACAGGAATTCCCTCAGATTTCAAGGCTTGGTCAATCTTTACAATGACCTTCCGATGTAGACGGTTCATCTGTTCGATGCGTTGCATCGTCGCAATTCTCTTCAGCTTATCACCCAGAGGAATTGTGATGCACTCAGAAGGCAGCAGACTCATCCCGTCTAGCAGCAAAGCTGAGACAGTTTGTTCATCTGCCAATTGAAAGATGCTTTTCCAATCTGCTTCCGCAAAATCAGAAGCATACAATTTCTTGCCAAAGAGAACGGCACGAAGAAATTTTAAAAGTAAATCTTTAGATAGGTTCATCGTTTCTGTTCCAGCAACCATTTGAAATATTCCTCATGCTGGTCCACCAAGTGCTCCCAAGAATACTCATTCTTGATTTCCTCCACATTTCCATCCGTGAAGTTTTTCTTATGCTGTGTACAGATATTCTCTATGTCATTCAGCATCTCAGTCACCTTCTCTGCATTAGGATAGTACAAAGAGTTATCCTTCAACACAGCACGATTAAAGATGTTATCGTGAGCAAGGATAAAGCACTCAGAAGCCATCGCTTCCAACAGAGAAGGATTGGTACCACCCACACTATGGCCATGGAAATAAGCCTTAGAGAAATGACGGATAGAATTCAATTTGTTGAAGTCATAGATACCACCTACGAATTTCACACTCTTTTCCTTGCCATACTTGGCAACCAATTCCTTACCATGAGGTGTGTTGGTTTTACCAACCACAATCAGAGGACGCTTGCCATTCTCATTAGAATGCAAGTAACCCTCAATGGCCATCACTATATTATTCTCCGGTTCCAGTCTGGCTACCAGAATATAGTATTCCTCAGGTTTCAAGCCATACTCCTTCAGATGTTCCACATCATAATCATCATGAATGTCGGCACCGTATGCCAGGAACTTACTATCCTTGCCATACTTCTCCTTATAGTAATCATGGATGCCCATGTTGTCTGCAATCAGATAATGACTATGTTTTACAGCCATTCTCTCCTCCCAGAACACGAACTTGCGCACCCATTTGTTAAACTTGGTACGCTTATATTCCAGGCCATCCATGTTGGTAACTACAATACTCTTGGTAACATTCTTCACATCAAACCAAATGAAAGCCGGAATGATACTCGTATATCCTGCCTCATAGATGATATCAAAGTTCTCACGCTTCAAGGCATCCTTCAGTGACATGAAGTCGTAGAAGAACGAACCAATACTTCCACCCATCCAAGTTTCCGGACTATAGATATGTTTGATTTTCACCCCCTTGTACTCATCATCCTTGTAAGGGTGATAAGAAGGAGAATACACCGTAACCTCATGTCCACGCTTCACCAAGCCCACCGAGATATACTCAGCGAACTGCTCAAAGCCTCCGTAGTTATTAGGAATACCACGGACGCTAACAAATGCTATTTTCATTTTCAGGAATCTTTTATCATATTATTACATTATCTTCATTCACAATCTCCACGCATTCTTTACAGAAAGCATCACCCTCTACTAACAATTTGAGAACATGAATGAAATTAGACATCTCTCGCTGCTCTGTAAGTTCCTGCTCTGTCGACTTACCTATATGTCCCACTTTAAAATACATATCAATGGCCTTATCTATACCATTAAAAATTGTAGGCATATCAGCAATTAATAGAGTATCAGAATCCTCAAGATTTGCCTGAACATGGATAGGATAACTTCTATGAGAAGTTTTGATAATTCCATCGCTGAGGCCATTCTTTACATAATACACAGTAGCCCTGCGTTTCATATCTGCATCCAAATCCTTCGGGATAACAATACGTAATTTGCCTGATTTATATTTCTTATCCATAACAACTCCTTCACTTGGAACAGGATAAATTTGGTCAACAACAAGTTTTACAAAGTTCTCAAAATAAGAGATTGCAATTACAGTGGAAGGCAATAATCCCAATTGTCCTAATCGTACATTATCATCAATTTTTCGCTTGAGTTGTTCTAAGGTTGTTTCCAATGAATCAGTGGCAAAGCCTTTATCATCGGTTTCATATTCAGCCAAGGTTATACCCAATATATCCGAAGGTATCTTCACGACTTTATCTTTTATAATAAATGCCCTTTGATTTCCGACTCTACCCAAGAATAAACCATATTCAAACATGACATTATCTCTTGCATTCTCAAAAATTTTGTCTCTAACAAGAATCAAATCATCGGCAGAGAATACCATAAAGGCAAAATCAAACAAACTTGCAGACTTCATCAAAGTATCCAAGAAGTTATCATTATACTGGAATATGCCATCATTCCAAATTTTACATTCATAGATCGGCTCAAAGAAATTTTTGATTCGCTCTGCCACAGCCAATCCTTCTGTAGAAGAGCCTATAAATATACGTGGTTTCATCTTATCAATATATTATACGATTATTATTGTTGCCTTGCAAATCATCCAACACATGCTTAACTTCCGCAGTCAATGCTTTTAACTGTTGTACTTTTTCTGTTTTATTTCTAAACACGTACTCTGTGCCATCAACAGATTTCAGCTTGTCAGCCTCTATTGAATTATTACAAAGTAATGCCATCTTTTCATAAAGCACATTTACTAACTGCAAATAGTAATCAGAAGAATATTTCCATGTAGGGATGTCATAACAAATAGAATTGATTTCAAAACTTGTCAAATTTATACCTTTAGCCGATTGAGAACGCAGATTTTTCAAAAAACGAATCATCTTCTTGAATCGATCACCTGTATCCAATCCTCTTTGATTCATCAGTTGGATTCTCAGGAAAGGATAATCAGCATCTAATTGACAATCCTTGACCTTATCATATATGCAAACTCCAAGGTACGCGTTATCATAATCATGCAAGATATGTCTGATAGACTGATGCTTACTAGCCGTAACGACATCAACATCCATATTCAAGTTTTGATTTTTTATTCTGATAGCTTTTGCCTTGGTCGTATCACAAATCACATAACGCTGAGCCAACAACGTTTCATTTTCTTTACGCAAGTCTCTTAAATCCTGCAATCCAGAACCTGTATAATGTGTAAAATTTCTATCAAACGTTCGTAACTTTTCTTCATCCTCCCATGTATATCCGTTATAAGCTTGCTGTAAGATATTACGTACTTTATCGATTTCCGTTCCATAAAACTTATCACAAAGCGTCAATAAGTCTATATCACTATAACCCTTGATATGGGTATTCGTCATCACAGAACCTTGAAATGCATAATCCACGTTTGTTTGTTTAGATTTTAGCCAATCCCTAATATTATTACCTGCCTGTTTAGAACGTTGCGTATAGGAATCATCCACTGGCGACATTGCCAACTTGACAAACTTGGCTGCATCTCTATCAGCATCAGCTAAACTTGAAAACATACGATAGTTTAGCATTGAATCCGATTCTGGATTATAACAGGATGCTACATCATTTATCCACCTAGAATAATTAGTCATATTTTATCTATCCTTATACATATTCTCATAATACTTCTGGTAATCACCCGACGTTACATTATCCATCCATTCCTGGTTATCGAGATACCATTTTACGGTCTCCTCGATACCCTCCTCAAACTGCAGAGATGGCTCCCAACCGAGTTCCTTCTGTAGCTTTCTAGAGTCAATAGCATAACGCATATCGTGACCCTTTCTGTCTGTTACAT
>ERZ773111.951-NODE-951-length-15871-cov-17.924507_pt1 | contig 15871 bp, 19 predicted proteins | sample MGYA00580567_ERZ773111 | MGnify/ENA primary metagenome ERZ773111 (study PRJEB29015, sample SAMEA2737875) | human gut metagenome | biome: human gut; feature: human-associated habitat; material: faeces | place: China | collected 2012 ...
TGATTGCGGTGCCCAGGCCCTTCATGACCTTGGGCATATCCTCGCAGTTGGTGTAGATGCGCAGGCCGGGCTTGGACACGCGGCGCAGACCAGCGATAACGGGCTCGCCGTTAGCCTGGTACTTCAGGGTGACAACGATGGTGCCCTGAACAGTATCGTTCTTGACCTGCATACCCTTGATGTAGCCCTCGTCAACCAGAATCTGGCAGATAGCCTTCTTCATGTTGGAAGCGGGGATCTCCACAGAAGGGTGTTTGGCAGTGCTAGCGTTGCGGATGCGAGTCAGCAGGTCCGCGATAGGATCAGTAATCTGCATTTGCCACTAACCTCCTTAGATTAGCTCTCATTTGTTTTATAATGATACCGCCCCGAAACAAGTTGTTTGCCCCGGGGCGGATATCCGACATTCTATCCAGCCCTCTGGTAAATTACCAGGAAGCCTTCTTCACGCCCGGGATCTCGCCCTTGTAGGCCAGCTCACGGAAGCACACACGGCACACGCCGTACTTGCGCAGCACGGAGTGGGGGCGGCCGCAGATGCGGCAGCGGGTGTATGCACGGGTAGAGAACTTAGCAGGACGAGACTGCTTGAGCTTCATAGACAGTTTAGCCATTGTAATCTCCTCCTTAGTTATTCTCAGCGAACGGAGCACCCAGAGCCTTCAGCAGCTCCTTGCCCTCTTCGTCGGTCTTAGCGGTGGTAACGAAGCAGACATCCATGCCGCGGACTGCATCGACCTTCTCGAAGTCGATCTCGGGGAAGATGATCTGCTCCTTGATGCCGCATGCAAAGTTGCCGCGACCGTCAAAACCGTTGCCGTTAATGCCGCGGAAGTCGCGGACACGGGGCAGTGCGATGTTGAAGAAACGATCGACGAACTCGTACATACGCTCACCACGCAGGGTGACCTTGCAGCCGATGGGAGTGCCCTGGCGCAGCTTGAAGTTAGCAACGCTCTTCTTGGCACGGCAGACGACTGCCTTCTGGCCAGTGATCTGGCCCAGATCCTTCATGACAGCTTCCAGGATCTTCTCGTTGTCCTTAGCTTCGCCGCAGGCAACATTGATGACGACCTTGTCCAGCTTGGGGATCTGCATAACGCTCTTGTAACCGAACTTGGAGTTCAGAGCAGGAGCAATTTCATTGACATACTGTTCTTTCAAACGAGCCATTGTTCCTTACTCCTTTCTTACAGCTCAGCGCCGCACTTCTTGCAGACGCGGACCATCTTACCGTCCTTCTCGACGTGGCCCACGCGCACGGCCTTGCCGCACTTGGGGCAGATGGGCATGACCTTGGATGCGTACATAGCACCCTCAGCCTTGACGATACCGCCCTGCTCGCCCTGACGGCGGGGCTTGACGTGCTTGGTAACCATGTTCTGGCCCTCAACGATGACCTTGTTCTCAGAGGGGCTGACCTGCAGGACCTTACCAGTGTGGCCCTTGTCCTTGCCGCTGATGATCATCACGTTGTCGCCGGTTTTAACATGAAGATTATTCATTTTTAAAACCTCCTTACAGCGATTCCGGAGCCAGGCTCAGGATCTTGGTGTAGCCGGCATCACGCAGCTCGCGAGCAACAGGTCCAAAGATACGGGTACCCTTGGGGTTCTTGTCGGCCATAACGATAACGGCGGCGTTCTCATCAAAACGGATGTAGGAACCGTCGTCGCGGCGCACGCCATGCTTGCTGCGCACGATGACAGCCTTGACGACGTCGCCCTTCTTAACGGAGCCGCCGGGGGCTGCCTTCTTGACAGAGCAGACCACGACGTCACCAATGTTTGCGTATCTCTTGCGGGTGCCGCCCAGCACGCGGAAGCACATCAGCTCCTTGGCACCGGTGTTGTCGGCAACTTTGAGATAAGTTTGCATCTGAACCATTTCAGATATCTCCTTTCAAACTGTTCAAAGCAGCGGGCAAAGATTACTTTGCCTTCTCAACGATACGGACCAGGCGCCAGCGCACATCCTTGCTCAGGGGGCGGCACTCCATGATCTCAACACGGTCACCGATACCGCACTCGTTCTGCTCGTCACGAGCCTTGAACTTGGCGGTACGCTTCAGGATCTTCTTGTACAGGGGGTGCTGCACGCTATCCTTAACGGCAACCACGATGGTCTTATCCATCTTGTCGGACACGACGACGCCGACGCGGGTCTTTCTCAGATTACGTTCTTCCATCGTTTAACCTCCTTACTGCTTCTCAGCCAGAACGGTCATCACGCGGGCGATGTCCTTCTTGACTGCTTCGATGCGGCCGGGGTTCTCCAGCTGGTTGATGGCATGCTGGAAGCGCAGGTTAAACAGCTCGGCCTTCAGGTCTGCCAGCTTGCTGGTCAGCTCTGCGGTCTGCATTTCGCGGAGTTCATTAGCCTTCATTGGTGCCATCCTCCTTCACGGAGTCCTCACGGACAACAAATTTGCACTTGATGGGCAGCTTGTGCATAGCCAGACGCAGAGCCTCGCGAGCAGTTGCCTCATCGACATCTGCCAGCTCGAACATCACGCGGCCGGGCTTCACGACTGCAACCCAGTATTCGGGAGAGCCCTTACCGGAGCCCATGCGGGTCTCAGCGGGCTTTTCAGTCACGGGCTTATCGGGGAAGATCTTGATCCAAACCTTGCCGCCACGCTTGATGTAACGAGTCATGGCAACACGGGCAGCCTCGATCTGAGTGGAGGAGATCCATGCCGGCTCCAGAGCAACAAGGCCGTACTGGCCCTGGCACACCACGTTGCCGCGGGTAGCCTTGCCGGTCATGCGGCCGCGCTGGACGCGGCGGTACTTAACACGCTTAGGCAGTAACATTACTTGTTGCCTCCTTCCTTCTTCTGAGCGTTCTTAGCGCTCTTGAGGACCTCGCCCTTGTAGACCCAGACCTTGACGCCGATGCGGCCGTAGGTGGTGGCAGCCTCAGCGAAGCCGTAGTCGATGTCGGCACGCAGGGTCTGCAGGGGGATGGTGCCCTCGTGGTAGCTCTCGACGCGGGCGATGTCAGCGCCGCCCAGACGGCCGGAGCACATTGCCTTGATGCCCTTTGCAGGGACAGTTGCGCGATCGCGGGGGCTCATAGCGTTACGCATGCACTGCTTCATAGCGCGGCGGAAGGTAACGCGGTTCTCCAGCTGACGAGCGATGTCCTCGGCAACCAGCTGAGCGTTGGTAGCAGCGCTCTTGACCTCGATGACGTTGACGATAACAGTCTTGCCATACTCCTTGGTCAGCTTGTTCTGCAGAGCAACGCGCTCTTCGCCGCCCTTACCGATCACCATACCGGGCTTAGCGCAGTAGATGTTGACGGTAACGCGGGGAGCGGAAGTGGAAGGATCCACAGTGCGCTCGATCTCGATCTTGGGGACGCCAGCGTCCTTCAGCTGAGCCTTCAGCTCAGTGCGGATCTTGTGATCCTCGACGAGGTTATCGCTGAAATCCTTCTTGGAGGCAAACCAGCGGCTGTCCCAGTCTTTAATAACGCCGACACGAATGCCGTGCGGATTTACTTTCTGGCCCATTGTTTTCCCTCCTTACTCTTTCTCTTTCAGAACAACGGTCATGTGGCTGGTGCGCTTCAGGATGCGGTAGCCGCGGCCCTGTGCACGAGGCATCATGCGCTTCAGCGTCGGGCCGGGGCAGACGTAGCACTCGGCGACGTAGAGGTTGTTCTTGTCCATATTGAAGTTGTTTTCCGCATTAGCGGCTGCAGACTTCACCAGCTTCAGAAGGGGCTCACAAGCTGCCTTCGGGGTGTACTGCAGGATTGCCAGCGCTTCGTCCAGGGGCTTGTTACGGATCAGGTCCATAACGATAGACACCTTACGAGGACTAATGCGGGCATAACGAAGAATTGCCCGAGCTTCCATGTTGTGTTCCTCCCTCTATTACTTAGAATTACCAGTGTGGCCCTTGAAGGTACGGGTGGGAACGAACTCACCCAGCTTGTGGCCAACCATGTCCTCAGTCACATACACAGGCACATGCTTGCGGCCGTCGTGGACGGCAAAGGTGTGACCAACGAATTCGGGGAAGATCGTGGAGGCGCGGCTCCAGGTCTTGATGACCTGCTTCTTGCCGGAAGCGTTCATCGCTTCAACGTGCTTCATAAGAGCAGCCTGGACGAAAGGTCCTTTTTTAATGCTTCTACCCATTGTCTTAAACTCCTCTCTTACTTACCTGCACGCTTCACGATCAGCTTATCGGAGCGCTTATGATGCTTGCGAGTCTTGAGACCCAGAGCGGGCTTGCCCCAGGGAGTCATAGGACCGGAGTGACCAACAGGTGCGCGGCCCTCGCCACCACCGTGGGGATGGTCGCAGGGGTTCATAACGGTACCACGGCTGCCGGGACGCACGCCCATGTGGCGCTTGCGGCCTGCCTTGCCCAGGTTGACGTTCTCGTGGTCGATGTTGGAAACCTGACCGATGACTGCGGTGCAGTTCACGGGCACGTTGCGCATCTCACCGGAGGGCAGACGAACCAGAGCGTAGCCATTCTCCTTAGCCATCAGCTGAGCCATGTTGCCAGCGGAACGAACCAGCTGAGCGCCGCGGCCGGGATACAGCTCGATGTTGTGGATGATGGTACCGACGGGGATGTTCTCGAAGGGCAGGCAGTTGCCGGGCTTGATGTCGGCGCCCTTGCCGCTGATGACAACATCGCCGACCTTCAGGCCGTCGGGAGCGATGATGTAGCTCTTGACACCGTCAGTGTACTCGACCAGAGCGATGAATGCGCTGCGGTTCGGATCGTACTCCAGAGTCTTGACGGTAGCGGGCATATCGGTCTTCTGACGCTTGAAGTCGATGACACGATACTTGGTGCGGTTGCCGCCGCCCTGATGGCGGACGGTGATACGACCGGTGTTGTTGCGGCCGCTGTGCTTCTTCATGGGCTCCAGCAGGCTGCGCTCGGGAGCGACCTTGGACAGGACGCTGTAATCCGTGACGGTCATGCCGCGGCGGCCCGGAGTAGTGGGGCCATACTTTTTGATAGCCATTGTGCTATTCTCCTTTGTTTATCTTATGAATTATTATCGGGGTCATATCCCCATAGAGGAACCCTCGGCGGGTTCTATCAGACCATGCTGTTGAAGAACTCGATCTCCTTGGAGTCCTTGGTCAGGGTCACGATAGCCTTCTTGGATGCAGCGGTGTAACCAGCGTGCATGCCCTGACGGCGGAAGCGGCCACGGACGGAGACGGTGTTCACCTTAGCGACCTTGACGCCGGGGAACAGAACTTCAACTGCCTGAGCGATCTCGACCTTGGTAGCATCGGTAGCGACCTTGAAGGTGTACTTCTTGTCAGCGATGCCAGCCATGGAGTTCTCGGTAATGACCGGCTTCAGGACGATATCATGTGCGGTTTTCATTAGCCAAGCACCTCCTCGAGCTTCTTAGCTGCGTCGACGCTGATGATCAGCTTGTCGGCGTTCAGCACATCGTAGGTGTTCACGCTGCCTGCGAAGGTGGTCTTGACACCGGCGATGTTGCCAGCGCTCTTGACGAACTTTGCATCGACAGTCTCGTTGACCAGCAGGTTCTTCTTGCCGGCGCCCACAGCGTTCAGCATAGCGACCACGGCCTTGGTCTTGTACTCGTCGCAAGCGAACTTGTCAACGACGACCATGTTGCCATTGGCAGCCTTGTCGGACAGGACGCTCAGCAGAGCCAGACGCTTGACCTTGTTGTTGATGTGGTAGTTGTAGCTGCGGGGCTTGGGGCCCAGAGCGACGCCGCCGTGAGTCCACTGCGGTGCACGGATGGAACCCTGACGAGCGTGGCCGGTGCCCTTCTGGCGCCAGGGCTTCTTGCCGCCGCCGGAAACTTCCATGCGGATCTTGGTGTTCTGGGTGCCCTGACGCTGGTTGGCCAGGAAGTTCACCACAGCAATGTGGACAGCCTTCTCGTTCGGGGTGATACCGAACACGGCGTCGGAAAGCTCGATCTCGCTAACATGCTGACCGTTCATATCGACTACGTTAAACTTTGCCATTGTAGCTTTCCTCCTTACGCCTTCACGCTGTTGGCCAGAGTGACGATGGTGCCCTTGGAACCGGGGACCGCACCCTTGACAGCGATCAGATTGTTCTCGGTGTCAACCTTGACAACGGTCAGGTTCTGCACGGTGACGCGCACAAAGCCCATGTGGCCGGGCAGGCGCTTGCCGGGGAACACGCGAGAGGGGTTGGAAATAGCGCCCATAGAACCTGCATGACGTGCCACCGGGCCAGTGCCGTGGCTCTCACGCAGACGGTGCTGGCCAAAGCGCTTGATAACGCCCTGGTAGCCCTTGCCCTTGGAAACGCCTGCAACGTCAACCTTGTCGCCTGCTGCAAAGACGTCAGCCTTCAGGATGTCGCCAACGTTCATTGCGGAAACGTCGTCCAGACGGAACTCACGCAGGGTCTTCTTGGGGGCAACGTTTGCCTTCTTGAAGTGACCTGCAGCTGCCTTGTTGACCTTCTTGGCGGAAACCTCGCCGAAGCCCAGCTGAACAGCCTGATAGCCATCGCTCTCGACAGTCTTCTTCTGCACGACGGTGCAGGGGCCTGCCTCGATGACGGTGACGGGGATAACCTTGCCGCTCTCATCGAACAGCTGGGTCATACCGACTTTCTTGCCGATAATGCCTTTAACCATTTTCTTTTCCTCCTGTAAAGGTTATTGGTTGGCAGCGCACGTCACTGCCAACATGACCCCTCGGGAAACGAGGGCATCGAATTTGATCGAGTGTCTTTTACAGCTTGATCTCGATGTCCACGCCAGCGGGGAGCTGGAGGCTCATCAGAGCCTCGACCGTCTTGTTGGACGGCTTCAGAATGTCGATCAGACGCTTATGAGTGCGGCTCTCGAACTGCTCGCGGCTATCCTTGTACTTGTGGGTAGCGCGCAGAACGGTAACGATCTCACGATCGGTGGGCAGGGGGATGGGGCCGGACACGCGGGCACCAGTGTGCTTTGCGGTCTCCACGATCTTCTCTGCTGCGGCATCGATCAGCTGAGCATCATAGCTCTGCAGACGGATTCTGATTTTCTCTTTGACTGCCATTGCTTACGCCTCCTGAAAAATTGTTTTTGCCCTAGGCGAGCCGATAAATTGCTCTACACAGTTCCGGGTGTTCCTCGATTTGGCACTATAAAAACCGGTGAACCGCATGGCAGTTCTCCCGGAAACATATTAGCAAATCAAATCCGAACATTGGTTCCGCCCGTTTCGCAGAGGAGTAACTTCTCTGCCGAGGGAACGTATTCCATCGCTGTCAGTAATTCTTTCGCCCGGTTCTAAGATCGGACATACTCCGCGGAAATAACCCATCGCAGCTATCGCCGGATGACAACCTCCCGCATCAACGCATATCGCTGGCCTGCACGACTTGTATCGCACAAGCCTTTTGCAGCCGAGAGATATTTTATCACATCTTCGTCTATTTGGCAAGTGTTTTTTGCAGAAAATTACGATTTTTCTTTTTTATTTTCTCTGTTTTGTCAACAGCCGCATTTTCTGTGCAAGATGCACAATCTCAGCGCTTTTTGCCGGTGGAAAACTCCCCCACTCCCCTTTGCAGCATCAGTATGGACAGGAAGAGCGGGGGTTATACCTATATTATAAGGAAACTCCCTCCGTCAAAGCCTGTCGGCTTTGCCAGCTCCCTCTGGGAGGGAGCCTTTGGCATGGCGGCAAGGTTTCCGACTAAAGTGCAAAGTTTGCGGGAGTGTCCGCTCCCCCTTGGGGGAGCTGTCGCGCAGCGACTGAGGGGCTTTTAATGGAGAAGCGAAAAAAGCGTTAAAGCGATAGCGCCGACTGGCGCAGCGCTAGCTTTTTTGTGCTTCGACTTCTTCTTTAGGATTGTCAAGGGCGAGTAGCCCTTGGCCCGTTGCGGGGTGGGTGGAGTCCAGAGGTAGGGAGGGGGGAGTCGGAACACCCCTCCCTGCCTCTGGCCCAGCGGAGCGTCCTTGCAAGCTGAAGGCAGGCAGAAAGTTGCCCCGCGGAGCGCGATGCATTTTCAATCGTCCCACTCCCGGCAAGGGCGACTGTTCAAAAGTCTCCTATGATACACAGGGGGCTTTGAACAACTAAAAAATAATGCGCAGAAAGGCGCAGCTTTCGGCGGCTTTTGAGCCTTGCAAGAAAACAAACAACGGATATACGCTATATCTCTAGTTGTTCAAAAAGCAGAGGGGGTTTTGAACAACTAGAAACGCTAACCGTACAAAAACGGTGGTTTTTGCCCTAGTTGTTCATCTTGAACAACTAGGAATAAGCATAGATACGTTAAAAAGTTCTAGCTGTTCAAAAGTCCATAGTAGTAATAGAGTTTTATAAAGGGGGTTTGAACATTCAGAAGCCCTGCGGTGCATCAAGCCAGCTGTATTTGCTGGTTCTGGTTTGTGATATCCGCAACCACAGAGGCTTCTTCCAGTTCTGGCTGATACCAATAGTTTTTGCGGTTGGGCTGATTTCCAATGTAGAGTGTTTTCAACCCCAGTGCTACGCGGGCGCGGCGTATGGTGCTTACCGAGATATCCCGCTCGGCGCACAGGCGGTACACCTCGCCCGCCTCTACCCAGCCCACAAAGGACAGCTGCTTTTCCAGCGCCTCGATGGCGTTGGCAAGGGCGGCAGAGGGGCGGCCGTTGCCGGTGGCGGGGGTGCCCGCCTCCCGGATGATGGCATCGGCGGTAAGGGTGCAGGGGCCGTCGTAGGCCACCGTGCCCTGCGGACAGATGCGGTAGCGCTGGCTTTCGCCGGGCTGACCAAGGCTGTTTTTGGCGTGGGCCACCACCCGCACCTCCGGGTGCTCCGGGTCCCGCCCGGCGATGAGGATGCTGCGGGCGGCGTTGCGGAAATCGCTGGAGCCAAGCAGACGGTCCAGCGCGCTGCATACCCCGGGGCCGGGCTTGCTCATGTGGCTGATGAGCAGCACTGCCATGTCCAGCTCCTTGGCAAGGGCACCCAGATGGTCCAGCAGCGGGCGCACCTGCTCGGCGCGGTTCATCTGCACCCCCTGCCCCAGATAGCTCTGGATGGGGTCGAACACCAGCAGCGCCGGGCGGTACACCCGGCACAGGGCGGCAAGCTCCTCGTCGCCCATGCTGTAACTGGCACCGTCCTGAAAGTACAGCCGGTCAAGGTCTGCCCCCATGGCCTCGGCGCGGGGACGCAGCACCTTGTTGGGGTCGTTCTCGGCGGTAAGGTAGAGCACGGTGGCGGGGGGCTGCGGCGGGGTGTCCGGCGCAAAGGCTGCGCCCCGGGTAAGCCGGGCGCACACATCCAGCGCAAGGCTGGTCTTGCCCGCAGCGGACACGCCGCCCAGAATGCTTACCATGCCCCGGGGCAGGTAGGGCTGCACCAGATAGGCGGCGCGCTCCGGCGCAAAGGCACTGGCGGGACGGATGCGGAACCGCCCGCGCCCGGCCTTCTGTTTGGCTTCGGCCTCGGCGCGCTGCTCCTCGGCAAGGCCTGCCTGCACATACTGCTGGCGGGCGTTTGCCACAAAGCCCTCGATATCCTGCCCCATGCGCGCCCCGCAGTCGGTGAACCAGCTCTCCACCCGGCCGGTGTCCCGCAGCTGACGGCTGTACAGCTGCCCTCGCAGCAGCCGCAGGGCTTCCTCGCGGCGGTCTTTGTCCAGCGTATACACCAGCGTGGCGGTGTAATCGCTGAGCAATTGGGCGTCCGGCGCGTGCTCCAGATGCTGGCACAGCTCCGTCCACACCTCGTGCTGGACGGCCTGCGCCTGATCGTAGGCGGTACGGTACTTGTTTGCGTCCATGTAAAAAACCTCCTTTGGACATAAAGTATCTACCCTTATCCTAAGGCGATGGACGCGGAAAAACCAGTGTGTACTTTTTGAGGGCCAGAAGGTATTATCGCACGCTGGATATACACGCTGTAAATGCAAGCGCAGCCGCTGCAAAACAAAAACAAACGCAGCAGCGCATGGCAGCGCCCGCCGCGCGGGAAAACTCTGCCAAAAACCGGCGAAGTATTTCACCCCGCGTAATCCACCGAAAACGTGCGATTTTTGGGGGAGACAGCAAATGCCGGACAGCTTGCAGGCTGCCCGGCATGGTGCGTTGTGTTTATTTTTTGATCGCCCGCAGGATGCGGTTGGCGATGTACTTATGCCCGCTCACGGTGGGGTGGGCGTCGGTGGCGGTCATGGCAAAGGGGATGGGCACATAGGTCACATTCTCGTTCTGGGCGGCAAGGCTCTTGCTGAGGGCATTCAGCCGCCGGAACAGCTGTGTCCACTCCGGCAGCAGGGGCACGGGGTTCGTGTAGCCCAAAAGGATGATCTGCGCGTCCGGGTTCAGCGCCCGCAGCTGCGCTACCACCTGCGGCATATTGACGGCGGCTTCCTGATACGCCTGCTCGCAGATGGCGTCCGTGCCGCCGCCCAGCAGCAGCTGGGTGGTGGCCTGTTTTTCTTCCTTTGTCAGCCGCAGGCGGGAAAGGTCGCTGTTCAGCCGCTGCAGGTTTTCAAAGCTGGGCTCGCGCAGCACGCCGCTGACCATGGTGGCTACCAGCTGCTCGCTCTTCCAGTTGGTGGCGTTGCCCAGCGCCACAAGGGCGGGCACCAGCGCATCGTTGGAGCCGATCTGCACGCTGATGACATCCGCGCGCTTGAGGTAGTCCAGCATCTGGGGGTAGACGTAGTAGGTGCCCGCCTGCTGGTTCATCTGGGGCATTGCGCCGGTGTGCAGCATATCCGCAAGGTCGCCGGTGGTCAGGCCGGGCAGGCCAAGGTTGATGGCGTGCTGGCGGTCCAGCCCAAGGCCTTTGCCCACCAGCGAAACATAGCACTGCTCCGGGTAGCCCTCAAAGTTTGGGGCCGCGTCTATGCCGATGGCGGCTTCGGTGTACTTGAAATCCGGCAGACCCACGCCGGAAACGATGCTGTCGCCCAGCGCCACATAGGTGCGCTGAGGATCGGCGGCGGGGGTGTCCGCAGCGGGGGCTTCCTCAGCGGGGGCAGCTGCCTCGGCGGTCTGCTCCTGTGTGGCGGGGGCGGTCTGTTCCGGCGGCAGGGCGTCGGGCTGCTGGGCAAAGGCAGGCACAGCCAGCAGTACCAGCGCAGCGGCGCTGCACAGCCATGCGGCAAAACGGGGATGGTTCATGGATGGTCCCTTCTTTCTCAAGGGAAGGCGGGTTTACCCCAGCTCTTCTTCCAGTTTGCGGTAGTCGGCCTTGCCGGCGGGGGTCATGGGCATTTCGGCGATGATCTTATAGGCCGAGGAGGCGGGCTGCACATACTCCGGCAGCTCCTCGCGGCACAGCTGGCGCAGCTCCCGCAGGATCTGGCGCTTTTTGCCGGTGGCGGCAGGGTCCAGCACCACAAAAACGAAGGGCAGACGTCCCTGGGTGTGGTCGGTATCGGCGCAGCCCACCACGCAGCACTGCTGCACGGCAGGGTGGCGGCTGATGACGTTTTCGATCATGGAGGGGAACACCTTGAAGCCGTCGTGCCGGATGATGATGCGCTTGATGCGGGCGTCCAGATACACAAAGCCGTCCTCGTCCATGGAGCCGATATCGCCGGTGTGCGCCCACAGCTGGCCGTCGGCGTGGCGGCGCAGCAGGTAGGCGGTCTCCTCGGGCTTGTTGTAGTAGCCCTTCATGGCGGTGGGGGTGCAGATGCAGATCTCGCCGCGCTGACCGATGGGCAGTTCGGTCTCGGTGCCCGGCTCGAAAATGGAGACCACCGTGTTGACCATGGGGATGCCCACGCTGCCGGGCTTTGTCACGTTGCCGGCGGCAATGGTAGCTGCCGAGGATACCTCGGTCATGCCGTAGCCCTTTGCCAGCGGGAACTCCACCCCGTGGGCTTTGAGGAACTGGTTCACCGTCTGCTCCGCGCCCAGCGAGAGGGAGTCGCCGCCGGCGGCGTAGTTGCGGATGAAGGAGAGGTCTTTGTTTTTCAGCAGCGGGTCGGCGGCAAGCTGCTGGTAGTGGGTGGGCACGCCGAACATGTGCGCGGGCTTGTACTTCCACACCAGTGCGCCCAGCTTTTCCGGGTCCAGATTGGGGATGATGATGATATGCAGCCCCATGACCAGCGGCATATGGATGCCGCAGCTGTAACCGTAGGCGATGAAGGGCGGCATGACGTTCAGCAGCTTCTGCCCGCGGTGGAACAGACGGCTCTGGGCGGCAAACTCCTGTGCAAGGGCGTTGAAGCAGTAGTCGGTCAGCATAACGCCCTTGGGCGAGCCGGTGGTGCCGCCGGTGTGCACCACCACGCAGGTGTGCTGGGGGTCGTAGGGCACGGCGGCGGGGCTGTGCCCTTTGCCGGCGGCGATAAAAGCCTTCCAGCGCAGCACGTTGGAGGCGTAGCGGTTTTTATCCGGCTCTGTCAGCTTGTAGCCCACGGCTTTGGCCAGCGGCAGACTGTCGGCGGGGCTGAGCACCACCACCCGCTCCACGCTGGTGCGCTTTGCGGCCTGATGGCAGCGGGGGTACACCACGTTCAGGCAGATCAGCAGGCGGGACTCCACCTCCTCGATGTACTCCCGGATGCCCTCGGCGCTGTACCGGGGGTCTACCAGATTCAGGGTAGCGCCCAGCAGGTCGGCGGCGTAGAAGGTGTAGACCACCTCCGGGGTCATCACGCTGACCACCGTGATGATATCGCCCTTTTTCACCCCCAGCGCCTGCAGGGCGGCGGCGGTCTTTTTTATCTGCACGATCAGGTCGGCGTAGCTGAACTTGCGGCCGTAGTATTCCAGCGCGGTGTCGCCCAGATGCCGCTCGTTGTTGCGGCAGACCAGCGCAAAGGCCGAGCACTCCGGCACGGATTGGTGGATGTACTTTTCCTCATAATATTTCAGCCATGGCTTTGCCTTGGAGGCATAGACCGGCTGCTTGGTGGTTTCCGTCATAGGATCAAAACCTTTCTTCACTTTTTTCTTCTTTTCTCTTTTCAGGTCTGCTGCCCGGCGCAGCGGTTGCGGCAGACAAAAAAGGCAGCTTGCCATGGTGGAAAGCTGCCGGGATGCTGCTGCATCAGAGAAGGCAAAACCTCTCATTCCGTATTGTAGTAGAACCGCAGGGGAAAGTCAATAAACAAACCGTGCAACCGTGAAAAAGGGAAACGGAAACGCCCGCAGGTGTTTCTGTTCTCCAAAATTAAAAGATGTTTTCCACGCTCCACCGCTCCGCCTCGGCGTCATTGCACAGCACCCAATGGCGCGGGCGCAATTCCCGCCACGCGGGGGGCGCTGTGGTGTAGTCGTGCATGGCGGGGTCGTAGACCAGCAGCTTTTTCTCCCGCTCCCGGCGCGGGTCCGGCATGGGAATGGCGGACAGCAGGCTGCGGGTGTAGGGGTGCAGCGGGTGGGTGACCAGCTCCTCGGCGTCTGCCAGCTCCAGAATATTGCCCTTGCGGATGACGGCAATGCGGTCGGAAATATAACGCATCACCGAAAGGTCGTGGGCGATGAACAGGTAGGTGATGCCGCGCTGCTTTTGCAGCTGGCGCAGCAGGTTGAGCACCTGCGCCCGGATGGACATATCCAGCGCGCTGATGGGCTCGTCTGCCACGATGAACTCCGGCTCTACGATGAGTGCCCGGGCAATGCCGATGCGCTGGCGCTGCCCGCCGGAAAATTCATGGGGGAAGCGGCTGGCAAACTCCGGCAGCAGACCTACGTCCAACAGCGCCTGCCGCACCTTCTCCTCCCGCTGCGCGGCGCTCAGCTCCGGGCGCACGTTCTGCAAGCCCTCGCCCACGATGTAGCTTACCTTGGCACGCTCGTTCAGGGAGGATTGCGGGTCCTGAAAGATCATCTGGATCTCCCGGGTGAGCTGCTTATCCAGCGCGCGGGAAATTTTGCCGTTGATGCGCTGGCCTTTGTATAAAATCTCGCCGCCGGTGGTGGGCAAAATACGCAGGATGGCGCGACCGATGGTGGTCTTGCCGCTGCCGCTCTCGCCCACAAGACCGAAGGTTTCGCCCTTATAGATGGTAAAGCTGGCGTTCTGCACCGCAGGGTAGGCTTTGCGCCCGCTGCCGTAGGTCACCTGCAAATTTTTTACTTCCAGTAACGGCTCTGCCATATCACAGCCCCTCCTTTTGCAGCTTTTTCACCGCAGCGGGCGGCTCGATGCGGGGCGCGCGGGGGTCCAGCAGCCATGTGCGCGCCTTATGGGTAGGCGACACCGCAAAGTAGGGTGGCCGCTTGACAAAATCGATCTTGAGTGCCTGCGGGTTGCGGGGCGCAAAGGCGTCGCCGCGTATCTCGGCAAACAGGTTGGGCGGCGTGCCCGGGATGCTGAACAGGTCCTGCCCCTTCACGCCCATCTGGGGCATACTGGACAGCAGCGCCCATGTGTAGGGGTGGCGGGGGTCGTAGTAAATTTCGTCCGCTGTGCCGATCTCCACGATGTCGCCCGCGTACATCACCGCCACCCGGTCGGCAAGGTTTGCCACCACGCCAAGGTCGTGGGTGATGAGCACGATGGTCAGGTGGTATTTTTCCCGCATCTGCCGCAGCAGCTGTAAAATTTGCGCCTGAATGGTCACATCCAGCGCGGTGGTGGGCTCGTCGCAGAGCAGAATTTTCGGGTTGCACGCCAGCGCAATGGCAATGACCACCCGCTGCCGCATTCCGCCGGAGAACTCGTGGGGGTACTGCTTATACCGCAGCGCAGGGTCGGAGATGCCCACGTCCCGCAGGTATTCCAGCGTCTTTTCCCGCGCAGCAGCGCCCTTTAAGCCCTGATGCAGGGTGACGGACTCGGTGATCTGCTCGCCGATGGTCTTAAGCGGGTTCAGGCTGGTCATGGGGTCCTGCATCACCATGGCGATCTCCCGCCCACGGACGGTAAGCCACTCTTTTTCAGTCTTGAGCGCCGCAAGGTGCAGCGGGGCGCAGCCGGGGGTGGGGTAGTAGTCGATGCTGCCGCCGGTGATGCTGCCGTTCGCGTCCAAAAGGCCCATAAAGCTTTTGGTGAACACACTTTTGCCGGAGCCGCTCTCGCCCACAAGGGCCAGCACCTCGCCCCGGTAAAGGTCGAGGTCGATGTCCCGGATGGCGTGCAGGGTGCGCCCGCGCAGCCCGAACCGGATCTGCAAGCCGCGCACCGAGAGGATGGGGTCTTGGGTCATGGGATATCCTCCTTATTGCAGATGGTTCTTGGGGTCGGCGGCGTCCGAGAAGGCGTTGCCGATCAGGTAAAAGGCGATGGTGACAAAGCTTAAAATCAGGGTGGGGTACAGCAGCTGATACCGCAGCCCCGCCTGCATCATCACCTTGCGGCCGTCGTTTACCAGATTGCCCAGCGAGGGGGTTTCCACCGAGAGACCAAGGCCGATATAGGTGATGAACACCTCGTTGCCGATGGCTTCCGGGATGGTGAGGGCCATGCGCAGCATGATGACCGAGACGAGATAGGGCAGCAGGTTGCGCAGTACGATGCGCACAGTGGGCGTGCCGAGGCAGCGAGACGCCACGTTATAATCCCGGTCGCGGATGATGAGGATCTGGTTGCGGATGAAGCGTGCCATTTCGATCCAGCCCTTGATGGCCATGCCAAGGACCATGGTCCAGATGCTGGGGGTGGCTACATAGGAAATGAGGATCAGCACGATGGCGGTGGGAATGTTATCGAAGATGTTGTACAGCTCGGTGAACACAAAGTCCAGCCCGCGCACATAGCCCCACAGCACACCGGCGGTAATGCCCACGACAGCCTCGATGACCGCCACGAAAAAGGCGATGGTCAGGCTGGTGCGCGCGCCCGCCCAGATGCGCGCCCACAGGTCCTGTCCGATGGAGTTGGAGCCCCAGAGAAAGCCCTGCTGCCCCGGGGCGATGTTGCGGTACTGGATGCCGGTGGCGGGGTCCACGGCGCAGAGGTTGG
>ERZ773111.952-NODE-952-length-15870-cov-8.709832_pt1 | contig 15870 bp, 17 predicted proteins | sample MGYA00580567_ERZ773111 | MGnify/ENA primary metagenome ERZ773111 (study PRJEB29015, sample SAMEA2737875) | human gut metagenome | biome: human gut; feature: human-associated habitat; material: faeces | place: China | collected 2012 ...
TGGGATTGTCAGAAAAAAACAGCATAAAAAGGAGCAGAAAAATGATGAAATTAAGTGCCTATGTTATCGAGTTACCTGATAATGCGTATAAGGTCGGTGTCGAAGGTGTGTATACGGGAATTGTGACGGGTAATGATACTTTTGATTCTGCGCTTGCTGATGTCCTTGAAGGCATGTTGTCTTATGATTATGATTATGATTATGAAGAAGTCGCCCAGGCGGTGACTCGTGAGGGTCGTAGCTGTCGTGTGTATGTTGTTACGGTTGATAATGGTGATGACTGATATTCGTAGTATTGAGTGTGATTAGTTTTTGAGTGATAATAATATAGCCCGGTAATATTACCGGGCTATATTGTTATCCAACCACCTTAGTAGGGCCGAAATATATTTTGTTGGTATCGGTTTCGATTACGGTATCGGATATTTGTATGCCGCGTGCGTTGCCGCATGCTATTAGGTTTAGTACGCAGCCGCCGTTACGATATTGAACTATGTCGTTTGGTCTTAGTGATGGCGTGACCATGTACGTATATGACGCACATCGGTCTGAGCATTCTATCTGTGTACCGCTAGTGGTAATGGTTATTTTTCCTGTGCCGGGTACTCGGAGGCCACCGAAACCGGTTGGCATTAGTTTGAAACATGTGTAGTCGCCTTGGATTACTAAATATCCAGTTAGTCGCAATTGTCCGTGTTCGGCATCGTCTAGTGTTGTGGATATTTTTATCGTGTTAGGTTTGGTTATCATTGTAGCGACTTCAAAGACACTACATATCTGGTTTATTGTTGCGAATTTTGGTTTAAGCGAGACGTCGGTTATTTCTATTGTTTGTGCGATTTTTGCGGTGTGTCCGCCGATTGTGTGAGGGGTTGCGTTACTTGGAAACGAGATCCAGCCGCCCCAATTTAGATATGATGTCGCGTCGTCATTGCAGATCGAACGGGCGCATGCCCATAGATTGCCTTCGTTGTCAAACTCGCCGCCCTCGTATTCGCCGATACGTCTCGACATGAGTAGATCGGTGGCCATACAATTGTACCATTGCAGTGTCTTGGTGCGTACGTCGTAGAGGTACGCGAACATGCGTGTTGTGTATCCGAAGATCTTGTTATTGTATGCGCTGATACCCTGTCCCATGAAGTCGTCGCCCATTGGGCGGGTACCTATGACAGTGGTGCTGTAGTCGGTCATGTTTATTTCGTAGATGTTTGGGTTGTTGCGGCATATGCAATATACTTTGTTGGTGATCGGGTCTCTTGTGATACCGGCTATGCCGTGTAGCGGTATGGGTATGTTGACGCTGGTGTTGAAATTGTTATCGTACGCCAGTATGCCGTTATAGTCGTTTGTCCCGGCTAATGTGATGGGTGCGACCCATATAGGCGTGCTGGGGGTTGCGTCGATATATGCCATATCGTTGAAGTGGCCGGCATTGATTGTTTTGTTGGTGGTTATCGTGTTGCTGGCCATATCGACGATTACGATTTTTGGTTGCCCGCCCTCGGTGGTGATGTTATTGCAGCCGAAATAAACGATGTCACCATGTTTAAGTGTTGACTGCGCACCGTAATCATGTGTGATGAACCGTGCTTGTATGGTCATGCCTGTGACTGTGGATATATCGCCGGTGCTTGCGTCATAGATGTTGTGCAGTAGTTTTTTCGCGTCCGTCGGGTTACTTGCGTTAAGCGCGGTTAGTGTTTGATTGGTGTTGTTGATATTATTGTCGACGTTGTTTGTCCAGTTTTGCGCTTTTTCATCGGTATCCCACTCGATAGCGTTGAAGCGATTAAGTGCGTTATTCGCTTTTTCGGTTGTAACGGCGAGTTCGCTTGCGGTGGTGTCTATTTTGTTTTTCAGGGCGCTTGCGGTGTTGCTGTCGGTTACGCCCAGTGCTGCGAGATTGTTGCTTATGGTTTCTGTTTCCGTCATCGCTTGTTTGGCGGTGTTGAGTGCAGCCGCGGCGTTGCCGTTGATTGTCAGAAGTGTTTGATCGATCGTACGTATTGCGCTGTTGTATTGGTCGGTCAACGCGGCGGGGTCGCCGGTATCGTATAGATCGAGGTTGAAATTATCGGTAGTGCTTGCCATGTTTAGGCCTCCTTGCGGGTATCGGTCGTGTGGTGTATTTGTATTTGTATGTCGAGCTGGTGCAGCTTTTTATCTATGAGCTGCATACTGCGGTTGTATGCGTCGCGTAGATCCGCCACTGAACCGGTATCGTATAGTGGCAGATTGTTGAATGGTGTTGTGGTCATGATTTCTCCTTTACTGTACGGGCGGGTAGGGTTCGCCGGTTTGCGGGTCGGTGACGCGCGGCGTCGGGTCGTTGAAGATTGTGAGGTTGCCGACTGCGGCGGTTTCGTCGGTGCGGTGTTTTGCCATGTCGTCCACCGTCTTGGTGGCTAGCTGATTGACTCGTGCGCCGAACACCGCGAGTTCACGGTACATGTTGCGCATGGCTATCTTGCTGTCTACGTAGGTGCCTTGTGTGGGATCGTAGATCACCATTTTATCGCCAACATGCTCAAGATTGTCCAGCAATGCCGCCAATGTTTTTTCCATTGCGCTGACACGTGCGTCGACGCGGTTTTCAAACGTTTTTATGTCCGCGCTCAGTGTGTTGATCGCGGTTGCGAGCTTGTCGAAATATGCCGTGATGTGATCGTATTCGCTTGCCAGATGCTTTATGATTTCCTCTGTGCTTTTTGCGTTCCAGTAGAACGCCGGTAGTACGGGCGTGTACGGCCATACGCTGTACAAGGGTAGCGGGAACATGTGTTTTTGCCTCCTAATAGTTGTTCATGCTGACAGTCCATAACGGGCTGAAACATTCTTCCAGATGCTCCAATAGTAGCACGTCTATATCCACGTAATCGCCTTGGCGTATCGCCTTGACCTTATCCATGTAGTTGCCGTTGGTCACGGTCTCATACTCCATGTCGGTGGCGTTGCTTGCGTAATCCTGACCGGTCGCGAGCTGGGTCGCGGGGAAATCCGAGAACACGGTGCGCGTCTTGTGCCACGTGTCGTTGTCCGTCATAAATATTCCGGGGTTGCCGTTTGCGAGCTCGTAGAGCGGTTTGAGTACGGGCATTATTTCGGCGATGAGGCGCAACAGGTGCCGCCGCCATCTGCCCGGCGGCATTACGCCTAGCTCGCGGTCATAATACCGGTTTTCGATTTTTTTGCAACATCGCGTGTATTGCGCGTCGTTGTATGCGTCATCACGCCATGACCATTGCGGCGTTGTCCAGTCAATGCCACCGGGCACGAGCAATTCCCCCAATGTGATCGTTGTCACGGCGTGATAATCGGGCACGGTTTCGCCCGGAACAAACGGCGGTATCATGTCAGATGTCTCCATTGTCGTTGTCCTCCAGTGCTTCGAGGCTGGTCATGTAATTATAGTTTTGGCTTATGTTGTCCTGGTTCCACACCACCTGTATGGGTGCGTCCAGATATCGCGCGAAACGCGTGTTGAGTATGTCGCATGCGGCGCGGCGTTCCTCAAGCTCGGACAGCGCCCGCAGATCGGTGGGTTCCCCGTAATCGTTTATCTCATCCGCCGTCTGGCGCTCCATCTTCATGGGTAGGTTTTTTATGCCTAGCGACTGGTAAAACGCGTTCCACGTGTTTTGTATGTCGGTCTGTAATTCCATGCCGATATATTCAACGCCGGTTTTGAGTACTTGCGCCTTCATGCTGTCCGTGAAACCGGGCGTTGCCATGATTGCCATCTCTCCGCCTGATATTTGCTTGATGACGTTGACTCCCGCTGTTTGTTGTCCGGCGGGCACTTCCAGAATAAACGGGGTTTTCTGGTGGAAGCGGTTTTGTCGGCGTGTCATGTACAGATCTTCGATCTCATGCGCGAAAAACTCAAGCGTCGGCACCAATGGTGTACGTGCCTTGTTGCTATAGATAAAGACACCGTTGGAGTTGTTTACGTCGAAGTGCCACCCGTTTATTCCGTAGGATGTCCATTTCTTCGGTCGGTAATACACGTTGAAGTCGGAATTGACAACGGCCTGCGTGGAAAAGAACACACCGGGCTTGCTATGCGGGTACGCGATAGTGGCATATCCGTAATACAGCAGATTATACTCCAAAAACCACGCGTTGCACGTTTTGGGCAGATTGAGCCATTTGAAACGTGACAGTGCGATGTTCAGCATCTGCGAATACGCCATGAAATACGCTTGAGAGTTGATCTGTTGCGACTGTTGCCACACCGGCAGCCCTTTTTCGCCGATGGCCGCGCGGGTCGGCGGGCACTTATGCGTGCGTTTACGTCCCATATATAACACCTTTTTTTCGCTAGTTGATGTTCGCGGCGAGATAATCGCCGCCTATTTCGGTGGGGTCATTCCAGATTGTAACACCTGCCGTGAAGCGGTCGCGTATCGCGTCCAGTGCGTCGTTGGGGGCGATGTCGTTGGTGAGCCACACATCGTCGGCCCTCCAATACGTGTAATGCTTGCATGTCGTGAGGTTCGGTCTGTTATAGAGTTTGTTGCTTGCTATGCCGTATCGCAACATGTACATACCAGCTTGCATTAGTGCGCTTTTGGTTTGCGTGCGAACCTTGACGACATACGCCCGTTGCGCCATTTCGTCCGCCCACGGATCCCCCGTGTATGCGCCAACGGGCGAAGGAGGCTGGTTGTACATGTCACGGTACGTGTTCGTGGTGCCGTCACGTGTTGTGAGCATACTGCGTTTCGCGTTTGTCACGGCCTGATTGCGCGTGCGTGCCGCGTTGCCGGTGGCGGTGTTGTATGAGGCCGTGGCGTTGCCGTTGGAGGCGTTGACGGTGTTGGCGGTCATATCGGTGGCCGCCGCCGTTGCGAGTTGCATCGTTTTCACGGTTTGCGTGTTGGTGCGTATCGTCGTTTCCGTCGCTTGTGTCTTGGCGTGCGCCGTCTGATCCGTATTGGCCGACGTGGCTTTATCCGCCTTGGCATATGCCGCGTCATTGGCCGCCTTATTGAGTTTTTCGCTGTTTGTAATGGCGATACCTGTATTGTAGCCTTGCAACGCCGCGCCGCTAATGGCGGTCGCTAGACCGGTGGCGGCACCGCCGCTCGCAACGGACAGCGCCGCACCGCCAACCGACCCTATCATGCTTGTGACGGATGAAATGGCGTTCGTTTGCGTATTCGTGACATATGTTTCGTTCATGAGTGTTACATCCCAGTCACGATCAGTTCTTATTTTGCTGTTCGCGGTTGCGGTGTCAGCGTCGAGGCGCGTTGTCGCAGCATCGAGTATGTCATTACGCGCGTCAACGGTCTCATCGGATATCTTCTGATCGCGCAAGACTCCGCGTGCGGTGTTGGCCGTCTGCGCGGCGTTCGTTCGTGCGGTGTTGTCCCGTGCCGTGGCTGCGCTGATATTGGCGTTATCACGAGCGGTGTTGGCCACTTGCGCGGTGTTTTCATACGAGGTTATCGCGTTCTCGCGGTTTTGTCTGATCGTGCGATTGTAGTTGGCTCCGCGATATGCGTCGATGTTACGTCTTTGTAGCGCATACGTGGGGACATCGTATGATATGAGCGTTGCGAGCGCGTCCGCATTGGGCAGATGTCCGCTTATGGTCTCGCCTGTGAGGTTGCTCACGGCGATAGTGGTGCTGCCGTCCGCACCGTATCCATCCAGATACGCGACCTGTCGCACGAGCGGATACGCAACGGATACCAACGTTCGCACGCTGAGCCGCCCGCAATCCTCGATATTGATCGTGGTTGTCTTGCCCCACGTGTCCGTGATCTCCAGTACGCTGTAGGGCGATACGTACAGTTTGGCCACGTCGGCGACTTCAGGCGGCATATCGAAGTCCTCCGGGGTCAACGTGATGTCACTTAATGTGCGCTCCGTGTCTATGATGGTCATCCAGGCGACACCGTTGACCATGACGGGCGCACTGGTACCGCGCGTGCACATGTCCGCGGACACCACGAAGCACGAGCCTATGCCCGAAGCGATATGCGGGTAGTACGCGAACAGATCATTAATATATTCGCCGGTTACGTCGCTTGCACGTAGCGCAAACACAGTCCAGTTGTTCGGGGTGCGTCCGCGCTGTGATGCGTAGGGCGTGCCGAGCGTACGGCACCCGCTTATGTCTATACCCGCCGCGCCCCATGTCCATGATGACACCGTAGCGTCCCCGCTCCCGTATGTGGGATCGTCGCCGGTCACGTCGGCACCACGCGTGCGTGCCATCTCCTCCAACCTGATCGCGCCGAACGCGCACGCGAAACATATATATTTATCGCCGCCGGTCAATCCGGTGCTTTTAATATTGGTGATACGATTGTTCGCAGCACCGTAATTGACATCTGGCGCGAGCATGTCAACACTGTTTTCGCGCGGGTTGTCCAATAGCCTTGCGGGTGTCATCCCGACCAACGGCGCGTGTCCCCGAGTCAGCAACAGGCCGTTTATCGTCGTCGTATTGATGTAGTCCGTCCACATGTCACGTTGCAGTACGACGGTGGTCGTATTGGGTGCCTCTGCCGTGATATCCGTGATGTAATAGTGATATCTTGTCTGGCAGTCCGATTGCTGTAGCGGTGATTGCAGTATATCCGGTGTAAAATCGACCACGATATAGTTATAACGTTGAGCCGTCATGTATGGCACTGGTATTTTGATACCGTCCGTGTCGGCGCGGGCGATATACATGCTGGTGTCAAGATGCACGGTCTCGCCGTTCAGTGCGTCGAACCACGCATCACGTGCGTTATCGTCGCGGAACTTAACGGCATCGTGGCCGTCGTTACGCCATTTTACGTGGCATAGTTTTATCTTGGTTTTCGGTGTCCACATATTATAATCGTATGTGTTGACGTACTGATCGTACACGTGCACATCAGCGCCCGGAAACGATGTGGCATTATCCAAGTGCGGAAATTTCATATATACCTCTTTTTCGCAAAATAAAAATCGGGGTGCCGGTGTTACCCGGTACCCCGATACTAGCATGTTACGACGCTACACATTATTTTACGGTGAACGTGCAAGTCGCCTTGTACGGTACCGTCTCGCCGGTCGGGTTTACGTATGTCGCCGTACCCGTCACCGTGATAATGTCGCCTGCCGTCAACCCGTCGCGCTGCACGTGCAAACGAGCCTGGTCGTCGACAAACGTGTTGACGTTGAGGTCAAACGCCGCACCGTGCGCGTCATCGCCGCTTGCGGCATGGTTCGCCGCACCGTGCGCGTCATCGCCGCTTGCGGCATGGTTCGCCGCAACCTCGTACGTCGCCGCGTCCGGTGCCACCTGAATGGCGGTACCGGTGGGCTCCACGGTGGCGGTCAACTTCGCCGTGAGCTGGAGCACGTCGCCCGCCTTGACATCACCCGTCTCCGGGGTCAGCGTGAAACCGGCCACGGTCTGAGTCACCACCTTGATGGAGGTGCCCGCATCGGTGGTGAACAAGGCACATGGCGTAAACGGCGATACGCCATAAATGCCCCAGTGGTTGAGATACAGCGTGTTGGAAAGTGTTTGCGGATTATAGAACTGGGTAGTGCCGTACAGCGTATCGCGAACCTGGTACCAATCAGTAGACACAAGCAATGCCACCGCGCCCGGAATACCAAGGCTCGGTACCTGAATAATACGATACGGCACGTCGGCCTTATCCAACTGGAACACCGCCGACAAACCGTCAACATCAAGCGATGCGAGATATTCCGGCTCGATAAGCAGTACCATCTGCTGAGGGTTAGCATACGCCGGAATATCGTTTACATTCAGAGCATTATACTGTGTGCTCGGGAAACGCATACGCCCAGCAGTCGCACGCAACGACTTAAGCAACGTCTTGGCCGACGCTTCATCGGTCGGTGCCGCATCGAGATGAACCTTGTAGAAACCAAGATTCTGCTCGTAATGTCGGATCAGTGCAAGCATGATGTTCATTTCGTCGTAGTTGTCACTGTTTCTCGGGGTCTCCATGATCTGCGCCACGAAACGGTTCAAACCGAAATCGTCAACGAATGCCTGGCGCAGTTCGTCGTCCGTCCATGATATCGGGTATTGGTCGCGGCGGTTCTGTTCGTAGAACCATACGGCGGCTTCGGGTCGGTGCATCTTCAGCAGCTCTTCGGCATTGTCTTTGTATCCGTGCGCCTTAATCCATTTCACTGCGATTTCCTGTACCGTCGAACCCCAATACAGGTTCTCTTTTTTGAAAACGTCAAGAGGGTTCTTGAAGGGTTCGTTCTGCGCCATCACCGTGAGGCCGATACGATTAACCATGTTCCATACGCAATCATTGAGATATTGCCGGTTCATCGGGTCGAACAGGTATCGCATGGTGTTCGCGACACCGGTCTGTGTGGCGCTCGGTATGCGTTGCTGATAGTCGTCGGTGCCCTTCAGGCGCACCTTATCCAAAATAGTCGCATTGTCTACAGCCATAATAAAATTCCCCTATTCGTTTATTCAGAGCGTGTAATCAAGGTTTTCAAGATCATTCGCGGCGGCATCGGCTATTGCTTCCGCCGCATCGTCCTCACGGACGGTCGCACCGTTTTCGACCATCTGCGATACGGAATCGGCGAACTTGTCATAGATGCCATCGATGCGTTCGATAACATCATTGAGTTTATCGGTTATCGTCGTGAGCATGTCGCGCAGATCGTCGAACTCGCCTACGCGGTGCGCTTCATCGGGGGTGAGATCATCGCGCTCAACGATGTCCCTTTCCTCGGCAGTTTCGTCATCCATTATTTTTCCTTTCATATATGAAAAAGTCGTACCGGCGAACGAATACCGAACCGGCACGACTTAAGATTAGCATACTTGTGACATGTTTCATAACGGTAATCGGCGCGTTTTTCCCTCACGGCCACACCGTCGCCGGAGTCAACCGTGGTTATCGACGATGCGTTTTAGCGACACCACTATGGCACCTCACGTACACCATGTTTATTTTACACCGAAATTCTTGAGCATTTCAAACATGGCGTGTTGCGTTTCCACCATGTCATATCTCAAATATCCCAAGGCGTAATACGATGTAAGATTTTTAATCAACTCCTTCGCCATATTCGCAGTGAGGTAGTTCAGCCTGTTATCGTCTCTCGTGAGTGCAAAATATGGCACATGTGTCCCGCCGTCGTATTTCGTGGAAACAAAAACATACCCACAACGCATATCAACATATACGCCATATTCCCGGTGAAACCAACGGAACACATAAGTAAGTTTCGCGTGCTTATGCGGTTTTTCGATAAAATCGGTATCAAATTGCCGAAACTTGTTTTTCGCCGTCATATCATCATTGTTTTTCAACATGCGCCCCGCCACGGTGTTCTTTGCCTTTTGTTCGGCATAGTCATCGTCTCGCACGTAATCGAACAAGCATGTCTTGCCGTCAAGCCATTGCAGACCATACTCGGGATTGAGGGGCACTTCATAACGTCGGAAATACGGATTGAACGCGTCGCAAGCGTTACCCAACAGGAATATTCTTGGTTTGCGTAGCTCGGTGTCATCGGCACGTTCACGCGTCACGGTATCCACGATCTTCGCCAATTGTTCAAACTCGTTTTTCAAATACGTATGATATCTATCGTCATTATCAATAATAAATTCATCCATGCAAATGTTACGTACGTTCACGTATGTGTTTTTCTTTTTTCGCTGTTGCATGGTCAAGGGTATAAAATAACCGCATATCCGCCACGAATCTTCTTTCTTGCCGGTTTTTTTCCGTCGTATTTCAGCCGTTTTATTTGTTGTGCGAAATTCATAATCGGGAAAAATATTATCTTTTATGATACGGTCGAAATAGTCTGCGGCGGCATCGTTGTTTTCCTCACGAAAACGGGCGATTTCCGCAAAACGATACCCGTTTTTCAAATAATCCTCTATCATGTACTTTCTCATACCGTAGGTTTTACCCAAACCTCGTGCGCCAATTATCATGTTTACGTCTGCGTTTCGTGGCAATATTACGGTTTTAAGCCTGTCATAGTAGTATTTCGCCATCCATGCTCACAATCCCTGGTGCTCCATCCCGCAAAACCAATTCGCGGGGTATCGTGTTCACATATCTATTATACACAGATCGCAAATACGTTATGTTCTCCGCATTCGCCTGTTTGTCGGACTCGCCCAGCCAGCGCCCCGACGGATACAGCCCGATGGCCTCCGGCGCGTCCACATGCGCCGTCTCGCCGCGATAGTCCGTGACGTCACCTATATAACGATCACAAGCAGTCGGTCGATTGCGTTGCAACGTATGACATATCTCATAATCCACAAGCACATCATAGCCGAGCGACATTTGCACGGTTTTGGCGAAACCGTGCCCCGCACGCATGACATCGGCGACGAAGTCTTCAATGGTGTATACGCCGTCCGGGCGCGGGAGCCCGGCGCAAGTGACATGTACGCGACCTTTCCTGTCCAAACTAACACGTGCTTTATTCCACAATTCCATATGTTCGGCGTAGCGCGTGGTACCGCCGCAGTTCTCGACCTCGAACTGTCCGATATGGTCTAGCGTCGAGGCCATGTCGGGCGCGGTGTTTCGGACACGTCGCATGGTGTTGCTGATCGCGTTTTCGATCGCGTTATGCAGCGGTTTGAGCACGTCCAGTAATTCCTCGTCGCTCACGTCGTCATCGCAACTGATCTTCAGGCTATCGGTATCGCCGCCCGTGACCGTTACGCGTTCGCCGAAATGCCGGTATATCAGCATCATGGCTATCAATAGGTGCATTCTGCTTCCCGCTACGATCCTCATGCCGTATGTGTATAGTACTCGTGGCGTTTTCGGACGTTTTTCAGCGAAATTATCGGGAGTGCAGACAGTGGTTTTATCGACTTCAAGTTCACCGGTTTCCGTCACGCGATAATCGGCCTTCATCACGTCTTGCGCCTGTGTGCCGTATATGCCGTTAAATTGCCCCTTGACGGTCGACCCGTAATAGGACTGCAAAAATTTCATGTTCAGTTCGCCGGTTTTCGCGTCGCGTGCGATTCCCTCGGGGATGGAGTCGGGGATATCGCCCACGTACGGCGTTCCCTCGGTGTATCCCTTAATCAGGTTTTTGACATCGGTTTTGCGTGCAAAAAGCATGTTAGATTGCAGCGTGACGTAATCCGGGGGGGTTATGGTTTTCGTGGTGCTTTCCCCGTACAATACACGCATGTCATCATATTCATACACTTGTACGACATCCCATAATTCAATCTCGTTGACGTGCAACATGCATTCATCCGCGCTGTACAATTTGCCGAACGCATATACCGGATTAACGGCGCTGTCCACATAACCGCGTGCGCGGATACTGTTATCCTGGGTCTTCGCACGATCGTTGTTACTGTAATCAGTGCCAGCGTGCAATGTACGTACGAATTTCGACCGAGAGCATATCGCTATACCCCACGCCGCGAAACACGTGCCCTTACGAAGTCTCAGATTGCTAAAGCGCACGGCGACATGCAAGCCCACGCGAAAAGGGTCATCGTAATGGCTTAACACGTCATCAAGCGACGTGGCCGCAATGCGTTCACAAGCGATCTGCAACAATTCAGACGGTGTCGGCGCGAATTTAACGGGTAGCCTACGCCCATTGATAAACGCGTGATGCATTGACGTGACATCCAAGGACGCGACATTAGGCACGACAACACTAGCGGTTTTAGCGCTCGTAAACGTCAACCCGCCACGGAAACAAGCCTTGCGCAACGCATACGATTCATAATCCTTCGGAAATTCCTGATTACACGTAATCTCAAAAGCACGTTGCAACGTAAGTTTCTTTCCGTCTTGCAGCGTGACGCGCCGCCCGCCGATCTCACGACGCGCCATCTGCCGTACAAGAGATGTCTTGGTCAGTACTCGACTACCGAGCATATCGGAGGTCAACCAGTGATTAGCATGCAACAGCCATTGCAGATATTGCGGTATCACCTGCACGTCACGTCGTGCGTAAAACAATTCATCTTCGGTCAACGGCGTTTCAGGCGTGCGTACGAGCGTATAATCCCAGTCGCCCACCGCCTTGGGTAGACCGCATGTCTCGCCCATTGCACGCAATCCACCCATTTCGAGATAAAACGTATCCCAAAAACGACAAACCACGTTGCCGTCAACGCATAGATCGATTGTGTACGCGCTTGTGGCCGTCTGCGCGTTTACGCTGATCGTGTACGATCTCGTCAACGCCAGCATGAGTGTTTGCATGTCAAACATCAGATTATATGCCGCGATCACCGGTACATAATCATGTTCGCTGCCATACGATATAAGATCATCGATATATGCAAGTGCCTCATCAACGTGCCGATAAAACCGTACATCGTCCGAAGTAGGGTCGTAAGACTCCAACGATGTATCTCGCAGATCGTTAAAGATATACAATATCGGATATGCCCTTGTTTCGGCACCGGCTTGTATATTAGTCGTTTCCGTATCGTAAACGGCGGCGACCCTAAACGGCTTGCGACTCCCCATCACCGTACCACGTCCGGCGACACCGCCACCAACCATATCGGACTACCCCCGTCAACATCCACACCGTCTTCCAAGTCCCCGACGTGCATTTGCATGCGTTTGGCATATTGCAAGGCTTGTTCGTTGCGTTGCATGATAGCATCGAATAATTCGCTCAATGAGTCGGCATCATAAGCACGCATAATGACTTCCAAACGTTTCTCGGGCGGCACATCAGGTCGTTGCCATATATTTTGTGTGTACCGCCAAAAGATTTTGACTTTTTCGCGACCAAGATCGCCCAGCGCCGAGGGCAGCCCCTTGGAGGCCATGCGCATTTCCTGCCGAAAAATGTTAAACGAGCGTCGTCGTTCTCCACGTTTTCCGCCCCCACCCTTCACGGTTTCAGCTTGCCGTACCAGCTTGGTGGCGTTCTCCATCGACCGCGCGTATGCTTCGGCTCGTAATTGTCTGTTCTGGATACGTCCGACGTATGTCTGTTTCAGGCTTGTTTCAAGGCGTTGCACGTACATCAGTCGCGCATGCCGTTCACTTTCCGGCATTCGCGGTGTAATGCTCTTGCGTATCGTGTTTATCGCACGTCGCACACGTTTGCGTTTCGCTGTCAGGATGTCGGCTTGCTTGCGGGCTCTGGGCATACATACCACCTACGACAAAATGAGGATGCCATAACCGGTTATGGCACCCTCATACGGTTTCATCGTCCTGTTTTTTTGCTCTTTTTTTCGTATTTCACTTAATTTCGAGGGACTTGAGCGAGCGACCGCCGCCGAGCGCGGTTTGCTTGACGGCAACGGTGAGCCCGTCGGGTGCATTGAAGTCGGGGAACATGTCGAAGATGTCCAAGACGCTTCGATAAATGCCCTCCGACTGGCTGAAATACGTCTTGCCGTCCTTTGCGAACAGATAGACGTTAGCGCATTTCTGCCCCGTCTGGGCTCGGACACCCGGCGTGACGTATGCGCCCGTGACGGTCAACGGTTCAGCGCCCAACGATGCAAGCGATGTCGCTGTATTTCGCGCGTTGATAATGGCTCGTTTCCCGTCGAACGTGCTAATATCCATTGTGCAGATGCACCGATAGTTGTTCACAACGGCTTCCATTGCCTCATTCGTGGTGTTGTTCGCCTGTTCAATTTCCTGTGTCATGATTGTATCCTTTTTGTTACTCGTTATCATTGTCGTTGTCGTTGTCGTTGATAGGGGTCGCGTGGCGGAAAAACGTCTCGGCTGGCATTTCGTAAACCGTTTTCTTCACCTTGATGTCGTTCACCAATACATTATACAAGCCGACCTTCATCAGCGCTTTCACGGCTTGCTCAGCGGTGCGAATATTACCGTCAATAATAATAGATTGCTGATTGCCGTCACGATCAATATACGTGACCGTGCTACTGGCGTACGTCTTTTTGATATTCCTCATTATATTTCCTTTTTTCTTGATTTATCAACGTTTTACGTTGACATAAAATATATTACACAAAAATCGGCACGCGCAAACGCGACACGCCGATTTTTTAATATATTAATGTATCAATAACGCAAAACCTGACCCGGATAGATCAAGTACGGGCGACTAATCTTATTAATCTTAGCGACACGAGGCCACTTAGACCCAAAAATAGACCACAGGCACTCACCGACCCTAACGGTATGAGTACGTACGGGTGCAGTAGATACGTTATGCTTGTTCGGTTGCTTGTTCGGTCGCTTGTTCGGGCGTTTACGATCGCCAACCGCGTAAGCGTCCCACTGCCACCGGGCACCCCTGAAATAATCAAGGTCGATCGCACCGGCATAACCGGCAACACGCCCGTTACCAGTATACTGGCGCATGGCCTCGCCATACGCGCCATACCGCCACGGGCGCGACTGCCAACCAGTAACGGCATTGGATGCGTACTGTGCAACCCATACCCCGCAATGACGACGAACATACGGGCTAAGCTGCCACAAGCCACTCGCCGGTATATACACGATCGGCCAAACGCGCGTTCGTTCGTACACACGTTTCACCCAACGATCAACCCACGCGCCATTACCAAACTGCGGGTTATCATCACGCTCCCAGTCCAGCGCGAGCACCGCACGGCCAACATACCTCGTCACATGATCGACGAAAAAATCAGCCTCACGACGCGCATCATTACCCATAGCATAATGATAAACGCCTATACTCTTACCGGTGGACGATGCACGCACAAGCTGATAATCCGCAACCTGACTGACACCATTGCGCAGACACGTATTATTAAAACCGCCGACACCCCACGTGAAACCGGCCACGACAAAATCCGCATCAAGCTTGCCCGTGTCTATATTGCACTGCCAGTTGCTCACGTCAACACCGCGCATATCCGCACTAGCGGACGGCGCAAGCACCAACAACGATACGCAAAAACACGCAAACACACTACGCAGATAGCGACGTATCTTCAGCAACGTTCCCCTTCCTCAGCAAGCTTATAAGCTCCTCCGTCAACACATTATTCTTCGTCACAAGATCGTTAAAATTTCTAAACGTCGTGGCGATAAACCAACCCATAGCGCAACACGCCAGGATCGGAAAACCAACACTACCGATCATACCCACAACATCACTAATATTCATATACACTCCAAACAAAAAGCCGTGACGTATCAAACAATACGTCACGACCTAATATATCATAACCATATACATGTAGCCTATCCGGGAATCGAACCCGGGACACGCATTTTATAAGAATGCTGCTCTAACCACTGAGCTAATAGGCCATCACTACACATCACCCGCCCACAACCCCCGCCGCATCAAATCAACAATATCACGACAATGCATAAACACATAATCAGACACCGTCGAATCATATGTAAAACACTTCATACCCATATCAGCAACCTTAGTACGACGCTCGCCATAAAACCTATAGCCCTTGATATAGCCACATTTATTATACTTACAATACACGATTAATCTCTCTAACAAAGATGTATTAGCCAATCACCTGTTAATCCGATAACCCAAACACACCGCACCCGGAACATAAAACACGCCATCGTCTAACACATCCCAAACTCCATACGCATCAATGCAGTCAACAAATCGAATTTCGAGTAAGCAATCAGACGCAATATCAACAAAATACACAAACACATCATAAATACTATCCAAGTTAAAATCAATCGAATTAGACAACGCTTCAAAATTCATGAAACTCATTTTTCTGCTCCTTTTTATGCTGTTTTTTTCTGACAATCCCAATAATACCACACCACAAACACGACACGCCGAAAACACGACAATTCTTTAACGCACCAACTCACGTAGCACACAACACCGCACATGTCAACCAGCCCCGGCGTGTCGCAGCTTAATGGGAACAGTTCTCAATAGAGAGGG
>ERZ773111.954-NODE-954-length-15827-cov-3.160030_pt1 | contig 15827 bp, 30 predicted proteins | sample MGYA00580567_ERZ773111 | MGnify/ENA primary metagenome ERZ773111 (study PRJEB29015, sample SAMEA2737875) | human gut metagenome | biome: human gut; feature: human-associated habitat; material: faeces | place: China | collected 2012 ...
CTTTGTAAGAAAAATAAATAAGCCAAAAAAAAAGAAAGGATGTAAAAATATGATTATAAGAATTGATTTTAAAGACAATGATTATCAGGAATTAGTTGAAAATTATCTTAAGCTATTCAATTTGAATATCTTATATGATTTATCTGTGCAACTTGATAAAAAAATATCAGTATCATGTATCAAAGCATATGGGAATGCACAGGAAAAGAGTAATTGGATTCTTAATCCTAACATTGATTATAAAGTAACAGCAGATGATTATGACTGGTTAAGAGAAAGAATAAAGACTTCTCTTAAAGAGTATTTATTAAGAAATCCAAGATTAAATGAACTATCAAAGGAATATATAGAAAAACATTTTATAAAAGAGATGGATATTTCATTTCCAAGAGCCTTCTATGATAAATGGGAAAACGGAGAAGTAGGTTACTGGTTTTCACATAGCGGAACAGTTGTTATTCAATAAGTAAAGGAATTAGCCATATATTGTACAGATTTTTAATATAAAGAATCGTTTTCGTCATTTTTTATTTCATAAATTTATAAGAAAGGACACAGTATGAAGATTTTGATAGACGAAATGCCTGTATTTGAGCAGGAGTGCCCGTTTTATACAGGCTATGAATGTTCATTAGACAGAACTAAATGTGAACATATGCACCTGTCAAGTAAAGAAAGATGTCAGCAAACCGAATGTAAATGGTTAAAAGAGTATAACCGTGAAGAATAATATTTTTTGTAAAAGGAGAAAAATATGACTTGGTATACATTGTTTAATAAGTTAAGAAAAATGACATTTAAAGATGCACAGTCATCAAAGGTATATGCAGTACTGGAAAATCCGGCTACAGGTAAGACAGAAAGATTGATGCTTACATTAAAGTATGATGCAAAAGGAAAACCATATTTGATAAAGGAGTAGTTTATGAATAAGAATGAAGTAAAAATAGGTGATAAAATTTGGTTTCAGGAAAGTTGGACTGACAGAATAACATACGGAATCGTAACAGAAATTTCAGACAACGGTGTGCGTCTTGATGGTGTAAGCCGTGACGATAACAGCTTCATAGGTTCATCTGGTGCAACATGGAAAAACATGTACAAGACCAAAGATGATGCAGTCAAATGTGTCCGTGAAAAAGATGACAGACTGGTTGCTAAATATAAAGCTATGATGCCTGACATAAAAGGGCTTGTTCAGTTTGCACTTGACTATAATACCTGTTGCTGCGAAGAATACACTGACGAATGTGCTATAAGAGCCTATACAGAACGGGCTAAAGAGTTAGGTGTACTTGACTAGCATATCTGTCGCTAAGACCGAATATTAAGATTAGAATTTAAAAGGAAAATTACGAAAGGAATCAATATATATGAGAAATGGTAACAGATTATACACATACAATCAGTCTTTAGATAAAACACAATTTAAAGTGCGTATGCCAAAAATTTATAATGATAAATATCAGTTAGAAGTAAAACATGAAATTGCAAGAATATCTGATAAAATTAAAACTTTAAAACGTACTGAACGTAAAGCTCATAAAAACGACCAGAAAATATATGAGTTAATGGTTGATTTAGACTTTTGGAAATCAGAAATGGCTAAGTTTGATAATAACCAGACGCACAAGCTACTTAAATCACGCAAATCATATGATGATAAATACCTATATGACTTTACAATAGATTATATCAACAAACAAATACCAATTGATGAATCACACGGCAGATATCCATACATTACAAAAGAAGAAATTGCAAAAGTTCTTAAGTGCAAGCCTTCAGACTTAGATAAGACGTTTATGCGATTAAATCGTGAAGGTATATTATCACAGGCAAAGCACAGAAGAATGCACGATACAGCCAGATACGGCAATCTCGAAGAAACCCTAAGCTGTGATTACGGAAAATCTGACTGGACACCAGATGCGTATGATATCCTGATAAAAGCACCTATATTAACAGCATAATATGTGACATTCTTAAAATAGATGACTGAATTTTACAAAGAGGTATGTAAATAATAATTAAATGTAAAAATAATCAACTATAAATACAAAGAAGAAACTGAAAGAATTGAGAGGTAATCAGAATGAAATGTGACGAGTGTAACAATGCCAATATCTGTTTAGACCATATCGAATTACCTAGCCTTATTGGGTGTACGAGTGGAATACCAGACCATAAAGTACCCACCAACGCTGATAGAATAAGGAATATGTCGGATGAAGAGTTAGCAGATACATTATTTAATAGTTGTCTTGAAACTATGCATATAGATGAGTGTCCTTATGCAGATAATGTAGGAAAGTGCAAGGAATGTATATTTGACTGGCTTCAATCAGAAGCAGAATAGGAGACACAAATGAAACGATATAGCTTATTAAATGAATATGTATTATATAACTGTTTAATTACAGGTTTTATTGAAGCTTTAGAAAGTGTATAAGCCGCTATCCCAGTGTCTCTGTTTTACAGAGCCACTGTTAAGGCTTATATACTTAAGCATTGAAATATTTTTTTAAAAATATTGAAATGAAATCACCGAAGCTTTAGCTTCGTATGATGTTTAACAGGAAGAAAAAAATAAGGAGTAAAAGATATGAATATAGATGAAGTAATACAATTATTCAGGTTTAATAATAAACATGTTGCTGATTTAACAAGTGCAGAACTGATAGAAATATCTGATTTGCTTGAAGAATTAAAAAAATATAAGGCATTAGAAGCAGAAAATAAGCTTATTAAGCTAAATTGTAAAGTGGGAGATACAATATGGTATGTTGAAGAAGATGATGATGATTACCCTATTAAGCTAGAAATAGATGCCATATCAAGAAATGATAATGATACATGGTATTATACTTATGATAATGATAGTAATAGGTATAGATTTATAGACAGTGATTTTGGAGAGACAATTTTCTTTACTAAGGAAGAAGCTGAAATGAAGCTAAAGGAAATAACAAAAAGCCGGAAGAATACTAAAACAAAAACAGAAGATGGCTGGGTAATGGCTAGGTAAAAAGGAGAAGATAATTATGGAAAACAGATATTTATTTAAGGCAAAGCGAGTTGATAACGGAGAATGGGTGCAAGGCTATATTGTAAAATATGGATACACAGGTCGAGAGAAATACTATATAGTTCCGGAATATGCATCTGATTTATATTCTTTTTTAATAGACCCGAACACAATTTGCCGTTGTACAGGCTTAAAAGACGAAAATGGAAAACAGATTTGGGAGAATGATATTCTGCATAATGGAAATTATTTTGTTGTTAAATGGAATGAACCTTGTGCAAGATTTGATATTGTATTAAATAATTCATGCAACATTCCAATAGGGAAATGGGAGCCAATGATTTGTGATTGGAAAACCAACGATTTTAAAGAATATAGAAAAGCCGTTGACTATGAAATTATCGGCAACATTTTTGACAATCCAGAATTGTTAAATAGAGATACAATAAGAACATATTGTAAAGATGGTAATGATTATGAAAGGTAAGTATTATGATAGATAAGGAAAGAGTATTAAATGCATTAGATGATTTTAGAGATGAGTATGGCACATCATTTTCATCTGCTTATATGGAAGAAACAAGTATTATTGAAGATGCCCTTGATATGTATTATGAAAAGCTTAAGGAAGACAATTATTTAGAGAGGTAAGTATGTTTGAAGAAGTTTTTAATAATGAGATAAAACTAAAGGAAGATGAATGTTGTATTGTATTCGATTTTGGATGTTATTATCCATATGAAGATGCAGACCATCTTTTCTTTGATTTTGAATTTGACGGACAGATATTTAATGATAAGGTTATCAATCACAGATATCCTAATAAATCATATCAGACTATTACAAAGAAATACGGCAGGAGATTAAGTAAGGTTGGATATCCATACATTTTCAAACTGGATAATCAGAGGCTTAAAATGCTGCATGTAAAAATAGGACTACAGGCAGAAGGTATTAAAGAGCAGCATATAACACTTAATATTCCAATTGAGACACATATGACAAAGGATAAGCCGGCATGTGCATTAACTTTACATTATTTATTTGATAAAGATAAATTTATTTTTACGAGTGAGGAACGAGCAGAAGAAGGATGGCAGCCTTATGAATGGATTAACTATGACAAAAAGGAAATCGAAGATAAAGGGTTTAATACAGAACATATAACTGTTATGAACCAGATTTGTAAAACAGGAGACCTTGATATTACATATGGAGATATAATAACACCATATGCTTCAAAAATAGATGATTTAATTGTTACATAAAAATCAGCTAATGAAAATAAAAATAAGGAAGGCAATATAACATGAGTAACAGACCTGATATCACAAAGAAATTATCATTATCCTTGGAAAAGCATCTTAATCCTAAGAATGATACACGAATATACATGGCAAAAGAATGTACATTTGATTATGCTACTGGTATAAGTAAGCGTGTAGATTATTGCCAGTTTAAGCCGGTAAATACATCTATATCCGGTATTGAGAAGGGAGATTTCTATTGCTATGAGATTAAATCATCTGTAGAAGATTTCCATAGTCCAAACGGTCATAATTTTCTTGGAGATTATAACTATTATGTTATGCCTGAAGATGTATATATGCTAGTTCAGGAGGAAATTCCTTTTGGAGTTGGTGTATATGTTCCTGATGGGATTAATAAAGGCGGCTGGTATAACTTAAAGGCAGTAAAGAAAGCTCGAAGAATCAACAGAACCAGACCTTTAACTGAGATACTATTTATGATGTTTCGGTCAAGTAATAGGGAATTATATAAATTAAAAGAAGGGAAAGTCAATAAAGTATGGGTAACTGCAAAAAGAAATGTCCATTAAAAGCATCTAGGTTTACTGATGAATACACATTAGGATATTGTGACGGTATTGAACAAGGTGAAAAATTAGGAATGAATGAACAGGGATATTTAAAATCTGTACAGAAAATTGGAATTACAACAACTATAATAGCATTTGTTATAATAGTTATAGCAATAATAGTTACCATTTTATAAAGGAGAGCAGACATAATGGTAGATATCATGGATTTAAGCGAATATATAATATATTACAGTAATATTAAAGACTATGGTATATCATGTCTTAAGCTTCAGAAGATATTGTATCTTTTACAGGCTGAATGGTTGATTACAAGAGATAAAAGATTATTTGCTGATAAAATAATTGCATGGGATTTTGGAGTAGTTGTACCGGAAGTATATAGAAAATTTATACAATGGGGTAGTTTTGATATACCCACATCTAAAGATAAGTCTAATATTAATAGATTTAAACTAACGATATCTAAAAAGGACTTAAGACTTATTAATGATTTGCTTGATTATTTCAAGGATTATTCAGCAGTTCTTCTTACAGATATAACATGTGGACAAGCTCCTTGGATTGATGCTCATGTTCCTCATGGTGATAATGAAGTAACCTGTGATTCAATCAGAAATTATTTTTTATCCGATAAAGATAAAAAGCCAAAGAGAACGAGCTTAAAAAACATACATGATATTGAAGAGATAAAAAGATAAAATCAAGCAGGAGAGAATAATATGGATAATTTTGATGTTCAAAAGAAAGCTAAAGAAACGCAGAAGTATATTAAACTAATGAAAAAGGAAGCACTGATTGAAAGCTTTGACGATTTAAAGCTGTTATTGAAGTGCAGAATTACAAATAAATGCCCTGTTGTAGATGATAAAGGAAAGAGGCAGTGGTACAGGCATCCTGATTTAGATGAATTTTCAAAACAGGCATATGAAAAAGGACAGGAATGTTTTTATGTAAAGCCGGCTGATAAGAATGACCCATATGGAAAACAGGTATTATGTGAACCTGAATATGAATATGTCCTTAAGAGACCACTGACTAAGGAAGAATTTGATAATCTTTTTGGAATCTGCAATGAAAGGGAACAGTCTGATAAAAACAAAGTTATAATCGAAGCTGAACTTTCTGATAGTCAGGTAGAAGCATTAAATAATAAAAATATAGATATTTCTTATCCTTTTGCGACTAATGTGACACTTGATTATGGTAATGAAGTAGTATATTGTGCCGGTAAAGTACAGTCTTTTTATAAGCCTGAAAGAAATCAGAAATACGAAAGGGAGTAATAACAAAAATTACCATCTGAAAGGAAGATAATTATGGATAAATCACAGTTAAAAAAAATAAAAGAAGAAGACCTTATTTTAAATGATGAGGAACCGGATACAGTTTTAACATTATGTGATTATAGCTGGATGGATTATTCATTAAAGGCTGTATTAACAACTAAAAATCAAGGCAAATTAGATATACTTTTTAACTATTCCGGACTTGTAATATCTAAAATGATAGTTAATCAGACAGTAAATGAAAAGGTTAGTACATACGAATTTGAATTCGATTCAACCATATTTGTTAAGCATTATAAAGAGTTTTTATTAAATCATATGAAACAGTGGGATAATAGATATGCATTTAGTGGTGAAAATGTAATAATAGCTTTTTTTAATGAAGTATTATCACAGCAGAAAGAAGAATAATTATGGGATGTCCTGAAATCAGTTATAACAAAATGTGCTATGAGGCTGATAGAAATATCAGAAATAAAGAAATAATTAATTTAAAGAGGAGCTTATAGCTTCTCTTTTTGTGTCAAAAAAATAAAAACATATTCTGTCATATAATAAATAAAAATAAGAAAGGAATGAAAATTATATGAGACCAATGTATGAAATTGTTGAAATGATAAGAGCACATTATGCCAATGATGATGATAAATTTAATAACTATGCAAAAGCAATAATAGATTATTATGAAAAAGAAGGTAATCTTGCAGGAGCTGATGAAATAAGAGAAATCATTACAACAGGACACTCAATTCCAAGAACTTCTGAACCTAAGTTAGTGACTTGTATGAATCCAGATAATAAGTCTGTAAATCGCAATGATATACAAAATCATAATATTAAATCGAATATATACACGCCTAAATTGTTATCAGAACATACAGATATTCAGATAATTAAACATAATAAAGACGAAAATAAGTCGTCAGAAAATACTCCTGAAGTAAAACCTAAAAGACACAGAAGAACTAAAGCAGAGATGACTGCGGCTAGACTATTAGAATCTGAGAGCCAAGATAATAATAAAAAAGATATCGCTGCAGATATTGAAAAGCCCAAAAAGCGACACAGAAGAACTAAAGCAGAAATCGAAAGACAAGGCAAAACGAACAATACAAATAACATAAATAATACAAATGATAAGAATAATACAAATCTAATTACTGAGCAAATAAACAAACCTAAAAGGCACAGAAGAACTAAAGCGGAAATGGCAGCAGCAAGATCATTAGAAAACAATGAAGTGAATCGCAATTAAGTAAGAAAATCTAATTAAACAATAATCAATTGTGAGTAGAATGCATTCAAACTAATTTTCTGTCATATTCCTTTCAAATCATAAATAAAGGAAAATTAACACATATAATTATATATGTTATAATATCTATGCAGAAATTTAGTAATGAAGAAAAGCTAAAAATTGTACAGAATTTGCGGCCAATTGACGATATTTTCTTTGAAGCTATTGCGGAAGATCCAGAAGTTTGTGAAGAAATTCTAAGAGTTATTTTAGAAGATCCTAAGCTTACTGTATTGGAAGTCATTACTCAGAGTAGCGAAAAAAATATCTATGGCAGGTCCGTAAGATTGGATGCACTGTGTACATTAAGTGATGGGACAAAGTGCAATATTGAGGTGCAGAAGTCAGATAACGATGATCACTTAAAGCGAGCAAGGTTTAACGCTTCTTCAATTACAGTTAAAGAGTCTAATACAGGAGAAAAATTTAGTGATGTTATAGACTTATACATAGTCTATATATCACAATTTGATTTTCTTAAAGAAGGACGCTGTATCTATCATATTGATAAAACAATTAGAGAATCTGGTACAGTAATTGATGATGGATTACATGAGATATTTGTCAATACTGCAGTAAATGATGGGTCAGATATATCAGAGTTAATGTCATGCTTTTTAGCAACTGATGTTAATAATGATAAATTTCCAAGGTTATCATACAAAGTAAACGAGTTAAAGAATCCTAGAGGGGAGGTAAATCCTATGTGTGAATTAATGGAAAAATACATGAAAGAATCAAAACTTGAAGGAAAGATTGAAGCAACAATTCAATCATTACGCTTAGTTAATATGGATGATTCTGTTATAATTAAAGCACTGATGGAGAATTGCGGCCTCACAAAGGATGAAGCTAAACAAAAATTAGCTGGATATAACAATTAAATACTGCATATAAAAAAGTCAGAAGCCCAGGGAATAAAATCCTTGGGCTTTTTAATTTTAATTTTCTGTCATATTGATTTTATTAAATAATATAAAGGAGGAAATTAATATGAATTTAGAAGAAGGATTAAAGAAGGGCATTGATATATATGCCAATGAATATTTAAAACTTAAATTAGGTATCAATACAACGGATTATATATATGAATTGGACTTTGAAAGAAATTGGGTAGAATTTCGTATGCCACATGAACCGCATAATTCACGTTGGCTTTGGAGCAGCTATTATTCTGACATTAATGAGATTAAAGATTTCTTAAATTCCTATGTAAAAGACAATTTTGGAGATTTTGTAAAGGAAGCTTTTTTAGAAGCCAAGAATGAAAAACTTTATGGTGCAGACATATACGGTAAGATTCAGGCTGAAATCATAAGAGCAGAAGAAGATGGTGTTGAACCACTGCTTACCAGTGAAGACTATAAGGCAATTATTGATCTTATTAAAGAACACAGACAGTTAGTAAAGGAGAATATTTAAAATGACAAAAGAAGTTGTATTTAACATAAGTTTAATTCTTGGAATAATAATTATAGTTATATTAGCAATTCTATGGGATGATTCTTTTAATAATGGAACTGAAGAAAAAATGCCTATAAAAATCATTGCTATGCTTTTCATTTCAATAATGATTATGTGTGGGGTAGCATACATACTTAAAATAATGTAAAAAATATAAATAGAAGTATAAGAGGGAATGTTTATGAATAAAGAAGAAATAAGAGACAAAATAAGCAGTATAGTATGGTATATAAATAGTAACTATAGTCCATCCGGAGCAGAAACAACGATTATGAAAATCATAGAAAAAGTTCAGGAAGAAGCATATCAGGAAGGATTTAAGGCAGCAGAAGAGAAGTTTAATACAGAGAATCCTTCTATCGATGAAGTTCGTATTACTCCTGATTTACTTGAATTTCTTGACCTTATGGAAGATGAGCATACTGATGAGAAAATGCTTTATCTTTATGAAACAGATGAATTAACTAAGGCAGCAGGAATATATACAGATGCATGGCATAATGCTTATCAGGTTAATTTCTATGGTGTTGAATCTAAAGATAATTTTAAAGTCATTGTAACTGTAATTGTGCAGGATACAGAAGAACTGAAGTTAAGATATCCTGATGTAGCCGAAAACATTCTAAAAATTAGTGAAGCAGGAGAAGCAGAAGTAGCTTTTAATGATAAAGAGCTTGAGATTATCAAGGCTGAATTTGATAAAACTATTAATGAATATAAAAGAGCAGATAATATAAGAAAGGATAGAATAAAGAAGGAACTTGAATATATCAAAAATCCGAATAGGTATATTGATGTTTATAATTCTTATAAAGATAAATCAATAGCATATCCGTTAGCTGAGTATTTGGATATCAAAGCTTTACAAAGCGGTTTTGATAGTTACGAAGATATGCTTAATGAAGGCTTAAGCATTGATTATTCAGGAGATTATTTAAAAGACTCACTAATACCACAAGCAAGCTTAAGTGAAGTTGTTAACCAAACTACATTAAGGGTGAATATATAGGTACCAGCGAATGCTCACAATTCACTGCTTTACGAGGGTAAGTAAACATTTCTAAAACTAAGGAAGGATTTAATTATGTATAATAAAAATAATGTTCAAACAGTCTGCTTTACTGGTCCCCGGCCTAAGAAATTATTAGGAGTACATGGAAGCCAATCTGAATACAATAAGATAATCAATGTCATATATGAATTTTGTGAAAAATTATATTTGACTCTTAATTGCAAAGTATTTATTTCAGGTGGAGCACAGGGATTTGATCAGCTTGCATTCAAAGCAGTTAATAATTTAAAACAAAAATATCCAGATATTAAAAACATTGTGTATATCCCATTTGTAGGATATGATAAACAGTGGAATGAATATGGATTATTTACTGCAAAAGAATTTGAAAATGAATTAAAAAATGCAGATGAAATTAAGTATATATCAAAAAGCTTCCAAGGAGTACATAATAACGGCGATATTGAAACTGCTGCAACAATTTTAAATGCAAGAAACGAAGCAATGGTAAATGATTCTGATATTGTTATAGCAATGTATAAAGATGATTCATGGTTGTATGAAGAACATTCTGGAACAGCAAATTGTATGAGATATGCTAAAAGTATGCAGAAACCTATATATCAGCTTAAATTTAATATTAGGCCTAATAAATTTCTCACATCAGTTAACATGTTCTCAGATTTAACTATAGTAAGAGCAAATTAACAAAATGTAGACAATTTTGGAGTAAATTAAAAAATAAATATAGTAACATTAAATTAACTGGTTGTTAAATACAACCAGTTTTTTATTTAAACACACTCCGAAGCTTTGACCTAGAAAATTCACTTATGCCTTGTACTCAGCATAATTTTTTAATCTCTCTGATAAATCACGGTTATATATTAACTTCAACTACATAGATTAACATAACATCCATATTATAGCCCGCTTTTCATAAAAATCTAGGAATTAATCTATAATATTTGAAATTATAAAAATTAGAATTATTTTTTCTGTCATATAAACATATATAAAACAATAAAAAAGGAGAATTAATTATGTCAATAGGAATATTTTTAGCAATAACAATCTCTTTTATAATAATTTTCATGATGGCTGTAATAGGTGTAGCTATCTGTTATAGATTATTTGAGTATAAGAGAAATTTCGTAATAACAGAGGCTATATTAGGAGCGTTTATAATTATCTTCGGTGCAACATTTGGCAGTATTAATGTTAAGTTTTCGCACCCAGAGCAGATAAATACTACCATTATAACAACGATGATAGTTCCGGACAGTGAAACCTATAAATCGGAAACACTTTTAAATAATGCTCATGTAACCTTTGTAACATCAGATAATCATAAGAACATAGAGCTGATACCGGATTATACAGATATAGAGATTATAGATGATAGCCAGCATGAGACTTATGAGAAAACAATATATACATATTTGTTTATTAAGAAGCAGACAGATAAGTTGTATATAACAAAAGATACATATAATAGATTATTTAACTAAAAGGAGATTTTGATATGGAAATATTAAATGTAAAAGTAGGAGATAATATGCTTAAGGTTTTAAATATAGCATTTGATTGTATGGGAGTTACAGATGAAAATGCTATATATGAATGTATGGTTTATTTTCCAGGGACAGCATATAATTTGAATTTTGTATTAAAAAGAGAGGAAGGTCGAATATAATGAAAGTTGTGAAGTTGATTTTTGATAAAAGTCAAACTAGATTGGCAGGTTTTTCATATGGAGAGACTACTTATAGGGAGCAAGTAAAACCAATATATGACAAAATTAATGATGAAAATGAACAAGTTAAGCTTGTCTTTCCTAATCAAATTGAGAAGGTCGCTTCCTCTTTTGTCCAAGGATTCTTTTCGGAGTTAATAAATTCTATTGGGTATGAGAAGATTGAAGAAAGATTTATAATTGAATCTTCTAACGAAAAATTAACAGCAAGGATTCAAGAGAATATATACTAAAGGGGGATACAAGAATGGAAATAGGATTATATATAATTATTGTAATTGTTGTTGCTGTAGAACTATTAGCCTTTATTCTTGCACATTTTGAAATGGTAATATCAATAGTTCCTATTGGTATAATTGCATTAATATTAATTATCATTCCGGTAGAAGGGATGTCACATTCTGACAATATAGATTATAAGGAATATTGTTTTTCAGAAGATGATGTCATAAAAGATGGTAAGTTTTATTATGTCTTTACAACTAAGGCTGATACAAATGAAATTAAAAAAATCCAAATTGATAATATTGAAAAGCTCTATTTAGATGAAAATAACATGAAAGTTGTAATTGAAGAGAAACAGTGGTCTGTATTTAAAGATACAACAAAGAAAGCATATGTTTCAAAGCAAGTCTATGCAAAAATTAAAGGATGAGGTAAAAATTATGTTAAATAAAGAAGTATTTGAGAAATTCGGAACGGAAAAATGGGTTATAGAAGAGAATTTATGTTACCTTTTACAAAAGTATGCGGAGAAGTTAGGAGTTTCAAATCCATATAATCCGGTAACATTTGTAAAGGATTTTATGAAAGAAGAGACTTATGTAAATACTACATATGCTGAAATGAGTGCCATTGATACAGCAAAGAAGAACATTGTAGCTGATTATATAGAAGGAGAATATGAAGAAATTCAGTCAGATGAATCAATCTATGAAGATAATGATAAATCTCCAGTTGATAATGGAGAGGAAATGGTTTAATAAGAAAGGATAGTTTTAAATATGAATAATAAAGATTTATACACAGAGTATTTTAAAGAAGCAAAAAAAGCTTCAGAGATAACTACAGCGTCTATGATAGTAATGGACTATCTTGATATAATTCCCGGTAATTATACAGCTAAGATGTCATTTTATTCACCGACAGATAATCTATGTTGTTATAATATAACAGACAATATAGATGGAAGTAATTTTAAATTATATATGAATAGTGGAAGCTACGGGGATAGCTTTATATTAACTGATAAAGATGGGAATGATTTGCTTGAGAATATGAAATCAGCTTATGATAATGATAAAGAAATCTTAAAAAGAATAGAAGCTTTTGAGAAGAAATGGGGCTTATGTAAAGATATAGATACTCCTGATAAAGATGATATCATTGGGAAAAGTAAAGGAGAATATGAAGAGATTCAGGCAGATGATTGTGTTGAGAGGTAGGATATAGATGAAGAATAAGGAAATTATTACAATTATTATGTTATTTATTATTATATCAGTAGTCGGATTAGGTGTTTGGTCTAGTAATGGATTAACAGCATATAAAGAAAATAAGATGAAGTATGAGGAAGAAAAGGATAACCCGGAATTTAATGGACTTAGTAAGGAAAACATTTCTATCTATAAATTTTCTAATTCAGAACCTTCTGAATATTTTATACAATTGCATAATATTTACGCTTCTAGTAGCTACTATCCAATAGGACCCTGTTTACCTGAAGATATTATTTTATCAAGGAATTTAAAAGATAATGCACAGTTAATGATTGCAAATGATAAAGTCTTTATTTTTGAAGATAAAGAAATAAAAGGTCATACAAGTGAAGGAGTTAATTGCCATTCTGTTATTTGGGAAGTGACCGAGATAACAGACGAAATAGATAAGAGTAATATTACCAATGACCTTTTAAGCAATGAGGATAATTATTACAGAATAAATACAGCTGATTTAATAGAAGAAGATACACTATTAAAATAAGCAGAGAAAATAGATATATATTATAGGAGAGAACCCATGAATATCAATAAGGGGCAGAATCGTATTATTTAGACAGATAAGGACTGATATTATGGATACAATTATATCTACATGTATAAAAGAGTATATGGATAAGATAAAAGGAGAATAGGAAATATGAGTTATTTAGATGTAAAGGATAATAAAGATTTGCAGGAAGTAGTAAGAAGTATTAAAGCGGAAAAGTACCTTGTGACATTAGTTTCAGCTTATGAGGATTTCTTAGGTAATTTTTCATGTAAGCCTGATAGGGATGAGTTTCCTTATCCAAAGATAGGTACGATTATTGATGAAGACAGGTCTGTAAAGTGGAACAAGGAAGAAGTAGACAGACAGAGAGCTGTGTTTGAGACAAGAGTAGAAGATTTAAACAAGTATAAGAACCTTATTAATATTCATTTTAAAGAACAGTTAACCAGGACATTAGCAAAGGATAACCATATCACTATTGCAGAGAGTAAAAAGCTGTTTGATTTTGCATATAAGACAGATTATACTAAGGGTATCAGAACTGTTGTTAATACCTATAAGGACCTTGCTAAGATGTATAAAGAGTTACTTGAGATACATGATAGTAAAAGGAAAACAGTATCTTAACTCCGGAAATTAATGTATATGATATTGACAGAGTTGTAGCCCTAAAAGAGAATTCAAGTAATTTCCAGAAATCATATAAAATAGGAAATCTAAAACATCATAAAACATATAAAGCAATCAAACTAAATAAAGCAATAGAAATAGTAGAAATGCAGAATAGAAATTAGCAATTTAGCAAGAAAACACCATTTGACATTGATTGATTGCGAGCAATTCATCACTATAACTAAAAAATAAATATAGATTTTATAAGCAGAGGAACAAGTTATTGTAACTTGTTCCTTTTTTTCTGTCATATCAAATTAAATTATATAAATAACAAAAAGGAGAAAAGAAAGGAGAAATACTCATGAATATGACACTCAAACTTAATACAACAGGCCAGACAATAATTCTTGATGAAATTGATCAGTCGCTTGTATATCTATTCTATTGTAAACATCTATTAATAAAGCGTCTTATTGATTATGTTGAAGAAAATAATTTACCTAGAATGCGCTTTAAATCAGATGCTGCATTAGATGCTGTAATCAATAGAATCTTAGATATCAAAGATGATTATCATGTATCAGAAGATGAGGCTATTAACCGAGTTATAACCGATAAAAATTATATGAGATATTATACACTTGATTAAAGAGCAACACTAAATAAAAGGAGACCAGACATGTTAAATAAATATTTAGAATTACTTAAAAAAGGAATAGAAAGTTTCAAACATTTAGGAAGAAATAGCAGTTGGCTTGATTATTTGCATACAATCAGATATGAATTCTTAATATTATTCATTATATTAATAACAATTGTAGCAGTTATATTAATAATTACTACTCCAACAATTGGAACACATAAGATAAATAAATTATTTAAGAAAAAAAGCACATATGAAAAAATTAAAAAATTTATTCTATTATACAGTGATTTATTAAACAGTATGGTTGACAAATTTGTATATAAGTATTCGGGAAATCAATATGAATTTTGTAAACAGAGTATTAATAAACTAATAAATAGTATAGAAAATATATTAAACTATGATTGTATAACAGATAACGAATATCTTATTTATTTGAATAATTCATTATCAAATATAAAAACATTATTATCTGACCCTGCTACAATGACATGTTATAAAAATCAAAAAGATATTGAAAAGACAGAACTATATATCCAAATTAAAAACTTAAAAGCTCAATATAATTCACAAATAGTCATGCGTGAGCAATTGAAAGGATTTGAATGTTTTAAAAATAGATTATATGGTATATGTGATTATAATGATTTTTTATATTTCATTTCAGCTTTCCCAGAAATAAATGATCTATTCAAAAATATAAAAATATTTAAAAATAAAAAAATAGACCTAATAGATACAAAGAAATATCATATAAAAAATATTTTCTTAAAGGTTTTAAGCCTTGCCTCATTATATATCATATACGGAATTTTCATTATCCCATTAATCATGATGCTGTTTTAACAAAAAATATATAATATTAATAATAGAAAATGCAGGAATTAT
>ERZ773111.961-NODE-961-length-15662-cov-3.105401_pt1 | contig 15662 bp, 15 predicted proteins | sample MGYA00580567_ERZ773111 | MGnify/ENA primary metagenome ERZ773111 (study PRJEB29015, sample SAMEA2737875) | human gut metagenome | biome: human gut; feature: human-associated habitat; material: faeces | place: China | collected 2012 ...
CGACATCTCCCCGCACTGCGGGGAGTCACCCTTTGCAAGGGAGCCAAAAAAGATGTAACCGTTTTGCCTCCCTTGTAAAGGGAGGTGGCAATGCCGTTAGGCATTGACGGAGGGATTATTCGGTGGGAGCAAGCCCCCGCTCCTACGAAATAATAAAATTACCGTATCGGCTTTACTCCCTCACCCGCTTGCCGTTTTTGAAGGCGTAGCTGACGGTACCGGTGGGGGTTACCAGGCCGGTGACCTTGCCACTCCAGCATTTGGGCAGGGCGCCGCCAATGAGCATTTCTGCAATGCCGGCGGTTACGCCAAAGTTGCCGTCAATCTGGAACGGCGGGTGGGCGTCCAGCAAATTGGGATAGGAGCCGCCGCCCCGCACCCGGATCAGCGCCTTGGGGTTAATGGGGCGCAGCTGATTTTCGATCAGCCGCAGGGCGTTCTCGCCGTCGCCCAGCCGTGCCCACAGGCACACCTTCCACCCCAGGGACCAGCCGGTGCCGCCAAAGCCCCGCTTTAGCAGGGACTGCTTGGCTGCCGCTTGCAGCGCGTCGCTTTGCACCCGGTGAGAGGGGTAAATGCAGTACAGGTGGCTCACATGGCGGTGCTCTACCTCGGTCTCTCGGTAATTTTCTGCCCATTCCGGCACTCGGCCGTCCGGAGCGGGTGCTACCTGGTCAATGACAGGTGCGTCCAGCCCCAGCGCTCGGCAGTTCTCCATAAAATCGTGGAGAATTTCCCGATCCATGGAGGGCATATAGGTTACGGCGCTGCGCTGCCCGTTGTCCGTGAATGTATTTTCCGGGCTGATGGAGGGGCAGGTGACCGGTTGACCGTTGTGCGCCGTCATACTTGAATGAAAGAATGTCAGCGCGCCGGCGAACATGCCTTTCAGCTTTTCGTCAAAGGCCGGATCCTTTTGGTACAGGCTGTGGGTGTATAGTTGGTTCAGAATCCAGGCGCCGCTCATAAACCAAACGGCGTAGCAGCTGGAGTCGCCGTCGCCGTCCGGGAACCCGGCCGGGTAGGTGGCGCCCCAAATATCGCTGTTGTGGCAGGCGCACCAGCCATCGGCGTCAAAGTATGCCTTGGCGGTGGAGGAGCCGTTTGCCGCCAGCTTTTCCGCAAAGTCCACCAGCGGCGTGAAACATTCGCCCAGCCCTACTGCGTCTGTGGGCCAGTAGTTCATCTCGGTGTTAATATTGGTAGTATAGCTGGAGGACCAGGGCGCGCGCACCTGCTCGTTCCAGATCCCTTGCAGGGTCATGGCGTTGGTGCCCGTCCGGGAGCCGGAGACCGTCAGGTACCGCCCGTACTGGAACAGCAGGGCGATTAGGCTTTGGTCGCTTTTGTCCTTTTGCATGCGTTTCAACCGCACATCAGTGGGCAGGCTGTCGTCGCCCCCCTCCAACTCCAGGGTCACCCGATCCATCAGAGCGGAGAAGTCCGCAATGTGGGCGGCCAGCAGCGTGGGGTAGTCTGCTGCACCGTCAAAGTAGGCCAGCATACGAGCCTTTTCGTCTGCGGTGGGCATGGAGCGGAAATCCACATAAGAGGTGGCCATAGACAGCAGCAGCGTCACTTCTTTGCGGTTCTCAATCCGCAGGCTGTCGCCGGTGCAGGTTACTTGGCCGTCTGCCCGCAGCCCGGCGCAAAAGCGCATACCCCGGCTGCCCTGCACCACCGTCTCTCCCTTATTATAGTAGGGGGGCATACACACCTCCGGCGCTTGGCCGGTGAGCAGCAGGGTGCCGTCCTGCGCGGTGACGGAGCTTTGCAGCAGGCTGTCCAGTCGGCATGTGGCGCTAAAGGGCCGATCGCTCTCAATATGCACCACCACCAGCTGAGCGGGGTGGGAGACGAACACCGTCTGGGTCAAGCCGTCCGCTCGGGTCACCGCCACGCCGGTGCGCAGGTCCAGGGTGCGGCTGTAATTCTTTTTGTACGCCCGGTCGTAGTCAATGCGCAGATTGCCCAGGGGCAGGTACGCCTCGCTCCAGTGGCCGTGCATGTCCCGGTTGAGAATGTCCTTGGCCTTGGCGTAGTCCTTGGCAAAGATGGCCTCCCGGCAAGCAGCCAGGTACTTGTGGGCGTCTGCCTTGTTTTGATCCTTGGGGTAACCGGACCACAGGCTGTCCTCGTTTAGCGACAGGCGCTCCCGGCGCAGGTTGCCGTAGGTCATTATCCCCAGCCGTCCGTTGCCCAAGGGCAGCGCCTGCTCAAAGCACTTGGCCGGCTTGGTATAGTACAGTTGGTTTTTCAAATCAACACCTCCGTTGTCTTTCTCTATTGTACTGGATATAGAAGGGGATTGCAACAGGATTTGCAAGTTTGGTGATCGGTTAACCCTTCTGTTTGCACGCATGCCGGCTGCGTCGCTGACGGAGGGATTGGACGAAGGCAAACGCCCCATCGAAATACAAAAAAGCATTGCAATTCAAAAACAAAAGGACTACAATAGGGTGCGAAATAGATGAAAAGGAGCGAGCAGAATGAAAAAAAGACCGGTGCCTATTCACGAAACAGGCTATATCTGCGCCTCTCTGGCTATGGTCAGCGGCTTTTTGGAGACCTATACTTATTTATTAAAGGGTGGCGTGTTTGCCAATGCCCAAACCGGCAACTTTGCCCTGCTGGGTATGGCCATCGCCCACGGCGATGTGAAGAAGGTGTTTACCTACCTGATCCCCATGTGCTTTTATGTGATCGGCATTGCCCTGACGGTGACGATGCCCCGCCTGCTGGATGAGAACAAGTTGCTGCGGTGGGATACAGTGTTCGTGGCGCTGGAGATCGGCCTGCTGTTTGTGGTGGGCTGCCTGCCAAAATCGGTGCCCTTTACCGTGTCCACCGTAACGGTGGCCTTTATCTGCGCCATGCAGTACAATACGTTTAAGCGCACCAACAATATGGCGTTTTCCTCCACCTTTTGTACCAACAATCTGCGCCAGCTGGCGCTGCATTTTCTGGATTATCTGCGCACCAAGGAGCGCCGGAGCCTAAAGAACAGCCTTACCTATATGTTGATTAACGGATCCTTTTTGCTGGGGGCAGTGATCGGCACCCTGTGCGCCCGCTGGCTGGGCGATCGGGCAGTGTGGGTGTGCTGCGGCGTTTTGGTGCCGGTGTTGCTGTCGCTGATCTTTGGCAAGCGGGAGGTAGAGAGCGAACTGCTGGCCGAGGAGAAACAGGAGATGGCCGTGGAAGAACGCGCTTTGGAAGAAGAGCAGCGGGAATTGCAGGACGAGAATAAGGGATCGTAAGCAGACGGAGGGATTGTACGCGGCGGATGGTATCCGCCCTTACGGTCATACATTTGATCAACTTAAAAAGAGTACCCAACCGGGTGCTCTTTTTTATATATAAGTAGGTATGCTTGTCCCGCATTTGGCGGGTCGAAGGGTGTCGGCGGGGGCGGCAAGGTCAAAATGCCGGTGTCGGGCAGCAAAATAACGGATTTTTGGCTTAAAATCGAGCAAAATGCGGGGTACGAGATATTGTGGATCGCGGACAAAATATGACAGAATTTTACCATATTTTGGGAAAAATATGAAATTTGGAAACAAAAAGGTTACAAATTGCAATCTTTGGAAGCCGGATTTCTACCAAACCTACAAAATTTTGCTTTCGTGCGGTAAAGCGTGTAAACGAAAGACCACAAGATATTGATTAGCGCGGCGGCATTTTTGTTTTATATCAAACGGGATTTGTGCAACTTCAACAAAAACATCCGGTTTGAAAAGTTGACTTCTTAGTGATTTGTGATATAATCGTCTGCGTCTTAGGGAAATACTAACGGAAAAGGCAGAATAAATTGCTTCTGCTCTTGTGGTGGCTCCCCTCAAAAGAGCCCCTCAATAAAAAACGGCAAGCCTGTTTTCTATTTTCCAAAACAAAAGGAGATTCAGATGATTTATCGATCCAAATCCGGTGGCGTAAAACGCTGGGCAAAGATGCTCACCACAGCTGTGCTGGCCTTTGTGCTGGCCATCGTTGTGTTCGCCTCCACTGCATTCGCTGGCCTGCTCAACGAATATAATGTGGATATTGTGGTAGATGGCGTGACCACCACCGTGACCACCAGAGAAGAGAAACCAACCGAGATCCTGACCAATGCAAACATTACGCTGGAGAGCACCGACAAGTTGGACCTTTCAGGCTTTGAAGCCGGCAAGGGCGGCAAGATCGTGCTGGACCGGCAGCATACTGTCAATGTGGAAGTGAACCGCACCATCACCGCCTATGCCGTGTATGCGGATACCGTAGGCGACGCCCTTACAGAGGCGGGTCTGGCGCTGCACAGCGCAGACAAGGTGAATTACGCCCTGACCGATCCGGTAACGGACGGTATGGTAATCCGGGTAAATACTGCCTTTACCGTTACCATGACGGCAGACGGCAAGACCCAGAGCTTTGCCATGGTGGAGGGCACCGTGGGCGACCTGCTGGACCTGGCTAAGGTGCAGCTGGGTACAGATGATTATACAGAACCTTCTGCCGCAACATCCCTTAAGGCAGGCATGAAGATTCATGTGTACCGGGTCAGCTACAAGACCGTCACCGAGACGGAGACCCTGTCCTATAAGACGGAGACCAAGACCGACAGAAAGCTCACCGTAGGCAAGACCAAGGTGGAGCAGCAGGGCAAGAACGGCTCCGCCGATGTGACCTATAAAGTGAAGTCGGTTAACGGCAAAGAAAAGACCCGCACGGAAGAGAAGCGGGTGGTTACCAAAAAGCCGGTGAAGAAGATTGTGCGCACCGGTACTAAAGCCGCCGGCGTAAAGGCAAACGGCGTAAAGTCCAGAGGCGGTTATTTCGTGGGCCAGAGCATCAGCGGTCGGTACACCCATTACTGCGCCTGCGCGGTATGCAACGGCAACTCCCGCGGCATCACCACCAGCGGCCGCCGCATTTATAACGGTATGTCCAATCCCCATTATGTGGCCTGCAACTGGCTGCCCCTGGGCTCCGTGATCTCCGTGAACGGCACCAACTACACCGTAGTGGACCGTGGCGGCAGCGGACTGTCCAGTCAGGGCAGAATTGATATTTTCACCCCGGAAGGTCACGCAGCCTGCTATCGCTACGGCACCGGCAGCTGCTCCATTAAGATCGTTCGTCTGGGTTGGTAAGTTGGTAAAAAAGAACCCCATCGGTATTGCACCGGTGGGGTTTTTGTTTTGTAGCGAGTGCATGATTGTACCGTTGCATTTTGTAGGGGCGGAAACCTGCCACCTGCCAATTCCGGAGGTGCTCTAAATGTATCACGGGCGGATACTATCCGCCCCTACGGCGTTTCTGTTGCCATAACGCCATAAAAAGCCGTAGGGCGGGGGCTTGCTCCCGAGTGAATTGCACGCAGTGCAAGAGACACGAGGCTCCAAATGCGTCAGCGTTTGGGAGAAACAGTCCGGGGGACTGTTTCGTAGCGAGTGCATCAATCCCTCCGAGTTTGCCTACGGCAAACCCACCACCTAACCGGTGCCCGTCCCCTTTGTCGCTGCGCCACATCTCCCCACACCGTGGGGAGTCACCCTTTACACAAGGGAGGCAAGCCCTACATAACTTGGCTCCCCTTATTTTTTATTAAGGGGAGCTGTCAGCGCAGCTGACTGAGGGGATAAAACAAAAAAACGGAGGGATTTTTCCCATTTCTGTTCTCTTGACATTTCCCCCGGGCGTGTTATAATGACTTCTATACCGGATACGATACTATATCTGTTGTGAAAGAGAGGAATTTCCATGCGCCTGTCGCTGATCGTACCCTGCTTTAACGAGCAGGATAATATTTTTCCCTTTGCCCGGGCGGTGGCCGAGGTATTTCCAGACCCGTCCGACTACGAGATCGTCTTTGTCAACGACGGCAGCAAGGACAAGACCCTGCAAAATCTAAAGGAACTGCACCGGCAAAGCCAGCAGAACATTCGGGTGGTCAGCTTCTCCCGCAACTTTGGCAAAGAGAGCGCTATTTACGCCGGGCTGCAACACTGCGACGGCGAATATATCAGCCTGATTGACGCGGACCTGCAACAGGATCCGGCCATCGTAAAGCAAATGACAGAAATTCTGGACGCAGAGCCGGACACGGACTGCGTGTGCGCCTTTCAGGAGACCCGGCACGAGAACAAGCTGATGACCTCCGTGAAATCCGCTTTTTACAAAATGGCTACCAATATGAGCGAGGTGGATTTTGTGGACGGTGCTTCCGACTTTCGCACCTTCCGCCGCACCGTACGGGATGCGCTGCTGCAAATGCCGGAGTATTTCCGCTTTTCCAAGGGGCTGTTCAGCTGGGTGGGCTTTAACACCAAGTACATTCCTTATGAAGCCAAAGAGCGGGCCAGCGGCACCACCAAATGGGGGTTCAAAAAGCTGCTGAAATACGGCTGGAACGGCATTTTGGCCTTCTCCACCGCGCCGCTAAAGCTGGCAACGGTGTTGGGGCTGCTTTCCACTGCCTTTTCTATTATCTACTTTATCGTGACCCTCATTCGCAAGGCCACGGAGCACATTGCGGTAGACGGCTTTACCCAGACGGTGATTCTGATCGTTTTCTTTGGCGGTATGCAGCTGTTTACCATCGGCATCATCGGCGAGTACCTGGCCAAGAATTACATTGAGACCAAGCGCCGCCCGGTGTACCTGACAAAAGAAATTCTCGATTACAAAAAATAATGGTGAAACGAAAGAGAGCGGGCAAGGGAGAGGCTTCGTAAGGAAGTCCTCTCCCTTTGGCTTTTGTAATCAACCGGAATGATTGAATTGTAGGTAAAATCAATCATATTTGGAGGATTACAAAATGGATAAGTACATTTATAACACGAAAAACGGACTTTGGTATGAATTGCAGGGCGATTACCATCTTCCCTGTTTGAAACTACCGAAAGAAGAATCAAGGCATATCGGCGTATGGGGGCAGAAGATGAATAACATCCATAATGCTGCTATGGAGATTGTTTCAAGCAATCTGATTTGCGCATAACAAGCTATCGAAAAAGCTGCTGTCAAGCGACGGCGGCTTTTCTTTTTCGGGAAGTATCCAAGAAGTCATAAAGTTTTATGAGTAATGGCAGTAGGCAGCGTTTACGAAAATGTCACAATTCAACGCAGAAAAACCTCAAATACCACTTGCTTTTTCATTCTCGAGATGATATTATTAGTACGGATACTAATACTTTTATAGAGAGGTGATTTGTTTGCGAAGAAGCAGCTGCGAAACAAAGAAGAAAATCCTGACCGCATGCGTTCGCCTTTTTTTGGAGCAGGGGTATAAAAACACCTCTGTCAGTCAGATTGTTAACGAAGCGGGTGTTGCAAGAGGAAGCTATTTGAATCTGTTTCCGACCAAGGATAAAATTTTGCTGGACTTGACCGAGACGATGTTCGGCGGGCAGTTCGGTGCGGCAAGGAGCATTGCGGACAGCAAGCTGCCGCCGGTGTACGCCTATGCGGTGGAAACGGCGATTCAGCTCACACTCACCGAGCTGAATGAGAATCTGCGGGAAATTTATATCGAAGCCTATACCGCTCCGGACACGGCGGAATATATCTATCTTCATACCACGGCGGAATTAAAAGAGATTTTCGGCGGGAATTTCCCCGATTACAGCGACAGCGATTTTTATGAAATGGAGATCGGCACGGCGGGGCTAATGCGCAGCTATATGGCGCACAAATGTGACATCCATTTTCCGCTGGAGCGCAAGCTCAGCCGTTTTCTCACGGCGGCACTTCGGGTGTATAAGGTGCCGGAGGAGGAGCAGAGGCAGGTGCTTGTCTTTATTCAAACGCTGGATATCAAGGCGATTGCCACAGATGTCATGCACAAACTATTTGCCATACTGGAAATGAAATACGATTTTAAGCTGTCTATGGATGACGAAACGGAGGAAACAAGATGAAAAACGAATTTTGAGCATTATGCTCACCCCGTGTATGGTACTCTGTCTTGTATCAATCACGGCATTTGCCAGAAGGACGGTAGTTTGATATTGAAATCCTAACTACCACCCGTAAACATATCTTTTCTCGGTATGTCCGTTGCGAAGAAAGAACCAAGCAGACAATTTAAAAATGGAGGAACTGTTATGAAGAAAAAACTATTTGCAATCCTACTCAGCATTGTAATGGTAGTTGGACTCCTGCCTGTCACAGCTCTGGCAGCGGATCCCACGGTCTACGGCATCTGGGTAGACGGCGTACAGGTCACGTCTGAGAATAAGGATAATCTTTGCAGTGGAACAGTAAGCTATGAGCCGACCACTCACACCTTGTCCTTGAACAACGCTACCCTTGACAACGACACCATGTCAGACTACGGTATTAATACGATTATCCCCAGTACATTGAAGATACGGTTGACCGGGACAAATAGCATTACCCGAACCGATCCCTACGGAGGAATGGGAATAGCCCCCAATTCCAGCAATTCTGTGGAGATTACCGGCGACGGAACACTGGTGATCAACGTTATCGGGGAAAACTACGATGGAATTAGCACAGCGGCTGACGTCAAGATTTCCGATAAAGCAAGGGTCATAATAAACTCTAAAGGCGGATTGGGCATAGCCGGAAGAATGGTCGAAATTGACGGGGCAACTTTGAATTCCACCGGCTTGTATGCCGGAATCGATGCCCATAGGCTGAAGATTGTAAACGGCGCCGATGTTACGCTTAAGGCGACTCAGGACGGACGCAACGGAGCATATATCTGGAAAGATCAAGAAGGAAACGGCGGCGATATCGAGATTGCTCAATCCACAGTCAAAGCAACAAGCTATTATCCCGGTCTGTTTGCCGCAGGTAATTTGACGGTTGATGGCGGCGAGGTAAGCTGTACCTCTACTGCGGACGCCGCGCTATGGACAAAAGGCAATATTTTGATCAAGGGTGGTGCCAAAGTAACCACTGACGGTAAATACCCCATGGGCGGTAACGGTACCTTCACTGTAGAAGAAGCAGAGATTGATGCAAAGAATACGAATGTGAACAATATCCCTGCAATTTTCGATGAATGTGTGCCTGTGATTGCCGATGGCTATCATCTGAACTATGCAAAAGCTGTAGACTCGGAAGAAACAGAAATCGACCTGCTTTCCAGCGGAACCCAATATTTTGCACTTTATAAGAATGTTCATTTTATCACAAAGGCTGTCTATCCTGTTTCTTTCGTTGTAACGCCGGACGGTCTGACCAATGTTGTTGTTAAAGTGAATGGTCAGGAGGTTACCGGCTCTGTCAGTTTGGAGGCCGGAACTTACCCTGTTGAAGTAACAGCCGATAACTGCAAAGCATACACCGGCAATATAACGATCACCGCCGATGCGGCAACGCATACGCAGACGATTGCAATGACTTATTTACCTGCCGACTACACTAAGGTTGACGAAGCCATTGCCAAAGCCAATGCACTGAACAAGGATAACTACAAGGACTTCACCGGCGTGGAAGCCGCTGTCAAAGCTGTTGTCCGTGGTAAAAATATTACGGAGCAGACCGAGGTTGATGCAATGGCTAAGGCTATTGAAGATGCCATTGCTGCCCTGCAATACAAGGATGCAGATTACACAAAGGTAGATGCAGCCATTGCCAAAGCAAATGCACTAAACAAGAATGACTATAAAGATTTCTCCGGTGTGGAAACCGCTGTCAAAGCTGTTGTCCGTGGTAAAAATATTACGGAGCAATCTGAAGTAGACAAGATGGCAAAGGCTATCGAAGATGCGATTGCTGCTCTTGAGAAAAAACCTGCCAGTACCAAACCGGGAACATCTGATAAGTCTCCCCAGACCGGCGACACAAGCAATCTCACATTGTGGATTGCCCTGCTGCTTGCAAGCGCCGGCGCAGTAACCGCAACAACCCTTTACGGCAGAAAGAAAAAGCACAGCGTAAAGTAAAATCAAATATTTAACCCAAGGGCGGCTGTCGGAAACGGCAGCCGCCGAAAGAGATTGCGGCTGTGCCGTTCCTACCGCAGCATCTGCCTGCGGAACGGGAAAAAGCAGACATTGAAGGTTTCTGAAGTTCAGAGCCGGTACATAGTTTCATCAAAGATATGGCGAGAGATTTTCTCCCGCTGATTTGATGTGCTGTGTACCGGCTCTTTTTGTCGTTTGCGGAAAGTTTACAAAATTTACTTCGTTTAAATCACAGAAAATTTTCCAATTAATTAGCAGGAGAACAAAGAGCCGACCTGACAATTGAATGACCGTCCGAATGGGATATGACTCTGCCACGACCTCCCCGATGGGAGCGAGCAGAACAACGCTGCGGTGAGATGCCAGGGCATTCTCCGTGAACTGACCCCGGAGAAAATGGAAGAAGCCTTCCGGCAGCACCTCAACGAGCGCAACAAAGAGAAAACGGCGTAAACGCAAAGGTTACACCGTTTCAAGAAAACTATGAAATTGAGATACAAGAGCCACCTTGAGGCACCTTCTTTACGGAGATTGCCCTAACCGTTCCCTTTTTTATTGATCTGCGGTTGCTTGTAATCCCGCCACCGAGCCGGTGCTGTCCGCGCAGCTGACTGAGGAATTTAGAAATTATACCCCCAATCTGTCAAACCATACAAAAAATGGGGCGCAGGCAGCCGGTTTTGTGGCAGAACTGCGGTGCAAAATCTGCCCTGCGGCTTGCTATTTTGGACAAAATGGTGTATAATGCACAATGAATGATCCGCCGGATCATAATTTACTTTGAATGGAGAGAACACTATGCCACTGGTAACAACTACCGAAATGTTCAAGAAGGCTTATGAGGGCGGTTACGCCATCGGTGCTTTCAATGTAAATAACATGGAGATCGTGCAGGGCATCACCCGTGCAGCCAAGAAGCTGAACGCCCCGGTGATTCTGCAATGCTCCGCCGGCGCACGCAAGTACGCCTCTCACGACTACCTGGTTGCTATGGTAAAGGCTGCCGCCGAAGAGACCGGTCTGCCCATCGCCCTGCACCTGGATCACGGCCCGGATTTTGAGACCTGCAAGGCCTGCATTGACGGCGGCTTCACCTCCGTGATGATCGACGGCTCCAGCAAGCCCTATGAGGAGAACATTGCTCTGACCAAAAAGGTGGTTGAGTATGCCCACGCCCACGGTGTAGTGGTTGAGGGCGAGCTTGGCACCCTGGCCGGCGTGGAAGATGATGTAAAGGTAGAGGCCGGTAACGAGAGCTACACCCGCCCGGAAGAGGTTGAGGATTTCGTAAACCGCACCGGTGTGGACTCCCTGGCCATCGCCATCGGCACCAGCCACGGCGCCTACAAGTTTAAGCCCGGCCAGAAGCCGCAGCTGCGTTTTGACATTCTGGAAGAGGTGCAGCGCCGTCTGCCCGGCTTCCCCATCGTACTGCACGGTGCGTCCTCCGTTAACCAGGACCACATCAAGATGATCAACCAGTACGGCGGTCAGATGCCCGACGCTATTGGTATTCCGGAGGATATGCTGCGTGAGGCTGCTTCCATGGCTGTCTGCAAAATCAATGTAGACTCCGATATTCGTATCGCTATGACCGCTGCCATCCGCAAGCACTTTGCAGAGAACCCCACCCACTTCGATCCCCGTCAGTATTTGACCCCTGCCCGCGACCTGATTGAGGAAGTTGTGGCACACAAGATCGATGTTGTGTTTGGCACTGCCGGTCACGCCAACGACTGATTTTAATGAAAAAAGACCCTTGGTATTTTTTACCAAGGGTCTCTTTTTTTGCCCGGCGGCTACATCATAGACGATACATTATCTACAAAGTTTGCCACGGAATTAACCGCCTTTTTCATGGTCTTTTGGGTCTTGGCGGAATTGCTGTTCATGGTGGCAACCGTGCCGGCGACCATGCTGCCCACAGCCATGGCCACGCCCAAACCCTTCATCATATTTACCGTTTTCTTTTTCATATTCGTCCTCCGTTATTAAATTGCAACGCGCCTTGCTCTATTAGTTTGCACCGCGCGGGCACAAAAAGTCCACGCAGTTTTTGCCTGTGCCCGCACATTTTAACGGAAAAAATTGGCAAAAAAATGACCCTGCTCATTGGATAAGAGCAGGGTCATTTTTTGTTTTTTCAAAAATTCCAGTCCGGCTGGGTGGGAATCTTCTTCACTGCCTGGCCGTCGATTTTGTCCAGACAGGAGCCGAACTCCATACCGAATGCCCGGCCGTCTACAAAAATATCCAGGAGCGGTTGGAGCACAAAGCGGCGTTCCCGGTAGCGGGGGTGGGGCACCACCAAATTCTCCGTTTGTAACTGCAGGTCGCCGGCAAAGATCACATCCACATCCAGCACACGTGGACCGTTCTTTACCCCACGCACCCGGCCCAAACCGGCCTCCAGTCCCAGGCACACGCCCAGCATCTCATGCGGGTTTAGCCGAGACTCTACCAAAAAGCACACATTGTAAAAATCGTCCTGCCGGGCATAGCCCACCGGCTGGGTCTGATAAACGGCAGAGGCAGACACCACATGGGTGCCGGGCACCAGGTCCAGCGCCTCTCTGCAATAAGTTAAATTGGCCAGCCGGTCGCCCAAATTGGTGCCGGCGCTGAGTACATAATACATATTACTTCCTGTCTCTGGAAATGGTGACTCCCACCCAGTCAAAATCTGCCTGAATGGGCGCCTGTGGTTTCTTTAAGGTCAAATCCACCCGCAGCACCTCCGGGTACTCTGCCAGTACCGCGGCGGTCAGATTCTCTGCGGTGCGCTCCAACAGATCATTGGTGCGCTCCGTGAACACCCGGCGCAGCGTTTTGATCACCTTGGCGTAACTGACGGTGTCCTCCACCCGGTCGCTGTGGCAGGCCTTTGCCAAATTTACATATAAATCCGCGTCAATCTCAAAGCGCTGACCCTGAATTTTCTCCTCCGGGTTCACCCCGTGATAGCCAAACAGCCGCAGACCGCGGATCAAAATTCTGTCTGTCATTTGTTCTGCACCACCACTGCGGTGCCGGTGGCGCTGACCATCAGCATATTGCCCTGACCCAGCACCTCGTAGTCGATATTGACGCCTACAACCGCATTGGCGCCCAGCCGGGCAGCGTGGCTCTCCATCTCTGCCAGTGCGGCCAGACGGGCGCTTTCCAGCTCCTCCTCATACCCGGCGCTGCGCCCGCCCACAATGTTGCGAATCGAGGCGCCAAAGTCCTTAATAAAATTCACGCCGTTGACTACCTTACCGGTGACAATACCCTTGTACTCCACGATCACGCCGTTCTCCACGGTAGGGGTGGTTACACTGATCATAATTTTGCTCCTTTCAAATGCTGCGCCATTAAGACGCCCTGTTTTTCCTGTTCTATATTATGCAGGCGGATGATGTCCGCACCGCCCAAAATACCCACAGTATCGGCGGCAATGTTGCCGTATGTGCGCGCCTTTGGCTCCGGCTGATCACTGCCCCGGCCGATCACCCGCTTGCGGGAGCAGCCCAGCAGCAGCGGAAAGCCCGCCATTTTGTATTGGGGAATATTGGCGATCAGCGCCAAGTCCTGCTGAAAATTCTTGCCAAAGCCAATGCCCATATCCAGGCAAATTTGGCTGTCCTGCACACCCAGTGCCCGGCAGGCGGTCACGCTGTCTTCAAAAAACGCCTTTACATCCGCCGGCGTGCCCGGCCCGGCGTGCATAATCACCCAGCCGGCACCGTAGCGGCACACCACATCAGCCATTTCCGGATTGACCACACCGCTCACATCATTGATGATCTGCGCCCCGCAGCGCAGCGCCTGCGCCGCCACATAGGGGTAATACGTATCTACCGACACCGGCAGCGCCGTCTCCCTACAAAGAACGGACAGCACCGGCTCCAGCCGCGCCCATTCCTCTTTATCTGTCACCGGGGTGTGCCCCGGGCGCGTGGACTGACCGCCAATGTCTAAAATATCCGCCCCCTGCGCCTCCAGCGCCCGGGCGTGGGTCAGCGCCGTGGCCGGATCCAGCCAGTCGCCTCCATCGGAAAAGGAGTCCGGGGTCACATTTACAATACCCATCAGCAAAACCTTGCTGCCGTACTCAATCTCTTTCTCTCTGCAATGCCAAACAGCCATAGTTACTCCTTACTTGGTCAGCAGTGCCAGCGCCTCGGCGCGGGTGCGCGCGTCCGTTTTCATAATGCCCCGCAAAGCGGAGGTTTGGGTGGTACTGCCGGCAGCCTTGGCGCCACGCATATTCATACACATATGCTCCGCCTCTAAGATCACCGCCACGCCCTTGGGGCGCAGCTCCTCGTTCAAAAAATCCGCCACATCGTGGGTCAGTCGCTCCTGCACTTGGGGACGGCGAGCAAAGCAGTCCACAATGCGGGCAAACTTGGATAGGCCGATAATGCGGTTGTCTGCCGGAATATAGGCAATATGCGCCTTGCCCACAAAGGGCAGCAGGTGATGCTCGCACATAGAGGCAAAGGGAATATCCCGCACAATCACCATTTCGTCGGTGCTTTTTTCTTCAAAAAATTTTAAGTGCTGACGAGGGTCCGTTTCCAGTCCGGCAAACACCTCGGCATACATATCCGCCACTCGGCGGGGGGTCTCTACCAATCCCGGGCGGTCCGGATCCTCACCCACGGCCAGCAAAATCTCCCGCACAGCGGCTTGCAATCTTTCTTTATCCATTGATCTGTTCTCCTAAAATCCGGCACAGACGGCCCATTGCGGCGCTTTTGCCGTAAAAGCAGTGTGTACCCGTTATTTGCTGAAATAACCCTGTATGGTGCTTTTATCACGGGCTGTTAAGGCATTGCCGGTGTATTCCGGCTCCACATTGTAGGCATTCACGCCGTTTTTGGTGCCGGTAAGCACCTTGATATTGTCGCTGCGACCGGAAAAATCACGCACGGTCAGATTGGTACGCGCCAGGGTTACAAAATTCCGGAACAACTCGTCTTTCTCCGTGCCGTTGTCTGCACTGAACAACATATTCAGCGCCGCCAGACCTAAATCGTTGGCAGACTTTAAGTCTTTTTCCTCCAAAAAATAGCGCCACAAAGCAGTAAAGCGCTTGCCGTTCAGACTGGCCTCGCCGGCGCTGATCCGCAAACTGAACGGATCTGCCGCGGTAGTATTGCGGTACTTAATATCCGCTGCAAGAGGATAATTTACCTCCCCTAAATCATCAAAGAATGAGGCAAAATCCGTAACGGTCATCACAATGTAAAAATCCGGCTTGATCCCGGTGGTTGTCTCCGTCATCTGTACCAAGCTGTTGATCCCGCCGCTGTTATAAACGCCTGCTAAGGTGCTGCCCTCTGCGGTAGTTTGGGGCAGCAGATTGCAAATTTTATAAGACACGCTGTCCATATCCGTTTGAATCAACACAGCCGCATACAAATTTTGATTATCTTTGCCGGTAAGCGCCAGCAGATAATTGGTTTTTCCGCTGACCCGAGGCAGCTCCGGCGGGGCGGTGGTATCGTCGGCTGTTTGGGAAATTGCTACCGTTTGGTCCGGGGCAAAAAACTTCTTGGCGGAAAAATCATTTTTGGCCCCTACATAGAGCACCACCACGATAGACACCAGGAGCACAGCTGCCAAAATACCCAGGAGAATATGCTGTTCCCGATCTGCCCCGGTGCGAGACTTGGAAAGATAAATATCGCCCCGGTTTTTAAAGATCTTCATAAAGGGGTGCTCCTTTCTGTCTTAATATGCTTATTATACAGG
>ERZ773111.962-NODE-962-length-15652-cov-3.036289_pt1 | contig 15652 bp, 10 predicted proteins | sample MGYA00580567_ERZ773111 | MGnify/ENA primary metagenome ERZ773111 (study PRJEB29015, sample SAMEA2737875) | human gut metagenome | biome: human gut; feature: human-associated habitat; material: faeces | place: China | collected 2012 ...
CGATGAAATGACGTTCTTCCTGCTTTTCCCGTTGTAGCCGCATGCTCATATAGACAAAAATAACCACGACAAAAATGACGGCAAAAGCAAGAATTCCGTTACCTACCATAAACTGTTTATTTGTGTTGAGACGATGTGCCATAGTCGTTATTTTTTGAATTGTGGCGTAAAGATACGAATATAGCACTGTTAATTCATACTTTTTTTCTTTAATGTTTTGTAGTCGAACAGATTATTTATATCTTTGCAACCGAAACGGATGAAAGGTGGAGGGGCAATTAAGCTCCTTTTTTTGTTCTTATATAGCTAATAAATGATAGAAAAGAAAACTGTTTGTCAGATTGTTGACGAGTGGCTGGCAGGAAAGGACTACTTCCTTGTGGAGGTGACAATCAGCCCGGATGACAAGATTTTGGTGGAAATAGACCACAAAGAAGGTGTTTGGATTGAGGACTGCGTAGAGCTGAGCCGCTACATCGAGTCCAAGTTGAACCGTGAGGATGAGGATTATGAGTTGGAAGTCGGTTCGGCCGGCATCGGACAGCCCTTCAAGGTACTGCAGCAGTACATTAACCACATCGGCAAGGAAGTGGAAGTGCTGGCAAAGGACGGCCGCAAGCTCAGCGGCGTGTTGAAGGAAGCCGACGAACAGCATTTCGTCGTGACCATTCAGAAGAAAGTGAAAGAGGAAGGTGCCAAGCGTCCCAAGCTGGTGGACGAGGACTTGACCTTTACGTATGAAGAGATAAAATACACTAAATACTTAATCAGTTTTAAATAAGACTATGGCCAAAAAAGTAGAAACTGTCAGCTTGATAGATACATTTTCGGAATTTAAGGAACTGAAGAATATCGACAGAACCACGATGGTAAGCGTACTCGAGGAGTCGTTCCGTAGTGTGATTGCGAAAATGTTCGGTACCGATGAGAATTACGACGTAATTGTAAACCCGGACAAGGGTGATTTCGAAATATGGCGTAACCGTGAGGTAGTGGCAGACGAGGATTTGGAAAACCCGAACCTGCAGATTGCATTGTCCGAAGCACAAAAGATTGATGCTTCTTATGAGGTGGGCGAGGAAGTGACGGATGAAGTTATTTTCGCGAACTTCGGTCGCCGTGCCATCTTGAACTTGCGCCAGACGTTGGCCTCCAAGATATTGGAACTGGAGAAAGATAGTATTTACAACAAATACATTGATAAGGTGGGTACCATCATCAATGCGGAAGTCTACCAGATTTGGAAGAAGGAGATGCTGCTGCTCGATGATGAAGGCAACGAACTGTTGCTGCCCAAGACCGAACAGATACCGAGTGACTTCTACCGCAAGGGCGAGACAGCTCGCGCCGTAGTGGCACGTGTGGACAACAAGAATAATAATCCGAAGATTATCCTGAGCCGTACGTCGCCCGTCTTCCTGCAACGTCTGTTCGAAATGGAAGTACCCGAAATCAATGACGGACTGATTACCATCAAGAAGATTGCCCGTATCCCTGGCGAACGTGCCAAGATCGCGGTAGAATCTTACGATGACAGAATCGACCCTGTAGGAGCCTGTGTAGGTGTAAAGGGAAGTCGTATTCATGGCATTGTTCGTGAACTTCGCAATGAGAACATCGACGTAATCAATTACACATCGAACATCTCATTGTTTATACAGCGCGCTTTAAGCCCGGCTAAGATTTCTTCTATCCGTTTGAATGAGGAAGAGAAGAAAGCGGAGGTTTTCCTCAAACCGGAAGAAGTTTCGTTGGCTATCGGTAAAGGCGGCTTGAATATTAAGTTGGCTTGCATGCTTACGGGTTACAATATCGATGTTTACAGAGATATAGACGAGGAAGAAGAGGAGGATATTTACCTCGACGAATTCAGCGACGAAATCGACGACTGGGTGATTGAGGCCTTGAAAGGTATCGGATGCGCTACTGCGAAGAGTGTGCTTGCGTTACCTCGTGAAACATTGATCGAGAAAGCCGACCTCGAAGAGAACACCGTGGACGAAGTTCTCGCTATTTTGAAAGCGGAGTTTGAAGAGTAATCCGTTTTCGGGACCGATACAATGCGGTCTTTGTGCCTTTGTCGGAGGCATCTTTAATTCTTCCATTATTTATAAACTAAAACTGAGTATGTCGATAAGGTTAAATAAAGTAGCAAGAGACTTGAATGTAGGAATTCAGACGGCAGTCGAATTTCTTCAAAAGAAAGGTTTTACGGTTGAAGCTAACCCTAACACCAAGATAACCGACGAACAGTATGCACTGCTTGTCAAGGAGTTCAGTAAGGACAAAAATTTGAAACTCGAATCGGAGAGCATTAGCCTTGAACGTCATAAGGAAAAGAGCAAGGCTACATCGGCGACCGAATCGGAGGAGGGGAATTCTTCATCGGCTATAAAGGAAGAACCGAAGGAGCTGAAAACAATTATTCCCGAAACACAACGCCCGAAAGTGGTCGGTCAAATAGATCTCGACGCTTTGAATCGTCCGAAGTCGTCCGAACATAAAAAGGAAAATCCGGTAGAGAAAAAAGAGACTGTTAAATCGGAGGGGAACAAGGCCGAAGTGAAAACGAAAGAAGAAAAACCAGAGCCGGCGGTGTTGGCCCGTGAAGAAGTGAAGCCTGCCGAAGAAGAGAACAAGCCGGTCGCCGAACCTAAACAAGAGGTTGTCTCTCAATCGAACCCAGAACCTCAAATAGTTGAACCGAAAGTAAAAGAGGAGACTGTCGAGCAAGAGGTTAAAGAAGAAAAGGAAGTCGAGGAATCCCATGAAGACGAGGTGTTTACCATTAATCGTCCGGCGTTTACCTCGAATATCAATGTCGTCGGTAAAATAGATCTCGATGCGTTGAATCAACAGACTCGTCCGAAGAAAAAGACGAAAGAGGAAAAACGTAAAGAGCGGGAGAGTAAAGAGAAACAGAGACAAGAATCACACAAGGCTGCCGGTGGTGACGATGCTAATCAGCAAGGTGGTGAACGTAGGAAGCGTCAACGAATCAGTAAAGAAAAGGTAGATATATCGAAAAGCATTTCATCGATGGGTGGACAACCCTCCCGTGGAGGAAATGGCAAAAATAACGGAGGAAATAGACCGAATAAACAAAAACAACGTCCTATAAAGGCCGAGGTGAGCGAGGAAGATGTACAAAAGCAGATAAAAGAGACATTGGCTCGCCTCACCAATAATACAAAAGGACAGAAGAAATCGGCTAAATGGCGTAAGGAAAAACGCGAGGCTTTCTCGAATCGCGAACGTGAGCTCGCCGAAATGGAGGAAGCTGAAAGTAAAGTGTTGAAGCTGACGGAGTTTGTTACGGCAAACGATTTGGCTTCGATGATGAATGTTCAGGTGAACGAGGTTATCGCTACCTGTATGAGTATCGGTATGATGGTGTCGATCAATCAGCGTCTCGATGCCGAGACGATCAATATCGTTGCGGAAGAATTCGGTTTTAAGACCGAATATGTAAGTGCTGAGGTGGTCGAGGCGATTCATGAAGAAGAGGACAGGGAAGAAGATTTGACATCTCGTCCTCCTGTCGTGACCGTGATGGGACACGTGGATCATGGTAAAACTTCATTGCTCGACTATATTCGCAATTCGAATGTGATTGCCGGGGAAGCCGGAGGTATCACTCAGCATATCGGTGCATATAATGTGAAATTGGAAGATGGACGTCGTATCACTTTCCTCGATACTCCGGGTCACGAGGCATTTACGGCTATGCGTGCCCGCGGAGCTCAGATGACCGATATCGCCATTATTATCGTCGCTGCCGACGACAATGTAATGCCCCAAACTGTCGAGGCCATCAATCATGCTTCGGCAGCCGGTGTTCCCATTGTGTTCGCTATCAATAAGATCGATAAGCCTAATGCCAATCCTGACAAGATTAAAGAGGAGTTGGCTAATATGAACTACCTCGTAGAAGATTGGGGCGGTAAATATCAGTCGCAGGAGATTTCGGCTAAAAAAGGAACCGGAGTACATGAATTGATGGAAAAGGTTTTGTTGGAGGCCGAATTACTTGACTTAAAAGCGAATCCCAACCGAAGGGCTACCGGTTCGATTATCGAGTCCACATTGGATAAAGGGCGTGGATATGTTGCTACCGTATTGGTGCAAAACGGGACTTTGCATAAAGGCGATGTCGTGTTGGCGGGAACCAATCACGGAAAGGTAAAAGCTATGTTCAACGAAAGAAATGCCCGTATCGAAGTTGCCGGTCCGTCGGCTCCCGTTCAGATTCTCGGTTTGAACGGTGCTCCTCAGGCAGGTGATGTGTTCCATGTGATGGATACGGAGCAAGAGGCACGCGAGATTGCCAATAAACGCGAACAATTGCAACGCGAATTGGGCTTGCGTACTCATAAGTTATTGACTCTCGACGATATAGGCCGTCGTATAGCTGTCGGCAATTTCCAAGAGTTGAATTTGGTTGTGAAGGGCGATGTGGACGGATCGGTGGAGGCTTTGAGCGATTCGCTTATCAAACTATCCACCCCCGAAATACAAATCAATGTATTGCATAAGGCCGTAGGACAAATATCTGAATCGGATATTACGTTGGCCGCCGCATCCAATGCTATTATCATCGGATTCCAAGTGAGACCCTCCGTGGCTGCTCGCCGATTGGCCGAGAAAGAAGGAGTCGATATACGTCTCTATTCGATCATCTACGATTCTATCGAGGAGGTTAAATCGGCTATGGAAGGTATGTTGTCTCCCGAAATCAAAGAGGAGATATTGGGTACGGCCGAGGTTTTGGAAACTTATCATATTACGAAAGTCGGTACGGTTGCCGGCTGTATCGTGAAAGAAGGTAAGCTGAAACGGTCGAGCAAGATACGTTTGATACGAGACGGTATCGTGATTTATAGCGGAGATTTGGGCTCTCTGAAACGCTTCAAAGACGATGTTAAAGAGGTGACTACGGGATTTGAATGCGGATTGAACATCACGAATTACAACGATGTTAAGATAGGCGATCTCGTAGAGGCCTATGAAGAGGTAGAAGTGAAAAAGACGCTTTAAGAAAGAAACGTTTTTCGGGAATAGAGAGGCTGCCTCGTAGGTACGGGGCGGCCTTTGTTATCGTCTTTGACGGATAATAAGGCGGAAATACGGAGTATTCAAAATAAAAAAGTAATTTTGCAGGGTTAAGAATCGGGAGTGTGAGAGATGAATTATGTTGATTTTACTATCCTATTGATCGCCGTTGTAGGTTTTCTGTACGGACTTATCAAAGGGGTTATCCGTCAGGTAGGTTCGTTGGGCGGGTTTATCGCAGGTATAGTCGTCGCCCGATTTTTCGGAAGTTCGTTCTCTGCATTGTTGAGGGAGATGTTCGATTTGCCTGAGGGTGTAAGCCGGGTTATCGCATATTCGTTATTGTTCCTTATCGTTTACATTATATGCGTTCAACTGATGAGGCTGATACATCACATTACGCATCATGTGGCATTGGGGTGGCTCGATAGATTGGCCGGGGCTTTGTTCGGCGCCGTCAAATATTTGGTCATATTGAGTATAGTGCTTAATCTCGTCCATATTATTGATCCTAAGGGTAAACTGATTCCGAAAAAAGAGACGGCTTCGTCACAGTTCTATGGATATACATTGCGTGTAGCTCCGTTGCTCTTTTCGATGGCACAAGAGCAGTTCGTTTCGGAAACCAAACCGACGAGGGGATTGTTTATACCTTATTCGATATGCAACGAGCCGTATCTCTGTTGTGAAAATTGTAAAGCAGATTAAAAATGAAACAGGATAATTCGAATGAAATATTAAACGACGTTACTACTAACGATTATAAATACGGATTTGTAACCGATATAGAGACAGATATTATTCCTACCGGATTGAACGAGGATATTATCCGCCATATTTCGGAGAAGAAAAAGGAGCCGGAATGGTTACTTGAATTCCGTCTGAAAGCATACGCTTACTGGAAGACGCTCGAAATGCCGCATTGGGCTCATTTGAATATTCCCGATATAGACTATCAGGCTATCAGTTATTATGCCGCTCCCAAGACCAAAGAGGCTCCGAAAAGCCTCGATGAAGTGGATCCTGAGCTACGCAAGACATTCGACAAGCTGGGAATTTCGCTCGAAGAACAGATGAAACTGTCGGGTATAGCGGTCGATGCGGTGATGGATAGTGTGTCGGTACGGACGACTTTTCGGGAAAAACTGGCCGAATTGGGTGTCATTTTCTGCTCGTTCAGCGAGGCGGTGAAAGATTATCCCGATTTGGTGAAACGTTATTTAGGCTCGGTTGTTTCGTATCGGGACAATTTTTTTGCAGCGCTTAACTCGGCCGTATTCAGTGACGGCTCGTTCGTTTATATCCCCAAAGGAGTCCGGTGTCCTATGGAATTATCTACCTATTTCCGTATCAACGCCGCTAATACGGGACAGTTCGAACGAACATTGATTGTTGCCGATGACGACAGCTATGTGAGCTATCTCGAAGGTTGTACGGCTCCTATGCGTGATGAGAATCAATTGCACGCAGCTATCGTGGAAATTGTAGTGCATGATCGTGCCGAAGTGAAATATTCGACCGTGCAGAATTGGTATCCGGGCGATAAGGACGGGAAAGGCGGTATCTATAATTTCGTGACGAAGCGAGGCATGTGCAAAGGCGATCACTCTAAGCTCTCTTGGACGCAGGTGGAGACGGGGTCGGCCATTACTTGGAAATATCCTAGTTGTGTGCTGGCGGGCGATCATTCGGTCGGGGAGTTTTATTCGGTGGCTGTTACCAATAACTATCAGCAAGCCGACACAGGAACGAAGATGATACATATCGGGAAGAATACCCGTAGTACGATCGTATCGAAGGGTATTTCGGCGGGTCGTAGCCAGAATAGCTATCGAGGACTCGTGAAAGTGTTGCCGAGTGCCGAGAATGCAAGGAACTTTACCCAGTGTGACAGTCTGTTGTTGAGTTCCGATTGCGGGGCGCATACTTTCCCGTATATGGAGATTCTGAATGATTCGGCCGTGGTAGAGCATGAAGCGACTACTTCGAAAATCAATGAAGACCAAATATTCTATTGTAACCAGCGTGGAATCCCTACCGAGGATGCCGTGGGTCTTATCGTGAACGGATATGCCAAAGAGGTGATGAATAAACTGCCTATGGAGTTTGCCGTTGAAGCGCAAAAGCTATTGCAGATCTCGTTGGAAGGTTCGGTAGGTTAAGGAAAATAGTAGAATGATATGAAAAGGATTGCGTATCGTTTTTTTCTCATTGTGTTATTGAGTGTTTTGGCTGTGGAGGTTTTTCCTGTTTCGGCGCAAGAGGGCTCGTGGTTCGATGAAGGGAATTACGATGAAGAATGGCTTGACAAGAATTTCGATAACGATGTGATGATTATTTCCACGCCCGAGGAGTTCGCTGCTTTTGGTGAATATATGACAAGGTCGCTGTGGAATTATCCGAACAAGACCGTTCGATTGGCGGCCGATATGGATATGTCGGCTCATACATGGGAAACGCCTTCCATTAAAAATTATTTTAGAGGTGTATTCGATGGTGACGGTCATAAGATCAGCGGATTGACGATAGTGCCGCATGTGGGTGGGGGCGGTTATTCCGACGATTATTTCTATGTTTTGTCCGGTTTGTTTGGATCGGTTCGTGGAACTTCCGAGATAAGAAACTTGGAGTTGGACGAAACTTGTCGGATAGCATGTGCCAAAGAGTACGATTTCTTTTTCGGAGATTTGGAGTTCCAGATAGGGACTATAGCTGCATCGGCGATTGGCGATGTGCGTTTTTCTCATTGTGTCAATCGAGCCGATGTCGTATTTACTCCGTGGCTTCAAAAGACCGATTCTCATGAGATGGTATGTTCTGTGAGCGGATTGGTCGCCCATGCCGATGGAGCGACGATAGACCATTGTTCCAACGATGGGGAAATAATAGTGGATATAGGTGAGCATAGCGATCTTACCGATGTATGGGTGTCAGGCTTGGTCGGACGTAGTCGGAGTGTTTATGAGAAAGGCGGTAGTCTTATTTCGAGTGTCAACGAAGGGAACATCTCGGTTTCGAATGCCAAAGGTGATATATTTGTGGGAGGACTTTCGAGCAATTATACATTTCGTATAGACAGTTGCGAGAACCATTCGGTCGTTAAGGTGAATGCCCATGAAGGGAGTGCTTATGTCGGCGGGGTTTCCTCGGCGAGCATGGGTATAACGTACTGTTTCAATAGGGACTCCGTGATTTGTGAAAGCGATGGTTTTGAAGTACAGGTAGGAGGTGTTTGCTCTTATTCCTCTTATAATAGTTCGCAAACCGATTCGTTATATACCTGTGGCAACGAAGGTGAGATCGAGGTTAAATCGAATGGTTCGATGTTATCGGTCGGGGGAGTGATGGGTCAGAATACAGATTGCCCGGTTGTAGATTGCTGGAATCGTGGAGGTTTGATAATCGAAAGTTCGGCTCCCCGATCTTCGTCCAGTTGGAATGCTATTTATGCAGGTGGACTGGTCGGATATTGTGAAGAACCGGTGTACAATAGCTATAATCGAGGAAATATCTCTTTAATCGATGCGCATATAGATGAGGAAGGTTCTTCACAGGGAAGCGTTGGAGGCTTGGTGGGAAAGGCTTATAAGTTATTGTGGAATAGTTATTCGACGGGCGATGTATACAGCGATGTCGCTGGTGTCAAGGTGTGCCGGTTGAGTGAATCGAATGTACATTCTTGCTATTATAACAGCGATGCTGTTGTGGAAGGTACAGAAGTCGGTGAGAACGGTATTGCGTATAGCACAGCAGAGATGCAGTCTGCCGGGAGCGGTTTTTTGGATGCCTTGAACAATGCGGTGAAAGGTGATGCCGTATGCCGGAATTGGGGATATATTCCCGGGGAAAACAACGGCTATCCGGTGCATATCGACCGTATTGCCGATGGAGTGGATTCACCGGCAGATCATTCGGTGGGTCGAGTGTACGCTGCAAACGGACGTTTGTTCGTACAAAGCGATCGGTCGATGCAGTTGCCTGTTTACAAAGTGACGGGACAAATAGTGAAGATAATGAATGTAGTTGAGGGCTTGAATACCGACTATTTGCCTTGTGGTGTATATGTCGTGGCGGGACAAGTAGTCGCAGTAACGGCAGGGAATAAATAAAGAAAAGAATAAAACGAAATATCTATGTTGAAGATTGAAGATTTACATGCCAGCATAAATGGCAAAGAGATATTGAAAGGGATAAACCTCGAAGTGAAACCGGGCGAGGTGCATGCGATTATGGGACCTAACGGTTCGGGGAAAAGTACGCTTTCCGCCGTATTGACCGGTAATCCGGCTTATGAGGTGACTCGTGGCTCGGTCGAGTTTTATGGGAAAGACCTTTTGGCTTTGTCACCCGAGGATCGTTCTCACGAAGGTATATTTTTGAGTTTTCAATATCCGGTGGAGATACCGGGTGTGAGTATGGTTAATTTCATGCGCACGGCTGTGAACGAGCAACGCAAGTACAGTGGTCTCGAACCACTGTCGGCTACCGATTTCTTGAAACTTATGCGGGAAAAGCGGGAGATTGTGGAGCTGGATAATAAACTGGCCGGTCGCTCGGTAAACGAGGGTTTTTCGGGCGGAGAAAAGAAACGGAACGAGATATTCCAGATGGCTATGCTCGAACCCCGTCTTTCCATTCTCGATGAGACCGACAGCGGGCTGGACATCGATGCTCTGCGTATTGTTGCCGGCGGTGTGAATAAATTGAAGTCCGAGAAGAACGCGACGATTGTCATCACACACTATCAACGTTTGTTGGACTATATCGCCCCCGATTTTGTCCATGTGCTCTATAAGGGGAGAATCGTGAAATCGGGCGGTCCCGAATTGGCTCTTGAATTGGAAGAGCGCGGGTATGACTGGATAAAAAAAGAGTTGGGCGAAATTTAAGTCGATATGGGTGCAGTACAACAATATATAGATTTATATAGGTCTCAAAAAGATTTGATAAATGGCCATTCGTCGGCCGTGATGAACGGGTTGCGCGAAGAGGCTGTGTCTTTGTTGGAGAGTCGGGGATTACCCTCTTTGAAAGATGAGGAACACCGGCGGACAGATATAGAGTCGGTCTATTCTCCCGATTACGGGTTGAATCTGGGTCGGATAGATATAGAGACCAATCCTTATGAAGTGTTTCGTTGCGATGTGCCTAATTTGAGTACGTTGCTCTATTTCGTTGTCAATGACTCTTTTTACAAACGGGTTCAGCCGGTATCATCTAAACTCCCTGACGGCGTTTTGGTGGGTAGCCTTTGTGACATGTCCTTGCAATACCCCGATTTGGTATCGCGTTATTACGGAAAGGTCGCCGATATGAAACGAGACGGAACCGTTGCCTTGAACACGGCTTTTGCCCAAGACGGCTTCTTTTTGTATATTCCGGACGGAGTCGTCGTGGAAAAACCGATACAGTTGGTAAATATCCTTCGGGGCAATGTCGATTTTATGGTGAATCGCCGGTTGTTGATTGTCGTAGGAAAACGGGCGCAGGCCAAATTGCTGGTGTGCGATCACTCGGACGAGGCCACCGTTAAATTTCTGTCGTCGCAAGTTTGCGAGATATTCGTGGACGACGACGCTGTGTTCGACTACTACGATATAGAGGAGTCTTCGGAGAATACGTCGAAAGTTTCGTCGGTGTTCGTGCGTCAAGGGGAACGATCTAACGTATTGGTCAATGGTATCGTATTGCATAACGGAGTAACCCGTAATAATTACTATTCGGCTTTTGAAGGAGAGCATGCCGAATTGTCTCTCTGCGGTATGGCTATCGCCGATAAAGGACAGGTCGTCGATACGTATACGCATATAGATCATGCCGTTCCTCATTGCCACAGTAACGAGTTGTTCAAATACGTGTTGAACGATTCGGCGCGAGGTTCGTTCAGCGGACGCATATTGGTCCGACACGGGGCTCAGAAAACCGAAGCCTATCAGAGTAATAAGAATTTGTGTGCATCTCCGCTCGCCAAAATGTACACGAAACCTCAACTCGAAATTTATGCAGACGATGTGAAGTGTAGTCATGGAGCCACGGTCGGTCAACTCGACCAAAATGCCCTGTTTTATATGCGGTCGCGCGGTATTCCCGAGTCCGAAGCTCGCATGTTGTTGATGTTCGCGTTTACCAACGATGTCATCGAGTTGGTACGACTCGATGCCTTGAAAGATCGGCTGCGTCAATTGGTTGAGAAAAGGTTTCGTGGAGAGTTGGCGAAATGCTCCGGTTGTCAAGCATGTCATTAAGATTTATGAGAAAGGAGTGCCGTTATGTTTGATGTCGAAAAAATAAGGGAAGATTTCCCTATTCTGAGTCGGGAGATTTCGGGACGACCGTTAATCTATTTGGATAACGGCGCTACGTCTCAGACTCCCAAGTGTGTGGTCGATCATATTGCCGATACATACTATCGGGTAAATGCAAACGTGCATCGTGGAGTCCATACGCTTAGTCAAGAGGCTACCGATGCCCACGAAGCTGCCCGCCGTCGGGTGCAACAGTTCATCGGGGCCGGTTCGTCTTCGGAAATTATTTTTACAAGAGGAACAACGGAGGCAATCAATTTGGTGGCTTCTTCTTTTGGAGATGAGTTCCTGCACGACGGCGACGAGGTTATTCTCACCGTTATGGAACACCATGCCAATATCGTGCCGTGGCAACTTTTGCAGCGCCGGCGCAATATCAAACTCCGGGTAGTTCCCATCGACGAACGTGGAGATTTGAACGTCGAAACATATAAGTCTCTTTTCAATGAGCATACTCGTTTGGTCGGTGTCGCCCATGTCTCGAATGTATTGGGGACGATTAATCCGGTGCGTGAAATGATCGCTTACGCTCATGCGCAGGGGGTTCCTGTCTTGGTGGACGGCGCACAAGCCGTACCTCATTTGCGGGTGAATGTACAGGAGCTCGATGCCGATTTCTATGTGTTCTCGGCTCATAAAGTATATGGACCTACGGGGATAGGTGTGTTATACGGTAAAGAAAAGTGGCTCGATGCCATGCCTCCTTATCAAGGAGGCGGGGAGATGATCGCTCATGTCGATTTTTCGGGTACGACTTTCGGGGAGTTGCCTTTCAAGTTCGAGGCCGGTACACCGGACTATGTGGGGACGAGCGCTTTTGCGACGGCTTTGGATTATGTCGATCATATAGGATTGGAATCTATTGCCGCTCATGAAAACGAATTGTTGCGTTATACGACCGATCGATTGCAAGACATAGAAGGTATGCGTATATTCGGTACTTCGGAACATAAAAGTTCGGTTATTTCGTTTTTGGTGGACGGGATACACCACTACGATATGGGTATGTTGCTCGATAAACTGGGTGTTGCCGTTCGCACGGGGCATCATTGTGCACAACCGTTGATGACCTCTCTCGGTATCGAGGGTACAGTGCGAGCCTCGTTCGCCGCATATAATACGAAAGCCGAAGCGGAAGCATTTGTTGCGGCTGTGAAGCGTGTCGTTCAGATGTTTCGGTAGAACCGGTTTTTATCGGAATCGTTTTTTCCCTTTGAGAAAATAGTCTATTGTTATGTTGCGCCCGGATTCGGGGAATGTTTTTAACAAATCGGTATTCGGAAATTCGGTGTATCGTTTACGCATTTGCCGAAAGTCGTTGTGGGCGCGTAGTATGGCACGGGCATGGGAAAACTGTCCTAAAAGGGCGAATCGCACAAAAGCCAGCGTGTCATAAAGCCTGCGGACAAACAGCGTCTTTTTCCCTTCTTTGCAGGGCAGGTTCTTGTGCAGCATTAAAAGGTTATTGCGAAAGTTGAGATAGGTTTTCCGGGGATTGGCGGCATCGAGTGATGCTCCTCCCAAGTGATAGACCGTGCTTTGTGGTACGACAGCGATGCGGTATCCTGCGAGATGGATGCGCCAGCAAAGATCAATCTCTTCCATGTGCGCGAAGAATGAAGGATCTAATCCTCCGACTTTTTTATAGATTTCAGAGCGGACGAAAAGAGCCGCACCACTGGCCCAGAAGATGTCGCATATATCGTCGTATTGTCCCCGGTCGGTTTCGAGGGTATTGAAAATTCTTCCCCGGCAGAACGGGTAACCGTAACGATCGATAAATCCGCCGGCCGCACCTGCGTATTCGAATTCTTCACGCTTCCTTAATGACTTGATTTTGGGTTGACAAGCCGCTACATCGAGATTGCCCTCCGTAAATTCCAACAGAGGTTCGAGCCAGTGTGGAGTGGTTTCGACATCGGAGTTAAGCAATACGGCGTATTTGTAATCCAGCATCTCCAACGCCTTGTTGTAGCCTGCGGCGAATCCGTAATTTTGAGGGAATAGCAGCGTTTTAACTTGTGGAAATTCCTGTTTGAGAACTTCGACCGAGTTATCGTCGGAACCATTGTCAACGACTATGACATCGGCTATATCGGCATTGGTATGGGCACATACCGAAGGAAGAAATCTACGCAGTAAATCCGCTCCATTCCAGTTGAGTATAATGACGGCGATTTTTTTCATATCATGTACCGGGAAAATCCTCGTGTTTGTATTTCCAACGTTTGTGTGTCCACAACCATGCCCACGGATTCCTGAGAATCGTTTTTTCCATGATGGCCGTGTAGCGATCGGTGATTTCGAATTCGGGCAGTTCGTTGGGGCGCAGGGCTATTTCCCGTATAGTCGTTTTGTAGTATCCGCGCTTAACGATTTCGACATCGAAGTAAAGAACGGTGAAATCCGTTTTACGGGCGATTTTTTCGAAGCCGGTCAATACGGGAGAGTCTTGCGAAAGGAATCGAGCCCAATGGTGTATATTTGTCGGTGAGGGGGTTTGATCGGACATGAAGCCTGTAATGGACGGTTTGCCCGAACGTTTCATTTGTAAGATGGCTCTTAACGTATCTTGTTTGGCAATACATACGGAACCGAATCGGGAACGAAGTTTCAGGAAAAAACGATCGAACCACTTGTTTTTCAAGGGGCGATATATTTGTGCGAACATGACATCGGGTGTGCGAGTCCACAGCGTTACGGACGGAACCCATTCCCAATTACCGAAATGCCCTAACAGGATAATGATAGAGCGGTTTTCTTCAAAGAGACGGTCTATGATTTCTACCTGTTCGAATTTCATGCGGCGACGCATTTCCTCGTCGGAGATATGCATTAGCTTTATAGTTTCGACGATATAGTTGCAGAAGTGGTGATAAAATTTCTGTTCCAGTTGTTTCAGTTCCTTGTCGGTCTTATCGGGAAACGCTTTGCGCAGATTTTCGGATACTAATTTTCTCCTGTAATGAACGATGTAATATAGAGGGAAATATAAAATATCGGATAGAATATATAGTATCCGCATGGGCAAAATAGCATGCAGTTTGAACCACAGGTAAAGCGGAGAATAGACGATATTTTGAAGAGTCTCTTTTTTCATATCACGAATTTATATTTCGATTGCGAGCAGAGCATCTCCCGACTCGTTAAATTCTCCTAATTTAACAGGGCGACAAGTATTTACCCACTCTTTACGATAGGGCATTTCTACCCGTATGTAGTTGTCTGTGAATCCATGCATAGGAGCCCCTTTGCGCGGTTGCTCGAACAATACGGGACGTATTGTCCCTTGAAATTTATAATAGAAGTCGTGCAATTTCTTCTCGGAGATTTCGAGCATGCGACGGCAACGCTCATGTCTTTCGGGGACGGGAACGACCGGATTGATTTTCAACGCTTGCGTTCCGGGTCTTTCGGAGTAAGTAAACACGTGTAGTTGTGAAATGTCGAGGCTTTCGACGAAACGACGGCTTTCCTCGAACAGTTCTTCGGTTTCGCCCCGTACACCGGTAATGAGATCGACACCGATGAATGCATCGGGTATCTTTTCCCGTATGGTTTCGATTTTACGGGCAAATAAATCGGTGTCGTAGTGACGGTGCATCAATTTCAAAACGGTGTCGCTACCCGATTGCAGAGGTATATGGAAATGAGGGGCGAATCGTTTCGACCGGGCGACGAACGAAATGATGTCGTCGGTCAGTAGATTGGGTTCTATCGAGGATATACGGTAGTGTTCGATTCCTTCTATTTGATCGAGCGACTCGATGAGGTCGAGAAAGGTTTCTCCGGTTTGTTTGCCGAAGTCTCCTATGTTGACTCCGGTAATGACAATTTCTTTTCCTCCGGACAGGGCTACTTCCCGAGCTTGTTCGGTAAGTTGTTCGATGGTTCCGCTTCGGCTTCTGCCCCGTGCGAACGGAATCGTACAATAGGTACAGAAGTAGTCGCAACCGTCTTGAACTTTTAAAAAATATCGGGTGCGGTCACCTCGGGAACAAGAGGGAGAGAATTTTTTGATGTCTTTGGTAGGGGTCGTGACGATATTTCCTTTTTGTTTTTTCTGCAAGTCTCCCAAGTATTGCAGGATATCGAGTTTTTGTTCAGCTCCTAAGATCAAATCGACATCGGGAATATGGGATATTTCTTCGGGTTTGAGTTGTGCGTAGCAGCCGGTGACGACGATAAACGCTCCGGGGTGTTGCCGGGCTATCTTACGGATTGTCTGACGACATTTTTTATCGGCCAGTTCGGTTACCGAACAAGTATTGACCACGCAAATGTCTGCTTTCTCT
>ERZ773111.963-NODE-963-length-15646-cov-10.522160_pt1 | contig 15646 bp, 14 predicted proteins | sample MGYA00580567_ERZ773111 | MGnify/ENA primary metagenome ERZ773111 (study PRJEB29015, sample SAMEA2737875) | human gut metagenome | biome: human gut; feature: human-associated habitat; material: faeces | place: China | collected 2012 ...
CGACCATTACAGCCATCACCTTCTTCTCCCGCTTCGACAAGATACTGGACAAGGGTGCCGGGAAGGTATGATTTCACAGGAAATAAAAACAGCCCGCGGACGGACAAAAATCCGGCCTGCGGGCTGTTTTTGTGTCAACGGTAGTCGATTTCAGAAAGGGTGATGCGTGGCTTTTCCGTGCCGGTCTTTTCGCACATCAGGTCGAGCTGCTCCTGCAGGTAAGGCACCCGGGTGCTGACGTCCGGGAACTTCGGGCCCAGAATGACTTCGTCTAATTGGAGAGGAAAAGGTGTCTGCACGAAAAGCCACGGTCTGTCGCCGTCAGTATGGAGGATGTTGTCCTTCGTCTGGTAGATGACCCGCAGCTCTTGCTCGTAGCTGTAGCTGCTGTCTTTGAAGAGGTAGAGGACTTTCCCTAGGACATCATCGAGATAACGGCGGTCCTGTTCTGCGATTTCCTCGGCGACATTGTGCAGTTCCTGGAGCTGTGAATTTATGGCGCGGCAGGAGCGGGAAAGCTTTTCATTGTCTTCGTTCAAGACTACATACGAATTTCCCTGTTTCCGAAGGTAACAGACGTGATAGAGAACAGGCTCGGCTTCTTCTTCCATCCATTTTGATGTTTCCCAGTCGATGACAAGACAGCAGCCTCTGGCGTGGTCGCCATACATTTCCCACATGGGCAGGTAGTCGATGCGGGGGCTGAAGCATTTTACAAATACAAAGGGAACATCCAGAGGTTTGCGGCCTTTTTGAAGTGCTCCATACGATGGGCCGTAAATTGCCTTTTGCAGAGTTTTACCTTCGTTTGGGTCATTCATATAGGACAGATGCATAACGGTCAATTTGCCCAGACGCCCTTCTTTCCCCTCCTCTTTTGTGCATTTTTCGGGGAGCATATAAGAAAAAACTTCTGCCGATGTATAATAAGCGATTTCCGCCGCATCCCCCTCAGCGTTCAGTTCATCCAAAAGAAGTTCCGAAAGATATGCAGCTTTTGCCAGCCTCAGATAAGAGTCGAAGTACCGTGTCCCCGACTTCCATGTCATATGCGCTGCATAGTGAGAAAGAATAGAGTAACCGGTATCCTCAAGCAGGCGGGATTTTTCCATGATAGCGACTTCCCAGCGCTCCCTGTCAGGGTCATCATAAAGACGGGCAAGCTCAGGGATAAAATGCTTTTTTGTTATGACGATAAACATCAGCAGAGCAAGCCGGGCTCGATGGAGGCTTCGGGACGATGGAGACTCCATTATCTCCTGAATGGATAAAACGAAGGTACTCAGCTTTTCAGAAAGAGAGGAGGACGAAATTCCGGAGTGAATAATACGGTTATACAACTGAAAAAATGCGGATGGTTGAGAGGATGTGCCATAAGGATAGCTTGCACCTTTCAAAATACGGCTGTAGAGTTCATACTGACGTGTAAATGAAACAAAATGGTCGTCCGAATTTGTTTCTTTTGCGTCCGGCTCATGGTCCCACAACATTGTTGCCAGCCCGTAAAACTTCAGGGCTTCCTCAGTATTGAGCTCCAGAAACAAAAAACGGTCTGCCTGTCGGATATAGAGTCTGTCAAAGTTGGGAAGAAATGTTGATTTGGCAAAGTTTTTATTCTCGCTCACAGCGGTATGCCATTCTGTGACTTCTTCCCATACAGTATCTTCGCAGCCGTAACAGAGCAAAGCCTCCGTTAGCGCACACAGGTCAGCTTTGTTTCCGAGGCCATGTTTGATGCAAGCACAGTAATTATGAAAATCATTTTCCAAATCGTTTACGAATAACAACAGGTCTGGCTTTTTTGTACGTGAGCGTTTTCTCGTTCGGATGGTTTTGCTTTCTTCATCCGAAAAGGACGTCCCGTATTTTTGAATCTTCCATAAAACACCTGCTGCGTGGCCGAGAGCATTTTTCTCATCACCGGGAATACTCCCGAAATCATCGTGCTCATAATCCTCTGTCACGGTGCTGACCCTATCCATAAACTCCGGATGCGGATTCAGCGTCAAAAGCTCCTCATAAAGCTTTTTATCATATTCGAATTCCAGCAGTGGATATTTCATCTTTTCGTCCGGCATGGAGCATCCTCCTTTTTACGTCCTTTCGTGAGCATTCCGCACATGACTTCCACGCACTGTGGGTCGAACGCATGTCCGGCACGCTCGCGGAGGGCCGCAGCGATTTGGGCGTCCGTCTCGCCCCGGCGGCGGTGGCGGTCGGTGAAGTCGGCCACAGCGAGGATGCGGGACAGCAGCGGGATGGCCTCGCCCTGCAGCCCCTCAAGGTAGCCGGTGCCGTCGTAATTTTCGCGGTGATACCGCACGGTCTCGGCCACCCGGTCTACGATTTGGAGTTCCTGAATGATGCGGCAGCCCCGCTCTACATAGGTCTTGTAGAGCTGGTACTGCTCCTCGGTGATGTTCCGCTGCAATACCACATCATCGGGCAGGCCCACGGTGCCTACTTCGTGCAGAAGGCCCGCATAGTAGCCGTCCCGGCAGGCGGCCTCATCCAGACCCATCCGGCGGGCCATCTCCTGCGTCAGCTCCGCAGTCTGCTGGCAGTGGAGGTCGATCTCGGGGATCTTGGAGCTGAGGGCGCTGTACATGGCCGTGATGACCTTCAGCGACATCTCCGAGAGTTTGCCCTTCTCCGCGTCGATGCGCTGCTGCAATAAAAGATGGCGTTTGGCCTTGTCCACCCAGTAGCGCTGGATGGAGAACATGATGATGTAGGCCACCCCGAGGATGCAGATGTAAAGGAACGGGAAACGGCGCACGAAGCTCTCGCCGTAGAGGGCGGCGGGGTCGGGGATGAGCCCGCCGCGCAGGCAGGCCATCACCCAGAGAAAGCCCAGAAGGTTGATAAAAGTGCCGTCCACGAGGCCCAGCACGAAGGTGCAGGAAAAGGAGAATATCAGCAGGAAAAACCAGCTGAAATACCCCACATAAGCCTTCTGGAAAAGCAGGGCGCTGCCGGCCAGAAACGCCAGCGCTGCACCCAGCTCCCGCGCCCGGCTGGCACTGCGGCGGGACAGAGAGAGGTTGACGCCGTCCAGAAGCATCATGCCGCCCAGCAGAAGATAAAACGGCAGCGGCGCACCGTACAGAAACCCCAGCGGCAGATGTACCAGCCAGAGCAGACCCACGACGAGCTTGGCGTAGAGGGCCAGCTGCGGGTCGCCGTGGGGGACGAGTACCGTCTCGCGCAGCCGTTCAAGCGTATCCTTGTTCATAAAACATCCTTTTGGCGCGTCACTGCACCGCTATCTCTCCGCTTTCCAGCAGCTCCACCACGGCCTTGACCGCCGCAGGCTCGAACTGCGTCCCGCTCAATTTCCGGAACTCTCCGATGATGTAGTCCCTGTCGCAGTGGCCGCGGTAGCACCGGTCGGAGCCCATGGCGTCCAGCGCATCGGCGACGCTGATGATCCAGACCATCTCCGGCAGCTGCCCGCCTTTCAGCCCGGCGGGGTAGCCTTTGCCGTCGAACCGCTCGTGGTGGTAGCTGGCACCGCAGTCGGCCTGAGGCAGAAATTCCAGCCCCTCGAGAATTTTTCGGCCCCAGACGGTGTGCTGCTTCATGATGTCGAACTCCTCGTCCGTCAGCCGGGAGGGCTTATTGAGGATGGCGTCCGGCACGGCGATTTTTCCGATGTCGTGGAGCAGGGCGCTCCGGTAGAGGCTGTCCAGCTCCTCGCCGGCAAAGCCCATATGCGCCCCGATGAGGCGGGCATATTCGGCCACCCGGTGGGAGTGCTCGCTGGTGTAGCGGTCCTTTTCGTCTATCATCTGGCTGATGGCGGCCACAGAGCTGACCATCAGCTGCCGGGCCTCGCAGATGGTGGCCCGGACCTCACGTTCCATCTCTTTTTCGCTCTGCTCCTGCCGGATGCGGTAGTGTTTGTAAAAGATGTCCGCCGTTATCATCAGCAGGCAGAACGACCAGTAGGCGGCGGGGTAGAAAAGCGCATAGTCCCGGCGGTAGAGGGTGCTGCCGGCAAGGGGACCCAGCCACAAAAAGCAGGTGGCCGCGAGGCCGTAGGCTGTGCAGAACGGCAGGCCGATGGGCAGCCCCGACTGCACGAAAAGAGTAGCCGGCATCAGGAAGAACCACAGGTTCTGGAAGCCGTCGTTCTCGTTCAGGACCAGAAGCAGCAGGCCCATGACGATGAGGGCCGTGTTTGAGAACATGACCAGATGCTTTTCGTTTTTCGCCCGGGGCAGCAGCCACTCCACCATCAGAAGCACAAGGCAGATGAGTCCGGTGAGGACGAAGACGACGGGCCTGCCGAGGCCGTTGCAGCTGAGATTCAGCGCAAAAAGCACGACGACAGCCAGCGTCAGCACCTGGCGCAGGTAGTCTGAGTCCAGCGTAGAATGCTTTTCGTAATGATATGCTTCCTTGAGAAGGGACCAGATGCGGTAAAGCATGAAAACATCGCCTCCGAACGGGCCGCGCGGGCGGCTGGCTGCGTATCTTTATAATATTACGACGTTTTTATACAATATTATTATACAATGAAATCCGGACGATGAACAGATGGAATTTCAGAATGACTGTATTCATCAAAAATACATCAGCAAAGAATTTTGGATATAAGAGCTAGGAATCGAAAGGATGGCTTGCAGAAAGCTCCAAAAACCAATCAGATGGGTCACTTTGTACAAACAATGACTGGAAAATTTGTGCTTGAATCTAATTGCGGGATGAGAAAATATGCGTTATCATAATATCCAAAGGCGACCCGTATGCGGAAGGAATGGCGCTGTGAGCAAAGCACGGCGCTGCCATAATACGGATAAACGCAACGTGAATCGGAGGTAACAAGAAATGAAAAAGATCTCTCGTCGTGACTTCCTCGCAGCTTCTGCTGCTGTGGGTGCAGCTGGCGTCCTGACCGCCTGCGGCGGTTCTTCCAGCAGCACTGCCACCTCTACTGCAGCTTCCACTGCTGCCAGCACCGCTGCCGGCGGCAAGTCTACCGACTACCCCACCAAGGGTATTTCCGTCATCTGCCCCTGGTCTGCAGGCGGCGGCACGGACTCCTGCCTGCGCGCATTCTGCGAGGCTATGGGCAAGAACCTGGGCGTCACCCTGACTGTCGATAACCAGACTGGCGGCGGCGGCATCCTGGGCCATCAGGCTATCGCAGACGCCAACACCGACGGCTACACCATCGGTATGATCACCTTCGAGCTGGCTACCTATAAGAAGCTGGGCACCAGTGAACTGACCTGGGAGAATTACGCTCCCCTGTGCCGCGTCAACACCGACGCAGCTGCCATCACCGTCGGCGCAAAGTGGGCTGCAGACAACGGCATCACCGACCTGCCCGGTTTCATTGATTACTGCAAGGCTCACCCCGGTGAGGTGCAGATGGGCGGTTCTTCCAACGCTTCTGTCTGGCACATCGCTGGCGGCTACCTGATGAGCGCTACCGGCATCGACATCCAGATGATCACCTATCAGGAAGGCGCTGCTACCGCTGTCCAGAACGCAGCCGGCGGCTTCATTCAGGGTGTTACCGTCTCTCTGGCCGAAGCTCGCAGCTTCATCGAGTCCGGCGACCTGATCTGCCTGGGCGTCATGGACGAAGAGCGCAACCCCGTCTTCCCCGATGTTCCTACCTGCAAGGAGCAGGGCTACGACATCACCTACTACACCCAGCGCGGTATGGCCGCTCCTCTGGGCGTTGATGATGCCATCATGACCCGTCTGGAAGAGGCCTGCGCCGCTGCCATCGAGGACCCTGACTTCGTGACCTTCATGAACAACAACGGTCAGGCAATCTCCTATCTGGATGCACAGGGCTATGCTGACTACCTGAAGCAGGCTGCTGTCGATGTCGCAGCTGCTATGGACGCTGTCGGCCTCTGATTTGTCTCTCTGAGTATTTGCTGGGGCAGGCAGTTCATGCCTGCCCTTTTTTATGAGAAGATATAGAGAGGAGGAACCCCTTTTGAACAAAGACAAAATGAAAACGATGGCCTTCTCCAATCTGGTAGGCTCCATCATTTTCCTCGCGATCGGTATCTGGGCGTGGTTCCAGACCGATAATTTCCCTGAGGTGGCCAACACCTATGTGCAGGCTTCCACCTTCCCCCGCGTCATGATCGTGGGTATGCTCATCTTCTCGGTGGTCCTGCTCATCCAGTCCATCTTCAAGCTGATGGGTACCATGAAGCCCACCGACCCCGTTGCTGTCGAAGTCGGCACTCTGAATCCCCTCAAGGATAAGGGCGTGGCCGCTGCTTACCTCGTCATGCTCCTCTGTGTGCTGTTCGCTGCTCTGTTCAAGAGCTGCGGCTACATCCTGTGCGCTGTGGTGCTCTCGATGATCATCATGTTCCTCATCGGCAAGCGCAACTGGGTGCAGATGGTCCTTGTGAGCGTTCTGGTGCCGCTGCTGATGTGGCTGGTGTTCTACAAGGTGCTTACCGTCAATATTCCGCTGGGTCCGCTGAACTTCCTGCGCACCCTCGTGGACATGATATAAGGAGGGAGCACAGTTATGGATTTTAGTCTGCTTCTTTCCAGCTATGCTACTGTCTGGTCCAACCCCGAGGTCCTTCTGATGACCTTCATCGGCGCACTGGGCGGCGTTCTGCTGGGCGCTATCCCGGGCATGACCGCCACCATGGGCGTGGCGCTGCTCATCCCCTTCTCCTTCGGCATGGACCTCATCCCGTCCATCGGCCTGCTGCTGGGCATCTACTGCGGCGGTATGTACGGCGGTTCCATTTCCGCTATCCTCATCCACGCCCCCGGCACGCCCGCCGCAGCCGCCACCCTGCTGGACGGCTACCCCATGTGTAAGAAAGGTCAGGCCGGCAAGGCTCTGTCCGTCGCTATGTTCGCATCCTTCTGCGGCGGCGTCATCGGCGCACTGGTCATGACCTTCCTGTCTCCGCTGGTCGCTGATATGGCCATGAACTTCGGCCCCGGCGAGATGTTCATGCTGGCCGTCTTCGGCCTGTCGGTCATCGTCGCAATTTCCGGCAAGTCTGTGGCCAAGGGCCTCATCAGCGCCTTCTTCGGTATGCTGCTCTGCACCGTCGGCCTCGACCCCACCAACGGCATCCCCCGCTTCATCACCACCAAGCAGACCGGCCTGCTGGATGGCTTCCAGTTCATCCCCACTCTGATCGGTCTGTTCGCTGTCTCTGAAGTCATCGCCGGCGTTGAGCGCATCATCCGCGGCGAAGAGCATGAGCAGAAGTCCAACGAGAAGATCACCAACGTCCTGCCCGATTGGAAGACCATCAAGAAGATCTGGCCCAACATCCTCTCCGGCGGCCTCATCGGCACCTTCATCGGCGCCATCCCCGGCGCAGGCGGTGACATCGCCGTCTTCGTTTCCTACGGCGCCAGCAAGTCCGCCAGCAAGCACCCCGAGCTGTACGGCACCGGCATCCCCAACGGCGTTGCTGCTACCGAGTCCGCCAACAACGGCTGCTCCGGCGGCGCTATGATCCCCCTGCTGTCTCTGGGCGTCCCCGGTGACTCCGTCACCGCCATCCTGCTGGGTGCCTTCATCATGAAGGGCATCACCCCCGGCCCCATGATGTACGTCACCGAGCTGCCTACCGTCTACCGCGTGTTCGCAGCTCTGATGCTGGCAAACCTCTGCATGCTGGTCGTCGGCTGCCTCGGCGTCCGCTTCTTTGCAAAGATCGTCTCCGTCGAGAAGAAGATGCTCTACCCCATCATCCTCGTCATCTCCCTGCTGGGTGCTTTCTCCATCAACAAGAATGCCTTTGACGTGGGCGTCTGTGTCGCCTTCGGCATCATCGGCTGGCTGATGAACAAGTACGAGTTCCCGCTTTCTCCCATCCTGCTGGCCCTCATTCTGGGACCCATGTGCGAGAAGAACTTCGTGCGTTACATGAACATCCAGCGCGGCAACTTCTTCGCCATCACCACTTCTCCCATCGCAATGGTCTTTGCAACGGTCGCTATCCTGGTCATCGTCTACTCTGTCTACAACCAGAGCAAGATCAACAAGCGCACCGCTGCAAACGCTGCACAGGAGAAGGCATAACCCCCAACATCCAGACAAGCTCTGTCTTTTACATTCCCATGAAGCTGCGGCTGTCCCGTTCCGTCGGGGCGGCCGCGCTTCGCTTTTATAGGATAATGAGAAAGCCCCCGGCAATGCCGGGGGCTTTCGTTGTGCTGTATTTTATTCTTCCGATTTAGGAGCTTCGGGGTGGCGGCACTTGGCCAGCATATCCAGCTCCGGCATCAGCTCGGTGCTGATGACCGAGAGCATCTGCTCCATCTTGTCGCAGTCCTCAGCCGGGAAGCGCTTGCGCACACGCTCGATGACCGTGTGCAGGTAAGAATAGCTGATGCTGTAGTAATCGATGTATTTCTGGGTGGGGCGCAGGAAGTATTCGCGGCGGTCGGTGGTGGACTGGATCTTCTCCACATAGCCCTTTTTGACAAGGCTGCCGATTTTATAAGCCGCGTTGGGGGTGGAGATGCCCATCATACGGGAAAACTCCGCAATGGTGGGCTCCCCCATCGCCATGATGCCCTCCATGCAGAAGGACTCCACCGTAGTCAGCGTGGCTTCGCGGGTGGCAAAGCGCTGAAATACATTCTGATAAAAATGCAGCTTGAATTTTGTATAGACGTCCTGAAAGACTTCTTCCAGCATGGGGTTTTCCTCCAGTGAGCAAATAGCTCAAAAAATTTACTCTTTTAATAAGTATACCATGATTTGCGCCGGAGGGGAAGACAAAAATCTACGATTCCGTTAAGATTTTGTGACTTCTTCCTTCCCAGTATGGCCCATCCGCGCCCTGACGATGCTGAGCACGACGAGTTCGATGACGATGGCACAGGCCAGCAGCACGAAGGAGGTCAGGGTGTTGGCGGCATCGCCGAGGACAGCCTGTGCTGCACCGCAGAGCAGATAGCAGCCCGCCGAGATGGCGGCGGCGGTCATGGCGTAGGGCAGCTGGGTGGAGACATGGTTCACGTGGCTGCAATGCGCGCCGGCAGAGGCCATGATGGTGGTGTCGGAGATGGGCGAGCAGTGGTCACCGCAGACCGCGCCGGACAGGCAGGCGGCGATGGAGACCACCAGCATCTCACCATCCGGGAACGCATGGCAGACGATGGGGACCAGAATCGAGAAAGTACCCCAGGACGTGCCGGTGGCAAAGGCCAGGAAGACCGCCACCACAAAGATGATGATGGGCAGCAGGTACTGCAGAGCCGCTGCAGAGCCGCTGAGCAGGCTTGCGACGTAGTATTTTGCGCCCAGCAGGCCGGTCATGCCGGAAAGCGTCCATGCCAGCGTCAGAATGAGCATGGGGCTGACCATGGCCTTGAAGCCCTCGGGGATGCAGGCGGCGAAGTCCTGAAAGGTCATGACGCCCCGCACCCGGTAAAACACGAAGGTGAACATCAGGGCAATGGCGCTGCCCATCACGAGGCCCACAGAGGCGCTGCAATCTGCGAAGGCGGTGATGAAGTCCACACCCTCGAAGAAGCCGCCGGTGTACACCATGCCGAAGATGCAGGCCGCGATGAGCACCAGCACCGGCGCGATGAGGTCCACCACATGGCCGCGGGTGTCGCTGCCGTCGTCTGCGTCGTCGCCGTAAGGGCGGTCGTCGGTGGTGAAGAGGTCGCCCAGCAGGGCGTTATCCTCGTGCTTTTTCATAGGGCCGTAGTCGAGGCCGCTGAAGATGAGGAAGAGGCTCATCACCATGGTGAGGATGGCGTAGTAGTTATAAGGGATGGTGCGCAGGAACATGGTAAAGCCGTTGATGCCCGAGCCTTCCGGCACAGAGGACGTGACGGCGGCGGCCCAGCTGGACACCGGCGCGATGATGCAGATGGGTGCTGCGGTGGCGTCGATGAGGTAGGCCAGCTTTGCGCGGGAGACCATCTGCCGGTCAGTGACCGGGCGCATGACGGAGCCGACGGTCAGGCAGTTGAAGTAGTCGTCCACAAAGATGAGGATGCCCAGCAGCAGGGTGGCGAACTGTGCGCCCGCCCGGGTGTGGATGTGGGTGGAGGCCCAGCGGCCAAAGGCGGCGCTGCCGCCGGCCTTGTTCATCAGGGCCACCAGAATGCCCAGCATCACCAGAAAGACGAGGATGCCGACGTTGCTGGAATCGGACAGCTTGGACACCATGCCGCCGTCTTCGTTGAAGAAGAGGGTGGTCAGCGCCAGCTCAAGATTGCCGTTGGCGTAGAGCAGTGCGCCGGTGGCGATGCCCACCAGCAGCGAGGTGTAGACCTCTTTGGTGTTCAGGGCCAGCACGATGGCTATCACAGGGGGCAGCAGGGACAGCGCCGAGCTGTACACGGCGCAGGTGTAGGTGGAAGGGTCGTCGATCTTGCCGGGCGTTGCGGCGGTACACCACAGCAGCAGGGCAAATACCAACAGAGCACCTACCCACGAGAGATTGGTTTTTTTCATGATAAACTCCTCAGGTGATTTTTTTGCAGCCTGCCGGGCAGACTAACCCTTTAGAAGCCGTTTTCATAAGCATTGCACACCGCCCGAACGGCCTTTTTGCCCGCATACTGCGTTGCTTTCCCTTGCAATCCGCTCAGGATTGCTGCGGAAAATCGCCTTGTCTGCGAGCAAAAATTCTCGTCGTTCGATGCACTCTGCTTACAAAAACAGCTTCTAACGTGATGGGACACGGAAGGGGGTGTTGGCTGCGCCGGACTATAAAGCGATGTATTTAGAGCTGTTCCGTGCCAGCGAACAGGCGGCACGGCTTTTGCAGGAAGCTCAGGCCCGGGCCGAGCAGCAGCTGCTGGCTGCCGACCCGCCGCCCATCGAGCTCGCCGAGAAAAAAGAGTCTTAGCCCTTCTTGCCCTCGGCCTTGGCGGCAAACTTTGCGTCGTTGACCACAAAGCGCTCGTGGACGCCGCCGCCCACAGGGCCTTTCTCGTCGTACAGGGAGACTTTGAACACCAGCTTACGGCCTTCCACAGCGGTCAGCTCGCTCTCGCAGGTGACGGTCATGCCCACGGGGGTGGGTGCGGTGTGCTCCAGCTCCAGCTTGGTGCCCACAGAGCCGCAGCCCTCATCCAAAGCGTCGGCGACGCTCATCCAGCAGGTCTTTTCGGCCAGCGCCACCAGTGCGGGGGTGGCGAAGACATTCAGCGTGCCGCTGCCCATGGTCTTGGCGGTGTTCTCGGGGGTGACGGTGACGTTCTGCTTGCCACGGATCCCAGCTTCTAACATATAAAAATTCCTTCTTTCTCAGATCATTGTGCTGCCGCGATTTGCGGCAGATAATTTCACGTTTGTAAGGATACCACAAAATCCACGCCATTGCACCTGTTTTCTGGATTTTCCTTCAAAACTCTTTCCGTCTGAGGCCAAACGCGGTATCATAAGCTGGACAAGGAGGGAAAGAAGATGAACGATTTCTGGAAATCCTACGACATCACCCACGCCGAATACGGGGCCGATTACCGATGCTACCCGCTGTATGGCACTGTTCACCTCATGGAGCTGGCCATTTCGCTTGCCTTTATCGTGGGGGCGGCCCTGTGGTATCGCCGCAGTTCTGCCCGCACCCGGCGGCGCATTTTAGTCGGAGTCACCGCTTTGCTCCTGCTGGACGAAGCTGCCCTTCTGCTGGGGATGGCCCTGACCGGCCAGTGGAATTGGAGCTATCTGCCCCTGCACCTGTGCAATATCAATGTCTTCGTCTGTCTGTACAACACGATCACGGACAGAAACTGGTGCAAAGAGGAGCTGTATGCCCTCTGTATCCCGGGTGCAATGCTGGCACTGCTCTGCCCCAGCTGGCTGGATGTCCCCTCTTGGTGGACGCTCATCAATCTGCACTCCGTCAGTATCCATGCCCTGCTGGTACTCTATCCAGTCCTGCTGGTGGCGGGCGGCTACCATCCCAGTCCCCGGCGGGTGCCGCAGGTGCTGGCGTTCCTGTTCGGCTCTGCTCTGCCTATCTACTTTCTGAATAAGTCCCTTAACACCAACTTCTATTTCCTCAATAATCCCTACGGGAACATCATCACCAGCACCTTCACGGCCCTGCTGGGCGAAAAATATTATATCCTGGGCTTCCTGCCTGCCACCGCGCTGGCGCTGTTCCTCATGTATCTGCCGTGGGCGGCGGACTATAAAAAGAAGAAGCGGGCATGAATGCAGTGCTTTAGAAAAAGGCAGTTCGGTCAGGACTGCCTTTTTCTTTCGCCCTGAATTGCACCCTTTCTGCAAAATAAATCTGCAAATTTCTTGCGTTTTGAGGTCTATTTTATCAATTTTAAGAGAATGCTGATTTTTTATACAAAACTCCTTGACAGGAGCCATACAGCGTGTTATCATGAACACGTGAACAGATGTTCATATATTGAAGCGAAAGGATGACAACGATGGCTGAGAATGCTCTTGCCCCAGAACAGAAGCTGCCCAAGGCCCCGCCGGTGCTGCCGGACGATGAGGTGCTCTACGAGCTGGCCGATTTGTTCCGGGTGTTCGGCGATTCTACCCGCATCAAGATACTCTACGCCCTCCACGACGATGAGCTGTGTGTGCAGGACATTGCAAATGCCGTCCAGCTCAGCCAGTCGGCGGTGAGCCATCAGCTGCGGGTGCTCAAGGACTCAAAGCTCGTCCGCTTCCGCCGCGACGGCAAGACCATTTACTATGCACTGGACGATGACCATGTGCGCAGCATCCTCTCCATGGGCATGGACCACATCGAAGAGTGATGCCTCCAAAACGCTGCAAGCTCTGCCGCACACGGCGGCGGAGCGGGGATATAGAAAGAAAGGCTGGTACTTATTATGAAAAAGAGCTACAAGATCGAAGTTGACTGCGCAAACTGCGCCCAGAAGATGGAGGATGCCGCCAACACGGTCGCCGGCGTCGCAAAGGCTACCGTCAGCTTCATGACCCAGAAGATGAACGTCGAGTTCGATGAGGGTGCTGACGTCAAGGCCACCATGCAGAACGTCCTCTCCGCCTGCAAGAAGGTCGAAGACGACTGCGAGATCTTTGGCATCTGAGTTTCGACTTATACTGCCGGGATGCGCGTGGAAAATGTGGAAAAATAAATCAGCTTTCAACAATTTCCACAGCGTTTTCAACATCCTGGACGCAAAAATAGAAAAATGAACGCGTATTTGCGGCTTTTTGCGGGAAAACCTCGTGGAAAAGCCGGGGGAAAGCGTGGAAAACAAGCCCCTTGTGGGGAAAACCTGTTGAATCTGAGAAAACTGCCCCAAAAGGAGGCTGGTATCCGTGACGAAAAAACAAAAGAAAATGCTGTACCGCATCATCGCCGCTCTGGCGCTGGTGCTGGTGCTCAAGCTGCTGCCGCCTCTGCCCGTGTCGGTGGAGCTGCTGCTCTACTGCATCCCCTACCTCGTGGTGGGCTGGGACGTGCTCCGCAAGGCCCTTCTGGGCATCAAGAACCGTCAGCCCTTTGATGAATGCTTCCTGATGGCCGTCGCCACCGTGGGTGCATTCGCGCTGGGCGATTACGTCGAGGGCTGTGCCGTTATCATCTTCTACCAGATCGGCGAGCTGTTCCAGGGCGTTGCCGTCGGCAAGAGCCGCCGCAGCATCTCGGCCCTGATGGACATCCGGCCCGACTACGCCAACATCGAGGGCGAGGACGGCAAGCTGGAGCAGGTGGACCCCGATGAGGTCGAGATCGGCACCATCATCGTGGTCCAGCCCGGCGAGCGTGTGCCTATCGACGGCGTCATCGTCGAGGGCGCTTCCACCCTCAACACCGCCGCCCTCACCGGCGAGGCCCTGCCCCGGAACATCCATGCAGGGGACGATATCATCAGCGGATGCGTGAACCTGACGGGCCTGCTGCGGGTCACCGTCACCAAGCCCTGCGAGGAATCCACGGTCTCCAAAATTCTGGAGCTGGTGGAGAACTCCAGCTCCCGCAAGTCCCGCAGCGAGGACTTTATCGCCAAGTTCGCCCGCATTTACACGCCGGTGGTATGCTACAGCGCGCTGGCGCTGGCCATTTTGCCCCCGGTCATCAATCTTTTGATGGGCAACGCCGCCTCGTGGGGCGTGTGGGTCTACCGCGCGCTCACGTTCCTTGTCATTTCGTGTCCCTGCGCGCTGGTCATCAGCATCCCGCTCAGCTTCTTCGCGGGCCTCGGCGGCGCAGGACACGAGGGCATTCTCATCAAGGGCTCGAATTACTTGGAGGCTCTGTCGAAAACCAAGATCGTCGTCTTCGACAAGACCGCCACGCTCACGCAGGGCGTGTTCGAGGTCACGGGCGTGCACCACAGCCCGATGGAGGACCGCAAGCTGCTTGAATACGCGGCACTCGCCGAGTGCGCATCCTCGCACCCCATCAGCAAGAGTCTGCAGAAAGCATACGGAAAACCAATCGACAGAAATCGTGTTACTGATATTGAAGAAATCAGTGGTAATGGTGTGATTGCCAAAGTTGACGGCATATCTGTAGCTGCCGGTAATACCAAATTAATGAACAGACTTGGCATTGCTTATCAGGATTGCCATCATGTAGGAACTGTTGTGCATATGGCCATTGACGGCAAATATGCAGGACATATCCTGATATCCGATATCATCAAACCTCATGCAAAAGAGGCAATCGCTGAACTGAAGAAAGCCGGAATCAGCAAGACTGTTATGCTGACAGGCGATTCAAAACGTGTTGCAGATCAGGTTGCCGAAGAACTGGGAATCCAGGAAGTATACAGCGAACTTTTACCTGCTGACAAAGTTTCCAGGGTAGAAGAACTTCTTAATCAGAAATCTGAAAAGGATAAACTTGCATTCGTAGGTGACGGTATCAATGATGCTCCTGTATTATCCAGAGCCGATATTGGTATTGCGATGGGAGCACTTGGTTCAGATGCAGCTATCGAAGCAGCAGATATCGTTCTGATGGATGATGATCCTCTGAAGATTTCCAAAGCAATCAAAATTGCACGTAAATGTATCCGTATTGTATATGAAAATATCTATTTTGCTATCGGTATCAAGGTTCTCTGCCTGATCCTTGGAGCTTTAGGTATTGCAAACATGTGGATGGCGATCTTTGCGGATGTCGGAGTCATGATCATTGCAGTGCTAAACGCGATCCGTACATTATTTGTAAAGAATTTATAAGAAACAGGCAAATCAGCAGAAACCTTTTGTGATAAGCCGGAAAGGTAACAGGTAAGAAAATGGAAGTATGCAAAGAAGAATTATGTGAGAGTAATGAAATACATGAAGATCTGCTTAAAATTGTAGATGAAACCCTGCCGGAAGAAACAGAGCTTTATGATCTGGCCGAATTATTCAAGGTTTTCGGAGACTCTACCAGAATACGCATTTTGTTTGTTTTGTTTGAGGCAGAGGTATGTGTCTGCGATCTGGCAGAGGCATTGAATATGACACAGTCAGCTATTTCCCACCAGCTTCGTATCCTGAAACAGAATAAACTGGTAAAAAGCCGCAGGGATGGAAAATCTATATTCTATTCTCTGGCAGATGAGCATGTTCGGACAATCATTGACCAGGGAAGAGAGCATATAGAGGAAGATTAGAGGTTGACTTCTTAACAGCAATTTGGTATATTAACTACACATATAGATTCTGTGAGGGAGTAGTTTGCGTGAAAACGTGGTTTGTCAACAGTCGCGG
>ERZ773111.965-NODE-965-length-15591-cov-6.592688_pt1 | contig 15591 bp, 30 predicted proteins | sample MGYA00580567_ERZ773111 | MGnify/ENA primary metagenome ERZ773111 (study PRJEB29015, sample SAMEA2737875) | human gut metagenome | biome: human gut; feature: human-associated habitat; material: faeces | place: China | collected 2012 ...
ACATCATCTTGCGGGAACGGCATTTCCGCACCCACTCGAGATAAAACCAATGCTGCGGGCTGCCCGGGTTGCAGTTGAACCAGAACTTTGACCCGGTGACAGAGCAACGGGCTGTGGCCTGATTGACGAAGCTCTGCGGCATCAGGGCCACCTCGTCGAAGAATGCCCCGGCAAGTGTGATGCCCTGAATCAGGTCTTGGCTGCTCTCGTCCTTGCCGCCGAAAAAGTAAAACTCGTTGGTTCTGCCGCCCTTGCTGACGGTCATGCAGTTTTCTGCCCGATGCTCCTTGACGTTGTAGCCACGGGCTGCAAGCTGCTGCTTGAGTGTGCCCAGCACGTTGCGCCGGAAGCTGGCGATGGTCTTTCCGCACATGGCAAACTGCTGGCCGCTGAAGCAGGTCATAGCCCACTGGACAAAAGAAAAGCTCATGGCAAAGGTCTTGCCCGAGCGGATAGCGCCATCGGCAATGATGCCGTTGTAACCGCTGTATGCGCTCTGCGGTGTCCACCAGCTCAAGACCTGCTTTTGCCGCTGGCTGAGGGCTTTCCAGCGAAAACCGTTACTTTTCCGCATTGTCGTCCTCTTCCTCTGGCAGCATTTCCACGTCGTCCGGCGGGCTGATGTCTGCGGCAGCACTCAGAGCCTCAAGCAGGCCATCGTCCGGGGCTTCTATGTCGCTCTGGTCTCCCAGCATAGCAAACTTGTCCACGATGGTTCCAAACGCCGTTGACAGCTGCGGCAGCGTTGCCTCTGCGATCTTGTCAGGGTCTGCCATCGCCTGAAGGTACAGCCCGAGAAGATCCTGTGCTTCCCCGCGCTTGCTGCCTAAGTAGGAAAGCATGTCCTGCGTGTTCTGTTCTTTTTTTAAGGCGCACAAATCCGCACACTTGGGATTATCTTTCACGATTTTCCGCACGGTGCTTTCTGCCACGTCGTTCAGTTTGGCGGCTCTGGCGTAGCTCTGCAGCTGCACATAGTCAGCAACGATCTTCTTTTTTTGTCTGTCTGTCAGCCGCTTCGCACTCACCGCCACCACCTCTCACGTTAAATGAATTTTCGTACTGTTCAACAAACCGTTCTTGCACAAACAGCTTTTCAATATCAGACCCGCCTTTATTGCCAGTACCCATAGTGGATTGCTTCTTTATGCTTGCAACCTCTACGCACCCACTTGGCGCTTCATACTCGCTGATAACAACCATAAACGGAGTTTTGGCAAGCCACTTTTCAAACGATTCATGGTCAAAATTGCATTTATACCCCGTGCAGTTCGTTCGTTTATAGGGGGGGTCTGCGTACACAACTGCATTTGACGGAATTTGTACGTCCCTGTAATCCCTTTGCAGACCTTTAAGCCTTTGCAGACCTTTAAGCCTTTGCAGACCTTTAAGCCTTTGCAGACCTTCAAGATTTTGTAGGCGTTCAAGATTTTGTAGGCGTTCAAGATTCTCTAACCTTGCAAGGTGGTCTAAATCATAAAGCCTTTTATGTTTCACTTGATGTCCAAGCCACCGCGAATAAATCCTTTTGTATTCCTCGTTGTTCGGCTTGATGTCTTTTGAGCTACCGTCCGAATTGATTCCAAACTCTCGCAAAATGGACGTATCGCCAAACACTCTTGCATAATGCAAAGCCTTTTTCCACGGTTCAATCTCTTTTGAATAGAGATAATCCCTGCGGTTGTTGCCGAAGCTCCAACAGAGCGAAACGTAAGGGTCAGAATCCTTCAGCCTATGAAAATCTTCACGGCTAATCCAACGCTTTTCGTTTGCATACTTGCCGTGAACAGCATCCATGAACAGCTGCGGCGCATCACCGATGTCATTTGCAACAATGCGATTCCATTTGCCAGACAGCAATGCGGCGTGTGTGACTGCGCAACCGCCAGCAAACAGGTCAATTAGCGTGTCACCAGCGGGAAGATTAGAGACAACCCACTGTGCGATTTTGTTCTTGCTGCCACGATACGGCACACCATATCTCACGGCGGGCTCCTCCTTCCTCGCAAAAGAAAAACCAGCACGTTTCCATGCTGGTTCTGTTGACGCACATCCTGCCGGGGGAATTATGGAAACCGGTGTACGGATTATGTGGCCTCCGGTGCGTGCGGAGGTTGTGAGGACAGGTAAGGAAACCCTGCCACTCTACACGCAGCCACAAGCGGGATGTCAGCCCATGCGTCAGGTGGTCGCTGCTTCGGGAGAGCAGCGTATCGGAGCCGTTGGCCGGGTTTGAACCAGCACCACGAAAGCGTTCTTCTCCCGCTTGATAGGCGAGGGGAACTTTTCTCGTGTATCATCAGTGTTGACCCGCCTTAAATGGGCGGCGCTCTACTTGAGCTACAACGGCATAGAAGCAGCCCGCGAAACGAGAGGAAGAAAAATGCCGGTCAAGCCTTGGGAGGAAAGCATTTGTGGGGGATTCGTTTCGGAGACTGCGTGGCAAGCGTCTCACCGCTTTCGGCGGTTCCGCTTATACCAATTTTAGCACAATGCCTGTTTTAGTTGGATATTTGCAGTATGAAGGTGCATTACAAAAAATCAGGGCGGGCTTTGTGCGGTTTGTGCAACATTGCCGAAGCTGTCCCAAATCTCTGCCAGATAGATGCTGCCCCACTTGATGTAGATGGAGACCTGGTTTTCTTCCGAAAGCCCCAGTTCCTCGCAGACCTCACGCTGCTTTTTGTTCTTGACGTAGTACAGGCACAGGCAGTCAGCCTGCTTTTTGCTGGATTTGCTTGCCGTGATACAGTACGCCCTCCGGGTGGCTTCAATGCGCAGCAGGCACAGGTCTGTTTCCATCTGCTGCAGACGGCGCTGCTCGTCCGTGATATCCGTTGCAGCAAGTCCCACCTTGTCACCGGCACCACCGCCGCCGGGCATCCCGTTCAGGCTTGGGGTGGTCTTTTCGGCAACTTCCCGGATGCGCTGGATCTTCTGCTTTTGGGCTTCAACCGCCGCTGCCATATCCCGGCACTGCTGGAACCACGCCTTGACCGTGTGGTAGTCCACGCCGGTGCGCGGCTTTGGCTGTTCGTTTTCAGGTGTCCATGTGCGGGTCATTGTTGCTCCTTTCTTCAAAATCGTGGCAATATTCGGGCGGATTTATGTATCCTTCGTCTTTGTCACTTCTCCGGCAGATATAGTGATATCCGGATTCTGACGCCCCAAATTTTTGATTTAAGAAAACGCACCGGTCGCAAAGGCAAGGTTTGTTGCGGTTGAGCCACCGCTTGAAATATTCAATTGGGTTGCCATCGCTAAGAACAAACCAGATGAAAAATCCTGCAAGTGTTGCCATGAACAGCGTGCTTGCAACTTCATATAGCATATCAAGCATTTTACTCCTCCATTTCCTCGATCCAGATCTCCACTCTGGGGTTTTGCTTGTCGTAGTCCACCCGGCTGCCATCGTGGGCGGCAACGATGCGGCTGTTGTCGTCTGCCAGCACACCGGCCTTTACCAGTATGTCGCAGGTTGCTTCGATCAGGTTTGCAAGGTCAACCTTGCGTCTGGTAGCCATGTAGTACACGCACCGCACGTTCACGCGGGCAGAAATAGGCTCAGGCGGGGCGCGTATCTGCCATAGACATCCGGTCTGGTATTCCTCAAACGCCTCGCTTGGGGCTACAAATCGCCGCCCTCCGCGTCCTTGCAGGATGCGTGCACTGTTTTTCTTTGTGCGGGGGTCACCGTAAAGGGTTATTTTCAATCCATTGCCTCCCATCAATTTCATTTTGATTATTCCTCCATCTTTGCGCCACAGTAGGGGCAAAACTTAAACCCATTGTCCTTCGGCGTGCCATCATACATGATGGAAGAATCTTTGCAACGAGAACACGTCCAAACAACAGGGTCTCCATCATAGTCTTCCTCGCAGACCCAATGTGCCACCGGCTGCAGCGCTTCCGGGTCGATAGTTGGTGCAGCGTCGATTGCGTCCAGCACCTCATCATATGCAAAGCTCTCAACAGAATCGGCAAACGAAATAGAGTTGTCAGCCGAATCTGCCCACTTTTCGATTTTCTGACGCAGGGCGTTTGCAGCAATCAACCTTTTATCGCTCATTTTTCTAAGCACTCCGTTTCGCAAATATCAACAATATGTTGGCAAAGCAGTTTAGGTATAACACTTCTCTCTCTACTGTTTTTCAAGCCCTGTGTTCCTGTTTTGCTCCCTCTAGGGGCTGGAATATGGCACGGATCACCGTTCTTACATATAGGCTTAAACTGCGGATTAGGATGATTTGTCCAAATATCAGTTGGTTTCATTCGTGTATCGCCGTACTGACAATATGTAACGGTATAGCGCGGCAAAGATTTCATCCAAATCATTTTCCGCATTCCGCCCCGTGGGTTTTCAATAAAATAAAGTATCGGGTCAAGGTCTTTTATAAGCTGTAAAACGTGCTGATCGACCTTATCACAGAACTTTGCATAATCACTCACTGGGTCAAGATTCCCTGTGTCCGGGTTTCTTTTCCTGTGGTGACTAATAGCGGCGATGCTGAACGTAGTACAGTCTGGACTTGCCCAAATTACATCTGGGTGACCGAATTTTGATAAAATATCATTTGCGCTGACGCTCAAAATATCGGCGTAAAGATCAATATTTTCAAAATCCTTGTCCCACTCAACGGAAAACACCTCATGCCCCTTCTCTTCAAAGGCCTTTCCGATACTGCGTGTTCCGGCGAAAAGTTCCAGAACTTTTAACTTCTTTTTCTTTCCGTTCATGCCAATACCTTAACGGCGGGAATCTGAATCCCAGTGCATTCGATGTAATGTTTATCGGTCATTTTTTCATCATCCTTTCCATTGCCAGCTGCTCGCACTGCTTTTCAGCTTCCCGGCGCTGCCGGTCATACTCAAACAGCATATCTGCGTACTCTCCGCCCACCCGGCGGATGGCTGTCTCCAGCATCTCCGTCACAAGGTCGGTGTACTTGTCCGAGCCCTTGCGGCTGTTCTTGGCAGCTTCCCGGGCTTCCCACAAATCGGTGAGTTTGTCCCGTCTGTCGGCGGTGATCTCGCCGTAGCCGTAGGCATCCTGGATCTGCTCCATGCTTTCCCAGCCTTCCAGCTCAGCAAATGGGTCAGCTTCAGCCTTTGCCATGCTGCGGGCTTTGGTCTTTTTCTTGACATACCGGGTCAGGCCATCCTGAATCACGGCGCGGGCATCGTCCATCGCCTTGCGGACGGCCTTGGCCTCCCGTTCTTTTTTGAGCTGGTCCGGCTGATTTGCCCATTCTGCCATTAGCTCCGATTTGGTTTTCGGCTTCATGTTTTTCCTCCATTTTGACAGCTTCACGAATGTCCAGCTTGCTAAGCTCCAGATTCGCATACCACAACTGCCAATTTACAAACCAACTCCTGTTTACAAGTTTTCCCATAAAGAAGATTCGTTCCTGCTCCATCAGATGATCGAGCGAAACGATATACTGTCCGGGCTTGTACTTCTGCGTCTGCGCCGTCTGTACGTTTTTCATTTTTTACCCCCATTGTTCGGACATTGCTTTTGCAATGCCCGGAAATGTTTTTGCTCTGTTCGCTTGTCGGTCTTTACCGCCATGATTGAACCAATTCCCGGCAACCTTTGTGCTTTCGCATTGCTCAAGCGGTATTTCATCGGTTGGTTCAAGCTCCGGCAGACCTTTCAGCCAAAGGCACGTTTTCTTTTTGAACGGATGCCCGAACTGGTACGGCTGAATAGTTTGCGTGTATTTTGGCAAGCAGTAGACAGATGATGGAATCGGATTTTCAACCGCAATCTTCGGAATATCAGCCCATAAGAATTGCAGAAAGAAATCCTTTGCCATCAGTCCTTTACGCAACCGCTGTTCGTTCAGAACGCCTTTCGGGTAAAGAAACCGTGCGCCAGCGTTCGACAGGTATGTGCAGGGCGGATGTGCAATGAGCAAATCCCACTTGCCAATGTCATGCGTTACGCCGTCCATTGTCACGACTTGCCCCCCCCGTCAGAGCCTTGAGAGCGTCACCGAGAATATGCCATTCTGGATGCCCGCCGGACGGTTCAATCAAGTCGCACGAGTAGGCTTCATGGCCACGGGCACGAAACGCTTTGCAAACTTCCTGCGATTCCTCGCAGGCAACTAAAACTTTCATTTGTCTCCTCCATTTGCGCCCAGATAGCGCTTTCTGCCCCGCTCCCGGTGCTTGTCCTCGTAGTCGTAGCGGTAGACCCTGCCGGACACGGTCATTTTCCGGTTATAGTCCGTCTCTTTGGCGTGTTCTTTGCGCCAAGCGGCAAACTGCGGACAGTAGTCATGGCAGGCAGGATACCGGGCGGGGCAGTCTTTGCAGGTCTTGCACGTCATCTGAGTGCCTCCGGCGGCTTAGGCATCGGCATCCAAAGCGTGAAAAGATCTGGCGCACTGGCCACGGTGTCCCACGTTGCTGATTGAGCAAAAGTCGCATCCATGTACTTCACGAGAACATTTCCGTGCGCAGAATCTTTTTCAGTCGGTGGCTCTTCTGCGGTCTTGCGCCAGCGCTGGACGTCCGGGACGACTGCCGGTTCATCTTCCAGCACATCCATCGCGTCCATAATCTGACATGCGCGGCATCTTACGCCGTTGTAATTTTCGCAACCACAGCAATATGCCGCTTTGATGTTTGCGATGGCTTTTTCACGGTCGATAAATTCGCTCATTTTTCAATCTCCTTCCTTAGAGGCTCACTCGCCCGCAGCCTTGCAACTTCACGCGGGGCGGTAGTGATATCGGCCTGCGCCTGCTTCAAAAATTCGGCACGGCGGTATGTAAGGTCTGGCATTTCAGCCAGCTCTGCAAGCCCTCCAACGCTCCCGGCATAGGATTTTGCCGCCGGGGGGAGTTGGTCATACAGGGCTTGCAGCTCTTTCTGCCCATCGCTGCGCAACAGACCGCCCTTTTCGTCAATGCCAATGACCATAGGGAACTTGCGCCAGCTCAAAAACGTCTGTGCTTTATGCGCAGCAGCGGCCAGAGCATCCCACTCGGCAGAAGGGTCAAGGCTCTGGGAAAGCTGCTTAAAGATGTCAGCTACCGTGATAGGGTAGACGCACACCCGGTTTGCAGCCAGAAAAGCCCTCTTGACAGTATCGCCGTCATAATCGCCAAACTGGTAAGCCCACACGTCAATGGTGGTTTCCATCTCCTCGTCGGTCAGAGGCTTTGCACCAAGCTTATACAGCGTGAAATTCATTCGGATCAGCTTTGCCACGTCCTCCCGTGTCATGTCTCAAACCCTCTTTCTCGATCCATTTTTGCCAGTACCCGGGCAAGCTGGTCGTCTACGGTTTCGGTTGGTTGCTTGCCTCGCGGTCTGGCTTGTCGGCTTTGTTCGTTTGCCAAAACGTCCACCGGCGTTTGAATGCCATCCCGCTGCCACCCGGAAAGAATGCCGTTTATGTAGTTCCATGACCTCTTCCCAGCTTCTGCGGCTTTGTCGATGGCCAGCAGGATCATTTCTGTGCTATACTCCTGCCGCCACTTTTGCAGCTTATCCAGAGCAGAACGTGGGAAGTCTCCGATGGTTTGCTGATAATGCTGGACGATTTTTGACAGTTCCATGTCCACGGCAGCGGGAACGTCTCTTTCTATACCACCGATAGGTGGTATAACAGATACAGAATCAGATACAGAATCAGATACAGGATCAGATACAGATAAGTTATTTTTGTTATTAACAAAATAACATTTGCTATTTTTGTTATCGTTTGTTATAACCTTTTTCTCTTTGCTATCTTCTGATTTTGCGCCCCATCGACTTTTCATTCCACGTTTTCCGGCTTCTGAGCGTGCTTCCGATGTGCTAGAGTATTTCTGCGTGTTCATCTTGTCGAACGCTTTCACGGTTTTCCACATCATCCGCATGGAACGGTCTGAAAACTCCGGGTCTGCTCCGGTTTCCACATACGCTGCATAGGCGCGGACAAATTGGCCAAATTCCTCATCGGTCAGTTCTTCCATCGTATGGATGTGTTCCAGCAGCAGAATAAAACTGCTGCGTTTTTTCTCTGCCATAATTCACCCCCTCACGCTTTTTGATTTTAACTTGCCGGTAACTTGCTGGTAACTTGCCGGAACGGTTGCCCACTTCCGCACGCCCGTATAGCCAGATAGCGCAGCTCTTGAAGTGTATCAGCCGTTGCTTACGTCAATCCCCGTGATTTCCTTGAAAATCGCCGCGTCGAAGTTCGGCAAACTGAGTATAACGTTTCGATCATCGGCACTAAGCCCCTCCCACCACTTCCGGGCGTTGTCCGCCATGGTGCGTTCCTTCAGATAACCGCCAGTCGTTTCAGCTTCAGGGTGCGCCGCCTTTTCCTCATCGGTCATATCAGACAGATAGACGTATTCAAGCGGGCAATCGTCAATCTCGTTCAGCAAACGACGGGCACGGCAGTTAAACCACTGCTCAAACGTCCAGTCAGTAGGCTTGTTGAACATATAGATTTTGGGCGATACCGTATTGAAACAGCCATTGGAAAAGGATGTAGTGTTCCAGTCGCCGCTGTTCCAGTTGCCGCTGTTCCTGTTGCCGCTGTTCCAGTTGCCGCTGTTCCAGTTGCCGCTGTTCCAGTTGCCGCTGTTCCTGTTGCCGCTGTTGCTGTCGCCGCTGTTCCAGTTGCCGCTGTTCCTGTCGCCGCTGTTCCAGTTGCCGCTGTTCCAGTTGCCGCTGTTGCAGTTGCCGCTGTTGCAACGTCCAGTGCAAGACTTTCCCGTATTCACGATCTCAAGGACTTCAGCCCAAGGGATTTCCCGCACGATTTCCAACTTGTTCGTTGCACACTTATTATCGCCCTCTGCAACCGTGCCGTGGGCGATCACTTCAGCGACGTGGCTGTTCGGGTCAAAATCGTAATAACGGAAACAGTCGGCGGCATTCTTGCAGAAGTGCATACCCACATTGCAGACAGACGGACTTACAGATTCTTCAAAGGTTCCCGGGCAAGAATACTGTTTGCCGAGACACGTCCAGTCAGAATTAAAAACTTTATATCCTTTTACGCTCATTGTTTGCATCATCTCCTTCAGAACGGCAGGTCATCGGTGTCCGAGATCACGGCAAAATCATCCATGTTGCCCTGCGTGTAGGCGGGCTGCGGGGCGTTCTGCGCGGCTTTTGCCTGCTGCATATGATTCCTCGTCTGCTGCTCGTAGGACGCGGCAGCGGGCTTATCTGCCGCCTTTGCGCCTGCAAAGCTGATATTGTTCGCCACGACTTCAACCACCGTGCGCTTGTTGCCCTGCTTGTCCTGATAATTCCGGGTCTGCAGGCTGCCGTCAATGGCAATCATGCTGCCCCTCTGGAAGAACTTGCAGATAAATTCGGCGGTCTTGCCCCATGCCACGATATCCACAAAATCAGCCTGACGCTGCTGGCCCTTCGGGGTATAGCTGCGCTCGCAGGCAATGCGGAAGGTGCACACGTTGGTGCCCTGCGTAGTGGTACGCAGTTCCGGGTCTGCCACAAGGCGACCCATGATTGCGACAACGTTAAGCATGATTCGGCTCCTCCTCTGCGCTGTCACCAGCACCGGCCTCGTAGTCGATGTTTGCGCCCATCAGCACTTCCGGGCACTCAGCGCGGGCAAAATAGGCGGCGGCGCGGTACTTGAGCATCATCTCGGTCATCTTCGGCCAGTAGCTGCCGTTTTTGTTCCACCATCCTGCATCCTTTGCCATCTGCACCGTGACCTTCGGTCCTTCTACCTTTTCGCCGGTCAGCTTGTCCACGGCAATCAGACGGCAGCCCCATGTGTCCGTGCCCTCCTGACCTTCCATGCGATAGCGGGAACGCCCTGCAAACTGTCCGCTGTTGTCGATAAGTGCTTTGCAGCTTTTGCCGCTCCAAGTGGGCTGGCCGTAGACGACGTAAAGGTTCTGCATCACAAACAGTTCGGTGGTGCCCATGCGCTGTGCCATATCGCAGGCAATGGCGCAGGCACCAACGTTTCCCGCGTAGGTCTTGGGCAGCCAGCCGTCCGGCAGATTGGACAGTGCAACGGCCTTAGATTTTGCCAACTGCCAGATGCGTTCGTCTGTGGTCAAACCCTGCACTTTCTCGGCGTAGGAGAGGGCGCGCTGTGCGGGAGCGGCAGGGGGATTGACAGGAGTAAGGGGTTCGGCGGGCGCTGCGGGCTTCTGAAGCTGCTCAACAGGGGTCTTTTCGATTTTGGTCTCAGGCATGATGGATCTCCTCCTCAGTGTATTTTACATCGATGATATGTGCATAACGCTTGATAGCGTCAAGCTCTGACTTTGTGCACCGGAATACGATTTTCCGGTCTCGCTGCTCTTCTTTGCGGACAAACTGGTCAAAAAACGGGTCATCATACTCGTCCGGGATTGCGACATTGTACGCAACGCTCGGCTTTATGAGGCTGATCTGTGTCGGGTTCTGCTGCACGCCTTTGTAATCATCCGGAAGACCATTGATAACTGCTTCCCGCAGAAGGGTGCGGAACTCAATCATGTAACAAAAATCTATGCTTTCATACGGTTCAGGCATGATTTCTGCACCGCCTGCAGCGTGGATGATGTCGATATCGCACATCATGCTGCCCACCTTGCGATAGATGCGGTCTATGACCTCGCGGCTCGCGGTGTCATCCATACTGCCGTTCTGTGCAAAATGTGTGAAATATGCCACTGCGCCGTTGATTGAGCTGGCAAGTTCATTGCCAGCACTGATAAGCCTGAACAGCATATTTTGCGGCTTGATGTAGTAATAGATGCCCTCGGCCTTGTTGGAAAGTTCCTTGATATTGGCACGCCTTGCAAGGCGCTTTTGTGAATCGCTTTGCATAAAAATTCACCTCATATAAACAACATTCATGCTGGAATCAAATACCTTGTACAAATAGGCGGGCTCTCGCTTTACAAGTTCGTCAGCAATGATGATCGCGTCCGAAACGTCTGCGATATTCTGCGATGAAACAAGGTCATCCGGCTGCTTTTTGGTAACATCATAGACCTTTAAAAGCGCCATCCGCTCACCTCCTGTTATTGTGCCGCCAGCCAAGGGCGATGTACCCAAGGTTTGCGCACAGAACGATAAAAATTAAGGTTTTCACGTTTTACCTCCTTGCGGTTTGCCGCACGTTGTGGTATTTTTGTGGTGATGGGCGGATAGACTCATCACCCTTTTGGCTTGTCCGTGTTGGCGCACGGGCAGGCTCTTCTTTTTTTGCGGCGTATCGGCGGCAGACTGTCCACCTCATCGCGCTTTATGACTTCTTGAAAAAAGGAATACTTGTGCGGCTTTCTCTTTTTCTTGCGGCAATGATAAACCGAGGATGCAAAACTGTTTGCACTTTTATAGCCAAGACGCCGGGCGCACATATCAGATGTGCCGGATGTAAGAAGATTGCCAGTTTTTGCATCGTACACGGTGTACCACATGACATGGTGGACAGTGTCAGGCATACGTGATCTCCTCAGATTCCTCTTGCAGCATCTCCCGCACGTTGTCCATTTCTTCGGCGCACATCTCCCAGACGTTTGCTCGTGCGGAGTATCCAGCCCGGACAACAATGTCATCTGAGGCTTCGGCTTCTCGCCTGCAACGTTCGGCAAGCCGCGTGTAGGACTTTACTTTGCCCTCAACGTACTCTTTGGCCGTCATCATGCCCCACGCTCCTGATTCTCCGGGTACTCCGGGTTGCGGGCGTGGGTGCGGTTGATCTTGCCGTACTTGCGCCGCTTTGCGGCTTTCTCCCTGTCCTCTGCGGCAAAGCCAAGACGAGCCAGAAGAACAGCGGCCAGAATCAGCACCAGCGACACAGCAAACAGCGTGCCGGAGATGTATCCGGTGGTCTGTGCGGTGCCCTCTGCACCCATAGCTGCGCCCATTCCAACGCCGCCCAAAATGACAGCCAGCCAGTAGTAAGTAGTGGATTTGATCTTCATGCGGATTCTCCTTTCTCAAGTGAGGGGAAAAACAGTTCCCCGATCTCATCCTGTCGGATGTCCAGCAGTTCGCACATTGCTGTGATCTCTGCGCTTGTCCACGGATTGTGCCCCTGCATCCTGCCGCTCATGGTGTCCCGGCCAATGCCGATATACTTAGCGACTTCCTGATCGCGGTAGCCGCAGCTGTGAAACCGACCCCGAAGTTTCCAGTACGGAATCTGCCGGAAGGTTCCCTGTACGACATTCATCATGTTTCTTCAACCTCTTTTCTTTGATGCTGCCATCCCTCGCGCAGCCTGCCTGCCGGGTCGCGTCCCTTCAAAAACAGGTTCACAAAGTAGATCTGCCCCTTGCCGGTCACTTTGGGCGTCTTGTTGATGCTGGTGTGCCCATCGGAGTGCACCACGGTGGTCTCCTTGATCTCAAACAGGCCCTGCTCCACGGCGCGCTGCGTGGGCATATTGTAGTCGCTGCGCTTGGGGTCTTTGATGAGGTATCCGTGCTCGCGCATCCAGACAAACAGCCGGTTCTGCCCGATCTGCACTCTGTTCTGGCACAGCAGCTTTGCAAGTTCGCCCACAAGGATGCTCTTCTTGCTGGCGTTTACCGCGTCTGCAAAGATGCCCTTGGGCGTAAGTTCCGCGATCTGCCGGTCTTTGTGCTCCAGTTCATCGTGGGCGGCAATCAGCGCCTGTGCCATTAGTTCAGCCCGTGACAGCTGCGGGCGCTGTGCCAACTGCTTCTCCATCGCGTTGAACGCCTGGATGTACTTCAACTTCCATTCCAGCGCTGCCTTGCCGGTAAAGCCCATCGCCAGTAGCGTAAAGCCGTCGCGGTTCATCAGGTACATGGGGTACTGTTTGCCGCGGTTCTCAAACGTTGTCTCGTAGAACATGGATTTGGCAGCCGAATTTTCGGCCACCAGATTTTTGATGGAATCCAGAACGTGCTTGTGCTCCTTGCCGAAACTCTCGGCGATCTGGCGGCTGGATGCCACCGGCTCGCCGTTCTGGGTAGATAAGATGATGTCTGTCATAGTCTTGTTTTGTCCTCCTTGTGCTCTGCCCCTCCTGTGCTATACTTGAGCGGGAGGGGGTGAAAAAATGAATCAGCGGGGATCCATGAACCAGCGTACAGATGAAATAGAGCGCATTCTGAACGCCAGCAAAGTGAATTATTCCGGTCCGCAAGTCTCGCAGCAGCCTACACTGTATGATGTACAGCGGCGGTATGCGGAAGATTTGAAGCAGCTGCGCCAGCAGTTTGAAGAAAGCCAGCAAAAGCAGGAAATCAAAGACCGCGAACAAGCAAAAGAAAAGCAAATTGACCGGCTTTATGATCTCCTTGCAATCGGTGTTGCCATCGCATCCATGATTATTTCTTTAGTAAAATGACCACCAAAGCCAAAATCTGAATGCAAAGAGCGATGAACTGAATTTCGTGATTCTTCACAGTTGCTTGCCTCCTTGCGTTTATCCTCTAAGCTTTCGCACCAGATTGACGATCTGCAAAACAAGTGTTGCAACCTGAATGCAAAGCGTCAAAGCCAGAATCCTTGTTGTAGTCCAGTCGTGCTTGCGGCTGGGCTTTTTTTCGTTGTTCATACCGTTTTGTCCTCCTTACGCCACCCCGTCATGGTTGTTCTGGCTGTCGTTCTTGCGTACCGCTGCCATGCCCATGCCCATCCAGAGCAGGGACAGCTTGTCCTGCGGCTCTAAGTCGTCGAACAGCACGTTGATGAGCGTATCCGCTGCGTGTGCTCCATCTGCCGGGATGCTGTACCGTTCTGCCGCCAGATCGGTGCGGTTCTTCTTCGTCTTTGCCAAAATTATCATCTCCTTCTGCGGTTGGCTCCCGCGACGCTCCGGGTGGAGCGTTTCGGCTGATGCCATGCAGCCATCATCAGGCGGGTTGCGTCCAGAAATCAAAATCGGCCAGAACATACTCCCGACCCCGGCGTGTCCGGCAGGGTATAACCGGAGCGATCGTCCCCGCAAAACACTTCACCAAAGTCATTCACCCCGCACGAAACGCCTGTGCGTGCATCCTGTTTGAAAATTTTCATCGTTCAGACCTCCTTAAACATCTTCACGCCGGCCACGGTGTAGTCCGCCGCCGGGCCCATATAACCGTGAGAAAAAGCAACGACTGGATGCCATGTGCCGTTGTCGTATACTTGTAATGTGCCGAAATGCGTCTCGGCTTCCGCGCCGTGAATCCATTGGCCAGACCAGCGGCATCCCTTCCAGTGGAACCAGTTGTAACCCCTTGTGGGTACAACATAACTAACGCCGTCCACATCAGCTACTTCCCGGTTGCGTCTTGCGTGAATTGCGAGATCATAAATATCCCCCATGTCAAACCTCCTGTTTGCTTGCGTTTGTTGATTACATGACAAGTATAAGTCATTGAACAACATTTGTCAAGGGTATTTTTGTTGATTTCTTAAACAAATTTCATTGACTTCCATTTTGCGATGTGCTATAATAAGGTCACGGAGGTGAGCTCCATGACAATCGGCGAACGAGTCAAGGAACTGCGAAAGCAGGTCAACTTGACGCAGCAAGCCTTTGCAGACAGACTGAACCTCAAAAGAAATACAGTTGGCAGCTACGAAGTAAACGTAGTGGAGCCCAGTGACAGAACGATCTCCGATATCTGCCGCGAGTTTAACGTCAACGAGACGTGGCTGCGGACAGGTGAAGGGGAGATGTTCAATCAGATCACCAGATCGGAGAAGATCACCAGCTTCCTTACCGAGATCACGGAGGACGAGGGTGACGACTTCAAACGCCGGTTTGTTGAGATGCTGGCCGAACTGGAGCCGGAGGACTGGAAGCTTTTGGAGCGGATGGCTGAAAAGCTGCAAAAAAAAGAGGGAAACCCGTAAGGGCTTCCCTTCTTTTGCTACCTTGATTCTATTTTACAAGACCTTTTGCGTGGATCCAGATCAGGCGCAGCGCCCGCAGGTCTGCGCGTTCCAGAAGCTTGATAATAGCGTCGATGTAGCCTTGTCGGTCTGTTTCGTTCATTGTGTCCTCCTATCTGATGCAGTATTTAATATGTGTGAGGTGGTTATCATGGCAAGTATCTGTCCCGTCTGCGGCGGCAAGTTGGGTCTGCTGAACCGCGAGAAGAGCGCGGACGGCCTGATCTGTGCCGGGTGCAGCAACTTTTTCTTTTCAAAATTGGGCATCCGTGCAGCAAAGCAACCGACAGCTGCACTTGCGGAATACTGGGCTACACTGGAAAGCCGCCGCAGAACATTTAAAGAGACCGATTCCATCTTTGACCGCGATGCACTCTTTGTCTCTATCGACAAGGTCAACCGGCTGTTTTACTTTGGACACCGCAGTGGTGATAAAGGTCCACGCATGATTTACAGTTTTGATGAAGTCGCAGGGTACGAATCGGATGCGCCTGACGATCTGACGGTGACCGAAACCAAGGGCGGCATTGGGCGTGCAGTAATAGGCGCAGCCGTTGCTGGACCTGTGGGCGCGATCGTGGGCGCTTCCACCGCCAAAACAGAGACCCGCAAGGGTCGCATTAAGGAGAGCGTGTCTATCCACTTTGCGCTTCCACTGGGCGAAAGCAGCTTGCCGACAACGGTTTATCCAGGCGGAATGACTGCGTTTCTCAAGAGCTGCAAAGTTAGCCATGAGAAGCC
>ERZ773111.974-NODE-974-length-15498-cov-13.830473_pt1 | contig 15498 bp, 10 predicted proteins | sample MGYA00580567_ERZ773111 | MGnify/ENA primary metagenome ERZ773111 (study PRJEB29015, sample SAMEA2737875) | human gut metagenome | biome: human gut; feature: human-associated habitat; material: faeces | place: China | collected 2012 ...
TTCGGGGGTTCACTGACGCTGCGTGACTACGATGGTCAGGTTGCGGAGGCTATGGCCCTGGTACGAGCGCTGAACAAAATGACGAAAGCAGGTATGCCTGAAAGCGTGCGTATTGCCTGAAAACACAACCCGCTACGGGGGAGACTTACCCGAAATCTGATTTATTCAACAAAGCCCGGCGAAGCCATTATTGCCTTCATGAGCGTATACCAGACCTTCGCGATCAAGGGAGTAACGTCCCATTTGGCAGCCTATTGCATATGAAATTATTTTTTGAATATCAATTTCAATAGTTGCATGCGTTAACGTAATTTTGTTTAGTTCAATTTCTGGAGATAAAATATCAGTTAGATTAAAGCAATTTATAAAGAAAGAGTTATTCATTTCTTCTAAAAACTTTGTTCTATTAATCGCTTTTTTATTTTCCCCTTGCCTTAGTGTAAAACTACCCTTAATAGTGTTAATATCTCTTGAAAAATGAACCAACATATCTCTCTTAAACTCAAAAGATGTTTCATTTTCATCCCAGTCACGTTTGTGAATGTTTACGAGTTCTTTTATTATCTCGCTCAAATCACCATCGTTAAATTTGAACGGGACATTTCCAACAGGCCCTTGAGAATAATCCATGGTGGGCGCTAATTGTTTGAGAAATATATCTATTACTTTGCTATTCGCATAGCCAAGAATATTCCAGATATCCAAAGAGGATTTCGGAAAACACATAGGTCCTTTTGCATCAAAAATATATCCATTTGGTACATATCTCATCGATAGTGACGAAATAGTTAAACTTGTCCATGTTAAACCCTCTTTACAATAAAATTGTATGTTTTGAGGGCGTGAGCGTAATTTACCTTTGTCATTATAAAAGTTTTTAATGGAATAACCATCATTCTCCCAGTCAACAACATAATCATTATTACCATACCATTTACGGTATGCACCACCTTTTTGATATGGGAACCATTTTGTTTTTTTCTTTTTTCATTGAGACTGAAAGAGTTATAGCTGATTTCATGCCAGAATCTTAGGTATCTTTCATTATCACCAGTAATTAATCCTTGTTTTAGATTGCAAACATCATGAAGTTTTTTGGATGTTTTGAAGCAAGATAACGCAGAATCAGGCAGAGAGTAAGCAATGATATATCCGGGAGTACATAGAAAGTCCGTGGTGATTCTGTTATATTTCCAATGACATTTATTGTCATTTTTAATTGCATACTGAAAATTTGGAGCTTGATTTTTTTCTCCATAAAAATCTGATAAATCAAAAAATTTCGCATTCCAGCTTAATGGGGTATTTGAAATGCTAAAAGCACAAATTGGGACATAAGCTGACTCAAAAAATGAATGATATTCAGGCTGTACTAATGACTGAATGCTGAAATTTGTAAGTATAATTTTTCGGAGCTCTTCAAATGATGATAAATTCATCCAAGTAAAGGGGGGCATTAGGCTTAAAGTGCGATTATCTTTTAATTGTAAAAGTAATCTGACCATAAATGAAGAATAAAGATCCGCCTTTCCTTGAGGGTAGTAAGAAGAGACGAAATTCTTAAGTTCTGTCTCCATATAATTACCCCCCATATACGGCGGATTCGCCACTACTGCATCATATCGCTGCGCTAAAATCCACGCCTGCTGAATAAACGGAATAAACGCTTTTGCCGCCGTATTCTGCTGGAAATCGCCTTCCTGTTCCAGGCGATACAACGCGTCCAGGAATACCTTCAGTTCCGCTTCTTCTTCCTGCGGCACCTGAATCAGTGAGCCCAGCGTTTTTGCATTCACAAAGCGTTTCAGCGTGCGCATCAGCAGCTGATATTCTGCGCTGTCAGTTTGGGTTAACGCGTTATTTTCAGCAAACATATCCCCCATACTGCCGGTTTGTACCTGCTGGTGGAAATTCAGTTGCTGCCAGAGTTTGGCGATATCCAGATGCAGGCTTTCCTGCAAAGAGACAATATTCAGACGTACATCGCGGGTAAATATTCTGCGGTCATCCTGACGCGCCATCATTAATAATGCAAAGCCGGAAAGCTGTGCCGCGCGGTCGTCGATATCAAGACCAAAAATATTATTTTCCAGAATCAGTTGTGGAATATCACGCCCGCGATAACCACGCTCTTCGTAGATATTTTTCAGTACATTATAGGCTTCAATCAAAATATGACCGGAGCCGCAGCACCCGTAACATTCACTACTGGTGACAACAGCTGTAGGCCAGGGTTTCTCTGAATTGTAGGCGATTTCCGTTTTGTCCATAGGTTACCAATCTAAGTGGTGACATTTATGTATTTTTGTCACCACCTTGTTATCCTGCACTTCATCACTATTGCTGACTTCAGGATGAGACCTTGCCATTAGTTTCCAAGCTGCTTCACCTCATTGTACAAGCTGTAAAGACGATGCGCAGACATATCAAGAATTGGCTCGTACATAAATGAGTTCAGATGTATGTTCTCTGGAGTCATCAGATTAACCTGATCCAACGAGCGTATTGTTTCGGTCTGATCAGCAAATATATCAACATACTTATCAAACAGCTTTCTGGTTTGATTCGACTCGATGCCATCTACAAAAGCCTGATCGTTTATCTGTGAAATCATGAACTGCTCCGCTTTCAATCGGATAGCCATTGCAACAATCACTTTGGATTCAAGCTCTGGTGACTCATGCGCAGCGTTTGATAATTCGTCTGCCTTTTGAAATATCTTGTCAATCACACCTGATGAACTATCAGGCAGGATCAAGGCAGGCTTATCTACAAGTACAGCGCGATATATATCTTGTAATTCTTGCACGGTGATGTTTTGACTATTTGCCTTCATATGAAGTAATGAAGTCAGTGTTTCATAGTGGATTTTATGTCCACAATACTCGGCTAGATTTCTGACGAATGGGATACTGGCAAGCATGTAATGCTCATTTTTATGCATATCCTTCTTCCAAGCGACGAATACATCATTCTGGTACTTTTCAGGATTAAGTTTAATCTCCGTCGATGTCTTGGTCGCTAGCATTCGTCTCAGGCGCGCCACTGGGTGCTTACTTCCGATTATCCGGCCGCCTACAATCCTATGGAAATCGAAATTATGGGTAAGAATCAAAAGATAAAAATGTGACACTTGCGAAATATCACGAAGATACTCAACGATTGCGTATTTGTTCTTATAATCGAAGGAGTCGGCAATATCATCTATCACGATCAATACCGGTGCGCCCGCATTTTTTTTGGCTTCAATTTCAAAAAGAACATTCAGAATGTAAAGTGCGCGTTTCTCGCCTTGGCTCAACGTATCGAGCAAGGTTTTATGTTTAACTTTCTGCTGACCACCGCGTCCATCATCAAAGTCGAATTCGATAGATGGGGCCGCATTGTTAAGAATGACATCATCCTGATTGTCCACCCTAAGCTTGAATGGCACAGAAAAACGCTTGTTGAATATATCGACAACGCCTTTCCAAATCGTTTCCTGCTGCTTCGCTTCATCAATGATGTGTTTAACTTTTTCCTGATTCGACTTGTAGGTTGACACAAGGTCATCCCAAACTGATTGGTGTGATTGAAGATAACCTACAATCAGCTTCTTCTTGAAGACCTTTACATCCTTATACTCCGGCAACAGCTCTTGGTGGTCTGAAATAAAATCTCGGAATGCCTGAGTCTCTTTTGTGGTTAGCTTTTTATCGACCTTGCTAAATTTTTCTTTCAGTTCAGGATTTTGAAAAACCTTATTCTGTTCTTCCTGTAAAATTTCATTCAAACGGTCTTTAGACGTTACTTCTTCCTTTTGACCATTGATTGAAAGATTTACGCTGTGAGATGCATCAAAGAAGCCTGTATCAGAGAGGCTTTTTGAAACAGTTCCCGCTTTCTGGTGATTGAAATTCCGCGAAAGAACCGCTGATTCGCTAATGAGTTTTTCATAGGTTTCCACATAATCAGTCAACTCCTGATCGAAACTATCTGTAGCGGCGAGATCCAGAACCTTCTGATTAAAAAGATCTCCATATTTAAAATCTGCAAGACTGGAATAATCTTGTGCAATCTGGAGTTTCAAATCAGCCAATAGGTCAAGAAATTCCTTTTCCGGACGATCAAATGCTTCACATATCAGTTCTGGAATCGCTTTATTCTGCCTTCCCGAAGACTTGGCCAAATCTTTTATTAGTAGGTTTCTTTTATCATCGACTTCTTTTAAGGCTTCGTCATAGTCGCGTTTTAGGGCCTCATTAACCAATAGTGTAGATACCTGCTTGGAGCTATAGCTTTCATCGTATGAATTAATGACCATTATTTGATCAGCCGCGACAGGCTGGCCATCTAACGTGACAATTCGTTTTGTTTCACGATCAGGAAAAACATTGTCCTTTGATAGATTGCCTTCTTCAATGTCCTTCAGTGTCTTAGCCAGAGAAGTTTTCAATGTCCCATTGGGCGCATACAAAGAACAAACACCGTCAATGCCATCAAATCTGGTTAAGTCTAACTCCCCCACCAGTTTATTAATGCCGTAACAATTTTCTAACTCCAGCCCAATTTTCATAGCGACTTCCGATATCCTATTAATTCATCAAATCAACCACACGCTAAACCGATCAGCTTGGCTGAGTATGACTGCGCAGGCTTCACGATATTCCGGTGATGAAGTTCCCGCTCCAAGACGGCTTCGATTTTATGCAAATCTACTTCGTGAGCGCTGTTCTTTCCCTTAGCTTTAAACACAGCGTCTATTTGCTTTTCTAAATGAGGTAGCCGGTTACCATCGCCATCGACAGCAAGTTTCATGATGGAGTGAACATTGTGTCCTTTTTCGTTGGCAGCCCTTACTTCCCATACAGAAACGGTTTCACCAGCATTCAGCTCACTGGAATAGAAACCAAGGTATTCAGGATCAAGATTGCGGTATTTATCAAGCTGCTCTGCAATCACGGGATGATCCAAACCAAACAAATGCAATTTTTCTGAATTGGTCGCTTCTTCCCGATCCGTGGTAAACAGCATTTGTTCGAGGCCATCTTTTACAAGGGCAAATTGCTTTTGCCCGCGAATCTCAATGGCTTCACCTTCGTACGGCAAGGCTTTCTGCATAAACCGGATCAGGTCGTCTATGGATTCCCCGGTATCTGATAGTGGTGCGTAGTCATCCAAACTGAAACCGTCCAGATCCTGGAATAGTTCGAATACCGCATCCTTAGCATGACGGGCGTTATCCATAGCCGCCTCAAGCTCCAGCCGTGTGCGTTTCAGCTCTGGGTCTTGCAGTGCCTGCGAATAAAGTTGCTGATAGTTCACCTGCTCCGATAATTGGCCGAGGATCTGTGATCGAAGGTCTTCTTCTACCTGGCCCTTCTCATCCACTTTGCCGAGCGCCTTGGCAATTTCCTCCAGTTTTTCATCCAGCAGCAGGAAAATGCGACCTTCAATGGTGTCACCCAAAACAAGGTTATAAACCTGCGCAGTATCTCGCTGTCCATAGCGGTGAATACGACCAATGCGCTGTTCCATATCCATTGGATTCCACGGCAGGTCAAAGTTAAACAGCACCCGAGCATGTTGCAGGTTGATACCTTCTCGACCGGCTGCTGTACAGATCATTACGCGAGGGCCATTGGCCTGTTTGAAGCGCCGTTCTGCCGCGAGCTTACTTCCGTGATCACCACCTTTAAGCACAACCACACCTTGGCCTGGATACGCTTTTTCAATCTGCTCTCCCAGCATTTCCACCGTACCCAGATAGGTTGCAAATATCACAATGCGCTCCTCTGGATTTTGCTGCCACAGCACGCCCAAAGCCCCAATGAGTTTATCTACTTTAGTTTCACGGGATGAAGGGAATAGTCCCAGTAGTTCTTTAATGCGGAATCGCTCTTCGGGCAGGGCGTAAGCCACAGCATCCATAGCCGCATCTTCAGCGGCGGCTGTTTCCAGTTCATCGGTAAAAGTATCGGATGCAGCGGCCAGCTGCTCTTCATTGATCTTTTTGAGGAGGCGACGCTTGATGTCATTCAATATACGGTCTATCTCAAGGTCAGAAAGACGGTCATGACCTAAATCGAACTCAACGCGAATCTGTTCTTTTGCCTCATTAAAAGCAAAGTCTCTGGCGTCGATGTCGAGATTTTCATCGTGCATCAAACCCTCATGAATAGTCAGGGCCAAAAGTCTTCGTCTCAAGGTGCGATGCACAGCGGCAAAGCTGGACGCCGCAATCTTTTGGAAGATCGTCATTACAAAGCCCAGTGCCGTTCCTTTCCCGCCTTGCTTCTTCGCCAGAGCAAAACCGTCGCGCAGGTATTCATTCAAGGCGTTATAGAAATCGCGCTCCTGGTCTGACATCGAAAAGGCTTCGGTATGCACCCAGCGTCTGGCAAATAGCGTGGAGCCATCGGCTTTACAGGCGTCGGCTTTGGTACGGCGGAAGATGATTGGATTCAGGCGATGACGTTCTTCCACCATCTCTGTTTCACTGGAAAACAAAGTGGGGTCAAGCAAATCAATCAGCTTCCAGAAACGGAAATGATCGCCCTGATGTGGTGTGGCCGACAGCAGAATCATATCCCTACTGTGGTCACGTAAGGCTTCTGCCAGTTTGTAGTTCTGGGTCTTGCGGGTTTTGCCACCTTGCTTATAGGCTGTGCAGTGATGCGCTTCATCAAAAACAATCAAATCCCAACGGGGTGCTTCGAGTATTTTCTTGATTCTTGCTGGACGCTTTAAGGTGTCGATACTGGCAATCAGCAGGTTATGTTTAGCAAACGCATTACTGCGCCGGTCGCTGACGTCACCTTCGCGGCCGAACACTTCAAAATTCAAATTGAAAACTTCATTCAGCTCGCGGTGCCAGTTGTTAACCAGACCCGCCGGAACAACCATCAAAGCCCGGTTCAGTTCGCCACGACTGGCCAATTCCCGCAACACTAATGCGGTTTCAATGGTTTTCCCCAAACCCACTTCATCGGCAATCAGAAAACGACGCGGGCTCGCGCAGGCAACCCTATGAGTCAGCACTACCTGATGGGGTAGCAAATCAATCTTGGCTGAAGTCAGCGAGCTAGCTGAATCCTGAAGGGGTAATTCATGCGCTTTCCAGGAGAGCCATGCTTTCGTGTCGCTATCGGTATGGCTGCCAATACTGGCCACCACGCGCTCATTATGGCTAAGTGCCGCCACCAGGGTGCTGACGGGTACTTGTCGCTCACCCTGGGGAAAGAATACACGGACGTAGCCACCCGCAGTCGAGATAACAACACCTTGGCCAAATTCAAAATGGCTGACGCGTTCGCCAGGTTGAAAAATCATGGTTACCCCTATTAGCTGATCCGCTCCAGGTATAAACCCAGCCATTCGTTCGTTTTTCCGCCAGAGGCCGATTCAATCCGGCGCACATCTTTTTGTGCGCCGTTCCAGATGCATTGCCCCAACGGGAACATCTGGGCATCGTATTTACCGGCCAAGCACCAGTGGTAGGTACTAGTGGTAAGATCTTCCTTCCAGCGCCCCTGATCCGGCATCCAGAAAATCAACGCGGCATCGGCATGGTTCTGAAAGTCGTAGATCATTTCGTAAATCTCGGATTCCAGCCATTCCAGTGCATCTTCTGGTGACAAAGCGTCTACGGCTACGTCCAACCCTGCGACGTATAAGCCATCGTCATTCAGCAGAGGCATATCGTCCGGCCAGCCCGCTTCGTAATAGCCGATGAACTGACGCAGACTGATCACCTGACTTGCAGCATTTAATTCAGCCAGTGTTTTGCCACACCAAAGCACTGAGACACCGCGTCGCTTCCATTTGTCGTTGGTCAGCACATCGCTCATATTTCATCTTCCATACCAAACAATGATATTTGTTCCTGCATAACCTGCTGATGATCTGCTTCCCATCTATTAAACAATTGCCTTGCCAAAGTGCAGGCACTGCGCATAGATGAGTCAGCTCCGTTGTGAACAAGCCAATCTAATAGATGACCTAATGCCGGGTGAGGCTTAAAGTTATCATCCAGAATTTTCTTGGTATTGATACCGCTTTCCGGATAACAGGCCCCCACAAGCAACATGGCCTGATCAAAGTCGCGGCTCACGCTGCGACTGCTGGCCATTCGCTCTTGCGCAATTTCTAGTGGCGAGCGCCAATGAAAGGCTTTTGGTCGAGTGGTTTCCGTCGCCCAGCCCAAAGCGATAAAAGTAGAGGGCGCTATACCACTACCGCGCAGGAATTTCTGCATCTGATCGCGTTCGACAGAAGGTTGGCGTGCAAAAATACGCAGAAACTGGCGCGTGTTTGGCTCACATACCACCGGGGTACCACCCGATTCAGATTCCGACTGGTCATCCAGAATCTGGTTGATCCCCACGAGAGCTTCGTTAACGGTGAATTCGCGGCCTTCTTCAACATACACCTGGCCATAGTGGCGTGAGAAATACTCCAAAGCCTTCCCACGCTTAATCACCTGAATGTCGGCTACCGGCAAGCCCTCTGATTGGTGATATTCCAACAGCCGTTGCAGCTGACGCACGTCGGCAAGAATCTTACGACGCAGGCGTGCCCAACTGATCTTGCTAGGCGCTTCAGTGCGCTTACGGCACACATGAATGATGTCATACTCAATTGTCTTGGAACCAAACTCCCCCTTGCCCTTAGTTTCATCACTGCGGATAGGGTACGTTGCTTCCAGGTAGTAACCCGCGTCAAACAAGCTCTCCAATACATCCACCCAAGGCTCGTCTTCGCTGTGATGGAAGGTAAATGCCAAAATGCCACCCGGTTTCAGCAAGCGATTCGCCTCGCGCCAACATTCGGTCAGCAGGCGCTTATAAAACGCATCCGGGTCATCTGGGTGGCGTGCTTTGTTAGAAACAGCTTCCAGCGTCTTTGGCGTGTATTCTCCAGCGTAAACCTCTGGGTATTTATCTTTCAGCAGCAGACGTAGCCACACATAGAAGAAATCCGCTAATTCGGCGTAGTGCAGCAAGCCACCAAATGGTGGATCGGTAATGACGAGATCATACGACTGATCGGCATACTGCTTTAATTCCGTCGATGAGCCGCAGGTCACTAAGGTACCCGGCAGCACAGGGTCGTTGGGCATGGCCTTTGAGCTTTTACCGCTCACCAATTTGCCAATGTCGGCGGACATATTGGTTAACATCTCGTTCGAGACGGTTTCCCATGGCTGCTTGCACCACTCCAACCCCTTAAGAGTGTTTGCCCGGCAGGATGACCAGTTACCACGACCAAGATCTGAAAAAACCGAGTTTTCAATCACGGTTGATTTGGGATGATAATTGTTGTTGCTAAACATTGGTTCAGGGGTGTCCCGCTGAGGGTTCCAAAAGCAAAACATATTCTGATTGCGCAAATACTGCTGAAATGCACCCAAAACTATTTCTTTACTGGTGTCGCTGAAGCCATGAGATGTATCAATAGCCTTGAGAATTTGTGCATGAATCAGAAGCTGAAGCGGGTTAAACATGGTATTCCAGTGCGTAAAACCATGATTAGGAACGCCGCCTTGCAGGTGGTGTGTCATAAATCCATAGGGCAATTCGGATTCGGGCCAATAACCCCGCAAATCCGAATTTTTCCTATTCTCCCACTCAGATACCGCCAGATTTTGTCTTTTGGCAGCATTGCCGTCAGCTGGAACAAAGTAGCGGCCGTTGTATGGTGCACCTGTTGCATCACGTCCAGGTGAATAACACTGCAATACATAGGCAGCCATCGGGCCGGTCTGGCCAGAAGCTTTAATGCTGTCGAGAACATCTTGTTGACGACCGCAAGTGCTTTCCTGACAGGTGAAATTAGACTTTTTAGGAATAGTGCCTTGCTGAGTGTTTATCACCAAACCTGAATCAGGGCAGGTAATTTCTTCGGGCAATTTACCCCGTACTTCCAGCAGCTTAAGTGTCTTTGTTCTGTGCAGATTCCAACGCTGCGTTGCTTCCACCTCACTAAGGGAGGTGCCGCCAAATATTCCTGTTTCGTCTGCTTTTGAAGAACCTTTCAGCCAATCAGGGTGAACAAGCAGAGACAAATCAACCTTTTTATTTTTACTCATCTTCTTGAGTAAGCGCGAAGACTCTCCCTTCTGCGCTGCCGCCTCATCACGATATTGATGCTGGCAATGAGGGCACTGGTAGTTTCCAGTATCATCCATAATGGCGTAAGGAGCTTCTGAATCGCTTACGACCAGGGGAACATCGGGAGCCATGCGAGCTTCCTGGCGCTCAAGATCAAAGCTTGAACCGCAGTGTTGGCACTCAACATCTTGCCAGGTTTTAACCGAGAGGGATTTTACCGCTACTACTGGAGAGGTCATCAATGGAGTACGGTGACCGCATCCAGGAGCAGCACAAGGGCCATGTTTAGCCCAGAAGGTATAAATAACCTCCGGGCCTTCGTAATCGAAGTCTTTGCGTTCTTCGGGGGTCAGAGCCAGCGGATCAAAATCATCGCCCATGACTTTGCCAGTAGAACGCTGTGTCCATTTGCCTTTTTCGCCATCAGGGCCTTCGCAAGCGTAAAACGGCATGATCTGGGGTTTTACTTCCCGTTCGATGTGATCAAACAGTTTGTTCACTTCATCCAGATCGACATCAGCCAGTTCGTTTTTTACAACCAGCCAGGCAACCGGGTTGAGATCGTTGCCTGTCATCTGCATGCCGAGCCGCGCACCTTCTACCAATGTGGTACCGCCCCCCATGAAAATGTCAGCCACTTTCAATTTTCTGAATGCTTGGTTGTCCTGGTGATTGGCGTAGTAGTTGTCCCAAACCAATTTGGCAGATTCGGATGGTTCATCGGGCGCTTTGGTGGCAGCTGCAATCAACATAGAGCGGAACACGCTGGAGCGGCGACGTGCCCACCACTTACTCATCTGGTAGATGGGCTTGCCCGCATTACCTTCAATCTGCGCGATCTGGTTGATTGGCAGAATCGGGAAATCAACCTCAAGGCAGGTTAAGGGGCGATTAGGGTCAGAAAAATCGACCGATTCCAGTTGTGCTTTTTTACCAGCACTAACGGCCTCTGCCACCAATTCTTCTGTCAGTTCTGCTTTCGTTTTGTTAGATGCCATAAAAATACTTATCCAAAGGCCAGCACAGGATGCTGTCCATTAATTATTCGGTTTCGACAGTTCGATAAAGGGTACGGCCACTTCTAACAAGCTCAGTCCACCATGGGCCAAGCTTGGATAGCCGCCTTGTGAACGCCATTTTTTTCGGCCCAGCACAATGTTCCAGTTGCCATGCTGTGTTGTCAGTACCTGAGATAATGGCGGTACCCAATGCTGTTCGGTTTTTGCGTCTTCCACTTCGCTGTTGCGGCCAGACTTGAATTGACCTTTCAGATAGGCTTTTTGATCTTCAGGGTAAACATCTGGAAACAACGCGGGGTTTGAATACCCATGGTCGGCAGTAATAACCAGACGACGGCCCGTGGCCAGTTTGTCGATGAAGGCCCAGAATTCATCGCCGGTTAATACAGCGGCAGCTTCTTTAGCCAACACCCGATAACCGGCCCCCTGCTCTGCCAGGTGATGCATGCGTTCATCAGGCCAGTGATGCCAGAAAATAATATTCGGGTCAGCCTTGATCAGAGATGCACAATCCACCCATGGCAAGTCGGTGGACTCAGTAAAAGCTTCAGGGAAAGCTGCGCTATTACCCTGGTTGTTCTGCAATCTGGTGCGCTGCCCAAACCCCATGGCCCGAGCAAACGGCGTGGTATCACCGGGTAGCTCAGAGGCGGTCGCACCGGCACTGTGAATGGTGTAGCCGCGTTGCTGCGCACTTTCGAGAATCCAGGGCGCTTCGCGGAGCGACAATGCATCAAGAATCAGGATGGCTTTCGGTGTTGTCTGGCGTTGCCAGAATGCTTTCAGAGCATCTGCCGTTTTTGGCGAAGCACTCTCGAACGATACCCACAGATCCCAGGCACTGCCTGCCAACACGTCATCCAAGGGTTTGATGGCTCTATCCCGTTCGGTTGTTTTTGCATCCGCCAGATCCTGCCTGATCGGTTCTGCAAACAGGGGCCAGAGGGCCGAAAAAATTTTCGGCCATGCTTCCTGTGCGGGTAGTCTGTGTATATCAGCGATCAGTGACTTATCCATATGCTTTCGCTCGTCGATTATTGTTCTTTATCCAAATCCAGAGAGTAAGTAACACCATCCGGTAAGTTTTTCAGCAGATGCTCTAACTGTGCACCAGTGAGCTGCGAGGTAGACAATTTTACGTCCTTCACCTGACTGCCTTTGTTAATGCCCCATTGTTCAAGCTTACCGAGCAAGCTCAATGTGGAAGTATTCTGGGCGCTGTAATGAGCAACGAAGCCGCCACTGGAACCACCGAATAGCGATCCCGGCGTTGGTGTCGTATCAGATGCTGTGCCGCCATTGCCTAAGCCTGCGGTTGACTCTTTAACACCACCGGTAGTGAATTCTTCTGGCACGCCTGGAACAGGCTGAACAGGGACAGAACCGCCTGAGCCAACAGAGCCCCCGGGCAGATGCAGTGTTGTATCATCCAGATCTTTACCACTACCCAGCTTCCCACGTACTCGCAACCAAGCATCTTCCGTGGTTTCTGACGGCTTTTTCTCGTACAGACTGCCTTTGGCGTTGATGGCAATTTTGCCTTCTGCACAGGCTCGGCCAATACGCTCTTTAACCGCTGTTTCACCCAACCAGGGAATGCTTTCTGCACCTTTTGGGGCTGGTTCTTTCAGCTGTTCGATGAGGTCGGCCACGCTACGGCTATTGGTTGCGGCATCAAGCAACATGGTGTCGAATTCTTCTGGAATGAACAGCTCGCTGCGGATTTTCTCATCCAGCTTTTCAAGGATCTGTAACCCTTCTGCGCCATGCTGTGAAATCTCAAACTCGCATTGAGATGGGTCTGCGAAATTCCACACGACCAAGACTGCAAAACGATCAAAGCGGGATTGCAACTGCTCACGCAGTTCCTTCTGGTACTTCAGATGCAATTGAGCGTACTCACGCTCGGAGTTTTTCCAATCGCTAGCGAGATAAACCGCACGGGCTAATACCAGCAAAGACTTATCGTAGAAAATGTCGCCAGTACCCACGCGTGGCAGCAGGAAGCGCACAGTGTTTCTTGCCTTTGCAACATGCGTCTTCAACCATTCTCCCAGCTCTTTGTTGTCCAGCGACGCCTTGGGCATAACAATCACTGGAATCCGGTTATCCCAATGCTGAGGATGGTCTTTTTCTTCAATATCCGCCCATGGCGCAGTGCGCCATTGCTTCTTTAAGACAATGGTTCGATAAATATTCGACTGATTGCCATCCCCAACCAAGGCGTAACGAATCTCTTTGGCGAGGTGTTCTACATCCTCATCCTTTTGAAAGAGCTTGTCGTTTTTAGCATGTGCTAACAGCTTGGCCTGTGGATTCACCTCGTTCTTGAAGACCAAACGGTTGGCTTGGCGGTGAATGTTGAAGCTGTTGTCCTCGATGACTGCAAGCTCAGCGGCAAACAGGTTGTCATCAATCGCTTTGCACTCGGTAATATCCAGCTGCAACTCTGACGGTTCTGCACCGGCATGATTCTCCAGTGACAGGGAACGAAGCCAGAGAGCGGAAAGAATGGGCTCAAGATGTGGCACCTGAGCAGCAGGTACACCGTTTTTAACAGCTTCGAGGTTGCGCAGTGCATTCTCACGCAAATCCCGATGCAGCTGACTCGCTACCGAATCCAGTAGTGAGGTAACGCCTGATTTTTCACTGGTTAAGCTGAAGTTGGCAGGCGTAAGTATGGCTGTGTCGTCACCAGACTCCTTAAAAACATCTACCAGAATACGCAAGAGATCGCGTGTCTCTTGAGTTTCGGTTGCGATCAGCACCTGATCGTCCAGCAATTGCAGGAGTCTTGGCGAGTAAGGCCAGGCCTCGATAAATTGCTGTCTATGTTTTTCATGCTCGGAGCCTGAGATATGACTCAAACGCAGGAATTCATCCACATGAGTTTTGATCAGTGAAGCAATATCAGGCTCTGGAATGTTCATCCGGTTTTCGAAGATCCGATAGAGCAACAAGCGCTGCCTGTCTCGTTTGGCTTCTGGCCCTTTAAAATCAATCCGTACGGGGTTCACACGGAATAGCTGCTGCGCTGCGTCGGAGTTACCTTCGCGCACGGATACGACAAGTGTCAGAAGTTCTGGGTGCTTTTCAGATATTTCCGAGAGGATTTGAATGAAGTTAAATGCCCATGTCTTACGCTTATACTGGTTGGAGTTTGTTAAGCCTTCAAACCACGTCTGAAATTCATCCAGAATAAGGATGAATGGCTTATTCTCTGCCATTTCCAGAATCAGGTCATAACCAGGCACTTCCGTGCCGTGCACCTCCCACTTGGCTTTAATGATATTGCCATGCGGATGCTGGTCGAACAGAACATCCCATACATGCTTATAGCGTTGCAGGTGCAAGCTTTCGGTAATGACATGCATGCCATACTGTAATTTGAGACCTGCAATGTCAGGATTTTTCAGTCGGGCAGACCAGTCATTCAACCAGTTTACTGTTGCATCCTTATCCTGATGCATATGTGACAGTGCGGCCATAAGGTGTGATTTACCTTGGCCCCTCGCACCGATAATTACAACAGGCTCAGCCCGGCCAGCTTGTACAGCTTCCACAGTCTTGAGCATGTCGATTGAAGGGTAAGTGATCTTCAGAAATTCACTTGCAGACTTATCGAGCGCACCGGTGCCATTCCGGTTATGCATTTCGATCATCGTTCCTTTAATACGACGACCAGAAAACTCCTCACGTAACTTCAGTCCTAGCATGGTTAGCTCTCTTTATTGCTTGATGTTTGGTTGTGTTGCTGCGCTATCCATATATCTATCTCTTCTTTCTTAAAACGCCACGAGGTACCCACTTTGAACGCTGGGATCTTTGCTGCTGTGGCCATGCGATAGACAGTACGCTCGTTGAGCTTGAGGTACGACGCGACATCCTTGACGGTCATTATTTGCTCACTCATGTTTGTTGTCCGCAGTTAGTACAGTGTTTTGTCAGCTTGTCGGAATAGTACAAGAATATCACCTTATGAACAACAATATCACTAAATGTCAAGTAATGATTTGCTTACAGCAAGCCCCAATGAACCAGCTCCCGGACAGGGACATCGTAAAAATCTTGAGTAATACGATTCTGGATAGTGTCATCGTCCAGGTACTTCGCCAGCTTTTTAACGACGCTCACCGGGTGCCGTTTCAGTTCAGCGGCGATCTGCCGAACAGTGCAGGCATAGTCGATCATGTCGTAAAGAACCTCTTCGTCTACCTTGCTCCAGGTTTTTCCGAAGTTCTCCGGGAATTGAAGCTGATGTAGCTGAAGTGGTCAACAAAAACTGGCCACCGCGTTAGAGTTTTTCCAGTATCGGTTTTCTGATTCGTTTGGCGGTAACCCACCATTATATTCGTGCGGTCTTAGTGCGCTGTAATATCCAACGATAT
>ERZ773111.976-NODE-976-length-15485-cov-5.902139_pt1 | contig 15485 bp, 14 predicted proteins | sample MGYA00580567_ERZ773111 | MGnify/ENA primary metagenome ERZ773111 (study PRJEB29015, sample SAMEA2737875) | human gut metagenome | biome: human gut; feature: human-associated habitat; material: faeces | place: China | collected 2012 ...
TCAGCACTATGATTTTTGGTGCGCTTTTTGACGTTGGAAACTTCCAGCAATCGAGGCAGTCGGAAGTACCATGTGGTCATCTTGAACCACGGAAGCAAATAGGTCGATACATCTGCTTATTTTGCGTTGCAAAACGCTTGTTGGGTAATGCCCCAAACCCCTTTGATCTGCATTTTTCAATGCAGGCTACGCATCCCTGCGGGACGCTTTTTACCCGGTGATGTGCTCCGGGTCGTTAAGAACTTGCATGAGGAAGGAAGCGGCTTCTGCCAAAGAAGCATACTTCATCTGTTCCGGTACAGTCGTGTTCAGAAGCGAAACGCCCCACACCTGCATACAGTCTGCAAGTTCTTTCTGTGCCTGCAATGCCGCAGCCTTACGCACATCCGGGGTGGTTTCTGCATCCAGAACGTAGGCTGTGGAGTATTTTCCGTTGCAATCTTCTGTCAACTGCACCATGGAGTAGTGCTCATCCCAAAAGTGACAGAAGCAAACCCTGCCACCGATGTTCTCCATTTCGATACACAGTTCTTCTTCGCCGCTCCATTGCGGAGTCTCGGACAAAATGCGATTCAGTTCCGAAAGAGCCTGCCGTTCTTCAGCCGATAACCTCCTAGACATGAAAAGCCCCGGCCTTTTCTGGCCGAGGCTTGATGGTTGCGGAGCAGAATGTAATCTGTTCGCTTCCGCTGACAGGGAGGGCAATCCATAGCTTAGGGTTCCACCCGCACCGTCAGGCGGGAGGCGTGCAACCCACCGTGGTATACCCGGTTATGGGCTACCACGGTCCGGGCGGAAGCAAAACCTTCCCGGGTGTTGCTGTTGGGGAAGATGAAATTCTTGGCGCTAGAGGTGACAGTCACCCGGATGCGGTGGCCTTTCCGGAAGCAATTGGACAACTTGGTGGTGCGGATCTTCAGGCAGACGATCTCGCCTTCCTGCAAAAACTCCGACCGGGCAAAGCCATTACGGTATCGGGCGCTGAGCAGGCCATCCGCCAGTTTGATGGACCGGCCGTTCTCATCCACGTCGGTAACGCGCACCACAAAGTCGGTATCCGGCGCGTCAGAAGAAATATACAACTCCGCCGTCATATCACCGGTCAGAACCAGGTTTTCCTTCAGCACAGGGGAGGTGTAGCACAGCAGATCCTGACGCAGTTCCTCCCGGGTGTAGTCCTCTGGCACTTCGATCTCGTTCTCCGACATATCGATGATGTGCTGGGACGGATGTTCGGGGTCATAGGCGTAACCGTCGCAGTTCTCCAGCTCCGGCCTAGCAAAAGTCAGCCGCCCGTCCCCGGCAGAGGTGTTGGCATGGCCGTCACTATCCAGATACAGGTGGGTGACCCGGGTCTCGGGCACTGGCCAGTTTTCGGCGGTCTTCCATACCTCCTGACCCAGAGTGTAGTATTCTACCGGGGCAGTCTGGTCGATGCCGTTGTCCACTTCCTTGAGGTGATGCTCAAACCATCGGAAATACAGCCAGTCCAGATCAAAGCGCAGCGCCTGGCTGCCGAAGGATACCCCGTGCATGTCGTACTTACTGTTACCGCTGTGCTGCCAGGGCCCCAGAATGACCTTGCGCATGCCCCGAGGGAAGTCATGGACCAGTTCCAGGGCTTCGGTGGTACCCATGCCGTTGTCGTCAAACCAGCCGGACTGAATCAGCGCCGGGATCTGCGCCCCGACGGAGCGTTCCTGCCAGTTGGACATACGCCAGAAATCGTTGTAGTCACTGGGTTCCAGCCACCGTGTGATGAAGGGCACATCGTACCCCAGAGCCTTTTTCGGCAGGTCGGTCAGGGGGCGGATGTTCAGCACTTCCTCCCAGTCATCGCGTTCCATCAGCTCAGGGTGGAAGGTTTTCTGAGACACCGCAAAGGCCCAGGCCAGCATGCCCGAGGTGAAAGACCCACCCCGGCGGGGCAGATCCACAAAGGAGCTGCCCGCGCAGACTACGCTGATCAGAGCTTTCAGGTGGGGGTTGCCGCTGGCAGCGGCCGCCCACTGTACATAACCCAGGTAGGACCCGCCCACCATACCGATGCGTCCGCTGCACCATGGCTGGGCAGCGATCCAGTTCAGAGTATCGTCGCCGTCCTCCACCTCGTGGTAGTTGGGCAGCCATTCGCCTTCACTGGCGTTTCGGCCGCGCACATCCTGTACTACCACCGCGTAGCCGCGCTGAACGTAACGGTAGTATACCTCACAGCCGTCCTCTTTGCCGTAGGGGGTGCGTACCAGCACTGCGGGCACCGGGGTACTGCAGTTTTTAGGCAGGTATACGTCGGTGGAAAGATGTACCCCGTCCCGCATGGGCACTGGGAAGGTCAGCGCATGTTCTACCGGGAACAACTGTTCCTCCGGCCAGGTCGAGCGCCACAGGCGCAGGATGGTCTCCTCCTCGGCACCGGGTTCCACCAGCACCGTGACCATCTCCCGGGCAGGGCAGGTGACGGCGATCAGCCGCCCTTCTTTCATCTGTTTGTTGTTGGGGAATTTTACATCCCGCTGCAGGTAGCTGCAGCCGTCTTCGCTGGTGTAGCGCTCGCCGCACAGGGAAACTTCCCCGGTGCCATGCAGCCCCGACTCGTAATGGGACAGGTTCTGCCCCAGGGCGGCAAAGTCCATCTTCACAAAGAAACGGTAAAAATCCCGGTCCTGTTCAGTCAGGTCCTGCCAGTCCAGCAGCGCGCCGGTATGCACGTCCAGTTTCTGGATCTGGGGTGTGCCGTCGCCCAGCCGCAGTCTGCCGTACAGGATGCCTGAAACATATAAGTCAAAATTACGCATTTCCGTTTCTCCCGTTTTCTGTTCAGGCGCCGATGAAAGCACGGATAGCATAGGCTACACCGATGCCCACATAGTTGCCCAGGGCACCGGCCAGTACGCCCATGAGCAAGCCGATGTTGATAAGGGTCTTCCACTGGGCACTGGAGGCGATGAGGGCGGCGGTGGGGCCATCTGAGATACAGCCTACGATGGACAGCAGCACATACTCAAAACGGACTTTCAGCAGCCGGGTGATGAGCAGGTGCAGCAGAATGGAACAGACGATGACACAGAAGCAGAACAGGGTGATGTAGAAGGTGGATCCGAAGAACTGCTTCAGGTCCACCGCAAAGCCGATGGTCACCAGGAACAGCAACGCTACGAAAAGGCCCAGGTCAAAGTTGCCGCGCAGCTTGCGGACGGCTGGCACCTGTGCCAGGATGATGGAGAAGGTGGTGATGAGCAGGATGCGACCTGCACTGCGGAACCCTGCTCCGAATACCATCGAGGAGATGCTGGTGGCAGCCCACACGGTGCCAAAGCCGATGGCCAGCAACCAGGCGATTTCCTGGATGGACCATTCCTTGGAAGTCATCAGTTCCTCGTGGTTGCCATCCCCCAGCAGTTCCGGCTCGCTCATTTCATAGGGCCACAGCTTTTTCAGCCATTTGGAACTCTTGTACAGGGCGGGGGTAGCAAACATCAGGATCAGCGTGGGGATGCCCACCACATAGTCGGCGGCATTGGCCGAGGCGATGGTGGTCTTGCTGGCATCCAGGCCTACAGCGATGGCGGTCAGGTTGGAACTGCCGCCGGTGTAGGTGCCCACGAACATACCGGCCACCTTCCAGCCCTCGTTGATTTTGTCGGCGAATAGTACGCCGAACACCAAAGCTGCCACGCAGACGCTGAATATGGCCGAGATCAACGCAATGACCGGTTCCTTGGATAATTTGCGCATCTGTTTCAGGTCCAGGCTCAGCAGGCAGATGGAAATGGACAACGGCACACAGTAGCTGCTGACGGCATCATAGGTAGCACTGGAGGTAGGCACGATCCGCAGGTTGGACAGCACGATACCCATGATGATAACCGTCAGGGCCGGACCCAGCGTTTTGAACGCCTTGAACCGCTGCAGCCAGAATCCCAGTGCGACCATGGCGACCATGATGAACAGGAGCGCGCCTTCGGAGGAAAAAATCGTATTCGGCATAATACACCTCTCTGCGGGATCCCGCTTAAAAATCAATATCGATGCCAAGGCCCGGTTTGTCGGACAGGGTGTAGACGCCGCCATTCACGGCAAAACCTCCGGGCATACCCATCTCGGGGTCCACGGCGTACATAAAGCTGTCGCAGTCCGCCTCAGTGATGTTCTGCTTGGCGGCAACCAGACCCACACCGGCAGCAATGGCCACCTTGGTCTCCAGCATGCAGCCCACCATGCACTGCACATGGTTTGCCTCGGCAATGGCGTTGATCTTTTCCGCCGGGTACAGGCCGCCGCACTTCATCAGTTTGATGTTGATAATATCTGCAGCATCGATCTTGCAGGCCTTTGCTGCGTCGATGGGGGTGTGGACCGACTCATCCAGCATGACCTTCAAGTCCACCTTGGAACGCACAAAGCGCATACCGTCCAGATCCCAGCTGGGCAGGCACTGTTCCACCGCTTCCACGCCCAGCTTTTCAAAGGCTTTCAGGGTGCGCACCGCATCGCTGACAGTGTAACCCTGATTGGCGTCCACACGCAGGCGGATGTTGGGGCCCACCGCCTGACGGATCAGGGTCAATGCCTGGATATCCTCGATCGGGTTGATGCCGGCCTTGATTTTCAGAATGGTGAAGCCATCCTTTTCCACCCGTTCCCGGGCTTCGGCGGCCATAGCTTCCGGTGTGTCAATGCCCACCGTCATGTCAGTGACGATCTGGTTCACGCTGCCACCCAGCACCTTGTACAGAGGCTGACCCATCAGTTTGCCCTTGATATCGTACAGGGCAATATCCACCGCGGCCTTTGCCGAGGTGTTGCCTGACAGCAGGCGGTCCATCATCCTGTGGATGCCCTCAATATCCAGCGGATCCATGCCGATCAATCCGGTGCGGAACAGTTTCAGCGCTTCCAGAACGGTGGCCGCGCTCTCGCCGGTCACCGGTTCAAAGGGCGCGGCCTCACCGATGCCCCACAGACCTTCGTCGGTGGAGATCTTCACCAGCACATTCAGCGAATGATCCTGTACCGCAAAAGCAATACGGAAGGGCTTTTTCATGGGGATACGGATGGTTTCTACCTTTACATCTGTGATTTTCATAGGGTTCCTCCTGCATAATAATTTTTATAAATTTTTTATGAATTTTTATAGAAATTTTACTATTTCTAAAATTTTTGTCAAGAGCTTTTCTATTTTTTTCACATTTTTCAGAGTATTTTATAGGATAAGCACGAAATTATCTGATTTTCTTTGTAAAACTTTTATAAATATCGAATATTTTCTCGCTTATTTACGTACAGGGCATTTTGTGATATACTGTAAATAAACTTTTTACGAAAAAGCGGGAGGTCTTATGCTGGGCGAACACGTTCGAAATATTCGGAAAAAACGGGGAATCACCCTCAAGGAACTGGCCGAAAAGACTGGTTTGTCCATCGGGTATATCTCCCAAATCGAGCGCAATCTCACCGACCCGTCCCTGTCCACCCTGCGCAAACTCAGCGCCGCTCTGGACATCCCCACCTATCTGTTTATGGGAGGTGAGCACAGCACTGGCCTGACAACCCGTCAGGCGGATATGATGATCCTCTCCCAGCCCAATTCCAATATACGGTATCATCTGCTTACGCCCATGCCCAACGGAGATTTTGTACCTCAGTCGTTGGTCATACGCTTTGAGCTGGAACCCCACTGCAAGGACGGCGACCTGCCGGTGATCCATCCCAGTGAGGAAATCCTGCTGCTGGAACAGGGGCAGCTGGATGTACTGGTGGAGTCCGAGACCATCCTCCTGAACGCCGGAGACACCACTGTGGTGCAGTCCAACCTGCCTCACATCGTTTCCAACCCCGGGGATACCACAGCGGTGGGGCTGGCTGTGTTCACCCCTGCCATTTGGTTTCCCAACAACCGGCGCAGTTTTAACCGCGGTGGCGAAACCTGAATCTTCGCATAGGAATACCAAAAAGAAGTACAGCCATTGCCTGTACTTCAGACTATTGAAAAAGGTCACCGGAAGGTGGCCTTTTTCTCGTACATGGGAAGAAAATGAGATGCCTGTCGCAATTTTTGTTATACACAATCCATTTGTGTTCATTCAACGCTATTCGGGTAATTTCAAGGTGGAAAATTTTTGTGCGTATCTTTGGTCAAAAAGGCAATGGTCTTTTGGTGGCAGTCCGTGGTAAACAGAAGCAGGTTGATCATCTGCGTAATGAAGTTGAAGAACTAAAACATCAATTGGATGCGGAACGAGCAAAGAATGACGCATTAAAAGCAAAAATCACGGCATATCAGAAAAATGATTTAAGTGCAGTAAAGAAAGTGGAAGCACGTTATGAAGAACAACTAAGGATTCTTAACGAGCAAATTAGGGATTATGAACAAATGAAACCCGAACTCGAACGGCTGCGAAACTTTTTCTTTGAACAAAATATTGGCGCAGATGAATCTGATGTTCAGGCAGTAGAAAGTGACAAACAAGAGGAGATTGCCAAGTACAAGATTATTACTGTTGGAGGACACGAGCAACTAAGAAAGAACATCAAAGATGCATATCCATCGATAATGGTACTAGATGGTACACCAAAAAGTCAAGATTTTCATCCTGTAGAAAATTCAGACTATGTATTTATCCTTACGCAGCATATAAGCCATGGCCGTCGATGCCATCGTACTACGATTGTTTTTAAAAAATTCTGTATTACTACTCGCACCAGACAAGGAAGATCCAAACCTTTTCTCGAAAGAAAAGGGGTCGGATTTTTTGTTTTTGGCGGCGTGCCCCGCCGCACAACAAAAGCATCCGCAGCGCATGGCCGGGCTGCTTCAGCTCAGGCGCAGTGCGCTGCGGATGCTTATTTTTTATGCCGCGCCCCCTCTCCTGATGGGAAAGTCAGGGCATCGGCTGCGTTTTGATGTCATTTTTCGGAACACGCCTGCGTTCTTGGCTCTCCGGTCAGGGGAGCTACCGGGCGAAGCGAGACTGAGAGGTTTTATCCTGCCAGCTTGCGGTAGGCGTTCAGCACCTGATAGGCCGGGATGCTGCTGCCCGGGGCAAATTTGCCGTTCAGGCGGCGCTTCATCAGCCCCTGCTCCACGCACCACTGGGCTGCCTTGGCGGTATCCGGGTCTGCCACGTCTGCAAAGGCCGGGGCCTCGGCAGGCTCGGGACGGCCTGCGGTGTTCCACAGCAGCAGCGCGGTCTGGGCGCGGTTCTCGGGTGCAGCCACGCCTTCCGGCAGCAGGGCTTGCAGCTTCTGGCCGGAAACATAGTTGTACACGCCGTAGCCCACAACGCCAGCCACCGCTGCGCCAGCTGCCGCCACGATGACGATTGCACCGCCGCCGTCACCGCCGCCGGAGGGAGGCGTCACCGGGGGTTCCGGAGGCGTTACCGGGGGAACGGTGCCGCCGGTGCCAGTCACATCCAGCTTGAAACTTACTTCCAATATATCGCTTCTGCACTTATAAGCGTAGTACACTACGTTTGTGCCTTCATCGACTGTCAGAATGTTCCCATTGGCTTTGCCATGCTCCCATCCTGTAACCCGGTTTATATCAAAGCCCTCGGGCAGATTTCGCAGGTCAAACGTACGGTCAGGGTTCAGGGTAACGGTGTAAACATTATTAAAATCGGAACTGTAAATATCCGTAATACTGAAATTGAGGTTCGGATTGTTGTCCAGATTCAGGCTGGTAAGCTGGTTATTCTTAAGCCACAATGTAGTCAAGTTTGGACTGCTGCTGACATCCAACACGGTCAGCTGGTTGTTGGCGCAGTTCAGTTCCGTCAAGGAAATCATATTGTTCAGGTTTAGCTGAGTCAGCTGGTTGTTGGCACAATTCAGTTTCCTCAGCATTTTGTTCTCGCCCAGAATCAGCGATGTCAGCTGGTTGTTTTGGCATTCTACCCTTACCAGATTGGGTTTATGGGTCACATCTACGTCCAGCACTGTCAACTCATTCTTGGAACAGTCGAGTTCTCTCAGCCACTTACTATTTTTGACATCCAGTTGCTCCAGATCATTGTGCGAGCAATAGAGATACTCCAACTTCAGATGCGACACGTCCAGCTGTTCCAACTGGTTCTCGGAACAATTCAGATAGTCGATATCCGGGTTCTTGCTCAGGTCCAGCTGGGTCAGTTGATTCTTATTGCATTTCAACGTTATCAGCATTGGATTCTGTCTCAGGTCTAATTTCTGGATAGAATTGTTTCCGCAATCCAATTCGGTCAGGTTAGGGAACGCCTCAATGCCTTTTAAGTCACTGATATCCTTTTTATTGATATTGATTATTTTGACTTTGCTTCGTTCTTCCACCGTGAGGACATCTCTGCCACCTGCTTTGTAGGTTTTGATGTAATTTCTAAAGCTATCGTCGGGGAAATTATTCTTATTGATGGGCAGACTGGTTTCAAAGATGAATTTGGGGTTTACTCCATTGCCGCAATCGTATTGGTAGCTCACCTCATCCTTGCCATTTTCCACTGTCAGAATCGTGCCAGAAACAGAGCCGCCGTTCCAGCCGGTTGCCCTGCTCACGTCAAAGCCGGGCAGGGTGTTCAGGTCAAACGTTCCGTCTGTACGGACAGCAATGGGACACCTGTTGCCATCAGCTATTATCGTGCCGCTGATTCCAGTAACGTCCAAACAAGCCAACCGATTCTTTGCACAATTCAGATGACTCAAACTGAGATTTTGGCTCAGGTCCAGCGTTTTCAGCTGATTATCATTGCATATCAAAGATGTCAAGCCGCCATTCTGTTTCACGTTCAGTTCCGTCAATTTATTTTTGCTACAATCCAGCTGTTTCAGCTGCGTCTGGCTACTGACATCCAACTCCATCAATTGATTTCCAGAGCAATTCAGTTCTTTCAGCTTGTGAAGCATTGGCTGACATCCAACGTCATCAGGTCGTTGTTGGAACAATCAAATTTGACCAGTTCCCCCACGCTATCCATTACGATATTCCTTATTTCGTTATTGGAGCAATTCGCCTCTTCAAGATTCAGCCCATAGAGACTGCCCAGATTCATGTAGGTCAGTTTATTATTGGAGCAATTCAGTTTTTTCAGTCCGCTTGAAAGAATAGGATAAGACTCTTTCAGTTGATTATCGGAACAATCCAGCTCCTCCAGTTTGAAATTTTTGCCAACATTAAGTTCTGTCAAGCCAATACCGTGGCAATCCAGCTTTTCGAGATCTTCAAAGAACTCGATTCCCTTAAGCCTTTTGATTGCATAACTGGCTGGAATCGTCATACTCTTGATATCCACATCGAGCTTGCCATCGTTGTTTGTGTCACAATAATCTATGAGAAAGCTCCGAAATACCGCATCCGGGAACTTAAGTGCAAAATCCAGCGAATCAAAAGCAATTCCTGTGCTCGCCGTGTTTGCCGCAAAGGCGCTGAAGGGCAGGAAGGTGAATACCATGGCCAGCGTCAACAAGGCGCTGACAAGACGCGTTCGTTTTGAGAATCGCTGTTTCATGGGGTGCTCCTTTCGTTTTTTGTGTTGTTATTGCTGTGCGGTAAAGGGGTTTCAGCCGGTCTGCGCGGTAGAGGGCAGAATGGTCATTCTGCCGTCCACGGCGGCATCCAGCATCTCGTGCTCCCGGAAATACTCCATCAGGATATCCTGACAGGAGGTTGCCACGCTGCGGGGCTTCTGGAGCTTGCAAAGGGTGTCGTAGGAGATATTGAAAAAGCTTTCGATGTTTTTAAAGTGGTAGTTCTGCAAGCCCACGGTGAACAGGGCGTCATCGCCGATCTCCTTGCCCACCTCCCTGCCGCAGTAGGTAAAGTAATCAAAGTCGCCCTTGCGGCGGTCGTACCGCAGGCGCAGGGTGGAGGGCAGCTGGTAGAACTCCGTATGGCCGGTGTAGGCTTCCTCCCGCAGCATGTAGTGGAGCATTTCCCGCAGCTGCTGGCCGGTCACCTTGAACATGAATACGCCGTCATCGTAGGGGAAGCCCTCGATAAGATCGCCGTAGGTGACGATGGGGCCCAGCTTTTCGGCCCGGATGCTGCCGGAGCCGATGAGCATCACATCCACCCCAAGGCTGCGGGTAAAGATATCGGCAAACAGGTTGCCAAGCTCGGTCTCCTGCGTGCGCTGGGGGTGGGTAAGCTCCCGGCGGAAGCGCCCTACGATGTGGCTGTACTTTTCGTCCACCTGACTGGTGAAGCGGTGCAGCACCTGCTCCATGGCGGGGTTGCGGGGGCAGGTCTCGGCGCAGATGGGCACGGTGCGCCACGTGTAGGAATCGATGCAGTTGTTGTCCGTGTCCACGATGATGTCAAAGCGCCCGATCTGGTCGGTGCCGGTGCCCGCCTGCGCAATGACCACGCCGTTTTCCTCCACCGCGTGCTCCGGCAGGGTGTGGCTGTGCCCGCCGATGATCAGATCCACTCCCCACGCCGGGTCCAGCTGGCGCGCCAGATGGCGGTCCTCCTCAAAGCCGATGTGGGTCAGCAGCACGGTAAAATCAATATCGATGCTGTTGTGGGCGTTGCAGATCTTGCCCACCTCGGCGGCGGCTGCGGCGGTGTCCACAAAGGAGCCTACCAGAGATTCGGACTTGGTCTGGTTGATCACGTCCTGCGTGATGATACCGATGAACAGGATGTTCATGCCGTCCATCCGCAGGATCTTGTAGGGGGTGAACAGCCGTGTGGGGGTGTTTTTGATGTAGAGGTTGGCGTTGATGATGGGAAAGCGCGCGCATTTTTCGATGAACAGCAGGTGGGCGATGCCGTAATCCACCTCGTGGTTGCCGATGGTGACGATGTCCGGGGCAAGGGCGTTCATAATTTCGATGGTGGAAAGCCCCTTGTATTCGGAATCAATGACCGAGCCCCGGAACATATCCCCTGCGATGGCGTAGATGGTGTTGGGCTGTTCTGCCCGCACCTTTTCGATGTAGCCGGACAGCATGGAAACGCCGCCCACCAGTTTTTCGTCCACCTGCTCCGCCAGAAAATCCCCGTGCAGGTCGTTGGAGTGGAGGATGGTGATTTTTTTGGTGTGTTTCATGGTGCATTCCTCCCGGTGTGGGTCGGCGGCGGTCACCCCATGGCCTCCTGCCGCGCAAAATAGACGGTGCTGCCAAGGCTCATGTAGCTCTCTTCGCCGTCCAGATAGAACTTCAGGGCAAGGGTGTTCTCGTCCTCCAGCGTGACGGCGTAGCGGGAGCCGTCCTCCCCGGTAAAGGTGGCGTACCACTCCTGATTCGTCTGGAAGGGCACCTCCGGGGTGCCTTCGTGGTAGAACAGGTCGGCTTCCTCCACGTTCAGCTCCGGGTAGGGGGTGATGTAGCTGGCGGTCAGGGGCAGCTGGTCGCCCTCGGTCTCGGTATCCGTGGGCAGGAAGCACATGGCGTCGGCGTCCGCCGGGGCGGTCTCAAAAAAGCCCTCGTCGGTGTCGCGGGCGGTCTCCAGCCAGTTGCCCTCCAACGACCAGGGGCTGGTGTCGGTCTCCCAGTCGTCCCCTTCCGGGTAGATGGTAAAATCGCACACGCCCTCGGCTTCCACCACATGGCCGTTCTCGCCGGAAAGGAAGGGGCTGAATACCAGCTCTTCGCCGGCGCGGGGGTACAGCTCCACCTCGGTGTTGGGGGCGATATCGCTGATGTTGCACAGCAGCAGGATGGGCTGGCCGTCCTCGCTGTAATAAAGCTGCTTTCCGCGCTGGAGCGGGTTTTCGGCATCGTCTGTCAGGCTCGTCTCGTAGACGAACAGGGTGGCATCCGGGTCCTGCGGGAAGATGCAGTACAAATCGCACCCGCCATCCGGTGCCACGACCCAGTGATCCTGCGGGATGTCATAGACGAAGCCCCACAGATCCCGCAGATCGGTCTGGCTGTCCAGCACCTTCTGCACATCGGTGGTCACCTCGTAGGAGCCGCCCAGATACAGCACACAGGCGCGGTATTCGTCCTCCCCTGCCAGAAGGCGCATGTAGGTCACGTCCTCCGGCTCTTCGTAATCCTGCTCTTGGGTGCTGGGTGCGGTCATGCCGTCACCGTCCAGCTTATTTTTGGATGCAGAACTGGCCGGGTTGCCGCCCTTGGACGACCCGCCGCAGCCTGCAAGGCCGATGGTCAGCGCCAGCAGGGCTGCCAAAAGTTTCAGGTTTTTCATAAGTTCTCCTTTCTCATGCCCTGCCGGGGCGCACCTCAGGGGGCAGCGCCGGGCGCCGGGTGTTGGGAAAAATCGTCTACGCCCTCCACCGGCACAGGGCGGCCGGTCTCGGCGGAAAGCTGGGGCGACCAGTCCAGCGCACGGCCGGTGGTGCAGTAGACCACCGCCGTGATGTCGGGGGTGTCCGGGCTGCCGTTGCACAGCAGCAGCACGGGTTGACCATCCCGCCCGCAATACAGCTCTCTGCCTGTCTGGTGCGGGTACTGGGGGTCCTGCTTTTCATAGACAAAAAGCGTATCCTCCCTGCGCACGGCAAAGATGCAGTACAGCTCCCGCCCGCCGCCCGGCGCTGCGACCCAGCGGTCTGCCGGGATGTCCGCAACGAACTGCCACGGCTGTTCCGGTAAGCTGTCCAGCACGGCATGCACATCGGTGGTGCGCTCCGGAACGCTGCCCAGATAGAGCACCCCGGCAAGCTCTCCGTTTTCCCCTGCCAGCTGCCGCAGCGCGGCAAGCTGCTCCGGCTCAGCGGAATCGGCACCGGAAGCCGCTGTGCTGCTGCCCTGCCCGGCGCTGCCGGGAGCGGGGCGGACGGGGCTTCCGTCCACCGGCCCGCAGCCCGCAAGGCTCAGGGTCAGCGCCAGCAGGGCGGCAAACAGTTTCATGGCTTTCATGTCAGCCCCTTTGTTTTATGCCCACGGGTCGGCAGACGCCGGGATGCGGATGCCGGTCATCAGGTACTGCTCCCACAAGAACCACTGCCCGTCGCCCTTGCGGCGCAGCTTGATGGGGCGGGGGCTGTCGGCGCCGCCGCAGGGGATGAACAGCTTGCAATAACCATCCTCCACATAGGAGGTGTGGTTACTGCCCACCAGCAGGGTGAAGGGCTGGCGGGGGGTATAGCCGTTTTCCGGCGACGCACCCACAAAGTAGGAGAACGGGATATAGCTCTTGCCGTCCCGGAAGCGGTCGTTCAGGAAGGAGATCTCCTGCCCGTTCAGCGGGCGGGGGCCCCGCAGCCAGTTGAGCATCTCCAGCCCGATGTTTTTATCGGCACCGTAGGCGCACAGCGCGCAGACGGTGAGGGCTGCGGTCTTAAAGGGGGTGTCCAGACTGGCCTCCGGCAGTGCCTGCATCTGGGCAAGGCTTTCCGGCAGAGCCTGAAAGGTAAAGGTGACGGTCTGGTTGCCGGAAACATTTGCGGCGGCCTGCTTCATCTTATCAAAAAGTCCCATGAAAATACTCCTTTCTGTTTCAGCTGTGAGGGTTCAGCTCCGGTTCGGGTCATGGCGGGGCACGGTCCGCCTGCGGACGATCTTCTGGTCCAGATCCAGACTGAGGTTTACAAAATAACCGTTTTCAAAATACCATGCAAGGTCTTTGGTGTCCATGCCAACGCTGTTGCACAGCCACCGCAGGGGTACTTCTGCCCCGGAGTAGCTCTCCACCCTGCGGGCGATGGTTCTTGCATGGTAGCGGCGTTTTTCGTTGCGTGCGAACAGAACAAGGGGCACTGCGCCCACCACGATCCAGAACACATAGCCTCCGATGTGGGAATAGTCCTTATCCTGCAAACTCAGGCAGAGGGTATACAGCCCACCAAAGGAGCAGAACACGCAGAAGGCAAGTCCCGCGTTCCGCAGCCATTTGAGGACACGGGGAATCTCGCCGCGGGCTTTTTCCGAAAGATAAGGGTTCATAAACATACTCCTTTCAGAACGAGCCGCCTCCACCGCCGTGGGTGGTGCCGCTGGAAGAGGTGTGGGTGGAGCTGCCGCCGGAATCGCTGGAGCTGGACTCCTTCGGCCGCTCGGTGCGGTGCACATCACGGTACAGGAACAGATCCCGCTGGTTGGTCAGCTTCATGCTGCCCTCCCGCACATAGCTGGCGGCATTCTCCTGGAACGCCACGCTGCGCAGCTGGCTTTTCATCACATGGACGACGACCCATGCCAGCGCAAGGCCGATGCCCAGCGCAAGGAACAGGTACATGAGAGACAGCGGCTCCCGGGGCAGGTTATTCACATCGTAGGGGTGGCCCGCCCGGGCAGCGTCGATGTAAGTATCCGACCATTGGACAAAGGTGCGGAAGGCACCGGCGTAGTCTCCATCGGCCATGAAGGGGGTCATCTGCTCGCCAAGGTACTGGATGCCGGCATCCGTAAAGGCGGTGATGCCGTAGCCGCAGGTGGAGATATGCCATTTGCGGTCGCCCACGCTCACCAGCAGAAGCACGCCATCCATATCGGAGCCGTAGCCGAACTGGCAGAAGTCATACAGGTCGTCGGCATAGGCCTCCATGCTGTCGTAGTCCACGCTTTCCAGCGACTCGATGGTGGCAATGACCACATCAAAGCTCTGGCGGACGCTCAGCTCCTCCAGCGAAGCCTCCAGTTCATTATCCTCGTCCTCGGTCAGAACTTCTGCGCTGTCGTTCATGCGGTAGTACAGGTCGGCAAAGCCGCCCTCCACCGCAAAGGCCGGAACAGCCAGCGCCGCCGCAAGAATCAGTGCTGCCAGCGCCGCAAAGAGGGAGTGCAGTCGGTTGGAAGTCTTTTTCATCGTTCGTCCCTCCTTTACAGGATCCGTGCCAGCCACAGCAGCCACATCACGCCATAGGACGCGGCGGAAAGGGCAGCCGTAAGGCCCAGCATCCACTTGCGGGCAGCGCCCTTGTCCACGGGCAGGTCACCCACGAATTTGCCGGTCTGACCATTCATGGCAAACAGATAGTTTTCACCCCGCCAGCTGGTGCTCAGCAGCCAGACCGGGAACAGAGCGTACTTTGCCTTGCCGCCGTGCAGCTGGATGCTGCTGTTATCCACCTTGACCGAATCGTAGCCGGTAACGGTCTGCTGGAACGTCTCCTCAGTGGAGCGGCGGATGCGCTTGTTGGCCCGCTCGATGCTGTCCTCGGCGCTCACATCGTATTTGTCTGCCACATAGCCTGCCAGATAGGCGGTCTGGAAGGGGATGGCATCCTGCATGGCAAAGGGCTCGATGGATTCCATCAGATCGTCCTCGATCTTGGACGAGCCGTCCACCGGCACCGCATCAAAGCCGAGGGTGCCGTCCCGCCGGACGGAGTAGTAGTTGGTCTCGGTGTAGTCGTACTTGTTGTCCGACCAGCTGCGGGTCCGGGTGGCGGTGAACCGCAGCTGAGCGTCGGCGTCGCTGTCAAAGAGCCAGAAAGGCACATACACACCCTTGATCTCGTCGATGTGGTTCTGGCTGCGGAACACCCGGGGCAGCAGAGTCTTGCCCTTGAGGTGCTCCTGCAGCTTTGCCTTGGCGGCCTTTTTGTCCAGCTTGAAGGGGATGATGAGGTCGGGGCGCAGGTCTCCGGCAAACT
>ERZ773111.986-NODE-986-length-15384-cov-284.156109_pt1 | contig 15384 bp, 6 predicted proteins | sample MGYA00580567_ERZ773111 | MGnify/ENA primary metagenome ERZ773111 (study PRJEB29015, sample SAMEA2737875) | human gut metagenome | biome: human gut; feature: human-associated habitat; material: faeces | place: China | collected 2012 ...
TGCAGGCAGCCAGGCGTTCCACCATTTCGATGGCGGTCTGGTCGTCGCGGTCCATAAAATCCACCTTGAATCCCTTGATGCCCATATCAGCATAGGTCTTGCAGATAGTTTCCAGATTCTCGTCCATCACGTTGAAGACTGCCCAAAGCACGATATCCACGCCCTTGCTCTTACCATATTCTATGAGCTTAGGCAACTGGATATCGTCTATTGGTTTCAGAATGCTTCCCTCTTTCGAGTTGTACCATCCTTCATCAAGGATGATGTATTCCAAGCCGTGATTATGAGCAAAATCTATGTAATATTTGTAAGTATCGAAGTTGATGCCCGCCTTGAAATCCACACCTTTCAGATTCCAGTCGTTCCACCAGTCCCAGGCCACCTTTCCCGGTTTGATCCAGGAAGTATCGCCTATCTTGTTGGGAGTAGCCAGAGCGTACACCAGATTGTTTGTCGGCATCTGGTTATCGTGCTCTGTGATGGCGAAGATGCGCCAAGGATAATTGCGTTTGCCGGTGCTGGTTGCGATGTAATCGCAGGTGCTCTTTACGTGGCTCATGTGTCGCCAAGGGTAGTAAGCCATCTCCTTAGGGTAGGGAGCAAAGGCGGCTCTCAGGATTCCCTTCTCCTGATCCTGTTCGCTGCTGTTAGCCTTCAGCCACATGCCCGGATACTTCTCCAGGTCGCTCTCCAGGATAGTGACTTTCGCCTTTCCGCAATCTATGGTTGCCGGGAGAAAAGCCAAATCCTGCTTAGCGGTATCGAGCCGTGTTTCGTGATAGATATTCTGGAAAGCCATGGCAAAAGGCTTTTCTGGAGTCGTGGTGTATGGCAACCATGCCTTCTTGTCCTTGCCAAACTGGTAGGCGGCGGTTTCATTCAGTATGATGGTCTTGCCTTTTCGCTGGGTATAGAATCGGTAAGCCACTCCCTCATCGTAAGCTCTCAGGATGATGCCGAAACCATTCTTCAGTTTCAGATTCAGTTCCTGATAAGCTGTTTCAAAGTTTTGCTGACGATAGAATGGCGCATGGATGGTTTCCTTATGGTTGCTAAGCTTGTGACTTGCTACCTTCGGATTCTTACCCATGTCCGTTCCATCGTTCAGCGTTACACCTATTGAAGACTCCTGTAAAAGAATGGAGCCATTGTATTTAAATTGAAGAGAGAGAGACTTGTTGGTGTTGAGTTCTGCTACGATTTTACCATCTGGTGATTTCACCAGATAGTTCTCTGCCGATACTGTTGCCCCTATATATAATAAGGTGGCGATGAAGAATAGTTTCTTTACCATAACTTTCTAGGTTTATTGTTGTTTTGTCCGTTTTGTTGTTTGCTTGGTGGCAATGCCTGTATTACCGGATTACCACAAGTTTTTATTTCTGCTGCAAATTTACGAATAGAATTGTTTATGTAATGCAAAGAAAGTCCAAAATGATGAAAATATCGTATCAAAAGCCCCCTGTTAGACGATAGTTGCATCTTTATGTACGATAATTTTAGGACTTCGTTGATTTTTTCTGTTATTTTGCAGCCAGAAAAATAAATGAAACAATAATAAATCTAGAAGATATGGATTTAAAGCAGTTTACATTATTGATAGGTGTAGCCAGTTTGCCATCCATGACAACGGCAGCCACTGTTTATCGCACCATCTCTAAGGTGGAGGCAATATCAGTGGATTGTCCGGTGGGCACAGTTCCCCGACTTCCTAATCTCGTATGGGTAACCTATTCTGATGGTTATTCAGAGTATCGCCAGGTGCGCTGGGCTAACGCTCCGCTTGCTGATGAACAGGCTGAGGCTGATGCGCAGAAACATCCTGCCGGGAGCCAATATGAGATAGGTGGTTTTGTGATTGGTGATGAGACTACCGACAATGGTTATCCTGTCAAGGCACAAATCAAGGTGGTGGCTGAAGGCTATCAGACTCCAGGAAAGGAAGTGGCTCATACCTTCTCGCTCGCTGATGTGAGCATAGATGGTGACAACCGACTCACCCACAACCGTGATGAGGCACTCCGTGAGATCTGTTCCTGGGATGTTACCCAACAACTCTACAACTATCGCGATACCTACGGACTCAGTACCGAAGGGTATACCAAGAGTGATGGCTGGGATTCGCCAGACACCAAGCTCAAGGGTCATGGATCAGGCCACTATATGTCGGCAATTGCACAGGCATACGCTGTGGCAACTAATCCTGAACAGAAGGCAATCCTCCGCAAGAACATCACCCGTATGGTGAATGAGTTGCGAGAGTGTCAGGAGAAGACCTTCGTATATAATAAGGAACTGAAGCGCAATTGGGAGGCTCGTGATTTCGCTCCTGAGGCTGAACTCAGAGAGATGAAGGGCACCTGGGCTGCTTTTGATGAGTATAAGAAGCACCCTGAACTTTATGGCTACGGCTATATCAATGCCATTCCGGCTCAGCATTGTGCTCTGATTGAAATGTATCGTGCTTACAACAACTCCGATTGGGTTTGGGCACCTTATTACAGCGTACACAAGCAGCTTGCCGGTCTGATAGACATCGCAACCTATTTTGATGATAAGGAAATCTGCGATAAGGCTCTCCTCATCGCCAAGGATATGGGACTCTGGGTATGGAACCGCATGCACTACCGCACTTACGTAAAGCAGGACGGCACCCAGGATGAGCGCAGAGCCAAGCCGGGCAACCGCTACGAGATGTGGGACATGTACATCGCCGGTGAGGTGGGAGGTATGAGCGAATCGCTCTCCCGACTTTCCGAGATGGTTTCCAATCCGGATGAAAAGGCAAAGCTCCTCGAGGCTGCCAACTGTTTCGATGCGCCTAAGTTCTATGATCCGCTGAGCAAGAACATCGATGACATCCGCACCCGCCATGCCAACCAGCATATTCCGATGATTATCGGAGCGCTGCGCAGTTACAAAAGCAATCAGAAGCCATACTATTACAATCTGGCTGAGAACTTCTGGAGACTGGTGCAGGGCAGATACATGTATGCGATGGGTGGTGTAGGAAATGGAGAGATGTTCCGCCAGCCATATACCCAGATACTGAGTATGGCAACCAACGGACTGCAGGAAGGCGAATCGGAGGCTTATCCGGATATCAACGAAACCTGCTGTGCGTATAACCTCGTCAAGTTGAGCAAGGATCTGAACTGTTATAACCCTGATAATGCGCAGTATCTCGACTATATCGAGCGCACGCTGTATAATCAGATTATCGGTTCGCTCAATCCGGACCAGTATCAAACCTGTTATCAGTATGCAGTAGGTCTGAATGCCACCAAACCGTTCGGCAACGAGACTCCTCAGAGTACCTGCTGCGGCGGTACAGGTTCTGAAAACCATACCAAGTACCAGCAGTCGGCTTATTTTGCCAACGATCATACCCTCTGGGTGGGACTCTATATGCCAACCACCCTCCACTGGAAGGAGAAGGGTGTGACCATCAAGCAGGATTGCCTGTGGCCGGCACAACATTCAGCCATCAAGATAACGGAAGGCGAGGGTAATTTCACCCTGAAACTCCGTGTGCCATACTGGGCAACTCAAGGTTTCTCCATCAAGGTGAACGGCAAGGAAGTGGCAAAGAGCTATCAGCCTAGCACCTATGTAGAACTGGAGCAGAAGCACTGGAAGGTGGGCGATGTCGTGGAAATCGACATGCCGTTCAGCAAGCATATCGAATATGGTGCCGACAAGCTTTCGAGCGATGTGGCAAGTATGGACGGTACTCCACTGAAGACATCCTGGGTAGGAACCCTGATGTACGGACCATTGGTGATGGCAGGTACAGGCGCACAGACCTGGAATCAGGCTACGCTGAACATAGACTCCAGGTTGAGTAATATCACCGTGGGCGAATCAAACGGCGTGACAACAGGTGCGGGAGCCAATCTCCTTACCCTGAAGCTGGATGGCAAGGAATTCCAGCCTGATTATTACCGCAATGCCAACAGTACCCACTACTACCGCATCAACCTGACCGATGCCAAGAGCAAGAAGAGCAAGAAGGTGAAGATAGATTTCACCGAATTGAATTCTCTCCTGAATCTTGCCGCAGAGCGCAAGGCTGACCAGGAGAAGTGGAATGCCCTCTCTCAGAAGGTTCCGGAGTATGCTCCATGGGCACCGTTCGGCTATGAGCGCATGCAAAAGGTGATGGCTCAGGCACAGGAACTGGTGGCAAAGGGCAAGAAGAAGGTAACCCAGGACGAACTGGAAGGTACTACTGCCATCCTGAACCGTGCCATCAACACGATGCGCCCTGGCAACCTTGCCGAGATGGAAGACCTCCGAGAACTCTCCGGTCTGCTTCGCCGTGCCGGCTGGCCGGATGACAACACCAGCGAGGAACTCAAGGAAGCCATCAGTTATGGCAGAATGGTTCAGAAATACGTGACCGACGGAAGTGGAACCCACGACATGATTCATGCCGCTGTGGGAAAACTGAAGAAGGCGATGAAACAATAAAAAAGATATAGAAACAACAAAACAATAAAACATTAAAGACAACAAAGACATCATTCAGAATAAACAACATTTAAGAGTAACAAAATCGGCTTAAAAGACGAAAATATCGTCTAAATCGCCAGATTTGGACGATATTTTCACTTTTTTAGACGATAATGTAGCATAATATGCAAAATATTGTGTTACTTTGCAATCGAAATTTAAACAATAATAAACCTAACAAAAAATAGAAAATGAGACAGACACAAAAAATTTCAGGCTTTGTACATAGTCAAGCTTATGTAAAAGCCATCGCGTGTTTGGTCCTTGCATGTGGGGGGGGCATTACCTACTCTAGCAGCAAGTGAGACCTTATCAAACCCTAAGGTAGAGGAAGCTCAGCAGAGTGAAATTACCGTAAAGGGTACAGTTGTTGACGATGCCGGTGAGCCAGTCATCGGAGCTACCATTATGGAAAAAGGAACCCGTAATGGTACGGTTACTGATATTGATGGTAACTATGTTATTAAGGTAAAGCGTAATGCTCAGTTGACTATTTCGTACTTGGGATATGCTACTCAGGTAGTTCCTGCCGGAACTTCAAAAGTGGTTTTGAAATCTAACGATACCAAACTGAATGAAGTGGTGGTCGTAGGTTTCGGTACCCAGAAAAAGGTAAACCTTACGGGTGCGGTGACCGCTGTTTCGGGTGAGGAATTGGATAGCCGTCCTGTAAGTAATGCAACCCAGGCTCTGCAGGGTATGGTGGCTGGTTTGCAGATTACCCAGGCTGCAGGTAGTTTGGATGATACTCCAAGCTTGAATGTACGTGGAACAACTACAATCGGACAGGGTTCCAGCGGAAGTCCGTTGGTCTTGATCGATGGTATGGAGGGTGATATCAATACCATCAATCCTCAGGATATTGCCAGCGTATCAGTATTGAAGGATGCAGCTGCATCATCTATTTATGGTTCCCGTGCACCTTTCGGTGTCATATTGATTACTACAAAGACGGGTGGCAAGCGTGACAAGGTAAGTGTAAACTACAACAATAATTTCCGCTTCAGTACCCCAATTCGTATGAAGCATAGTATGAATTCTGTCGATTTTGCTTGTATGCAGAATGATGCGAATACGAACATTGGTGGTGGTCAGCTTTTTACACCAGACCATGTTCAGCGTATGAAGGATTGGATAGAGGGCGAATATGTTAATGCTGGTACCCGTAAGGATAAAAATGGCAATTTGATTTATTCTTTGGATGCGGATGCTAATGGCTATTGGTTGAGTGGATTTACCGATGGTTATGCCTCTACCGATTTCTATGATGCAATATACAAAAAGCATACATTCTCTCAGGAGCACAATGTAAGTGCAACTGGTGGTGATGACAAACTCAACTACTATGCTTCATTTGGCTATTTAGGTCAGGATGGTTTGATCAAGGTTGCTGATGAAGGTAGTAGCCGATATACTGCTACTGCCAAGATTTCTTCACAGTGGACGAATTGGATGAAGTTTAACTACTCTCTCCGTTTTGTTCGCAAGGATTATCATCGTCCTCAGTCTTTGGGTCAGGGTGTTTATGAATATCTTGGTGGACAGTGGCCATGTGTTCCTTTGTATGATAGAAATGGTAATCTCTATAATGAGATGGTAAATACCATGACTAATGGTGGTACGTATCGTTATCAGAATGATGAGTATAATCATCAAGTAGGTTTGGACATTGAACCAATCAAAAATTGGGTTACCCATGCTATCTTCAACTATCGTACATCCCATAATGAGAGTCATACAGATATGCAGCATACTTATCTGTATAATCTGAATGGTGAGGCTTACGACCAGAATAATTTTACCTATGTAGGTGAAGATTACTATAAGGAAAATTATACAAATTTCCAACTCTATTCTGAGTATTCGTTCAATTTGCAGAAGAAGCATAACTTCCATATTATGGCTGGTTTCCAGTCTGAGGATGAGCGTATGAAGTACAAATATGCAGATAGAGCTGGTCTCATCGTTGGTAATAAGCCTCAAATTGATGGTACAACTGGTATTGATGCTTATGGTAATCCTGTGGATCCATCTGTGTCTGGCAACATGAGCCGTTGGACAACTTGTGGTTTCTTTGGTCGTTTGAATTATGATTATCAGGGCAAGTATCTCTTTGAGGTTAATGGTCGATATGATGGTTCTTCAAGATTCCGCCCGGGAAATCAGTGGAAGTTCTTCCCATCAGTATCTGCAGGTTGGAATATTGCACAAGAGAACTTCATGCAGCCAATCAATGATTGGATTGGTCAGTTGAAACTTCGTGTATCTTATGGTAACTTGGGTAACCAGAATGTTGGTACTTACCAGACTTATCAGACGATTGGTGTATATGCCAACAATGGTACATGGCTGCAGGATGGTTTGAAACCGATGACAGCTTGGGCACCAGGCCTGGTTTCTCAGAATTTGACATGGGAAACCATCCAGAGTTTTAATGTCGGTCTTGACTTTGCATTTTTGAAGGATCGCTTGCATGGATCATTTGACTGGTATGTGCGTAAGACAAAAAATATGATAGGTAATGCCCCTGAGCTTCCAAGCATCTTGGGTACAGCTGTACCTGTTACTAACAATACCGACTTGCGCACCAATGGTTGGGAGTTGACTATCGGTTGGAACGACCGCTTGTCTAATGGTTTGCAGTATGGAATCAACTTCAATCTCTCTGATGCCTATGCTACTATCACAAGGTATCCTAATAACCCTTCTCATTCATTGGGTAACTATATTGAGGGACAGCGTATTGGTGATATCTACGGTTATGAGACCATCGGTATAGCTAAGAGCCAAGAAGAGATGGATGCTCATATAGCAAAGGTTGATCAGAGTACTATTGACAATAACAAGTGGGGTGCTGGTGATATCATGTATCGTGACCTCAATAATGATGGTAAGATTTCCCCGGGTGCCAATACGTTGGAAGATCATGGAGATCTTAAGAAGATAGGTAATTCCACACCACGTTATCTCTTCGGTATCGACTTGAATGCTGCTTGGAAAGGCTTCGATGTACGTTGTTTCTTCCAGGGAGTCATGAAACGTGAGTATTGGGCTAGTACACGTTACTTCTTTGGTACTTTCGAATATGGTCGTTGGTATCAGGTCTGCCTGGATGGTTTGCAAGACTATTATCGTGACGAGAACTCTTGGTCTGTTGTCAATGGCTTCCAGGAGCCAAACAAGGACGCTTACTTGCCACGTGCAGCCTATAGCGCCAAGAATGAGCAGATTCAGACAAAGTATCTGCAGGATGCTTCTTACATTCGCTTGAAGAATCTTCAGATTGGTTATACCTTGCCACAGGATTTGACACGTAAGATTTCTATTGAGAAACTTCGTGTTTACTTCTCGGGTGAGAATCTCTGGACAGGAACATCTCTCCGCAAGCAGTATGACCCAGAGACCATTGGTACATGGTATGGCAATGGATATCCATTGAACACAACCTTCTCTTTTGGTTTAAGTTTAACATTATAAATATTAGAATGATATGAAATTCAATATATCTTTAAAGGTACTTCCTTTGTTGGCATGCGGTATGTTGATGGCTTCTTGTAATGATTTCCTGAAGCAAGAGCCTCTTACAGATATTACTCCTACCGACTATTACAAGGACGCTACTCAGCTTCAAGCTGTAGCTAATGCTTTCTATCAGACTGTATTGCCATATCATAGTGGTGCAGGCTATGGTACATTCGCATACGATAATGGTACAGATAATCAGACCGGTTCTGATGGCGATTCTAAGTATAAGAAAGGTAGTTGGAAGACAAGTAACGACAACTCTTCATGGAGCTGGAACAATATTCGTGATATCAACTATCAGTTGAATATAGCACAGTCTAACTATGAGAATGGATTGATTGCGGGTAATGAAAATAAGATTCGTCAATATATCGGTGAGTTACACTTCTTCCGTGCCTATGCCTATTTCAGTTTGTACAAGAGCTTCGGTGACTTACCTATTGTGACAGAGGCCATGCCTGACAATGAGGCTATCCTTGTAGCAGCTAATAAGCGTAGTCCTCGCAACGAGGTTGCTCGTTTCATTCTTGCCGACCTGGATTCTGCTGTAACCTATATGGAGCCTGATGGTTGGGAAGCAACCACACGTATCTCTCCTGCAGTTGCTCATCTGTTTGCATCACGTGTAGCCTTGTTTGAGGGTTCTTGGTTGACCAATTTTGCTGGTACTCCATTCGTTCCTAATGGTGAGGGATGGCCAGGAAAGTCAAAGGACTATAATGCCAATTATCAGTATCCTACAGGTAGCGTTGAGGCTGAAGCTAAGTACTTCTTCCAGAAGGCGGTTGATGAGGCTGCCATTGTAGGTGATGCTTATGTAGGCAAATTGGATAAGAATACAGGTATCGTACCTCAGTCTTTATCTGATACCAATCCTTATTTCTATAAGTTTGGTAATACCGACATGTCTGCCTATCCTGAGGTTCTTCTCTGGAAGGCCTATAATAAGGGTAAAGGTGTGACTGATAACATTGAGGTAGCTGTAAACCGTGGTAATACCTATACTGGTTTTACCCGTGGTATGATTGATGCCTTTCTGATGAAGGATGGTAAGCCTACTTATGCACACCATGATGGATATGTTTATGAAGATACAACGACTCATGCAGTAGTTCGCAATCGTGACCCACGTTTGTTTATCTTCTTGAAGCGTCCTGGTCAGAAGAACGTTCTTCAGGGTGAGGATAATAATATTGCTGCTGAGCAGGTTCGTCCTATCGAGCCAGTTCCTCAAGTGTTTACTCGCTCATTTGACGTAACTTATACTACTGGTTATGCTATTCGAAAGGGTGGTACGTTTAATCAGAACTTGGCCGAAAACCAGGCTGGTTATACTGCATCTATCACCTTCCGTGCCACAGAGGCTTTGCTCAACTATATTGAAGCTCAATATATGCTCGACCACAATTTAAATGCGAAGAGCATTTCATATTGGAAGGCTATCCGTGAGGCTGCTGGCTTTACTGGTGAGGCTGCTGACCCTCAGACAACTATTGCTGCCACAGATATGGCACAGGAGTTAAAGGGTTATACCGATGGTTCTGGTACACAATATGATTGGGGCGCATTTTCTGCTGGCAAGGCATTGACTGATCCTACTTTGTATAGTATTCGTCGTGAGCGTCGTACTGAGTTGATGGCTGAAGGTCTTCGTTGGATGGATTTGATTCGCTGGCGTTCACTTGATCAGTTGATGAAACAGCCTTATCAGCTTGAGGGCTTCCATCTTTGGAATACTCCAATGGAAAAATGGTATACAGAAGATCAGTTAGTTGATGATGGTTCTGTTACTGCTACAGTATCTTCTCGTAAGTTAACTGAGTATTTCCGTCCATACCAGATTGTTTCTACCAATAAGCTTTACAATGGTATGACCTGGTCTATGGCTCAGTACCTGCAGCCAATGCCTTTGCGTCAGTTTATGCTTACTGCTCCTGACCATAAGACCTATGCAGACTCTCCATTGTACCAGAATCCATACTGGCCTATGGAACCAGATGAGGCTGCAGAGCAGTAAATCTTGAATTTCAATTTCCCTTGAGGTCTTTAGAGATAAGACAAGGGGATATATATAAAAGGAGGGTGTGTCATAAGTTTCTTAGGATATAGATAAGGCACGGATTACACGGATTTTCGCAGATTTCTTTTGATTTTCTTTGGCGGTTTCAATAAAAAAGCGGAACTCTGCGGCAATAAACTATAAAATGAATAATGACTATGATGGGAATATTACAAGTTGCCTCTTATATATACAAGCGCTATATGGATGATTTTGGCGTTCGTATTGATGAAATGAAGTTGCAGATTTGAGTGAAGCTAAGAATCAAGGAAGAGGGTGTGGCTTATGACACACCCTCTTCTTTGTAAAACAGCTGTTTTTTATACTTTAATTATATATAAGTAAAAGATGTTATTATATTTATCACTTATCTGATGTTTATTTCAGAATCAGGCGTATTGGCATCGCCTTGTAGCGGCCATTGTTCATGCCGTTGCTACCACTCACGAATCTCATATTGGATAATCCTATCCTCTTGTTGTAAACATCAAAGTATCTATACCAGAAACCATATTCAGGACTGTTGGTACCGAAGCCCTGCGTACCTGACAGCAAAGTCTTGGTCCAGAGATTTACATGGATAGGGTTCTTATGGCTCTCGCCCTCCAAGAATCCACCCATAGGCAGATAGATGTATGGCAACTCGGAATCCACCGTCTTGATACGCACGCAGTTGTAGGTTTCTCCTAACGATGTGGACTGTGGTACCACCTCCAGATTGCCAGCATTAACTAACTCTTCGAACACGGCATCAGTTGGAATGGTATAGCCTGTTGGTGCCAAGGTGCTGGAGAGATCTCCCTGAGTGGCATCGCTGGTGTTCTTGTTTTCAGAAATATAGAAATAGCCACCAATGGCTTTCTTGTTCTTTTCCAGTGCCACCACATCTGGGGCATAGTAACCATTGCTGGATGCACCTAGGTTGCGGTCTAACATATAATAAGTAGTGGTGGTTTCATCGGTCTTTTTTCCCTGTACCTTTACCACACCATAATAGAACCAGCCCTTCACCTTCTTCGTGTTATCCCCGTTTTCTGTCAGCTGATAATCATTATATACCTTGGAAGACTCATCTATCTTATGGAAGATACCAGTATGATAAACAGGATAAGTGATCTCGATGCCAGCCTGGTTCTTGATGGTAAATGAAGCCTTCCACAAATCTTCGTTTGCCGTAGTATTGGCAAGGCTTACCTTCCATTTACCATTATCTTCTTCCACATTGATTCTACTATCCTTTTTAATAATAATTTCTTTATCATCTAGTTTAGGGATAAGATACGTGATATTTGCTGTTCCCACGCAGAAATGCAAACCATCATTTCTCACAGCCCCTTGCATATCTTCAGGAGTGATGCCTTGCACACCATGGTCCAACCAGTTGAAATAGTTGGCAGCTACTGTGGAGTTATTATACTGCATGATAACGGTTCTATCAGGATCATCTTTTCTAAAGTCGAAACCAGCCTGCTTGATGGTTATATCAAGAGAAAGATCACCAGAAGTAACGGTGATGGTTCCTGTACGGGAATTCTCTGACTGGTCATTCTTTGTAAGCGTAAGCTTCAAGGTATATTTCTTACCTTTAGAAGATTTCCTGCCTGGCACTGGTGTATCATTCTCGGTCTCTTGATCACAAGCGGTTATCCAAGACGCATTTTTCTGGACACCATATAGCTTATCATCACTACTCGTTGCCTTTGGCAAGGTAGTAACAATGGTTACGGTAGCCTCTGTTGTGTTTGCATTTATCTCCGGACAATCGCTCACTCCCAGTTCATAGTCTTTGCAAGCTATCATTTGGGTGATTTCAGGGTTATCGTCCACCACCTCTACTCCCAATCTATTCTCTGGCAGACTCTTTTTAGCCTCTTCAAGCGTAGAGAAGCCATAGTCGTTTACCTTGGTTACCTTGATGGTATAATGGTGGTTGCGGAGCAAGGCATATTGGGTTGTCTTGTTGGCATCCTTGTAGAGTGCCACCTTATAATATCCTTCTCTATCATGTCCTTCACTATCCTTATAATTCGCCTTGATAATCACCATTGCCTTGCCTGCAGAAGTTTCATTTACTGCCACGGTGGTTGCGGTACCGTCGTCCAATGGGTTGGCTTCCTCACTGAGATCAGTAGATTCTGCCAAGTCATCGGTCTTAGGCTCAATATAATTGGCAGGAGCTATGGCTGCCTTGTTTGCCATGTTATAGACGTATAAGCCTGCATTGGTGAAATAACTCTGGATGCCTTTGTCTATCTCCAAACTAATCTTGGCGCATTGGCGCAACATCGTCACAGAAGGATTAGCTTTCAAAAGACTATCAATTGAAATTTCACCCCAGCAGATAGGGGCATCAAGCTGAGGGTCTCTCTCCTTTGCAGCAGTGAGAGACTGCAAGTCTTGTGCCTCGCTATCCGTCATATCGCTGGCATTGGCTACAAGATGTACATTCTTGGTACCAGCAGGTACATTGGTTATCCTTACCTTGTAGCTGCCATCAGACTGCTGTGATAAGGTAGATTTGCTGCAATCTGTCTTGCTTAAGTATTCGTTATTATCTCCATAGAATACAGCGCAGAGCGAATTGAATGTCTCCGAGGCCCCCGCTCTTGTACCAATCTGTTGCTTGGTGAAGTTGGTCAATTGAAGGTTCAAGACAAGTCCCTCGGCAGGGATTTCATCCCCGCCGAGTCCGATAGCCTCCATCGTATCCTTGCAGGAAACAAGGCTGAGGAGCAATCCTATCCATATCATTAAATGTTTGATCTTCTTCATTGCTTAAACTGATTTATAACAGTGTTCAAATCTGATTCTAATCTTATTTAATTCACCTCAGATGGTTTGCCAGCGTGCCAAGAGGAGCCATCGTAATAGCCTGTGTCATTATGCTTCTCATAGCTGTTGCCATTGAAAAGGAGAATGGATTTGTCGTCAGAAATTTGATTATCTTTCATAATTCTGATGTCCTTCTCGTGGTCTCCCTTAACAGCCTTGAGGGTAATCACAGTCTCATACCAACCATTGCTGGCATTAGTGCAACTCCAACTTTTATTATTTTCTTTGTCGAAAATAGTGAATTGTTCTCTTTTGCCATTGTTTTCGTGGGCGACACCATATACCTTAAACCATCCATAAGTCTGGAATTTGGTGTAAATGGTAAACTTGATGTTCTCTATAGTTGGCATGGCATCATATATGTTCCAAGTAGGGTCTGATGTAGGATCATAGACAATCCAACCCTCGCAGTCCTCATAGTCGAAGAGTGGAATACCTGGTTCCAAGTGTTGTGGGCAGCGATGCACAGAGTAACCTACGCTGTTGTTGTAGTTGTTGCTAAACATTATCAGCGTTTCGCCCGGTTTTATCTTTCTGTCACCAGTGGCTCCGTGCTGTGTATGTTTCTGCACAGCATTTACACTGAAGTCTTTGTAGTACCACCCCGTATTGGTTTTGTCGTCGTTCATATAGTCTCCTGGCCAACCTGAATCATCTTTGCCACCCCATTTTTCTGTATATATCCATCCTTTTCCTGTGATGGCATTCTCCGTTTCACCTATTTGGGTATATACGTAGATGCAATGGTTTTTTGTTTGTGCCTGATTCTTGTCACCTGTCCAGCTCTCTTCAAACCATCCGTCGTCCCAGTTGTTATTGCCTCCCTCGGCTAAAACACCCAAGAAGTTTCCTGTCACGTTAGATTTGTTCGGGTCGCTTGTGCCGGCGTATGGAATTCTGTCGTTGATGGCTCTAAAGTTGATACGATAGTTACCTACTGCAGGCTTTACCGTTACCTTGATTTTCTTGACAAAGTTGAAGCCTTCTGCAGATTCCTTTGGCTGCACAGTGAGGTAATGTACTGTCGTGGTAATAGGGTCACTGGTTGCCTTAATCTTGAAGGTTCCTTCTGAAGTATCAAGTTTATCGCAAGATGCCTCAATGGTTGAATTGCCTACAGTGGAAGAGGCGTTACCGGTGAAAGCCAAACCGCCCAGGTTGGTCTTAAACTGTACCACTTTGGTACTGTCGCTACGCCAATAGATGGTTACTTCCTGTGGATTTACCTCAAAATATGGAGAGGCATCATACTCTACATCGAGATACTTCTTGATGTTGCCAGCCTTAATCCAAACCTTCGCCGTACCCCTGTATTTTCCTTTATATTCGGAGAACAGAATGTCCTTGTTGATGTTGAATGTGATTCTATTTTTCACTGCATCTAGCTTGGTCAACACAATTTCTTTCTCACCACTGGATGTTGTTACCTTGTCATCGCAACCGAAATCTGCCTTTGTCAGCATTACGTTCGACTTATAGTCGATGGAGTCTGTCGTGGTAGATGTTACGCTCGCCTTCGTCTTACTTACCCACAAAGTGGTATGGTTGAAGTCGGCATCTATCTCTCTAGGAGTCCAGTCCTTTACGCTCACATTACAGTCGAGGGTCATGTTTCCCAGACTCTTGATTTTGCCGATAATCTCATAATAGGTGCCACGAGGGAAGGTTGGGACTTCGGTGGGAGTTGAGTTCTCGTTCTGACGATGTCCCAACTTAATCGTATAGTTGTTTTCAATGCTACCATTCACAGAGCCATTAACTTTGAGGGTAGACTGCTGAGAGGCATTGGCGATATAACGCTCCGGCAGATAGTATGTGCCTTGGAAGAGCCACTTAGCTGCGCTATCCTGTGGAGCAGCTGTAGGAGTAGCACCCTGAACAAGGGTGATGATGTCCTTATTATTCACATTGGCATTGGCAGCATCCTCTGTCCAGTTTTCATAATAACCACCCTTATTGCTTGCCTCAGAAGAAGTAGCATAAACTTTATTTTCAAAACCATTGGCATAATCTTGGCTAACACTAGAGGCTGGCTTGCTAAATGCTCCATCCCAACTCAGCGTGGTGCTAGGAGAAAGCTTTTGAGCCAGAATATCCTTGATGATATAGCTATTACCATTGAATGCAGAACCTTCAGCAGTAGGATCGAAGATAAGATTCAGCTTTACCTTTACGCATGTAAACTTCAGGTTAGCTGCCACCTCGGTATATTTCTTACCACTTTTTTCTATTTTTGTATCGATGATATTACCGTTCACATCCTTTGGCTCATAAATCATCGGGATATTCGTGCAGACAGGCATACCTGGCTGAGCACCTGAAGGATAATAATTCAGCACGATATTTTTGAGCATTTCTTCCGAATCAATATTCTGATTCTGGTCTTTCAACACATCACTCATGTTGGCAACCACATAGATATGGTAAGTGCCCGGCTCGATATTGAGCTGATA
>ERZ773111.991-NODE-991-length-15348-cov-3.290198_pt1 | contig 15348 bp, 16 predicted proteins | sample MGYA00580567_ERZ773111 | MGnify/ENA primary metagenome ERZ773111 (study PRJEB29015, sample SAMEA2737875) | human gut metagenome | biome: human gut; feature: human-associated habitat; material: faeces | place: China | collected 2012 ...
CTTGTTGCTCTGCTGAAACAATGATTATGATTTCTCATGCTGCTACACTCTTAAAACGCCTATGAACACAAGCTCTTATTTCTGTTGGTATTGCATGAGAGAAAAATTGCCTGTCATCAGAGAAGGCAGTGAGCAGGTTGTAGATACTTCATTTCTATTCCGTTGTTCCAGTTTTCTGAAAATGCGGTTGTGTAACTGAGAAAATTATGATATAATAATTGTATACAAGAGTTTGCAAGTTAGGAGTGAACAGCAAGATATGACAACAAAAGAAATCGATGGAAAGAGCTTAGAAAATGCAAAACGATTATTTTCAAGCGGTGAAATTGATAAAATAGAAGTCAGCACCGTAAAAGGCTTGCAGGCAATTCATAAAGCACTTTTTGATGGCTTATATGACTTTGCTGGAAAAATCAGAACGATGAATATTGCAAAGGGCAATTTCCGTTTTGCAAATAGCCTGTATTTAGATGCGGTTCTTTCGGCAGTCGAGAAGATGCCGGAAAATACATTTGAGGAAATCATTGCAAAGTATGTTGAAATGAATGTGGCTCACCCGTTCATGGAAGGTAATGGAAGAAGCACAAGAATCTGGCTGGATATGATTCTGAAAAAACGTCTGGGGAAAATAACAGATTGGGCAAAAATTGACAAGGTGCAATATCTACAGGCAATGGAAAGAAGCACGATCAATGACCTGGAATTACGGTTTCTGATACAGCCGAATTTGACAGATAAGGTGGATGACAGAGAGGTAATTTTCAAGGGAATTGAACAGTCGTATTATTACGAAGGGTACGAAAAATAAGACATTCCAAAAATGACTGGATGGAATCGGATTATTTTGACTTTCATTTTCCGAGCAATCCAGTCATTTTTTCTTTTTGTGGGAAACTGAAATAACCTATAGAAATCCGATTAAACTTGAAACTGCATACAGCATTTCATGGAAAGGCTGGTATACTCAAACAAGAAATATAAAAAATCACCAAATGCTCCGAAAAAATACAAACATAATTGTAATAGTAAAAGGAGGTGAAATTTATGAAAAGCATTCCATATACTGAAATGAAGTACATGCTGACTGTTCGTGAGACAGCAAAAATACTCGGTACCAGCATTCATACGGTTTACAGATTGATAGAATCAGGTGAATTGAAATGTAAGAAAATGAGTGTCAGAAAAACAATGATACCTGCGGAAGAAATAGAACGATATATCAGCGAACATTAAAAGGAGATTGCATATGCTTACAAACAAAGAAATCCTTACCCGTGAGGAAGTCATGGAGTTCCTGAAAATTGGAATTATCGCCTGCTCCAGACGGGAGAGCTGAAAGGCTTTAAAGAGGGAAACCGATATAAAGTACCTGTCGAATCAATGGAAAAATATGTAGAGATGAGAATGAGAGCATAGAAAAATGGCATGGTTCTTTTTGAAAGAAAAACAGCAAAAGGAATAGATAAAAATCTATTCCTTTTGCATAATATTTCTATCAATCATTTTTAACTATATCAATCTTTTGCATCAATAGCATCATTTTTTAAGTCTGGAATATAGACACTTGCCTCGACACCAGTCCCAATCTCCGGTGTTTCCTGTGGTGTATGTATCAATTGTACACTTTTTAAATCTGGAACAGTAGTAGCTGCTGTGGTAGTTGTTGTGGTTGGAGCGGTAGATGAAGTTGTTGTTGTAGTTACTGTTGTTGTTGCAGTAGTAGAATAATGTGATGCATGATTACTATGCTGTGTAACAGCAGAAGCATGTGAACTATGGGAATTACTATGAATTCCATCACCTGAAACATGAGAAGAATGTGAGACATGAGATTCATGAGAACCTTGTCCAGAAGAATGAGAACGATGTGAAGAATGCGATCGATGCTTTGCATATGCATCCATCGGAGTTAATAAGCTCATAATCAACAAAATAGATCCAATTGCTACGACTTTTTTTCTAGTCATACTTCCATCTTCTTCAGAAAGAAAATCACAAATGGTTTTTTTGATTTTTGGGAAATTAAATTCTTCCATAATAACCTTCCTTTATTCATAAGATATTTTCGTACAAACTCCATCTGACCATATTGTTGTATATTTGTGGTTTTCACAAAAGTAAGTTGCTTTTCCATATGGCTTATTATCCCGAAAAGTACCTGATAAATATTCCGTTTGATCAGCATCATAAAAATAAGTTCCGTTTCCATTCATTTGGTTTTCTTTCCAACTTCCAGTATAATATGCTTGATCTTTCCAGCAGTATGTACCATTTCCATTCATTTTTCCATTTTTAAAGTCGCCTTCATAGGAATCTCCATTTTTAAATGTTAGCGTACCTTTTCCAGATATGCCATCTTCCCATTGTCCTTTATAATTTTCTCCATCTTCAAAAGAAACAGAAACATGATCAAAATCTATTTCCTCATCTTTCACAGAAAATGTAACCGTGGAATCGGTATAATATAAAATAAGCACACCGTCTATCAGTTTATCATTTAAAAAGGTTCCATTCATTTCAAAGTGATCGTCTTTATAAGATCCTTTCCCATCGGAAACATTTGTAATAGCGGTAAGTGCTGTTTCTACAGAAATATCTGATAAGTCTGTTGTTACGGATTGCGTCTGATGAATATCGTTAGGTTCCTGCGAAGAACATGCAGTCAACAGTGATACTACAAAAAGACATGCAAGACTTCCCCATTTTTTTGATATCATTTTGATCACTCCTCTATCCATGATAAAAATATTTTTCTATTTTCTTCACTCTGAATCAATTCAAATAAAACATCCAATATTCCTTTATATACCGCACAACGATAATGATTGGGGTATTTCTCTGTTACATCATGAAAGGCTGCATAGCTAATCACCGGACAAACTCCGCAATAAGGTTGATACACACATTGATGACAAGAGGGTAAACTTTCTAAAATAGAATACTTGCAAACAACACTGCAAGCATTGCTGGAAATCAAATTTTGGTAGGTTGCAGTTGCAACATTCCCCATTTTAAATGCATGATTTCCCATTTCTGCCAACATGCGTGCCTCATCACAAGTATAAATATCTCCATTAGGATAATAGGCCATCTGCCCTAATCCTGCTCCGCAAGGAGATCGCAACTCCATATAATTTTCTGCACACTGCAATAGAATCTTCTTTAAAAATATACGAGCATGCCCTTCCACTAAAAAATAACCATTTTTATTGTATGCTAAAATTTTAAGCATGCATTGTTGATAAAAATCTTTAAATTGTTCTGCATCATATCCAATCTGATTCCATTGTTCATATGCCATTCCTAATGGCGTTAATGGTCGAATAAAAATGCTGTTTAAATGAAGAGAAACATACTGATCTACAATTTCATCCGCCTTTGTAAGGCTGTATGCGGTTGTTGTTTGAATTGCTCCAATTGGGACATGATGTGCTTGTATTTTTTGAATACCAGAAATAGTTCCGGGATACATGGCAACTTGCCGATTTTTCATAGGACGATTATAATTTTGAATATCCGCATTTCCATCCAAAGAAGTAGAAATACTAATTTGATGTTCTTGAAAAAACGTAATCATTTCTTCTGTGATTTTCGTTAAATTGGATACAATACTAAAATTAATTTTTTTATGGGTCTGTTTTTGTTCCACTGTTTCTACAACAAATCGGATAAGATCGAAATTCAATAATGGCTCTCCACCTTGAAATTCAATTGTAATATAAGGAGATGGAGATGATAACACCAAATCAATTGCCTTTTCAGCCGTTTCTTTTTCCATCATCAATCCTGTACCAGTATGATGAGACTGTGCCTGACAATATACACAATCCCCATTACAAGCGGTTGTCACAACAAAAATATGAAGAGATGGAGCATGAAAAAGATACGATTTCATATCGATCAATTTGTTTGCGTGTTGTGTTAAAAATTGTTCTTGTCCATGTATTCCTATAAAACCTTTTTCTATCAATTCCGTTTTTTTCTCGTCATCATCTGATGGATCCATCTGATCTTTTAAAAGATTATAAAATTGTTTATTTGTCAAAAAGCTATAATTTCCAAAATCATTTGTAATCAGAAAGCGATTGTCCATCTGCTTAAAATTGAAGTAATTTATCATTTCTATAATTCCTCATAAAATGGTTTAAAATTCTGGGCGGCAAGAGAAAGAGCAGATTGGAAAACACCACCACAAAGATTTTTCATTCTGCAAGTTTCACAAATTGGAGCATAACGAATTTTATATTCAGAAATACTCTTTTTATAAAGTCCCCAATATGCTTTTGGAACACTACAAAGCGGAAAATTATATAGTCCAACATTAATCCCATTTGCAATTAACATCTCAATTCCTGGAATACAACTTTGAAAAGCAGTCTGATAGTCTATCCAAACATCTTTTCTATGAATTGCTGCATTCCCACACATTTCCGTTGCCATTAGATTTACTACTGAAATAGATGGTAAAGTATGCGTAAGAAATCTTGCTAAATCTGTTATTTCAGAAAGATTCAATTTAGAAACCACTACCCGAATTTCTATTGGAAATTGCAATTCCAATAGATGTTGAATTCCATTTACTGCCTGTTTTAAACTACCTTGTGCCTGTGTAATGGTATCATGAATATTGGAATGTGCAGAATAAATTGGAATGGCTGGAAGTGTATCTGCTGGAAACGTCTGCTTTGCAAGTTGTGCCATTTTTTTAATTGCAAATGTTCGTCCATTGGTAAGCAACAGACATTGTATATCCGGAAATCGGTTTTTTATATCTAACATCATAGAAAAAAATCCCGGTTGAGCAAGTGTCGGTTCTCCCCCAGTAACAACAAGATGTTTGGTATGAGCGGGTAAATATCGCACAAATTCTAATAAATATTCTGTATTTGGAATTTTTGATTTCTTTCGAACAGACTCTGCATATGGACACATGATACAGTTAGAATTGCACTGATTGGTAGTGACAATTGTTTGAGATGCTATAGAAGCTGAAAATTCCTTTTGAATCCTCCCATTTTTTAAAATGAGAACAACATCCCCATTCTGCAAGGTACAATTTTCATTTGAGATTAGATATTTGGAAACTTCTAATTTCTGGAACAGATATAAAGTTGTACCTTTTAAAAAAATTACATTTTTATTCTGTGAAAGATGCATTTCAACTTCTGATTGTTCCGTGACAAATACAGCAAGCTGCTCTACACCCTGATAATTGATTATTCTCATCATTTTCTTATAATTCCTTCTGCGATAAATAAAATCGTTCCAATTGCCAGAAACAATCCAAAGGGCAACTTTTTTACAATTACAAGTTCGGATTTCCCATTTTCCGTTTTACTCCATTGTCGAATGGCAGAAATTTCTTCTATAGAGAGCTTAGATCTCAGATCTTCTGTAGAAATAGATGGTAATCCTTCTATAGAAGATTCTTGAAAAAGAGCAGAAGAAGGTGTATCTAAAACCATACCATCTCGCAATTTTTCCACTGGTACAATTTTGTAATTGAATCGATCAATATATAGCTTAAAAATCAAAATCAGCAAAAAAATGATCGGCATTTTTCCATCTATGCTTGTAAATCGCTCCTTGTAAGAAGTAAGGACTGTAACAATAACCTCTATTATACCCATTACAAAAATCCAAATTTCTTTTCCCTTCCATTGTAATTCCGATAATTTCATAACAACAAAAAAATTGAGAAGCATTATACAATACCAATTTTTCTCATAAAAATTAGGAAGGCAAAAAAATAAAATTTGATTTATGGCAGTAATGCCAATTAATCCTTGCAAATAAGAAAAAATGAATGATTTCCAGTTCCACTTTAATTTATATGGATTTTTCTCTTTTTTAAAAAATAGAATAATGATGCTTTCGCTTGCAACATAAAAAAGTGCAACTAAAAATATGGAAATTAAAATTGAAATAGACGGGAATATTCCCATTAAACGATTATAATAGAAGGTTGGTGGAACACTGGCTACAATAAAAAATAAAAATTTACTATCCCCTGCTCCCCAAAAATGAAAAACGTACAGAATGAAAGATACAATGCTCATCATAAGAACATTTATGAGAAATATAAATGTCAATCCCTGATAAATGCTCAAGATTAAATTTAGCGAAAATGCAATTAGTATAGATGGGAAAATTACAATATTTTTTATTTTTCCGTATTTTACATCAGTAATTGCACAGATAAAACAGATAATAAAGCAGATGGATATTAAAACAAAATTAAGTATTTGCATAGATCTTCTCCGAATTTATATAGTCAATGATGTAATTTTCAAACTCCATCATTGTAATATCGAGTGGATAATTATTACACATTCTAAAATGACATATCCAAATCTCTTCTGTTTGTTCCATCGTAATATGGGCAATCTGTTGAAAAGCATTTTTGGTATTTAAAATAGCCCCATAGGGGTATAATTCTTTTGGTAAATATAAATCACTCATTTAATTCAAACCAATCCTTTAAAATTTGATCTTGCGTAAATTCTTCTTCTATACTCTCATTTTTCTTATCTAACTGAAAATCATCTTGCTCAATCATAGAAGAAGAAAAAGCACGTGCCATCAAAAGTGTTCGCAATTCTTTTGTTTGATCCGAAACATAAGAACGAACCATTTGTGCCAATAATTCATTTTTAAACTCTTCTTCAGAAATAGTTCCAGAATGTTTCGGCAATAGCGATACAATATAGTTATCGCCTTGTATAGACAAATGAATATAAAACATATCTGTGAAACGATAAGCAGCTTTCATCAGTGCTTCCTTTGAATATACTCTTTTATCAAAGCAAAAATTAGTGGGCTTCACTTCCATAATTAAAAACTCCTTTTCTAATTGCATATTAATTTGCTTCAATGATAATAATTTGCGTAGAAATTTTAATTTCATAGCATATAATTAGTATAACACACTTTGTTCAATTTGTCAATACAAATCCATCTTAGTATACCAAGAATAACCATACAATCTAAATCAAAAGCCACTTCCCTGCGTATCTACAAGATACAGGGAAGCGGCTTTTTTCATACAGAAAGAAATTTCGTTGCTTTTCCATTATTTTTATGATATAATAACGATAATGGAACGATGGCACAGCAAGGAGGGGCATAGAATGGGAATTTACTTCAATCCGAATCATACAGACTTTTATAACGCTGTTAATCACTCTCAAATTTATGTAGATAAGACAAAGTTAATCCAATACACCAATTCTGTCTTGTTTGGTGAACAAAAGTATATTTGCGTTAGCCGACCACGTCGATTTGGAAAGTCAATGGCAGCAAACATGCTGACGGCTTACTACAGCCGAGGCTGTGATTCCAAAGAATTATTTCAAGATCTGAAAATTGCAATACATCCAGACTTTGAAAAGCATCTGAATCAATACAATGTCATTCACCTGAATATGCAGAGTTTTCTGAGTAAAACACAAACCATTGAACAGATGATTGCATTGGTCACAAAGGCTGTTGGACGTGATTTGTTGCGAGCATATCCGGATATAGATTATCTGGACAAGTCCATTTTAACTTTTATGCTGGATGACGTTTATCAAAACTACCAAGTTCCATTTATTTTTATCATTGATGAATGGGATTGCATTTTTCGTTCTCGAAAGAACCAGCTCGAAGAACAGACAAAATACTTGGACTTTTTGAGAGATTTATTGAAAGATAAAGGTTATATTGCCCTTGCTTATATGACTGGCATTCTGCCAATCAAAAAATATGGAGAACATTCTGCAATCAATGTCTTTTACGAATATTCTATGACAGATGCCTCCCCGATCGAAGAATTTACTGGATTTACAGAACAGGAAGTGCGGCAGCTTTGCGAGCAATACAACATGCCATTCTCTGAAACAAAAAAATGGTATGATGGATATTGTGTCGATGGGGTTTCAATTTATAATCCAAAGTCTGTGGTAGAAGCCATGCTGCGTGGAAAGTTCAATAACTATTGGACAAAGACGGAAACATACGAAGCACTGAAAGTTTACATTGACTTGAATCAAGATGGGCTGCGTGACAAGATTATACAGATGATTGCAGGAGAAAAAATTCCTGTAAATCCAGATAAATTTCAGAATGATATGACCACATTTTATAGTGCGGACAATATTCTCACACTGTTGGTGCATCTGGGATACTTGACCTATGATGAGCAGAATCGTGTCGTATGGATTCCAAACGGAGAAGTTCGGCAAGAGTTTATCAACTCCATTGAAGACGGCGGATGGGAACCAGTTGTACAGGCAATTCATTCTTCTGAAAAGTTATTGCAAGCAACACTTTCAGGTGACGAAGAAACTGTTGCAGAACTAATCGAACAAGTACATCAAGCAAATGTATCCATCTTGAAATACAACGATGAAAATGCATTGTCTTGTGTGATTTCCTTGGCATACTACTCTGCTCAAAAGAACTATACCCTGCATCGGGAAATGCCAGCTGGAAAAGGGTTTGCAGATATTGTATTTGAGCCAAATCGAAATTGTAATCTGCCTGCTCTGATTGTTGAATTGAAGTGGGGGCATTCCGCAGAAGAGGCAGTGAAGCAGATTAAAAAGAAAGATTATCTGGATTGCTTGCAGAATTATAGCGGTGAAGTTCTTTTGGTTGGTATAAACTATGATAAGGAGAAGCATCACACTTGCAAAATCGAACGGATCAAAAAAGGATTCGTTTTTTGACCCCAAAACTGACCCCAATATTATGTACGCAGTGCGTAAGCTGATGAATGCCAAAATAAAAAAAATAACGCAATATCGCCGTTATTGTACGATTTGTGTATGTCTAAAATGTATCAAAAATATAAAATAAATCCATCATAACCCGAAGGTCGTCAGTTCAAATCTGGCTCCCGCAACCATAACTGCACTGCACAAATGATACAATTGTGCAGTGCTTTCTTTTTGGAAAAATGCCGAAAATGCGTGGCTTTTTCAACTTTATTAATCAAAAACAGCCTGCTGGAGAGCGTTTTCCTGGCAGGCTGTTTGCGTTTCTGAAACAACAAAAAAACGATAGGGTAAAATAAAACGGTAGGTCGAGGCTATCGTTTTTTTGTTAAAAGCAATATTTTGATAGAAACACAACAGATTAATGCAGCTTAAATTATCGAAAAATTCGAAAATAGTATTGCTATTTACGAAAAGATGCTGTATACTTATATTAGATGCTAAATTTTCCATAAAGGGAGAGAAAAAATGAGTTACAAATTATTTTTAAGTCATTCTTCTAAAGATAAGAAAGTCGTTAATGCATTTGTTTCGTTTATGTACAAAATTGGACTTACAGAGAAAGATATTGTTTGTTCTTCTGTACCAGAAACAAAAATTGCAATAGGAAATGATATTTATGCATATCTAAATCAGCTGATTTCTGATGAAAATATATATGCGATTTACTTTTTATCTGATAATTATTACGCAAGCCCTGTATGTCTAAATGAAATGGGAGCTGTTTGGTTACGGAAGGCAGATAGTTTAAGTATTTTGCTTCCAGGATTTGATTTTAATGATGTACAAGGCGTTGTAGAAAGAAATAAAGTTGGAATAAAACTAGGAACTTGTGATAACATGACAAAAGCAGCTTTTAATGAGTTTCTTAAGATATTAAATGACAAATTTGGTATTCATCCTAATCAGACGCATTGGGAGAATGCTAGAGATGAGTTTTTGAATTTGACTTTAGAAAATAATCGAAAATTTAATATGGCTTTTGCAAGAAGTTATTGTATTGATGATTTGGAGAATGATGGTTGTAAGATCATTAAAAAGGAATCTAATCAAGAAAAAATAACTGCTATAATAAATTTTGAAAAAACAGAAAGTAAATTATGTAGCATTGTTGTATTTGCTGAAAAACGAAATTTTACAAATTATATTGCAAATGATAGAAACTTGTGCTTTGAAGCTTATATATCTGAAGGAATAACTTTTTTGGACATTGAAATTTGCCTTAATGGCATTGACGTTTCCTACGAGATTTATTTAAATGAGGATTTGAGAGAATTCAAAATTCCGCTTGCTCAATTCCAAAGTACTTTTATGTTTTGGAAAGATGTTTCTGAATTGAAATTTGTGTTTCATAGGAAAAACTTTAGCGGTGAAAGAAAAGTTATAATTGAAAATCTTCGTATCGAATAAACAAATAATTGAATTAATCTTATAAAAATGATCTGCTATGAAAGTGTTTCTAACAGGTCGTTTTTGTATATAATATTATAAGTAGTATATTTTTGATAAAGATTGGATTCGACAAAATAAAAAATATGTTTTTATTTTAGAATTTCTGATTGAAAAGCTTTTAGTCCCCTTGCTTTTTAAGATTTTTTATGGTATTATGGAAGCAAAGGGGTGATTACATGATTCGAATTGCAATTATAGATGATGCTGTCGAAATAGGAACACAACTCGAAACGATTTTGATTGAAATTACAACCAATAAAGGCATTGCAATTGATATCGATATCTATTACAGCGGGAAAGAACTATGTGAGCATCTACAAAACGGTGAATTCTACGATTTGATTTTTCTGGATATTGAAATGCCTGAATTTACTGGTATTGATGTTAGTAAAATGATTCGAGACAACTTAAAAAATGATGCCACACAAATTGCGTATATCTCAGGAAATAAGGAGTATGCCATTGAAATTTTTGAATATGATCCACTTTATTTTGTGCATAAACCGATTAACAAAGAAAAAATTGAAAAGGTATTTGAACGCTTGATTCATCGATTGCATTTACAAGCCGATGCATTTACATACAAAACAGGACATAACATTGTGAAAATACCGATCAAAGATATTATATATTTTGAGAGTGAGGATCACCAGATCATCATACACTACTACACTCAGAACGAATATCATAAAGATAGCTTTTATGGCTTGTTGGATCATGTGCAAAAACAATTAAAATCTTTTCAGTTTTTACGTATTCACAAAACATATCTAGTTCATCACTTATATGTGCGTAAATATGCCTATGATAAAGTATATCTATCTACAGGAATTGAACTGCCAATCGCACAGTCAAAACGAAAAGAGATCAGAGCAGAACAATTTGCTATCAATCGAAAGGAGTCCGTATGAGTTTATCCAACTACGATATTGTATACGCTTGTTCGGAATTATTTTCCATCTATATTATTTATTATTTTTTTCAATCGCTTTTTGGAACACAGATACGAAACAAGGTAATTACAATTAGCGTTTATGCATTATATTTTGTATTGACAATTGGGATTCATTTCGTTGCAAACATTCCTTTTTTGAATCTGATTTTCACGATAATCTCACTTTTTTCTATCTCATTATGCTATAATACCACTTTTCCAAAACGCTTGCTTGCAATATTAGAATATATTGTTTTAGGATTTGCCGTGGAATTAATTGTATCTGTGGTTACAAAAAATGCCTATATAGAACCACTTCAAAGATATGAATATGAAAATGAGATCGGAATCTTTTTATCTCGTATGGTAATCTTTTGGATTGTGTTGCTATTAGGATATTTTTCGCATCACAGAAATGAGCAAAAGATTCTTCCAATATGGACAATGTTTGTTTCTCCGTGCATACCAATTCTGACAATTGGCATAGAATTGCTGTTTACGACTGTTTCTGGAGTGACAGCACAATCGGTCACAGTTTCCATGATTCTCTTATTTATCATCAATATCGTAGTATTTTTTCTGTATGAATCACTGTCAATTGCATATGCACGGGCTGCAAAAGCAACAGTGGCAGAGCAAGAAAAAAATTACTACCAGAACCAGTGTCAGCTGATGCAGAATGCAGTGGAAGACACCAGAAGATTTCACCATGACATTTCCAATCATTTTTCTATTGTAGAAGCTTTTCTTGAAGGTCGCAAAACCAACGAGGCTTCACAATATCTACAAGAGTTGATACAGAAAGAAGAAAAAAAGTCTGTACTGTACTCTACTTCAGGAAATATTGTGGTAGACAGCATTATCAATTACAAGTTAAGATCTATTTCTGATTGGAATGTTGCTGTAACCGTAGACATTGTTATACCAACAGAACTTCCCATAGAAATTGTAGACCTTTCCACAATTTTGACAAATCTGCTGGACAATGCAGTACAGGCACTTCAAAAAACTGACGGAAAACGTGAGTTGAAAATCGCAATGACTTATCGAAAGGGTATGCTCTTTATTGCTGTAAAAAATACCTATCCAGGAAAGGTTCATTATGAAAATGGCGAAATCGTAACAACAAAAGAAGATACAGAATCACATGGATATGGATTAAAAAATGTAGAATCAGCAGCTGAAAAATATGATGGAATCTGTCAACTCCATCATAATGATGTCTATTTTGATGCTGAGGTGGCTCTGTATTTGTAAAAAAGCATGGCTGCAAAATAAAAACAAAATATGAAAAACTGTAAGTTTCGTCGAAAACACTGTAAGTTTCGTAGACTTCTCGCACAGGTGTTCTTTTTATGGTATCATAAATATAATTTTAATGAGGAGGAAGTTTTTATGAAAAAAAGAGTTCTGAGTCTGCTCACTGCTGCAATGATGAGCGGCACCTGCTTTTTTGTCGGTGCGGAGCAAATTTGTGCAGCGGAGTATCCTTCTTTTACATTGCGGTTAAATCAGCATACTGGAAACGCAGAGTTTATGGAAGATGAAACCGACAAAAAGGTGATCTTTACGGCTACTTGCTTAAAGTATTCCGGAAGCGATGTAGAACTGGTTGATGCTAAAACAAACGAAGTAGTCGCAAAAATGCTGGATGACGGCAACTTCGACGTTAGTGGAGATGACCTGGAAAATGATAGAACCTGGTCTGCTGTGCTGTCGTTTGAGAATGCGGCAGTTGGTTCTTATTCTTATTATGCTCGCCTGACAGATGCTGATGGGACAGTTTCTACCACAAAAACCTTTTCTGTCGTAATTTATGATGCGGTATCGGATGCTGATGCCGAAAGAATGGCAGAAATCGCACAAAAGGTAGGCGCACTGTCCAGCGATACCACATTTCAGAATGCAGATCAGGAAACCAGAAAGCAAATGGCGGACGCACTGTTTGATCAGCTGATTGCAGAGGGATATGTAAAAGAAAACTCTGTGAACTATGATGCGGAAAAGCATTGGTATGCCTATCAGTGTGAGGGCGTCGGTGGATTTTCTGATGTGACGTGTTATCTGGACATTGCTGTCAAAGACCCTGATCAAGTATCTACTGGTATTGCAACAGCTACATCGGCATTCACCTATGTCAACCATGGAGATTCAATTGAGATCACCGGCTTTGACAATTCCATTTCTGATGTTGTAATTCCCTCTGAGATCGAAGGACTTCCAGTTACTGCAATTTCTGTCGGAGCATTTTATCTCTCTGCAATTACATCTATTGAAATCCCAAATACAGTAACTTCCATTGGTGAAATGGCGTTTTTGGGCTGTACTTCTTTGAAGTCTGTGAAACTTTCAACTGGAGTTGCAAAAATTGATAAAAATGCGTTTGGCTCTTGCAGTGCATTGCAGGAGATTCAGGTTGCGAAAGATAATCCCAATTTTTCTAGTCTAAATGGAGTTCTGTATTCCAAGAAGCAAGATACACTCATAATCTATCCGGCAGCAAAGACAGATGCTGCATATATCATTCCAAGCGGTGTTACATCTGTTGCAATGTATGCTTTTTCCGAGAATCCTTATCTGGAGACCCTTACAATTCCGAATTCCCTGATTAAGGTGGGAGATTCCGCATTTTATAACTGCAAAAATCTGCGTGCAGTTTCCTATAACGGAACGGAAGAAGAGTGGAATCAGATTACCATTGGTCTGCTGAATGAAAAGCTAACAGGAGCCACTATTCAGTATCAGGAGCGAATCATTGGGGATGTTAATGCAGACGGTGCATTTACAATTTCTGATGTTGTACTGCTGCAAAAATGGCTGTTGTCTGTTCCAGACACACAGCTTGCAGACTGGAAAGCGGCAGATTTCAATGGAGATCAAACTTTGAATGTATTTGACCTTTGCCAGATGCGTTATAATTTGTTAAAACAGGAAGAGGACTCCAAACGGTAAAAGCCGGAAATTTCAAAACAATACAATTAAGCATACGGCATCTACAAAATGTAGATGCTGTATCCTTCCGGTTTGAAATGATGCAGCATCTAGGCGAATTTGTGCTTCTCAAAATAGCTGTTCCAATTTGGATGAAACTGTTCCAATCATCCTAAAATCCGCTTATGGTGTATTTTTACGCCGGAAGGATGCAGCATCAGATGGAACCTATCATTAAAATAAACTTTTCCACGCAGAATCGATTCCAGCACTTCCCTTTCACATCTGTATGCTTGCATCTTTTCATGAAAATTGTCCGTTCTAATGATTCTCCATTCCTTTCATTTTTCGGGGCAAGTTCAACATTAACACTGTTGGACTTGCCCCTTTTTTTTGTCCTCAAGCAGCATACAATCCGGCGAAATGACCGGTTTTGTATGCTGCTTTTTTCTTTCTCCTACCTGTTCATATAAAATTTACATTTAAAACCTTCCCATTTTGCTTCTCTCAATTGTCTTAGTAATTTCAGGAGGGCAAAAAAGGGCTTCTCAAAACTGAATATGGAGGGAGGGAAAATAATGTCTGCTCCCTCGCATGATGATGATCAGCTGAAGCTTGAGATTTTCGATAGCTTCAGTAAAACAGTAATGAGAAATGCAAGCAGAAATTTCGCCGCTGCTGCAAAAACAAGAAGGAAAAATGAGTCGGTCAACACAGATATCGTACAGTACATTTTGAAAACACACGGTGAAAATGCTGTTTATCCATCCGAACATTTCATCGATGCTGGAAACGGATACTGCTGTGTCGTTGCAACAGAATGGCTGTATCAGGCAATGCTGCTGTTGCCGCCCAAACAAAAGGAAGTGGTTATTTTGGAATTCTGGTATGGAATGTCTATTTCCGAGATTTCCGAAACATTGCGGATCTCCAGACGCTCCGTGTCAGAACGGAAGAAAAACGCATTTGCAAATATTCGCAGTTATTACGAAAGGACACAAAAGCATGAAACTGGATTATGAAACGGTGTATCGTGCTGTCAAAGGGGACCATGATGCACAGGAAAAGCTGCTGCAGTATTACGATGCATATATCAGTGCATTGTCAACTGTGGTTGAGATTTGTTCAGACGGCACAGAGCACCAATATGTGTGTGAAGATCAGAAAGCAGAGATACAAACAAAGTATCTGGAGGCACTTTCTAAGTGTAAGGTGATAAAATGATAGAAACAGATTTATTTGAATTTGCCTATGTGCCGGATTGGTATGGGC
>ERZ773111.1001-NODE-1001-length-15213-cov-3.037406_pt1 | contig 15213 bp, 10 predicted proteins | sample MGYA00580567_ERZ773111 | MGnify/ENA primary metagenome ERZ773111 (study PRJEB29015, sample SAMEA2737875) | human gut metagenome | biome: human gut; feature: human-associated habitat; material: faeces | place: China | collected 2012 ...
ATGGAGGAAGGATTTCAATACTGATCGGTGGATTAGCCACAGTTATTTCTACTTTTATTGCAGTGGTAGTCGGTGCCTTCAGTGGAGTGGCACCTGCCTGGCTTGATGAACTGATCATGAGATTTACAGAAATATTCTTAAGTATACCAACTCTGCTCCTGATCATTTTGCTGCAGGCTATTATGGGAGATGCAAATATCCTGAGTCTGTCCTTTGTGATCGGTGTGACCAGCTGGACCAGTATTGCGAAAGTGGTACGTACAGAAGTACGGCAGATACGAAACAGTGAGTATATCATCGCTGCAAGATGTATGGGAGCAGGATTCTTCCGTATTTTGTGGAAGCATCTGGTGCCGAACTTTTTCTCATCCATTATGTTTATGGTAGTCATGAATGTAAGAACTGCAATGATCTCTGAAGCTACTTTAAGCTTTATGGGCATTGGGCTTCCCATAGAGGTTATCACATGGGGAAGTATGCTGTCTCTGTCAGATAAGGCATTAATGACAGGTTCCTGGTGGATCATTCTGATCCCCGGAATTTTCCTGATCGCCACAGTGCTCTGCCTGACCAATATAGGAAATGCCTGCAGAGAGCGGACAAACAGAAAAGAAAGTAACTTTTAAAATTTGACCGAAATCTCGCTGTTTTGTTGCTGATTTGTCTGATTTATGATATTATGGAAATATCTTAAAAAATCTAAAAAATAAGGCAGGAGTGGTCAAAATGTATCAGGAAGAATACAAACGTTGGTTGGCAGCAGATCTGCAGGATGCGGATCTTAATCCGGAATTATCCAAAATCGAAGGAAATGATGAAGAGATCAAAGATCGTTTCGCAGTAGCGCTGAAATTTGGAACAGCCGGACTTCGCGGAGTTCTCGGAGCCGGAACCAACCGTATGAATATTTATGTAGTTCGCCAGGCAACACAGGGACTTGCGAACTGGGTAAAAACACAGGGCGGTAATCAGACAGTAGCCATCAGCTATGACAGCCGTCTTAAGAGTGATGTATTTGCAAAAACAGCAGCAGGCGTACTGGCGGCAAATGATATCAATGTCAGAATTTATGACGCACTGATGCCTGTACCGGCACTTTCCTTTGCAACACGTTACTATGAATGCAATGCAGGTATTATGGTAACAGCATCCCACAACCCGGCTAAGTACAACGGATACAAAGCATACGGTCCTGACGGATGCCAGATGACAGACGATGCAGCTGCCATTGTATATGAAGAAATCCAGAAAACAGACGTACTTACAGGTGCGAAATATATGTCCTTCGCAGAAGGCGTAGAACAGGGAAAGATCCGTTTTGTAGGAGATGACTGCAAGCAGGCTCTCTATGAAGCTATCGAATCCCGTCAGGTTCGTCCGGGTCTCTGCAAGACAGCAGGACTGAAACTGGTTTACAGCCCGTTAAACGGATCAGGACTTGTACCTGTAACTCAGGTATTAAAAGATATCGGAATTACAGATATCACAATCGTTCCGGAACAGGAATATCCGAACGGATACTTCACAACCTGCAGCTATCCGAACCCGGAAATCTTTGCAGCTCTGGAGCTTGGATTAAACCTCGCAAAAGAAACAGGTGCAGACTTAATGCTTGCAACTGACCCGGATGCAGACCGTGTTGGTATTGCAATGAAATGCCCGGATGGTTCCTATGAACTGGTAACAGGTAACGAGGTAGGTGTACTCCTTCTTGACTATATCTGTGCAGGCCGTATCGAAAAAGGTACAATGCCAAAGAACCCGGTAGCAGTGAAATCCATTGTTTCCACACCACTTGCAGATGCAGTGGCAGAGCACTATGGAGTAGAACTCAGAAGCGTACTTACAGGATTCAAGTGGATCGGCGATCAGATCGCACAGCTTGAAGCAGCAGATGAAGTAGACAGATTTATCTTCGGATTTGAAGAGAGCTACGGATACCTTGCAGGACCATATGTACGTGACAAGGATGCTGTTATCGGATCTATGCTGATCTGTGAAATGGCTGCATATTACAGAAGCATCGGAAGTTCCCTGAAACAGAGAATGGAAGAGATTTATGCACAGTACGGACGTTACCTGAATAAAGTAGACAGCTTTGAATTCCCGGGATTAAGCGGAATGGATAAGATGTCAGCTCTGATGCAGGGACTTCGTGACAAACCTCTCACAGAGATTGCAGGTCATACTATCGTAAAAGTAACAGATTACCAGAAACCGGAAGAAACAGGACTTCCTGCAGCAAACGTACTGATCTACAAGCTGGATAACGGCGAGACAGTAGTTGTCCGCCCATCCGGAACAGAACCAAAGATCAAGATTTATTACACAACTCTCGGAAAGAACCTGGAAGAGGCAGAAGCTGAGAAAGAGAAGCTTGCAGAAGCATTAAAACCGATCATGGCATAAGCAATTGTAAGCAGAACTGAATAAAATATACCAAACCGGAAAGGCTGTGCTCATTGGAGGTGCAGTCTTTCTTTTTGTAACCCGCAGGGGCCTTACTGTTACTGTGAACGGAGTGAACAGTAACGACTTACTTGATTCGGTTAAATAGGATTGATATAATTAACACTCTTTGCTACAATAAAAAACAGCGAAAATAAGAATAAGACTGCTTATGAATGAGAGGAAAACATACTATGGAAGAATATGAAGTAATCAGCATCCCGGTATCTGACGGAACAGAACGGGATTTTGCAATCATGGATACCTTTGAATTTGAAGGACAGGGATATCTGGCAGTTTCTCTGATCGAAGGAGATGAGATCCAGGAGGGCGTTTACATTTACCGTTACCACAATGCAGAAGATGGAGATGTTGTGGTAGAGCAGATCACTTTGCCTGCAGAATACAAAAAGGTGACAAAATTTTACGAACAGATGTAAGCAAAAAAATATCTCGAAAAGAACCTGCATCTTGTGATAAAATAAAAAAGAAAATCAAATTTTGATCAATAAAAACAGGAGGAAAAACGATGGAAAAATCAACCGTTTATTTTACTGATTTCAGATGTCCGGTTGGCACCAGCCAGCTTGATAAACTGAAGAAACTCTGCGTTACAGCCGGAATCAAAGACATTGATATGGATGGAAAATTCGTGGCTATTAAAATGCATTTCGGAGAACTTGGCAATCTGGCTTTCCTGCGCCCAAATTACGCAAAAGCAGTAGCTGATCTCTGTAAAGAGCAGGGAGGACTTCCGTTCCTCACAGACTGCAACACTCTTTATCCGGGAAGCCGCAAGAATGCACTGGAGCATCTGGAGTGCGCAAATCTCAACGGATTTAACAGCATTTCAACAGGATGCCAGATCATCATCGGTGATGGCTTACGCGGTACAGACGAAGTAGAAGTACCGGTAGTTAACGGTGAATATTGTCAGACTGCACTGATCGGACATGCGATCATGGATGCAGATATTTTTATCAGCTTAAGCCACTTCAAAGGACATGAAGCAACCGGCTTCGGCGGTGCACTGAAGAATATCGGAATGGGATGCGGAAGCCGCGCAGGTAAGATGAAACAGCATGCCAGCGGAAAACCTGCAGTAAATGAAGAACTCTGTCGCGGATGCCGTCGCTGCGCGAAAGAGTGCGGAAGTGATGCGATTACATATCCGAATAAAAAAGCAGTCATTGATTATGATAAATGTAAAGGCTGCGGCCGTTGTATCGGAGCCTGCGGTTTTGATGCAGTATACAATCCAAACAGCAGTGCAAATGAACTTCTCGACCGTAAGATGGCAGAATATGCACAGGCAGTCTGTCATGGCCGTCCGCATTTCCATGTAGCGCTTGTTCAGGATATCAGCCCGAACTGTGACTGCCATGGCGAAAATGATGCACCAATTCTTCCTGATATCGGAATGTTTGCAAGCTTTGACCCGGTTGCTCTGGACCAGGCCTGCGCAGATGCCTGTCTGAAAGCAACTCCGATCGAGAACAGCCAGCTTGGAGAACACCTGGCAAAACCTGACTGGCATTGCCACCACGACCATTTCAAAGATTCCAACCCGAACATTGAATGGCAGGCAACACTGGATCAGGCAGAGAAGATTGGTCTGGGAACCAGACAGTATGAACTGAAGATTGTGAAATAATATGTCTATCAGCAGTGGAAAATAAATGCGAAAAAGTAATAAACAAAAAGGACCGGATGAATGAACTATATTGTCTTTGACCTGGAATGGAATCAGAATCCTTCGGGAAAGAAAACACGTAACGACAGGCTTCCATTTGAGATTATCGAGATTGGGGCTGTAAAAGTAAACAGCAAAAAAGAAATAACGGATCATTTTCACCGACTGATCAAACCACAGGTCTATAAATGGATTCATGACAGCATCCATGAGGTAATTCATGTAGATTATAAAGATCTTATGAAAGGAGTGCCCTTTGAGCAGGCAGTCAGGGAATTTATTGACTGGTGCGGAGAAGACTGGTACTTTTTTACCTGGGGAAATCAGGACGTGATGGAACTTCAGAGAAATATGAAGTTCTATGGCCTGCTGGATCTGCTTCCCGGACCTGTGACCTATTATGATGTGCAGAAATTATACAGTATCAGTTATGATGACGGTACACACAGGTGTGCATTGGAGCATGCGATCGATGAGCTGAAAATAGAGAAATCCAGGGGATTTCACCGGGCGCTTGCAGATGCCTGGTATACAGCTAAAGTACTGGAGAAAATAAATAACATAATCATTATCAATCATCCGTCACTGGATGTTTACCAGAATCCAAAGAAGAAAAAAGACGAGATACATATTTCCTATCCGGATCATGACAAATATGTATCCAGAGAATTTGCCACAAGAGAGCGAATCATGAAAGACCGCGAGGTGACCAGCACCAGATGTCCGGTCTGTCATCTGCCTGCAAAGCGCAAACTCCGATGGTTTATGAATAATCCAAAGGTTTATTACAGCATATCCAATTGTGAAGAACATGGACTGATAAGAGGCAAGATTCGTATCCGAAAAACAGAAGATGAGAAATATTTCGCTGTGAAGACATTGCGTTTCACAGATACAGAAGAAGCGGAAGAACTTCGTGAAAGAAAAGAAGTCCTCCGCCTCAGGCGAAAACTAAAAAGAAGCGTTGAGAAGGAAATCTGAAAGGATCTCCTTTTCATATTGCATTCCATATCCGACCATATGGCCGTCTAAATAATATTTACTTTTAATTCGCTTTGGACCGACAGAATTGTTCAGAAGTTTTTGCTTCTTTACAAGCTGGCTCACATCGGTTCCTGTGGGGACAGTTACGTACACATGCCTCATATAATAGAAGGAACACAGATTATGCCAGTCCTTTAACAGGTGCTTTTCGCATGGGAGAAATACTGCCGGTACCGGATCGGTATCTATATTCAAGTCTACTTTTTCAAAATTGTCGAAGCCGTAATCCAGCAGAGAAGTTGTGTCAGGAAAAGCACCGTTTGTAGAATTCAGCACAACTGCAATGAGAATGGAATTTCCTCTCTTGGCATAGGTGACAAGCGTACTTCCCGCTGCATCGGTGTATCCGGTCTTTCCTCCCAGAACCCCATCGTATGCATAAGACTGTCCGGGCATCATCTTATGGTGATTGAGAAGATAACGGGTTTCAGACTGCTTATTAGTCGGAGGAATCTCATAAACCTGTGTGGTCACAAATTTACGGAATCTGGGATTATACCAGGCTGCCTTTGCAATCTTCATCATATCACCTGCGGTGGTATAATGCGTCTCATCCGGAAGACCATTTGGATTATTAAAATGGGTGTTCTTACAGCCAAGCTGAGCTGCCCTCTGGTTCATCAGTTCAACAAACTTCTTTACAGAACCGCTTGTTTTTTGTGCCAGAGCAAGAGCCATCTCATTGGCGGATTCCAGCATCAGAGCCATCAGGGCCTGCTCTACTGTGAAAACCTCTCCTGTTTCTGCGTAAATGCTGGAGCTTCCGGCCTCAATCCCATAAGCCGCTTCCTGCGACATGGTAATCGTATCGTCCATATCCAGATATTCACAGGCCAGAAGAGCGGTCATGATCTTAGTGATACTGGCGGGATATAGCTTATCTTTGGCATTCTTGGAATAAAGAATAGTATCAGTAACTGCATCCATCAGCACTGCGGACTGTCCCTCGATATTAGGACCTGTGGGCCATCCTTTGACAGAATCGATATCTGAGGCCTGTGAATAGGTTTCTGAATGACCGGCTTCAGGAGTGACAGAGGTCTCGGCAGCGTAAGTGACTGCAGGCTGGGAGGTCAGAATCCCTGCACAAAGCATTCCGGTGAGGAAACGTTTCATTAATTTATGAAATTTTGTTTTAAACATTTGAAATTACCCTTCATTAAATATACATAGTAGTTGCTTTCCATATCCTAGAGCGTGTCTGAAAAATCATTCCCGCAATCTGCACGCCCCACTTTGCGGGATATTTCACCCGAATTCAGTTGCCGTAGCCCGCTACGGCGCCCTCATCCGGGCAAAATATCCCACAAATTGTGACGTACATCTTGCAGAAAGCCTTTTTCAGACACACTCTAGTACATCGTTTTAAATGACGTTCGGACAAAATATTCTACCTTATTATATCATTAATTACAATGCCTGTGTAAAATTTATATGATAGTATGTTAACAGTGTGTTACTGTTCGGGAGTTTGACAGTAACCAGTGTTATTAAACAGTAACAGGATTACCCTAATATTCAAAAAAATACTTGACACAGTGAATTTTGTGACCTTATAATGAATCCGCATAGTTAAATAAAAGATATGTCCACAAAAACGTTGATGGAGAGAGTAACTGCAGGGGAAAGCAGACAGCGAACCGGGGAGGGTGTGAGCCCGGTGGTGAGTAGATGCAGTGAAGATCACTCCGGAGTTGCAGCTCTGAAGGGTGTACAGACAGGTAAGAGCTGACGGAAATCCCCGTTAAAAGATTCATGTATCGGCAGAGGATGCCCGTACAATGTAACAGGTGGTATAGCGAACGTCAATAAACCTTCGTCCTTTTACAAAAGGGCGATTTTTTTATGGGCTTATTTTCGTTCTTAAAGGACACTGGAAATATTTTTCAGCGTATATAAACGTCCTGCATATTTTCAGGTGTCTGATACAAATAATTTAAACAGGAGGTAAATTACTGTGTACCAGAAAGTTGATACGAACTTAAACTTTGTAGACCGTGAGAAAAAAGTAGAAGAATTCTGGAAAGAAAACCATATCTTTGAGAAAAGTATGGAGAATAGAAAAGAGGGAGAAACCTATACATTCTACGACGGACCGCCTACTGCAAACGGTAAACCGCACATCGGCCATGTACTTACCCGTGTAATCAAGGATATGATTCCGAGATACCGTACAATGAAGGGCTACATGGTTCCGCGTAAAGCAGGATGGGATACCCATGGACTTCCGGTAGAGCTGGAAGTAGAGAAGAAACTTGGTCTGGATGGCAAAGAGCAGATCGAAGAATACGGTATGGAGCCATTCATCAAACAGTGTAAGGAAAGCGTCTGGAAATACAAAGGAATGTGGGAGGATTTCTCCTCTACTGTTGGTTTCTGGGCTGATATGGAACATCCATACGTAACTTACTATGACGATTATATTGAATCCGAATGGTGGGCATTAAAAGAAATCTGGAACAAGAAGCTTCTGTATAAAGGCTTCAAGATCGTTCCTTACTGTCCAAGATGCGGTACCCCTCTTTCCGCACAGGAAGTATCCCAGGGATACAAAACTGTAAAAGAGCGCTCCGCAGTTGTAAGATTCAAGGTTGTTGGTGAAGATGCATACTTCCTTGCATGGACAACAACACCATGGACACTTCCGTCCAACGTTGCACTCTGCGTAAACCCGGATGAGACTTACTGCAAAGTAAAGGCAGCAGACGGATATACCTATTATATGGCAGAAGCACTCCTTGACAAAGTCCTTGGCAAGCTTGCAAAAGAAGAAGGAGAGAAAGCATATGAAGTTCTGGAAACCTACAAAGGAACAGATCTGGAATACAAAGCATACGAGCCGCTTTTCGCATGTGCAGGAGAGGCAGCAGCAAAACAGAAAAAGAAAGCTCATTTCGTAACCTGTGATAACTACGTTACTATGAGTGATGGTACAGGTATCGTTCACATCGCACCTGCATTCGGTGAAGACGACAGCAGAATCGGACGTAACTATGAACTGCCATTCGTACAGTTCGTAGACGGACAGGGTAACCTGACAAAAGAGACACCATACGCAGGCGTTTTCGTAAAGAAAGCAGATCCTATGGTCCTCACAGATCTGGACAAAGAAGGCAAGCTCTTCGATGCTCCGAAATTCGAGCATGATTATCCACACTGCTGGAGATGTGACACACCACTGATCTACTATGCAAGAGAATCCTGGTTCATCAAGATGACCGCTGTTAAGGACGACCTGATCCGCAACAACAATACTATCAACTGGATTCCGGAGAGCATCGGTAAGGGACGTTTCGGTGACTGGCTTGAGAACGTTCAGGACTGGGGTATTTCCAGAAACCGTTACTGGGGAACACCACTGAACATCTGGCAGTGTGAATGCGGACATATGCATTCCATCGGAAGCCGTCAGGAGTTATTCGAGATGAGCGGTGATGAGAGAGCCAAGACAGTAGAGCTTCACCGCCCATACATCGATGAGATCACACTGAAGTGTCCGGAGTGCGGTGGAGAAATGCATCGTGTACCGGAGGTTATTGACTGCTGGTTCGACTCAGGAGCAATGCCTTTCGCACAGCATCATTATCCATTTGAAAACAAAGAATTATTTGAGCAGCAGTTCCCTGCAAACTTTATCTCCGAGGCAGTAGACCAGACCCGTGGATGGTTCTACTCACTCCTTGCAGAATCCACACTGCTCTTCAACAAAGCACCATACAAGAACGTAATCGTTCTGGGACATGTTCAGGATGAGAACGGACAGAAGATGAGTAAGTCCAAAGGAAATGCAGTTGATCCATTCGATGCACTGAACAAATACGGCGCAGATGCCATCAGATGGTACTTCTACATCAACAGTGCTCCATGGCTTCCGAACCGTTTCCATGGCAAGGCAGTTGTGGAAGGACAGCGTAAATTCATGAGCACACTGTGGAATACTTACGCATTCTTCGTATTATATGCAGACATCGACAACTTCGACCCGACCAAATATGAACTGAACTATGACCAGCTTCCTGTAATGGACAAATGGCTGCTCAGCAGATTAAACACAACTGTTCAGGCTGTAGACAATGATCTGGCAAACTACAAGATCCCGGAAGCAGCAAGAGCACTCCAGGAATTTGTAGATGAGATGAGTAACTGGTATGTAAGAAGAAGCCGTGAACGTTTCTGGGCAAAGGGCATGGAGCAGGATAAGATCAATGCTTACATGACTCTTTATACAGCACTCGTTACTGTATCAAAGGTTGCAGCACCTATGATTCCGTTCATGACAGAAGAAATTTACCAGAACCTGGTAAGAAGCGTAGATGAAAGTGCTCCGGAAAGTATCCACCTTTGTGATTATCCGGTTGCAAATGAAGCTTATATCGATAAGACTCTGGAAGAGAACATGGATGAAGTCCTGAAGATCGTTGTAATGGGACGTGCATGCCGTAATACAGCCAACATCAAGAACCGTCAGCCGATCGGAAAGATGTTCGTAAAAGGTGCTTCCGATCTGCCGGAGTTCTATCAGGATATCGTGACAGATGAGCTGAATGTAAAAGAAATCGAACTTACAGATGATGTTCGTGCATTTACTTCTTATACATTTAAACCACAATTAAAGACAGTTGGACCAAAATATGGTAAATTGTTAGGTGGAATCAAAAATGAACTCAGCAATCTGGACGGAAATGCTGCTATGGACGAACTGAATGCGACAGGTGTTCTGAAGCTTCAGGTAAATGGACAGGAAATTGAACTTGCAAAAGAAGACCTTCTGATCGACATGGCACAGATGGAAGGATATGTATCTGAGAGTGACTATGGTATCACCGTTGTACTGGATACAAACCTGACAGAAGAACTTCTGACGGAAGGATTTGTACGTGAGATCATCAGCAAGATCCAGACTATGCGTAAGGAAGCCGGATTTGAAGTTATGGATAAGATCAAGGTAACTTACGACGGAAGCGAAAAGGCAGAAAAAGTATTTGCAGAGTATGCAGAGCAGATCGGACAGGAGACACTTGCGGTAGCAGTTGAAAAGGCTGAACCTGCAGGCTATGTGAAAGACTGGAAGATCAACGGTGAAGCTGTAAATATGGGCGTAGAAAAGCAGGGAGAATAATCCCTGCCGCTGCGCAAAAATGAGAAGGGAATATAGGCATGTACAGTAAAAGATTTGAAAAAGAAACTTTTAAAAATGATGTGAAAGAAAATGTGCGGACACTGTATCGTAAAGAGATTGAAGAAGCAACTCCGCAGCAGATTTTCCAGGCAGTATCTTATGCAGTAAAAGAAGCAATTGTAGATGACTGGCTTGCGACACAGAAAACATACGAAAAAGAAGATCCAAAGACCGTATATTATATGTCAATGGAATTTCTTATGGGACGTGCACTTGGCAACAACCTGATCAACATGACTGCATATAAAGAAGTAAAAGAAGCCCTTGATGAGATGGGCATTGATCTGAATGTGGTAGAAGATCAGGAACCGGATGCGGCACTTGGTAATGGTGGTCTTGGACGTCTTGCAGCTTGCTTCCTGGATTCACTTGCATCTCTTGGATACGCAGCTTACGGCTGTGGAATCCGTTACCGCTACGGTATGTTCAAACAGAAGATCAAAGATGGCTATCAGGTAGAAGTGCCGGATAACTGGCTCAAAGATGGCAATCCGTTTGAAATCCGCCGTGACGAGTATGCAAAGGAAGTCCGTTTTGGTGGTACCATTCGTGTACAGTATAATGAACAGACCAAGAAAGAAGATTTCATCCAGGAAAATTATGAATCCGTACTTGCTATTCCATATGATATGCCGATCGTAGGATATGGCAACCACGTAGTCAATACACTGCGTATCTGGGATGCACAGGCAATCACAGACTTTAAACTGGATGCATTTGACAGAGGAGAATACCATAAAGCGATCGAGCAGGAAAACCTTGCAAAAACGATCGTCGAGGTTCTTTATCCAAATGACAACCACTATGCAGGAAAAGAGCTTCGTCTGAAACAGCAGTATTTCTTTGTATCTGCCAGTCTTCAGGTTATGCTTGATAAATATAAAAAGAAACACAAAGATGTGCGCAAACTGTATGAAAAAGTTACGATCCAGATGAACGATACTCACCCGACTGTAGCAGTTGCAGAGTTGATGCGTCTGCTCATTGACCAGGAAGGTCTTGGATGGGATGAAGCATGGGAAGTAACAACAAAGACGGTTGCTTACACCAACCATACGATCATGTCAGAAGCACTTGAAAAATGGCCGATCGACCTGTTCTCAAGACTGCTTCCGCGTGTATACCAGATTGTACAGGAAATTAACCGCCGTTTTGTAGAACAGGTTCGCCGTATGTATCCGGGCAATGAAGATAAAGTCCGTAAGATGGCTATCCTGATGGACGGTCAGGTAAGAATGGCACATATGGCTATTATTGCAGGCTACTCCGTAAATGGTGTTGCAAGACTTCATACAGAGATTCTGAAACATCAGGAATTAAAAGATTTCTACGAAATGATGCCGGAGAAATTCAACAACAAGACCAATGGTATCACACAGAGAAGATTCCTTCTTCATGGAAACCCGCTGCTTGCAGACTGGGTAACAGACCACATCGGAGACGGCTGGATCACAGATCTGTCCCAGATGTCAAAATTAAAACCGCTTGCAGATGATCCGAAGGCAAGAGCAGAATTTATGGATATCAAATACAAGAACAAAGAACGTCTTGCAAAATATATTCTGGAACACAATGGAGTAGAGATCGATCCGAGATCTATTTATGATGTACAGGTTAAGCGTCTTCATGAATATAAGAGACAGCTTCTTAATATTCTGCATGTAATGTATCTGTACAACCAGATCAAAGAACATCCGGAGATGTCCTTCTATCCGAGAACATTTATCTTTGGTGCAAAAGCTTCCGCAGGATATGTCCGTGCAAAAGAGATCATCAAACTGATCAACTCTGTAGCAGATGTGGTAAATAATGATCTGAGCATCAATGGAAAGCTGAAAGTCGTATTTATCGAAGATTACCGCGTATCCAACGCAGAATGGATCTTCGCGGCAGCAGATGTCAGCGAACAGATTTCTACCGCTTCCAAAGAAGCTTCCGGAACAGGTAACATGAAGTTCATGCTGAACGGTGCACCGACACTTGGAACTATGGATGGAGCCAATGTAGAGATCGTAGAAGAAGTTGGAATTGAAAATGCATTTATTTTCGGCCTCAGTTCTGACGAAGTTATCAACTATGAGAATAATGGCGGATATAACCCGCAGGAGATCTACTTCAATGACTGGGATATTAAGAGAGTCGTTGACCAGTTGATGGATGGAACTTATTCACATGGTGACCATGAGATGTTCCGCGACCTGTATAATTCACTTCTGAATACACAGGGTGGAGACAGACCGGACAGATACTTTATCCTGAAAGACTTCCGCTCTTATGCAGAAGCACAGAAGAAAGTGGAAGAAGCTTACAAAGATCCGGATCGTTGGGCTAAGATGGCACTTCTGAATACAGCAAGCTGTGGTAAATTTACTTCAGACAGAACCATTCAGGAATATGTTGATAATATCTGGAAACTGGATTATGTTACAGTTAAACCAGAAGCATAATCAGTCAAAACCTCTCATACAGTGGTATGGGAGGTTTTATTTATGCGAAAATACTTCAGACAGGCAGGCTATTTTGCTGCCATTCTTATATTACTTCCGTATGTGGTTACGATTCTGCTGAATGGCAGAAGCAGTTTGGCGCAGGACAATGGGACGAGCCCGTATGTGACCGTAAAAAGTGACGAAAAGAACAGAAAAATTTCACTGGATGAATATGGGATCGGGATTCTGGCTAAAGAAATTGAGGGAGATGCGGAGGAGGAAGCGTTAAAGGCACAGGCAGTGTTGATCCGGACTAGCATTTACAAAAGCATCCAGGATGAGGGCACCAGCACTGTCCTGACGAAGGAATACTGGACCAGGCAGCAGATGGAGAGCAACTGGGGAGCAGATCATTATGGAGAATATTATGAGAAGATGAAAGCTGCGTGGGATGAGACAAGGGGACAGGTTCTGATGTATGACGGAAGGCTGATTCTGACCCCGTATCACCGGTTAAGCAACGGAAAAACAAGGTCTGGAGATGAAGTGTTTGGTTCGGAAGAGTATCCGTATCTTCAGAGCAGGGAATGTCCCGAAGATGTGGAGGCAAAAGAGGAGATGACCGTGTCCATGATCCAGGGAAGCGACATGGAAGTGACAGGAACAGACAGTGCCGGGTATGTGACAGAGGTCCGTTGTGGCAGTGAAACAGTAAATGGTGAAGAATTCCGGAGAACCTACCATCTTGCCTCGTCATGTTTTGCGCTTCAGGATTATGACGGGCAGACAAGGGTTACGGCGAAGGGAATCGGGCACGGTCTTGGGATGAGCCAGTACACGGCAGAGAAGATGGCAGAGGAAGGGAAATCCTGTGAAGAAATCCTGCAATATTTTTTCACTGATGTCAGTCTGGAAGAGGTCACGGATATTGTGATCGAAAAAAACGAAAAGGGAGAATAAGTTGGTCATTTTCTGGCAAAAATATTGTCAGAGGTGATAGAATATGAATAAAAAGCAGCAGTCCTCTAATAAGAGGAGAAAAAGAGCGTCGATCGGTCTTGCGGTCTGCTTTGCCGCTGCTATTGTGCTTACAGGAGCCTATACATGGAGAAATTACCGGGCAAATGTGAAGGATGAGCAGGCAAAGATCGAGGAAGAACAGCAGGCGAAAGAGGAAGAAATCAAAAGAAATACGGAAGAGACAAGCAGTATTGCAAAGAAAGCGCTGGAAGATGAAGAACCTGTGACAAAAGAGGACAGCCAGGCTGCAAATACGGCAGCAGATGGAAGTACAGAGAACCGGATGGATACTTGGGAAACGGACAGCACGCAGACCGCAGGAACGGCAATGAACCTGAATTTCGGGGAGGACAGCCAGCTTCTGTGGCCGGTGGACGGCAATGTGCTGATGAGCTACAGTATGGATAAAACCGTATATTTTTCTACATTGGACCAGTACCGATATAATCCGGCGATGATCATATCCGGTGCGGTGAACGATAACGTGATTGCAGCAGCACCAGGTATTGTCAAATCCATTGATACCTTTGCACAGACGGGAATCACGGTGACCCTGGATATGGGGAATGGCTACGAGTGCATGTACGGACAGCTCAAGGAAGTGCAGGTGAAAGTCGGTGATTATCTGGAAGCGGGAAATGTGATCGGATATCTGGAGATTCCGACCAAGTATTACAGTCTGGAAGGCTGCAATCTGTATTTCGAGATGTTAAAAGATGGTCAGCCGGTCAATCCGATGGACTATCTGGCTGAAGAATAAGAGCAGAAGAAAGGAAGAGGGGCTTTTTGGTCCCTCTTTGAAGCGATGAATTATACATATATTTTAAAATGCAAGGATGAAACATTATATACTGGGTGGACGAATGATATTGAGAAGCGTCTGGAAGCGCATAATGCCGGGAAAGGCGCAAAATACACCAGATCCAGGAGACCGGTGGAGCTGGTGTATCTGGAGCAGTTTGAGACGAAGGAAGAGGCGATGGAGGAAAAGCAGGTGACGGCCGTCAGCGGCATCAACACCGGCCTCGGCGGGAACCGCGAGGTGCTGAAAAAGAAGTATTATCACCTCATCATCCTCGTGCGCAGCCAGATGGGCCTGAAAAACCTCTATAAGATCGTCAGCGAGGCCCATGTCAACTACTTCTTCAAGAAGCCCCGCGTCCCCCGCAGCCTTCTGAACAAGTACCGGGATGGCCTTATCCTCACTTCTGCCTGTGAAGCAGGAGAACTTTACAGGGCGATCGTGGAGGGCCGCTCCTACGAAGAACTGAAGAAAATTGCATCGTACTACGATGTTTTGGAGGTCCAGCCTCTGGGCAACAACGCCTATATGGTGCGGGATGGAAAGGTGGAGAGCGAAGAGGTCATCAAGGACTTCAACCGCACCGTCATCAAGCTGG
>ERZ773111.1006-NODE-1006-length-15155-cov-6.323113_pt1 | contig 15155 bp, 9 predicted proteins | sample MGYA00580567_ERZ773111 | MGnify/ENA primary metagenome ERZ773111 (study PRJEB29015, sample SAMEA2737875) | human gut metagenome | biome: human gut; feature: human-associated habitat; material: faeces | place: China | collected 2012 ...
AAAGCGCGCCCACCGCGTAGATGGCGGCGGTCAGGGCAACACCGCGGACAAGGCCGGGAATGCTGCCGGTTTCCAGAATACCGTTGACCACCGGCTTGATCATGTAGGTACCCAGCAGGTTGGCGAGTGCGCTGACAGCGGTAAGCACCCCAACCAGCCCCAGCATGAACTTGTGGCGGCCCAGGTAGTTCAAAAATACCCGGATGGTGTTGCCAAAATGCTGCGGCTTTTTACCGCTGAATGCCTTTGCCATCCGCGTCATCTCCTTTCATCTGGGATGCATAAATTTCCTGGTAGATGGTGTCATTCGCCAGCAGCTCCTTGTGGGTGCCCACGGCGTGAACTTTGCCGTCATCCAGAATCACGATCATGTCGGCATCCATCACCGAGGTGATGCGCTGGGCAATGATGAGCTTGGTTACATCGGTCAGGGCGGCCAGCGCATGGCGGATCTTGCCCTCGGTGGCGGTATCCACGGCGCTGGTGGAATCGTCAAAAATCAGCACTTTGGGGTGCTTGAGCAGGGTGCGGGCAATGCAGAGCCGCTGCTTCTGCCCGCCGGAAACATTCACGCCGCCCTGGCCCATGTCGGTATCCAGGCCGTCCGGCATCCGCTCCAAAAATTCATCAGCGCAGGCGGCGCGGCAGGCGGCCCACAGGGTTTCGTCATCGGCGTTGGGATCACCCCAGCGCAGGTTGTCACGGATGGTGCCGGAGAACAGCACGTTCTTCTGCAGCACAATGCCCACAGCATCCCGCAGGGCAGCAAGGTAATACCGGCGCACATCCTGCCCGCCGACCTTGACGGTGCCGGAGGTGGCATCGTACAGGCGGGGGATCAGCTGTACCAGCGTTGTTTTTGCCGCGCCGGTGCCGCCGATAATGCCCACCGTTGCCCCGGCGGGAATGTGCAGCGTAACGTGGGAAAGGGCATCCCTGGCCGCAGCGGCGCTGTATTTGAAGCTGACGTCCGCAAAATCAATGCTGCCGTCGGCAACGTCGGCAACGGGGTCAGCCGGGGTGGCCAGCGCGGGCTGTTCCTCCAGTACGGCCCGGATGCGCCGGGCGCTGGTCAGGGAGCGGGTAAGCTGCAAAAACACGCCGGAGAACATCATGACCGAGTTGAGCACCTGCAGAACATAGCTCAAAAAGGCGGTCAGCTCGCCGACCGTCATCCGGTCGGTCAGAATAAAATTGCCGCCGTACCACATGATGCAGACAATGGCCGTGTACATAACGGCCTGGAACGCGGGCAGGTTGAGCACGGCATACCGGAAGGTGTTGGTGCTGGCGGCGGCCAGCTCGTCATTGACGGTTTCAAACTGCTCATTCTCGTAATCGCCGCGCACAAACGCTTTGATGGCGCGGATGGCGGTTAAGGCTTCCTGTACGCGGCCGTTCAGATGGTCCACAGCAGTCTGCTGGCGGTCATACAGCGGGCAGACCTTGGTTACGATCCAGGCCAGAATAGCGGCCAGGATGGGCGTTGTAATAAGGAAAACGATGGTCAGCTTGGCATTGAGCAAGAACGCCATGCCCAGCCCCATGAACAGCATGACCGGGCTGCGCACCAAAGGCCGCAGGCCGGTGGCCACGGCGTTGAGCATGACTGTGACATCGGTGGTCATGCGGGTAACGAGGGACGGGGTGGAAAAATGGTCCAGGTTGGCAAAGTCGAACTGCTGCAGCTTGCGGTACTCAGCTTCGCGCAGAGCAGCGGCAAAGCCGTTGGCGGCGCGGGCGGCGAACCTGGCGTACAGCAGGCCGGTGATCAGGGCCAGCACAGCGCAGATGATCATCTTGCTGCCCTGCAGCATAATGACCTGCATATCATGGCTGGGCACGCCCTGGTCCACCAGGTCAGACATCAGCATCGGAATGACCATTTCAAAAATACATTCCACAAAAACCAGCCCGACGGCAAGGAATAAATCCCGCCGGTAGGGCTTTAAGTAAGAAAAAACGTGTTTGAGATCCTGCATGTGATTCCAGCTTTCTTGAACGGGCAGCGGCCCGGATGATGAAATACTACCCTTATAATTATAATCTGCGGTGCGGGGCAGGTCAATCAAGAGCAGGCGACAGGTTGGATACAGCGTATACTTGCGCAGAAACGCAAAACAGGGTATACTAATATAATACAGGGCAAGGCTGCGCAAAGCCCCCTGAAAGCTGAATTTACATTCCCGCCCATGCTGCGGCAAACCGGCGGCGCATGATGATAGAAAAGGAAAGTTGAGGCTGCGTTTTTTATGAAAAAGGCATTGATCACCGGTGTTACCGGCCAGGATGGCTCTTACCTTTCAGAGTTTTTGATCGAGAAGGGCTATGATGTACATGGCATCATCCGTCGTTCTTCCGTTGACTACCGTGAACGCATTGCCCATCTGGAGGGCAACCCGCATTTCCACCTGCATTACGGCGATATGGGCGATTCGATGAGCCTGGTTGCTGTGATCGGCTCGGTGCGCCCGGACGAAATTTATAACCTGGCGGCCCAGAGCCATGTGCAGGTCAGCTTTGATGTTCCGGAGTTCACGGCCGATGTGGACGCTACCGGCGTGCTGCGCGTGCTGGAAGCCGTGCGCCTGTGCGGGCTGGCGGATACCTGCCGGGTGTACCAGGCTTCGACCTCGGAGCTGTACGGCAAGGTGGAGGAAGTGCCCCAGAACGAAAAAACGCCGTTCCATCCGTACAGCCCCTATGCGGTGGCCAAACAGTACGGTTTCTGGATCACCAAGGAGTACCGTGAAGCATATAACATGTTCTGCTGCTCCGGCATTCTGTTCAACCATGAATCCGAGCGCCGCGGCGAAACTTTTGTGACCCGCAAGATCACGCTGGCCGCCGCCCGCATCAAGCAGGGCAAGCAGGACAAGCTCTACCTGGGCAACCTGTCCAGCCTGCGCGACTGGGGCTATGCCAAGGACTATGTGGAGTGCATGTGGCTGATTTTGCAGAACGATAAGCCGGATGATTTTGTCATCGCCACCGGCGTGCAGCATTCCGTGCGGGAATTCTGCCAGCTGGCGTTCCACTATGTCGGTATTGAGCTGGAATTTGTTGGCGAGGGCATGAACGAAAAGGGCGTTGATAAGGCGACCGGCAAGGTGCTGATTGAGGTAAGCCCGGATTTCTACCGCCCCACCGATGTGGTCAACCTGTGGGGTGACCCCACCAAGGCACGCCAGGAACTGGGTTGGAACCCCACCAAGACCAGCTTTGAGGAACTGGTCAAGATCATGGTGGAGCATGACATGGAAAAAGTAGCTGTAGAGCGCGCAGAGGAAAACATCCGCTGCAACCTGGAAGAATACCTGGAAAAGGGCGTTGTAAAATAAGAAAGAAGGCCATTTGTTATGATGGAAAAGAACGCTAAGATCTATGTGGCAGGCCACCGCGGTATGGTAGGTTCCGCCATTGTGCGGGAACTGGAACGCCAGGGATATACCAATATCATTACCCGGACCCATAAAGAGCTGGACCTGTGCCGCCAGGATGCCGTGGAAGAATTTTTTGCCGCCGAAAAGCCGGAATATGTCTTTTTGGCCGCAGCCAAGGTGGGCGGCATTGTTGCCAACCAGAACGCTTTGGCGGACTTTATGTATGACAACATGACGCTGGAAATGAACGTGATTCATTCCGCATGGAAAAACGGCTGCAAAAAGCTGGAATTTTTGGGCTCCTCCTGCATTTACCCGCGCATGGCACCGCAGCCCATGAAGGAAAACTGCCTGCTGACCAGCGAGCTGGAAAAAACCAACGAAGCTTATGCTCTGGCTAAAATCAGCGGCCTGAAATACTGCGAGTTCCTGAACCGCCAGTACGGCACGGACTATATCTCGGTCATGCCCACGAACCTGTACGGCCCCAACGATAACTACCACCCGACCCACAGCCATGTGGTTCCCGCACTGATCCGCCGCTTCCATGAGGCGAAGGTCAACGGCGTCGAGAGCGTCACCTGCTGGGGCGACGGCAGCCCGCTGCGCGAGTTTTTGTATGTGGATGACCTGGCGAACCTCTGCGTGTTCCTGATGAACCACTACTCCGGCAACGAGACAGTCAACGCGGGTACCGGCAAGGAGCTGACTATCAAAGAATTGACCGAGCTCGTTGCCAAGGTCGTCGGCTACACCGGCAAGATCGAGTGGGACACCTCCAAACCCAACGGCACGCCCCGCAAGCTGCTGGACGTCTCCAAGGCGACGAACCTCGGCTGGACCTACAAGACCGAGCTGGAGGACGGCCTGCGCCTGTCCTATGAGGACTTTCTGAACAACCCGATGCGCGCCGAGCGCTGAAAGGAAACGCTATGAATATCATCCTGCTGTCCGGCGGCTCCGGCAAGCGCCTGTGGCCGCTGTCGAACGACATTCGTTCCAAGCAGTTCATCAAAATCTTCAAGACCGCCGACGGGTACGAGTCGATGGTCCAGCGCGTCTACCGCCAGATCAAGGAGGTCGACGCCGACGCCAGCGTGACGATTGCCACCAGCAAGACGCAGGTATCGTCCATTCACAACCAGCTGGGCAATTCGGTGGGCGTCTGCGTCGAGCCGTGCCGCCGTGATACCTTCCCGGCCATCGCATTGGCGACAGCCTACCTGCACGACGTCAAGGGCGTCGGCCTTGATGAGGCTGTCGTCGTCTGCCCGGTAGACCCCTATGTCAACAATGACTATTTCGCCGCGCTGAGAACCCTGTCCGAGCTGGCCGGGCAGGGGAACGCGAACCTATCCCTGATGGGCATTGAGCCGACCTACCCGAGCGAAAAGTACGGCTACATTATCCCGCAGAGTGCCGACGCCGTCAGCCCGGTCAAAACGTTTAAAGAGAAGCCCGACGCCGCCACCGCCGAAAAGTACATTGCCCAGGGTGCGCTCTGGAACGGCGGTGTGTTTGCCTACAAACTGCGCTACGTGCTGGACAAGGCCCACGAACTGATCGATTTCACCGATTACAAAGACCTGTTCGATAAGTACGAGACGCTGAAAAAAATCAGCTTCGACTATGCAGTTGTCGAGAATGAGTCCCAAATTCAGGTAATGCGCTTTGCGGGCCAGTGGAAGGATATGGGCACCTGGAACACCCTGACCGAGGCCATGGAGGAGCCGAGCATCGGCAAGGCCATGCTGAACGACACCTGCCAGAACGTCCATGTACTGAACGAACTGGACGTGCCCGTGCTCTGCATGGGGCTGAAGGACGTCGTCGTCTCGGCCAGCCCGGAGGGCATTTTGGTCTCTGACAAGGAGCAGTCCAGCTACATCAAGCCGTATGTGGACAGCATCCATCAGCAGATCATGTTTGCTGAAAAGTCCTGGGGTTCCTTCCGCGTGCTTGACGTCGAGGACGCGAGCATGACCATCAAGATCACGCTCACCCCCGGCCACGGCATGAACTACCACAGCCATGAGAACCGCGACGAGGTCTGGACCGTCATCTCCGGTACCGGCCATGCGATTCTGGACGGCGTGCGCCGCGACGTGAAGGCAGGGGATATCCTGACGATGCCCGCCGGCTGCCGCCACACAGTCTTTGCCGACAGCGAGCTGAAAATCATCGAGGTTCAGCTCGGTCCGGCCATCAGCGTGGAGGATAAGCAGAAGTATCTGCTGCCGCAGGCTTGACAGCCGGCGCAAACCGCGTTATACTAAATAAGTATTCGCAAAAACACAGCGACGGAGAAAGTATGCACAAGCTGCTTTAGGCAAGAGAGGGCGGTCACCGGCTGCAAGCCGTCTGTAAAGCGCTTATGCGGAAGTTCGCTCCCGAGTGGTGCGCGGGAAAGGCCAAGGCCGAGTAGTGCGCAACGGCTCTGCACCGTTACCGGCAGCAAAGAGTGCCGCACTTTACAGTGCGGAACACGGGTGGTACCGCGGAGAATTGTATTTTGCAAGGCTTCGTCCCTGATTCAACACAGGGACGGAGCCTTTTTGTTTGCTCCGGCCCTACTTCAAGCAGAGGTGTACTATGGAAGAAAAAATCAAGGAGCTGCGCGCCGCCATTGAGCAGGCCAGCGCAGACGTCACCGACAAAGCCCGGCTTTCTGACTTCTGGCAGAAATACCTGAGCAAGAACGGCGAGGTCGCGGGCCTGACCAAGAGTCTGCGCGATGTCCCCAAGGAGGACCGTCCCGCCGTCGGCAAGACCATCAATGAGTTCAAGCAGTGGGCCGAGGCACAGTATCAGGCCCTGTCCGAGCAGGTCGAAAAGGCCGCGCTCGAGGCCCGCAACGCCGCCGAGACCGTCGACATCACGATGCCCGCCAAGATTCGCCAAACCGGCAGCCTGCACCCGATCACCCTCGTCAAGAATGAGATCATCGACGTGTTCGCCGGTATGGGCTTTGAGATTTACGAGGGCCCCGAGATTGAGGACGACGACCACAACTTTACCCGCCTGAATGTGCCGAAGAACCATCCCGCCCGCGACATGCAGGATACGTTCTACGTCGCAGACGACATTGTGCTGCGCACCCAGACCAGCGGCGGTCAGATCCGCGTCATGGACATGGAAAAGCCGCCCATCAAGGTGCTGGCCCCGGGCCGCGTGTTCCGTTCCGACTCCGACGCGACCCACTCTCCGATGTTCCACCAGATGGAAGGCCTCGTCGTTGACAAGGGCATCACGCTCTGCGACCTGCAGGGAATGCTCGACAAATTCGTCCAGGCGCTGTTCGGTGCAGACGTCAAGACCCGCCTGCGTCCGTCTTACTTCCCGTTTACCGAGCCGAGCGTCGAGGTCGACGTTTCCTGCTTCGAGTGCGGCGGCAAGGGCTGCCCGCTGTGCAAGCACACCGGCTGGATCGAGGTTCTCGGCGCCGGTGTCGTCCACCACAGCGTACTGGAAAACTGTGGCATTGACCCCAACGTCTACTCCGGCTTCGCATTCGGCATCGGCATTGAGCGTATTGCCATGCTGAAGTACGGCATCAACAACATCGGTCTGATGTTTGAAAACGATCTGCGCTTCTTGAAGCAGTTCGAGGATTGACAGGGGAGGAGTACAGAGTATGAAAGTACCATTCAGCTGGTTGAAGCAATATGTTGACATCGACGTCACCGCGCAGGAGCTTGAGGACAAGCTCTTTGGCTGCGGCTTTGAGGTCGAGGAGCTGATCGACCTCGGCGGCGAGATCTCCAAGGTCGTTGTCGGTGTTGTGACCGAGTGTGTCCCGCAGGAGGGCACCCATCTGCACATCTGCAAGGTTGACTGCGGCGAGTACGGCCACGACATCCAGATTTCCACCGGCGCACCCAACGTCTACGCCGGTATGCACACCGCCGCCGCACTCGACGGCTCCACGCTGCCCGGCGGCGTAAAAATCAAGGCGAAGCCCCTGATGGGCGTCGAGTCCAACGGTATGCTGTGCAGCGGTGAGGAACTGGGCCTGAACGATGATCTGTACCCCGGTGCCGAGGTCTACGGCCTGCTCGATTTGCCGAAGGACACTGTCCCCGGCACGCCCATTCAGCAGGTCGTCGGCCTTGACGACTACATTTTTGATATTTCCATCACGGCCAACCGCGCCGACTGCCAGAGTGTGCTCGGCATTGCGCGCGAGGTTGCAGCAGTGCTGAACAAGCCCCTCAAGATGCCCGCCACCGACTACACGGTCAGCGACTATGTGGATTCGCGCCTGTCCATCAGCGTCGAGGCCGAGGATCTCTGCCCGCGCTACATTGGCCATTATGTCCGCAACATCACGCCGGGCGAGTCCCCACGCTGGATGCGCCGTCAGCTGGCCCTGTGCGGTCTGCGCAGCATCTCCAACGTCGTTGACATCACGAACTATGTCATGCTGGAGATTGGCCAGCCCATGCACGCCTTCGACTTGAACAAGGTCGCCGGCCGCAGCATCACCGTCCGCCGCGCCGTGGAAGGCGAGAAAATCACCACCCTCGATGAGAAGGAGTTCACCCTGAACCCCAACAATCTGGTCATCTGCGACGCTGAGAAGCCGGTCGCTCTGGCCGGCATCATGGGCGGTGCAAACTCCGGCATGGACGACAACACCACCAGCCTGCTCTTCGAGTGCGCTACCTTCGCCCGCGACTCCGTCCGTAAGACCAGCCGCGCTCTGGGCCAGAACAGCGACTCTTCCGCCCGCTACGAGAAGGGCGTTGACCGCCACTCTCCCGAGCTGGGCCTTGCCCGCGCCCTGCACCTCATCCAGGAGCTGGACTGCGGCGACATCACCACGCTGGAATACGATCTGACCGATGGCCGTCCTCTCGAGCGCAAGCACATCGTCACCACCCCGGCCAGGATCTGCGGCGTGCTGGGCATCACCGTGCCGGACCAGACCATGATCGACATCCTCGAGCGCCTCGAGTTCACCGTGGACGTGCAGGCCGACGGCAGCTGGGATGTCTCCGCACCTCTGTACCGTGAGGATGTGGAGAGCTTCCCCGATCTGGCCGAGGAAGTCATCCGTGAGTACGGCTATGACCACATCGTACCCACCTTCCTGAACACTGCCGCTGTCACCAACGGCGGTCTGAACTATGAGCAGAAGCAGCAGCTCAAGACCAAGCGTCTGCTGGCCGCTCAGGGCTTCTATGAGGCTTCCACGCTGGCGTTCTATTCCAATGCCGAGTTCGATATGCTCCACATCCCGGCAGAGGATGAGGCCCGCAAGGCCATCCGCATCCTGAACCCCATCAGCGAGAACCTGTCCGTCATGCGCACCCTGCTGGCACCCTCCATGCTGAACGTCATCGTGGACAACCTCAAGAAGGGCAACGCTGAGGGCCGTCTGTTCGAGATGGCTCCCGTCTACCTCGCCAAGGAGCTGCCCATCAACGAGCATCCCCACGAGCGCCAGACCCTCTGCATCGGTGCTTTCGGCCCTGAAGAGGACTTCTTTACCGTCAAGGGCGCTCTGGAAGCGCTGGCCGCAGGTTTTGACCTGACCTTCACCTACCAGCGTGAGACCACCAGCTGGCTCCACCCCGGCATCAGCGCCGCCGTCTACTGCAACGGCAAGCGTCTGGGCGTCTTCGGCAAGCTGGCCAACGAGATCAACGCGGAGCTGGAGATCGCCAAGGAGCAGAAGGACAGCCAGAACATCTATCTGGGCGAGCTGGACTATGAGGCTCTGATGTCCTGCGTCGAGGGTGAGCTGCGCTATAAGCCCCTCAGCCCCTACGCCGCTGTCAAGCGTGATCTGGCTCTGGTCTGTGACGAGTCTGTGGCCTGCGGCGACATCGAAGAGACCATCAAGAAGGCAAGCCCCCTCATCACGGAGGTCAAGCTGTTCGATATTTATCGCGGCGCAAACCTTGGCGAGGGCAAGAAGAGCATGGCCTTCTCCCTGACCCTCTCTGACCCCGCTGCCGAAGTCTCCAACGAGCAGGTGGAGCGCACTGTCAAGAAGGTGCTGGGCAACCTGAAGTTCAAGCTGGGCATCGAGATCCGCTAAACGGAAAGAATAAGAAATGAGTCCGTCTGTGCTGCTGGCACGGGCGGGCTTTTTCTTTGCGCCGATTTATGCTATACTTATCTTATATATATAAACACAGCAGGAGGATTCAGCGTGGAGGATTACCGCACCATCCGGGGGACAGCCATCGGAGAATACGAAGAGAAGAAGAGCCGCTTCATTGCGCAGCTCTCCTTTGCAGACAGCGAGGAGAAGGCCGTGGCCTTCCTCGAGCAGGTGCGCGCGGCCAACCGCACCGCCCGCCACAATGTCTATGCCTACCGCCTGCGGGAGGGGAGCCGGGAGCGCTATTCCGACGACGGCGAACCGGCCAAAACAGCGGGTACGCCTGCCCTGGAGGTCTTGCAGCACAGCGGACTGACCGACCTCATCGTGGTCATCACACGATACTTCGGCGGCGTGCTGCTGGGGACCGGCGGCCTCGTCCGGGCCTATACGACAGCCACGTCCCGCGCACTGGAAGCCGCCGAGGTGGTGACGGTGCGCAGCGTGGTGGCGCTGGATGTGACGGTGGACTACGGCCTCTATGAGCGGGCAGACCTGCTCATCAAGGCGGCGGGCGGCAAGCTGGCCGAACCGGAGTTCACCGATAAAGTCACCCTCCGCTGGCAGATGCCGGAGCATACCGAAGGGCCGCTGCTGACGCAGTTACAGGAGCTGACCCGCGGCATGGCGAAGGTGGCAGTGAGCGAGCCGTTCTATGCGGCGTTTTAAGAGCGCTTTACCGGTAGAACCTCTCAGTCTGCTTCGCAGACAGCTCCCCTGGTAGGGGAGCCATTGGCAAGCCGGGCCACTTCCTACTGGACGCCCGAGGTCCGATATGGCGCAAAAGGGCGGGCCTTGCTACAGAGGGCAGCAGCTTCTGGACAACGCACCTTGTCAAGCTGCCGCTGCCCTGGACAGCGGAGCACTACTGTTTCCGAGACATCGTGCTTTGCTCGTCCAGCATGAACCTGACCGACATGCCAAAGCCTCCCCTCGATAGGGGAGGTGGCTGCGCCAGAGGCGCAGACGGAGAGGTTTCGTCTACGGCAGCGTCGAAGCCAGACAGAAAAATGATAAATACCAAAAATTTCCATATGACAAGTCGAAACATTTTCTGACGAAGAGACATGAATTTTCCCCCTTCGACAGGGCGAATCGGTTACAATAGCCGCAGACGCGGCATTGGGATCGGCCGCGCGCGGAGAGGAGGGAAAACGAGAGAAAAAAGGAGGGACACAGGATGGATGTGCGCACACGCACCGAAGAGATCGAGCGGCTGACGCTGGCCCCGTGGGCGACGTTCAGCGATGCAAGCCGGGGCAGGCAGAGGCCGGAGGAACAGGACCCCATCCGCCCTGTGTTCCAGCGGGACCGCGACCGGGTGCTCCACTGCAAGGCGTTCCGGCGGCTCAAGCAGAAAACGCAGGTCTTTCTCTCGCCGGAGGGCGACCTCTACCGCACCCGCCTGACCCACACGCTGGAAGTCTCCCAGATCGCCCGCACCATTGCCCGGGCGCTGCGGCTCAATGAGGACCTGACCGAGGCCATCAGCCTCGCCCACGACCTTGGCCACACCCCCTTCGGCCACGCCGGAGAGCGGGCGCTGGATCAGCTCACGCCCGGCGGCTTCAAGCACTATATGCAGAGCCTGCGGGTGGTGGACAAGCTCGAGAAGGACGGGCAGGGCCTCAACCTGACCTGGGAGGTGCGCAACGGCATCGTCACTCACACAAAAGGCACCTGGGCCGCGACGCCCGAGGGCCGCATCGTGCGGATGGCCGACCAGATCGCCTACGTCAACCACGACATCGAGGACGCCGTCCGGGCCGGTGTGCTGGACCCGGCCACCCTGCCGAAGGACTGCACCGCCGTGCTGGGCCAGACGAAGTCCGCCCGCATCACCACCATGATAAACAGCATCCTCGCCCACAGCGACGGGGATGTGGAGGTCGGCGCGGAGGAGAATGAAGCCTTCCTCGCCCTGCGGGACTTCATGTATGCCACCGTGTATGTGGACAAGACCGCCAAGGCCGAGGAGCAGAAGGTGGACAAGGTCATTGGGGAGCTGTACGAGTATTATCTGGCCCATGTGGACCAGATGTCCAACTTCTACGTCCAGCTGGCCTATCAGGACGACCCCGAGCGGGCCGTCACCGACTATATCAGCGGCATGAGCGACGAATTTGCCATCCGGACCTTTGAGGACGTCTTTGTGCCTCGCAAGTGGCACGTTTTGTAAAAAGGAGCGCCGAACATCTTTATGATCCCACACGAATATATTGAAGAGCTGACCCGCCGCACCGACATCGTGGAGCTGGTGGGCGGCTATGTCCAGCTCAAGCGGAAGGGCCGGCTCTACGGCGGTCTGTGTCCCTTCCACAGCGAGAAGACCCCCTCGTTCTACGTCTATCCGGACACCCAGAGCTTCTATTGCTTTGGCTGCGGTGCAGGCGGCGATGCAGTGACCTTTACCAAAAAGATAAACAGCATCGACTACGTGGAGGCCGTCAAGCTGCTGGCCCAGCGGGCCGGTATGCCCGAACCCACCGAGGACGACAAGACGGGCCGTCTGCGCAGCCGCATCCTCACCATGAACAAGGACGCGGCCCGCTTCTTCCACGCCTGCCTCAACTCCACCGTGGAGGAGGCCCGGCAGGCCCGTGCCTACTGGCGGCGGCGCGGCCTCGACGACAAGACCATCAACCGCTTCGGGCTGGGCTATGCCCCCGACGACGGGCAGGCGCTTTACCAGTACCTGCGCGACAAGGGCTACAACCAGCAGGAGCTGGACGCCAGCGGCCTGTTCAAGCGGAGCCAGTCGGGCCGTATCTACTGCCTGTTCTGGCGGCGGGTCATGACCCCCATCTTTGACCTGCGGGGCAATATCATCGCCTTCGGCGGGCGTGTGCTGGACGACTCCAAGCCCAAGTACGTCAACAGCCCCGAGACGCTGGTCTACCACAAGTCGGACACGGTGTTCGCGCTCCAGATCGCAAAGCGGAGCGCTTCCCATCGGTACGTCCTCTGCGAGGGCTACATGGATGTCATCTCCATGCATCAGGCGGGCATCGACACCGCTGTCTGCGCCTGCGGCACGGCCCTGACGCCCGACCAGGTCAAGCTCATCAGCCAGTATGCCGATGAGGTCATCCTCAGCTACGACTCCGACGAGGCGGGCCAGAAGGCCACCCTCCGCTCGCTGGAACTGTTCCGTAACAGCCCGGTGCGGGTGGGCGTGCTGCAGATCCCGGGCGCGAAAGACCCGGACGAGTACATCAAGAAATACGGTGCCGACCGCTTCAAAGCCCTGCTGGACGGCGTGGGCAATGCGCTGGACTTCCGGCTGGGCCGTCTGCGCAGTCAGTACGACTTCAAACAGGATGCTCAGCGCCTCGAGTACGTCAAGGAAGCGGTGGAGATGCTGGCGCAGCGCTCCAACCCTACCGAGCAGGAGGTCTACGCCGGGCGTCTGGCCGAGGAGACGAACATCTCCAAGACTGCCATCATGGCCCAGCTGGCCGACGCCGTGAAGAAAGCGGGCAGCAGGCGCCGCCGGGAGCAGAACCGCGCCCGCCTGAAAGAGGGCGAAATGGACCAGATCAAAGTCCCCTACGGCGCAGGCCGGGGCGCACTGGGCATGGCCAGCGCAGAACAGCGGCTTCTTGCCGCCATGCTGCGGGAGCCGGGCTATATCAATAAGGTGAGCGCCCAGCTCAGGCCGGAACAGTTCTTGCAGCCCCAGCAGAAGGAGCTGTACGAAGCCATGCTCCGCTGCAAGGAGCAGGGGGTGGAGGTGAGCCTCGCCACCCTGCGGGCCTTTGTCAGCGAGGAAGCTCTGAATGAATTGAGCCGTCTTGCGGCACAATACAGCGATGTGAACTGTACGCCGGAGGACATCAAGCTCTATCTGGAACGCATTGCCCGGGGGACTCCCGTAGCCAGCCGCGCCGCCAGTATGTCAACCAACGATATTGAACAGTATCTCCAGTCGATGCGGGAACAAAAGCAGGGAACTGCTGACGCAGAAGATTCGGTCTGATCTCTCCACCGGCTGGGGCCGGAAGGAGAAGCACAGATGCAGAAAATGTCACAGACGGAAGAAATGGCGAAGATGCTGGCGGGACGCGCCCGCCGCCATGTCCTGACGCCCGAGCAGGTGAGCCGTGCCATGGAAGAGCAGGACTTTGACCCGGCGGGGCTGGACGAACTGTATGCCGCACTGGAGATGCGGGGCGTGCAGGTAGCCGAGGAAGAGACAGAGCTGCCGCTTCTGGACGAAGAGCAGATCGGAAAGCTCGAGCATGAGCTGTCTGCCGAAGGCGTGGCGCTGGACGACCCGGTGAAGACCTATCTGAAAGAGATCGGCCGGGTGCCGCTGCTCTCGGCGGAAGAGGAAGCCGCTCTTGCCCGTGCTGCCCAGGCAGGGGACGAGGACGCCCGCCGCCGTCTCAGCGAAGCGAACCTCCGCCTCGTCGTTTCGGTGGCAAAGCGGTATGCCGGGCGGGGCCTGCCCTTCCTCGATCTGATCCAGGAAGGCAACCTCGGCCTGATGAAGGCGGCGGAGAAGTTCGAGCCGGACCGGGGCTTCAAGTTCTCGACCTACGCCACGTGGTGGATACGCCAGTCCATCACCCGGGCCATCGCCGACCAGGGCCGCACCATCCGCATCCCGGTGCATCTGGTGGAGAGCATCAACCGGGTGAAGAAGACGGCAGGAGAGCTGCTGCGCCGCACAGGCCGGGAGCCCACCGCCGAGGAGATCGCCGCCCAGTTGGACATGGAGCCCGCCCGGGTGCGGGAGCTGATACAGCTGGCTCAGGACCCCATCAGCCTCGAGACGCCGGTGGGGGAGGAAGAGGACGCCCACCTCGAGGATTTCATCCAGGACGATGAGGCAGGCGTCCCCGCCGACGAGGCCGGGCGGCAGCTGCTCCGCCGGGAGCTGATGAATGTGCTCAAGAGCCTGACGCCCCGGGAAGAGCGGGTCATCGCCCTCCGCTTCGGTCTGGAGGATGGCCGCGCCCGGACGCTGGAAGAGCTGGGCCGGGAGTTCAACGTCACCCGGGAGCGGGTGCGCCAGATAGAGGCCAAAGCCCTGCGCAAGCTCCGCCACCCCAGCCGGGCCAAGCGCCTGCGGGATTATCTGGATGAATAAACTGCATTGCAAGAGTAAATGGTGACAAAATGCACAAGGGTGTTTTTGTCTGGAACGTAAAAAACAAAAAAATCAACCCCAAAATCACGCAAAGTACACACGCTCCCGGGTGTCCGATAAAAGAGGGCATCCGGGAATTTTTTTGCCTCAAAACGGAAAAATGGCTTGACAACAGGGGTTTTAGGGTGTATACTGCATTAGTATCACATAATGGCCTAGTGCGCCAAAAAGGGAGTTTGCGCAGCATGAGCGGAACGGGTCCCACCGAAAAGTTTGTGCAAAACGCCGGACTTCTGCGCGCGGTGCAGGCCGAATTATGTGTGTCTGCTCAAATTCGACCTGCATTTTGCAACATCCGTAGAGTATAAAAGTAAGGAGTGGTTGATTTTATGATGAAAGTCAAGCCCGTCAAGCTCGGCAAGACCGAGCGCATGAGCTTCTCCCACATCGACGAAGTCATCAGTATGCCGAACCTCATCGAGGTCCAGAAGAACTCTTATCAGTGGTTCTTGGACGAGGGCCTGAAAGAGGTCTTCCACGACATCGGCACCATTGAGGACTACAC
>ERZ773111.1018-NODE-1018-length-15016-cov-5.301450_pt1 | contig 15016 bp, 13 predicted proteins | sample MGYA00580567_ERZ773111 | MGnify/ENA primary metagenome ERZ773111 (study PRJEB29015, sample SAMEA2737875) | human gut metagenome | biome: human gut; feature: human-associated habitat; material: faeces | place: China | collected 2012 ...
AACATCGATGTCCAATATATTGTTTTTGTGAATTTATACATATCGTCATCCATAGTAAAAATATAGACGATTGGATATGAATAAAAAGCATAAAAATACTTTCTGGTGATTATTAATAGCTGTACAATGTTATATCCGTACGCAATCACCGAGTAGATCATTTCTATTAAAATAATCACTAGGTAAATCATCAAATAGTTTGATAATGCTTTGCACTGCATTCTTAAATTCATATTTGAGCGAGTCTTATTTTTCACGTATAGTGCTAATAAAACGCCTATCGCTGCAATTAAAATCTCATAAACAAAAGAGCTTCCTGGCAACGTAATTATTTTATCAAACCCTAATGTGTATAATGTCACTGCACAAATAATCACTTTGAACAATTGTGAGACCTTAACTTTTCCCATATCTATTTTCTCCTATCCAATGAATAACCACCGGACAACATCAGCCTCCTTCAATATTTCAATCATTTACTATCGAGTTTACAATACAATCCAAATCCACACTTTCAAAAAAAGCTTTTGAGTTTTTAACCATTTCATCATGGTTGGCATCCACGTATCGAATTGCATCTATAATTGTTTCCGGCTTCAAATCTCTACAACAAACACCAATATTATACTTTTCAAACGGTTCTCTTAATCCCAATACATCTGTACCTATCATCGGAATATTGCAGCCTGCATATTCATAAATTTTATTTGGTGCACAATACAGTGCATTCAGAATTGTAAATCCACTGCCTTCGATTTCTCCCGGCTTATAAGGGACCAGCGCAATATCCGCATATTTTAAAAACTCCAAATGTTTCGGTGGATTAAAAAATCCCATATATTTTAAGGAGGAATAGCTATCGCACAGCTTCTTAAATTCTTCTGCGCCATCTCCTCTGAACTTGCCGAACAAATACAGGCAATAGTCCTCTTTTACTCTTTCGACAGCTTCTGCAAAGGATTGCAAATCTCTATCTGCACTGATAACTCCCAGATAAATGATTTTTTTGCGTTTTTCCCTTTTCATCTCCTCAATTACAGGAAGCATGTCCTCTTGTACTTCGCCACTCTTGAGGTAGTACGGTTTATTGGGCAAAACATAGGGGAGCTTTTCCAAGTTCCAACCGACTTTTTGTATATATGCTCTATTTTCTTCTGGAACAACAATTTTCCATGCCTTTTGAGCATAATGCTTAATATTAAATTTTAAAATTTTTGCGCCTCGGAACATCGGATATGTATCTGTCAATTCCATTAGCTGCATTACATGTCTGTCACTATATTCTAGCAGTTCTTTTCCCAAAGTTCTTACAACACTCGGATTAACAGTCCACACGATATCTCCATCCATAGTATCTTTCAGCGCCGCTCGATATCCTTTGGTTTTTATACCTCTTTTTTTTAAGCGCAAAAATATGTTACTGTTTTTGACCGCCTTTATTTCTGTATACGAAAATCTCTTATCCTCCGCAATGATCGTCGGAAGATTCTTGACGCCTTCAGCTACTAAATGAACTTTATAATCGTTGTTCAAAAGGCATTCTATCAAATTGAGCGTTGGTGGATACAGCATCACATTCTCATAAATGAAAATTCTTATCATATTTTTTTTCTTGTCAAACATCACAATATCTCCCATTTGCTTTAAACCGTCTTTTTCTTTTATTGCAAGTCAAAAAGTTGATAGTATCCCTCAATTTCTTTTTCATTTCCATACTCATGCCGAGACAGGTATTCTGAATACCGACGCGGTTCTTTCAAAATTTTCATGATACCGTCAGCAATTTCCTTGCCGCTCATTCCTACAATAACGCCCTCATCCTCGTTAATCTGATCATATACCGTAGGATAATTTGTTGTAACGATTGGGCAGCACAGAATTTTTCCTTCATCCAAAACTACAGATTTTCCCTCAAAACGTGACGATTGTACCAACACGTCTGCATTTTTCATATATGCGTAGGGATTTTCCCGTGCCCCTATAAATTCAAAACAGTCTTGCACTCCCAATTCTTCTCGTTTTTTTTCTAATTCTTCCTTTAAACTTCCGATTCCTAAAACGACCCAATGAAACTTCACTCTAGATTTTTTCAATTCCAAAGCTGCTTCCAGTGCAAATTCAAATCCTTTTTGCGCATTCAGTCTTCCAATTGATACGATATTCAACACATCTCTTTTAAATTCAGGCGGATAAAATTCTTTTGCCAAGTTTCTTATAACCTGAGAAGATGTCAGGTTGGGTAAAACCACAAATTTTTCTGCAATGCTAGGGAAGTTTTTCTTCAGGTCTTTGGCACACAAATCAGATATCGTTACCACCTTGTCTACTTTTTCAAAATACTCAAGGTCCATTTCTTTAAAATGTCCAAGCTGGGAATATTCATTATGTACCCATGCAATCTTCTTTGTAGCCTTTACTTTATCTACAAGAAAATATGTTTGTTCGCGCTGCATATAAGCGATTGCCACATCGTATTCTTTTGTAAGTTCTGGTATGATTTTTTTGTAAAAATGCTCCCATCTGTATTGGCGGCTTTTCGCAACAGAGTTTGTTTTTTTACGGGAAATAAAAGTTCCTATCATATGAACAACCGAAAGATATGGATGTTTCAACGCCTCTGTTTTGTTGTTATCATACAGTGTATATAATTTATTGCAATTCGAGATGATATTCACCTCTTTGGGAACTTGCTTTAAGAACATTCCTTCATTCTGAAACAGCAGCAAATCCACATTATACCGATCATAATCCAGCAACTGTAATAAGTTTACTAGGCTTCTCTCAGCTCCACCATTTCTTAGGCTGCTCATTACAAATAAAATGTTTCTTTTTTCCATTACTCCTGCTCTTTCCTCCCCATTCTTCTTTTATTTCGTCGGCAAGGTAATCCAAGAGCCAAATTTTTCATCCCATTCTGCCGGTTCAAAGCGTTCGAATCCACTCCAATGGAAAAATGTGATCTCCCCGAAATACACTTTGCCATTGATGTCGTAAAAGTCAATCCGCGCTTCCGGCAATCCCTTTGACAAGATCTCCGCATATTTCTTCATTTCATCCAATCCCTTAGGCCGTTTGATTTTATCCCACTCTTTGGAGTTTGGATGACCATTCGTAAAAGGCAGATGGTTAAAATCCATATCAAAGAAATCGAACTTTGTCTCTTCGTTCGGATTCGTGCGATCCGATGCAATAAACATTGCCTTTGCTTCACCGTCAAAAGCAAAAATCTTATAATCCTTTAACTCATAGCCCGATTCATCGACCATGTATTCTTCTGCGATAATTCTGCGCTTTACATTCTTATATGGCCATTCTCTATTTTGCATATAATAGTCGTTCTTTAGGCTCTTCTCGATTTTCTTTTTTGCCACCGTCATATCCAGTTTTGATTTATCTGTGCAAATAACCAATCCTCCGGAATCATGTGTACACTTCAGAACAAACTGATTCGGTAGCTTTGAAAAGTCTATATCATCAAAACGATCCCATACACCCAGTGTCTTAATAATATGTTCTTCTCCAATTTTAGATGCTACATATTGCTTTACTTCATACTTATCCACCATCATCGTATATTCGGGTTTTCTGTCATAAAGCTTCAGCCACTGGAGTTTTTCGCTATATGTTTTGGGATTGTTTAAATCCAACGGGTATCCAAACACATTCTTAAACTGCATTTTCAAGAACTCTTCATCGCTCATATTCTTGAAAAAACCATGCTGTGCCAATATAATCGTTCTTTTCTTAGGACTTTTTAGAACCGCTATTCCTTTTTTGATTATATTACTCATTTTTCAATTCCTTTCCGCATACACTATATGCCAATTCTCTCCACTTTCGACAGATCGTTTCCAGTTTCAACCGTTCTGTTGCAATCTCAGCATTTTTGCCCAATTCATTTCTCAAGTTTTCATCTTCTATCAATGCCATAATTTTTTCAGACAGCACATCAACATTCCCGATTGGTACAAGGAAACCGCTTCTGCCATCATCAATTAACTCTGAGGGACCACATTCACATCTTGTAGAAATACAGGGCAAACCTGCGTGCATTGCTTCACACAGTACATTCGGAAATCCCTCATAAAATGATGAAAGCACAAACACTTTGGCTTTTTTCATTTCAAGAAATGGTGTATGCGTCACACCGCACAATTTTACATTTTCCTCAAGATTTTCTTTCCTTATTAAATTTTGAAGTTCCTCTCTACGATTTCCTTGCCCAAAAATCTTCAACTTCCAAGACGGATGTTTTTCTGCCACCGCTTTGTAGGACTTAATCAATGTCACAAAATCTTTCTGTTTTTCCAATCGACCTACTGAAATCACCGTATTTTCTTTTTCAATATCCTGTCCCACACATTGTTTGCCCATCTCGTCAAAGTCCAAGGGGTTTTCCAGAACCACAATCTTTTTTTGTAAATATGCTGGATAAAATGATTTCATCTCATTCGTCTGTACACAGATGGTATCCGCAAATCGATATAAGAAGCATGTGATTTGAAAAACATATTTAGGATATTTCCGTAAAAGATTATTTCTGTCGCAAACAATTACCTTTGTCCTCGACATAAGCCCTGCTAAAATCAGCATAAAATTGCATCTGCTCAAAAAGGAAATTGCCACATCCGCTTTTCTCTGATCCAGATATCTACAAGTCGCATGGAAATCATAAATCCACTCAAGGAATTTACCCTTTCCGTTATAATTGACTTTATTTAGCTTAACACCGTCTGCCACACTATAAAACTGTGGCCGTTTTTCATAAGATGTAACACTGACATCTTCACCATGTTCGGCAAAGTTAGCTGCAAGATTCGTTAAGACATGCTCTGCCCCACCACTAGAGAGGCTACTAATATAAAAATCCACTTTCATTTGCTTTGTATTACTCCGTTTCTGCTTTCCCGTTCTTGCAGTACGGTATTATAATCTACGACATCACCCGCATAGACGCGCAACATTTGATCTACTACAATATCCCAATTATATCTATCTAAGATATAAGGTGCCGCTTCTTTCTTATATTTTCTCACAAGATTTTCGTCATCCAAAAGCATCTGTAATTTCTTCTGAAGGTCTGTTTCATTTCCTTTTTCAAAGGACAGGGCCTTGTCATGTACTACCTCTGTGTTTTCTGGAATGTCGCTAATCAAACAGCAATTGCCATAACTCATAGCTTCCAACAAAGCATTAGCCATTCCTTCCAAGTTACTCGGAAGCGCAAAGATGTAAGCATTGCTGTAAAGTTCCTGCACCTCTTGTCCATACACATAACCCGTGAAAATTATTCGTTCGTCTCCCTCTGCTAATGCAAGGAGCTGATTATAGTAATCCTTGTTCGACTCCGATCCTCCAGCGATTACAAGTTTCCTATCACTTGAACATTCTCTAAATGCCTTAATTAAATACTGAATCCCTTTTTCCGGCACAATTCTTCCCAATGATAGAATATATTCATTCTTTTCTAATCCGTATTTTTCTTTAATAATTTCCGGTGCATGGCTTTTGGGCTTATCAATACCATTCGCAAATAGAATCGAATTCACTCCATATTTTGTGTCAATATATTCTTTCATGTTTTTGGAAAGCACCAAACACACATCTGCTTTTGTTGCAGCCATTCGCTCTCCAAATTCAAGGTATTTTGATGCAAACCCGCCCCACTTATCTCTTTGGCTATCTATACCATGTAGCGATGCCACTACTCGTAACCCAAAAAGTTTAGCAAGTGGAATCATAGCACATGATCCTGACGCACGGAAACTCACACAATCATACCGGCTGAATGCTGCATGAATTGTTGCAAGAAAAGAATAAATCGGAACACACGCCGCTCCCTTTACTGTTGGAACCGTTACTATATTAATTCCTTTATATTTTTTCAGCTTCTTGCCATCAAATTCTTTTCCAAAAACATTGTGACCGCCACGGTTATATACTGTGACATCATTTCCTCTTTGCACCATCCGAACCGCATGTTGCTCTACGCCTTTCTCTATTCCACCTTCGTTTGATGGTATACGCTTATGACCAATTATTGCAATTTTCATTACTCCACCCTCAACTAATTAATCTCTCTGGAAAATGTCTCTCGTATAAACCTTCTCTTCCACATCATCAAGACACTTATCATATCTGTTTGCGATAATGGCCTGGCTGCGCTTCTTGAACTCATCCAGATCGTTTACCACAACGCTGCCAAAGAACTTTTCGCCATTTTTCAGAGTCGGCTCATAGATAATAACCGTTGCACCCTTGGCTTTAATGCGCTTCATGACACCCTGAATGGAGCTCTGGCGGAAGTTATCGCTGTTGCTCTTCATCGTCAGGCGGTAGACGCCGATGGTCACGGGCTTTTCCCTGTCGGCGTCATACTCATTCTCGTCGGCATAGCCGTAGTACCCAGCCAGCTTCAGCACACGGTCCGCGATAAAGTCCTTGCGGGTGCGGTTGCTGTCAACAATGGCCTCGATCAGTTTTTCGGGCACATCGGCATAGTTGGCCAGCAGCTGCTTGGTATCCTTGGGCAGGCAGTAGCCGCCGTAGCCGAAGCTGGGATTATTGTAGTGGCTGCCGATACGCGGGTCAAGGCAGACACCGTCGATGATCTGCTGGGTATTCAGACCCTTGCTCTCGGCGTAGGTGTCCAGCTCATTGAAGTACGCCACGCGCAGCGCCAGATAGGTGTTGGCAAACAGCTTGACAGCCTCGGCCTCGGTGAAGCCCATGAACAGCGTGTCGATGTTTTCCTTGATAGCTCCCTCCTGCAGCAGCCCCGCAAAGGTGTGCGCGGCCTCCACCAGGCGCGGGTCGTTCAGGTCAGTGCCGACAATGATGCGGCTCGGGTAAAGGTTGTCGTAGAGCGCCTTCGACTCGCGCAGGAACTCGGGGCTGAAGATGATGTTGCTGCTGCCGAATTTTTCGCGCACCGACACCGTGTAGCCCACGGGAATCGTCGACTTGATGACCATGACGGCGTCGGGGTTGTACTGCATGACAAGCTGAATGACCGCCTCGACAGCCGAGGTGTCAAAGTGCTGGGTGCGGCTGTCGTAGTTTGTGGGCGCGGCGATGACGACAAAGTCAGCGCCGCTGTACGCCTGTGCCGGGTCAAGCGTGGCGGTCAGTTTCAGTTCCTTTTCGGCCAGGTATTTTTCAATGTATTCGTCCCGGATCGGAGATTTGCGCCGGTTGATGAGATCGACCTTGGCCGGGATCACGTCAATCGCGCATACCTCGTGGTGCTGCGCCAGCAGCGTTGCAATGGAAAGTCCCACATAGCCTGTTCCCGCAACCGCAATTTTAAGCATTTTGTCCATAGCCGATTCCTTCTCCGTGTTATTTTGGCGGCACCGGCGGACGCAGTGTGCATCCTGCGGTGCTTTTGTTTTGGTATTGTCTTATAATAAATGTATTATAACACGAAGTTGGGAGTGTGGCAACCGGGCGGCGGGCAGTTTACGCATGCCGCTTTTTGTCCAGACGAATTTTATCGCTTATCATGGCAATAAATTCACTGTTCGTCGGCTTGCCGCGCAGGTTGTGGATCGTGTAACCAAAGTAGCTGTTCAGCGTGTCCACGTCGCCGCGGTCCCAGGCGACCTCGATGGCGTGGCGGATCGCGCGCTCGACGCGGCTGGCCGTGGTCATGTTGCGCTTGGCGATTTCGGGATAAAGCCGCTTGGTCACGGCGTTGATGTACCCGTGGTCGGAGATCGTCAGCAGAATGGCGTCGCGCAGGAACTGGTAACCCTTGATGTGCGCGGGTACGCCGATCTGGTGCAGAATTTCCGTCACGGTCAGCTCATCGCTGTCCTGCGAGACGACCTGCGGGCGCATCGTGTTGCCCGCCGCCTTCAGCACACGGCTGACGAGGACCGACTCATCAAACGGCTTGACGAAGAAGAACGAGAACCCGCTGTCAAGAAGTTCCTGCTCCATCTCCTCGCTCTGGAACGCCCCCGTGACGAAGAACGTCGTGTGGGTGCTGCTGGTGTTCTGGGCCTCGTAGCGCTGCTTGACCGTGATTGCGTCCAGGTCCGGCATGAACGCATCCAGCAGAACGGCCTGCGGATGAACGGCCAGAAGGGTTTCCAGGGCCTTGGTGCCGTTCTTCTCACAGACGGTCACGGCAATGCCTTTGGCTTCCAGCGCACGGCGGCACACAGCGGACACCTGCGTGTCCGTGTCGGTCATTACAAATTTGATCTTTTCCATCGTCACATATCCTCCATACATTTTGAGCTGCGCGTACCCCGCGCGTAAACTTCGCTCGGTTTCTGTTTACATTGGGAATTCTACCATATTTTCCCACATTTATCAATAGATTTCCCGCTGTTTATTGTTATTTCCCGAAATTTTCGTTCGACAAGTTTTTCTATAATTCGTCAGTCATCGGCAAAATAGTACACGTATCAACATCATTTTATTTTTTTCGTGGTTTTTGTTGTCGGTCAGCAGTCCCCCTTTTTCGTCCGCTGCGTCCCACTTTCGGCGCTCATTTGCTGCTGGCGACAGCATCCGCTTTTTCCAGCATGGTTGTCGCAAAGATTGCGTAGCCTCTGCTCGGATCGTTCACCAGCACATGTGTAAGCACTGCCGCCAGACGACCATTCTGCACGATGGGCGAGCCGCTCATGCCCTGCACTACGCCGCCGGTGGCGTCAAGCAGGCGCTTGTCCGTCACGCGGATCAGCAGGTTTCGGTTCGGGTCGCTGCCGGTCATCGTCACACGCTCGACCTGAATCGTATAGGGCTGCGCCGTCGTGCCCAGCACAGTGGTCCACAGCTCGGCCTCGCCGGGCGTGACGACGCAGAGGATGCGGCCCGTGTCCTTCTGGAGCGCGGCGTAGAGCAATGCCCGGCCTGCCGGAGGCAGGCCGAACAGCGCTGCCGGGCCGGGGGAGGCGAGGCTGGCCGCTGTCTTCTGGTATTCAGGGGTGTTTTTCAGGAGCGCTTCGTACATGGTGGACCTCCTTTCTGGTGGGGTTAAACCTCTCCGTCGCGGCTGACGCCGTGCCACCTCCCCTATCGAGGGGAGGCTTTGGCATACCGGAAAACTTTACCTCTTCGCCAGAGGCTCCCCTCGGTAGGGGAGCTGTCGAGCGAAGCGAGACTGAGAGGTTGCGTCAAGCGGAGCCTTACCCGTTATACTTGCTCTGCGCCAGACCCAGCTTGCCGTCCATGATGAGCTTTGCGGCGGCTGCGATGTCGGGGCAGCGGTCGGCGAGGGCCTTGGCGTCGTCGGGCGGGAACTTGCCCAGCACCCAGTCGGCCAAATCGTAGTCCGGGCGGGGTTTTGCGCCCACGCCGATGCGGATGCGGGGAAAGTTCTCGCCGCCGAGGCGGGCGATGATGCTCTTGAGGCCGTTGTGGCCGCCCGCAGAGCCGGAGGGCCGGATGCGCAGTTTGCCGGGGTTCTGGGTGATGTCGTCGCACAGGACGATGACGTGGTCGGCAGGGATCTTGAAGAAGCCCGCCAGCGGGCCGATGGAGTCGCCCGAGAGGTTCATATAAGTCAGGGGCTTCAGGAGCACGACCTTGTGGCCGTCCACCTCGCCCTGCCCCCACAGACCCTGAAACTTGGTCTTGGAGACGGAGATGCCCCACTTGCCGGCCAGATAGTCCAGCGCGGCAAAGCCTGCGTTGTGACGGGTGCCGTCGTATTTCGGCTCCGGATTGCCGAGGCCGGCAATGAGCCAGATGTCATTGGTGTTCATATGATATATTCTGCCTTTTTTACGTTGGATCTGTTTTCGAACAATATGTTATTATAACATACGCGCGCGCAAAAAGATACACAAAAAACATAAAATGCCCCGGCGCACGGATGCGGAACGTGCGCCGGGGCAGATGGAAAGCGCCGGATGCGGAACGAAAAAACGCTCGACATCCGCCGTGCGAGCTCTGAGGCTTTTCCGCTTGACAACCTGCGCGCGGAAGTCTATAATAAAAACGAGGAAAGGCGCTGGCCGCACAGTAGTCAGCTCCCTCACACGGTATCACATTTTACTGGAAAACATGACCGCCGAAGTTTGGACGCATCGGGCGGTCATTTTTCTTGCCGTTTTTTGGAATAATGCTTTGCCCGAGGCTTGTCCCGAAAGACATCCCTCGCGATCATCCATGTCACCTGAATGACACCAATGATCACTGTAGCCAGAAGGCCCAGAAGTACAAGTACAAGATTCAGATCCGTCATAAAGACTCCTCCTTAAACATTCATCATGAACTATCACTCAAAATGTCCGGAGGACGACAAAGTTGGCCTCCTCCGGACGATGTCAGGAGGAAGTCTGACCACCTGCATTTGCAGACAGCACCTTTCAGGACAGAAAAATCCATCCATGAATATAGAATAACACACTTTTCGACGATTTGCAATCTGATTCATGCGCTCCGCTCCGGCGGGGCGCTTTTCTTTTGCCCTCTGCCGTGATACAATGGGCATACTATCATTTTCCTTGAAAGGAGGCCGCGCCATGCCTGCCGAACTTCACACCACCCTCACGCCGGACACCCCGGTACGCTATCTCAAGGGCGTCGGCCCCAAGACTGCCGAGCGGTTCGAGAAGCTGGGCATCCTGACCCTCAGCGACCTGCTCTGCCACTATCCCCGCCGGTATCTGGATTTTTCAAAGCCCTACTCCATCGCCGAGGCCCCCGCCGACACCGAGTGCGTCGTGAAGGCCGAAGTGTTTGCAAAGCCCGGCGGGCGCATCCTGCCGGGCGGGCGGCGGATGGAGCGCATCACCGCCGGAGACGATGTATCCAGCCTCGAGATAACGTGGTTCAATAATCCATACGCCGCCCAAAAGCTGGAGCTGGGGCAGGAATACTATTTTCAGGGCATCGTGACGGGCGGGATGCTCCGCCGTCAGATGGTCAACCCGCAGGTGCGCACCGACGCGCAGGTGAAGTCGTCGCCTTTCGAGGCCGTCTACCCCCAGACCGAGGGGCTGACCAGCAGCGCCATCGCCAAGTGCGTCCGCCAGCTCCTCCCCCACGCGGAGCTTCTGCCCGACCCGCTGCCCTCTGAGATGCTGAAAAAATACCGCCTGCTCTCCAAGGCCGACGCCGTCCGGGCCATCCACTGCCCCGCCACGGAGGAGGAAGCCTTTGCGGCGCGGCGGCGGCTCATCTACGAAGAGCTTCTGGTCTTACAACTGGGCATCGGCCGGATGAAGAACCACGGCGCGGCCTCCACCGGCGCGCCGATGAAGAAAGCCGACGCCTCCCCGTTCTGGGAGTCGCTGCCCTTTTCCCCCACCGGCGCACAGCGGCGGGCCGTGGAAGAGATCCTGACCGACATGTCGGGCGAAACGTCCATGAACCGCCTTTTGCAGGGCGACGTGGGCAGCGGCAAAACGCTGGTGGCCGCTGCGGCCATCTGGGCCTGCATCCGGGCCGGGTATCAGGCCGCACTGCTGGCCCCCACCGAGATCCTGGCCAGCCAGCACGCCGAGAACCTGAACCGCCTGCTCTCCCCCTTTGGGATGCGGGTGGCCCTGCTCACCGGCGGCATGAAAGCCGCCGCACGCCGCACCACCCTCGCCGCCATCCGGGACGACGAGGCCGACCTCATCGTAGGCACCCACGCCATCCTCAGCGAGGGCGTGGAGTTCGCCCGGCTGGGTCTGGCCGTTGTGGACGAACAGCACCGCTTCGGTGTGCGCCAGCGTGGCCTGCTGGCCGAAAAGGCCGCGAACCCCCACCTGCTGGTCATGAGCGCCACCCCCATCCCCCGGACGCTGGGGCTGCTGATGTACGGCGACCTCGACATCTCCATCCTCGACGAGCTGCCGCCGGGCCGCAAGCCCGTCAAGACCCGCTGCATCACCGGCAAAAAGCGGGCCGACCTCTACGGCTTCCTTGATAGAGAAATCGATTCCGGACGACAGGTGTATATCGTCTGCCCTGCCATCGAGGACGCGGGCGGCAGCGGCCTGAACGCCGTCAAGAGCTACTATGAGGACATCGCAAAAGCCTATCTGCCGGACCGCCGGGTGGGCCTGATGCACGGCAAGCTCAAGCCGAAGGAAAAGGCTGAGGTGATGGATGACTTCAAATCCGGACGTCTGGACGCCCTCGTGTCCACCACCGTCATCGAAGTCGGTGTGGACGTGCCGAATGCGACGGTCATGGTCATCGAAAACGCCGAGCGGTACGGCCTGAGCGCACTGCACCAGCTGCGCGGGCGTGTGGGACGCGGCGCGGCGGAGAGCTGGTGCTTCCTCGTCAGCGACAATGCCTCCGAGTCGGTGCAGAAGCGGCTCAAGTTCCTCTGCTCCACCTCAGACGGCTTCGCCGTGGCGCAGTACGACCTCGAGACCCGCGGCCCCGGCGACTTCTTCGGAAGCCGCCAGCACGGTCTGCCGACCTTGCAGATCGCCGATTTGATGAACGATACCCGCACCCTCCACGCGGCCCAGAGCGAGGCTGTGGCCCTTCTGGCCGAAGACCCGCTTCTCGAGCGGCCCGAACACGTCCTGCTGGCCCGTCAGGTGGAGCAGATGTTCGACAAAGCCGGAACAATGAATTGAGTAGCGAAAAAGGACTGCCCGCGGCAGTCCTTTTTCGCTATCTTCTCTTCCACCACAGCTTCTTCTCGCCGATGCTCACTACATCGCAGAAGAGGCAGCGGCTCTTGGTAGAGAGCTGCACATCCTTGTGATGGCAGCCGAAGAACCATTTCTCGTAAGTCGTTTTCATGACGACCTTGTCGAGGAAGAGGTGCAGCCGGTTATTCTCGCCCTCAGCCAGCACGCTGAAATCCAGAAATTTGCTTGGCGCGTCGTGGGTCAGCACATAATCTACCTGCCAGCCGTTTGCTTCCAGCGCGGCCTCGCAGCGGGCGTATTCCTCGTCCGAGGGCATCTCCTGCGGCCACCAGTTGACGTGGACTTCCCGCTCTTCCTTGTCCGGGCTTTCCGCTCCGCCGAAGCAGAGGTACTTCTTCCCTTCCAGTTCCAGTACGCTGCCCCGGCAGACGTGGTACACATTGCCTCCCAGCGGCTGCACCAGCCCGCCGAACCGCTCTTCGGTGGGGTACTGTTCCAGCAGGTCATAGTTCTCGTGGCTGCCATCGAGGAAAAGGATGGTGTAAGGCCGCTTGCGCAGCCAGTCCAGATTCTTCTGCTCGGCCTTGCTGCCGTCCCACACAAAGCCAAAATCGCCCAGCACAACGACGAGATCGCCCTTGCCGGCCCGGCGCAGCTCCCCGTCCTTGAAGCGATCCAGCTCGCCGTGGGTGTCGCCCGTAAGATATACCATCCTCTGCCTCCTTTTGCGGAGTGTGAAATCGACCCAAAAGCCTTGTCACGCCCCGCCAAACCTGTTATTATAGAGTATAAGGCCCTTCGCTGAGCCTGTTTTTGTCCCGTAAGAACGGACAGCACATTTTGTCCGATACTCTAATATATTATCGCTTTTTGAGGAAAATGTCCACATGAAACGTATCGTCACCCTATTTCTGAGCCTTGTCCTGCTGCTGAGCTGCCTGTGCGCGCCGGCTTCGGCCATGTTCGACCCCAGCCTCTTCTACGAGGTGCAGGCCAAGAGCGCCTACATCGTCAACACCGACACCAACATCATCGTCTACGACAAGGACAGCTCCCGTCAGGTGCCTGCCGGGGGCCTGACCAAATATATGACCATCGCGCTGCTGCTGACGAATTACGCCGACCAGCTCGACAACACCTTCCAGATGCCTTTCGCCATCTCGGATTACGTCCACAACAGTGACAATGCCGATATGCGCTCCAATGAGACCTTCACCTACCGGGAAGCTGTCTACGCCATGCTTCTGCGCAACGCCAACGAGGCCGCGATGGGCCTCGCCTATAGTCTTTCGGGCGGCGACCTTGCAGGCTGGGTGAGCCAGATGAACACCCTTTCCCAGCGCATCGGCACCACCGGAAGCACCTGGACGGACGCCTGCGGCCTCGACAGCGGCAATGTGACTACTGCCGTGGATATGTACCTCATCCTGCGGTATCTGATGAGCTTTGACGCCTTCGTGGACATCTCGTCGGCCCCCACCTTCACCATGCCCGCCAAGGAAAAGCACACCAAAAGTTTCGTGCTGCTGAACCAGAACGTCGCCCTCAACAAGACCAGCGGCGGCAGCTTCTACCGCAAGTCTATGCAGGGTGGTATGTGCGATGTGATGGCCTACAAAAACGACCACGGCGACCAGAGCTATGTTTCGTGGGCCAATCAGGACGGCTCCACCTATATCTTCTGCATCATGCAGAGTCCCGACACCTGTGACACCTACGGTTACGCCAACCGCCGCCCGGCCCTCTATGAGACGACCCGCCTCATCGACTGGGTGTTCCAGAGCTTTTCCATCCAGCCTGCGCTGGATACCGACCTCGCTCTGGCAGAGATCCCCGTGAAGTATTCCTCCGACACCGACACTCTCAAGCTCTACCCCGACAACAGCATGATGACCCTGCTGCCCTCTTCGGGCGACGGCACCGTGACCCAGAAATACTTCCATCTGCCCGACTATGTCTGCGCCCCCGTCCAGCAGGGCGATGTTGTCGGCACCGTGGAGCTGAAGCTGGCCGGCGAGACCATCGGCATGGTCAACCTCATCGCCGGGCAGGACGTGAGCCGGAGCAGCCTGCTCTACTCTTTCTCGAAGCTGCAGGAGTTCTTCGGCAGCCTCTACCTCAAGGTAGTGCTCGTCATCAGCGCCATCTGCGCCATCATCTATGTGGCGTGGGTCCTGCTCAACTCCCCCCGCACCCGCCATTCCTCCAAAAAAGTCCACCGCTATGGCCGTCCCCGCGACTGAGCCGTGCGGTCAGCTTCTTTTCTGAAAAAGCTGTAAAAAGCAGTTGACAAATACGCCCCCAAGTGGTAATATATACAGGCAGTCCGTGACTGCGAAAAACTGTATATGGGCGTGTTCCCGAGTGGCCAATGGGGACAGACTGTAAATCTGCTGCTTTTCAGCTTCGGTGGTTCGAATCCACCCGCGCCCACCAAACAAGAAAAATCCGAA
>ERZ773111.1032-NODE-1032-length-14767-cov-3.083673_pt1 | contig 14767 bp, 7 predicted proteins | sample MGYA00580567_ERZ773111 | MGnify/ENA primary metagenome ERZ773111 (study PRJEB29015, sample SAMEA2737875) | human gut metagenome | biome: human gut; feature: human-associated habitat; material: faeces | place: China | collected 2012 ...
ACTGGAGATCGTAGATGGTCATGCGGTAAAGGATGTGGAAGATTATCAGAATCCGGAACTGCTCTATAAAAGTCTGATCGAGCGAGTCAGAAAGTACCATCCTTCGGCGGACGTCTCTATGATCGAAAAAGCATATCATATTGCAAGAGATGCGCATAAAGGGCAGACACGGAAATCCGGAGAAGAGTATATTATCCATCCTCTGTGGGTAGGAATCATTCTGGCACAACTGGAGATGGACAAAGAGACGATCGTTGCCGGCATCCTTCATGATGTGGTAGAAGACACGGTGATGACGGACGAAGAAATCCGTCAGGAATTCGGAGATGAGGTGGCTCTTCTGGTAGATGGTGTCACAAAGCTGGGACAGCTTTCCTATTCAGCGGATAAGTTGGAGGTCCAGGCTGAGAATCTTCGTAAGATGTTCCTTGCGATGGCAAAAGATATCCGTGTTATCATCATCAAGCTTGCCGACCGTCTGCACAACATGCGCACGCTCGGTTCCATGCTTCCCAGCAAACAATATAAAATCGCTGGCGAGACACTCTATATATATGCCCCGTTGGCCCACCGTTTAGGATTGTTCGCCATAAAGACCGAGTTGGAAGACCTCGCCTTCAAATACGAACACCCCGAAGCCTACAACCAAATCAAGCAGAAAATCGCCGAGACCGAAGAATCGCGCCAGCAAATCTACAACAACTTCTCCAAGCCGATTGTCGCGAAGCTCAAAGAAATGGGGCTCGAATTCGAGATGAAAGCCCGGGTAAAATCCATCTATTCCATTTGGAACAAGATGGAGTCGAAACACATACCTTTCGAGGAAGTCTACGACCTCTATGCGGTGCGTATCATTTTCAAATGCCCCAACGAGGCCGACGAGAAAAAAGAGTGCTGGGCCATTTACTCGGTCATCACCGACATCTACAAACTGCACGCCGAACGCACCCGCGACTGGGTGAGCCGCCCCAAAGCCAATGGATACAAAGCTCTGCATCTCACGGTCATGGGTCCCGACGGCAACTGGATAGAAGTACAAATACGAAGCGAAAAAATGGACGAGATCGCCGAACGGGGATTCGCCGCCCATTGGAAATACAAAGTGGGAAACTCCGACGAAGAGTCGGAACTCGACATCTGGCTGAAAACCATCAAAGACATTCTCGAACACCCCGAGCCCAACGCCATCGATTTTCTCGACACGATAAAGCTCAACCTGTTCAGTACCGAGATATTTGTCTTTACGCCCAAAGGCGAGCTCATCACATTGCCCAAAGACGCCACGGCGCTCGATTTGGCTTTCACCCTGCACTCCGACCTCGGCTTCCATTGTATCGCCGCCAAAGTAAATCACCGGCTAGTACCGCTGAACCAAAAACTGCATAGCGGCGACCAAGTGGAAATACTCACCTCCAAATCGCAAACGCCCAAAGAGGAATGGCTCAACTTCATCACCACGGCCAAAGCCCGAAGCAGACTGACGGCGTCGTTGCGGAAAGACCGGCGAAAAATCATAGCGAAAGGAGAGAAAATACTGAAAGACTTTTTCGAAAGCAATCACATCGAATACAACAACGATGTAGTAACCAAAATATTAAGCAACCTCGGCATACGACATCGGGACGATCTGTTCTACAAAATAGGAAATGACGAGATTACCCCCAACGAAAATATCAAAAAAATCATCAAGGGAAAAAGTCAAAATCCTTTCATGCGGTATCTGAAACTTTCGTTCGGCAGCAACAACGGGAAAAACGAACAGCCCAAACCCGTCACTCCTCAGCAACTTACGATAGACCGCAAACAGACCTACATTCTGCGAGACGAGAACGGAGTGAAAAACTATAAAGTAGCGGATTGCTGTTGCCCGATACCCGGTGACGACGTCTTGGGATATGTGGAAGACGACGAAACCGTAGTCGTGCACAAAAGGGAATGTCCCGTAGCCATGCGACTGAAATCGAGCTTCGGCCCACGGTTGGTGTCCACGCAATGGGAAGCCAGCGAATCGCTCTCCTTTCCCGCCAAGATAGAGATACAAGGTATCGACCGGATAGGGATTCTCAACGAAATCACCCGGGTGATTTCCAATGAATTGATTATCGACATGAGAGGACTCACCATAAAAGCCAACGAAGGCGTATTCACCGGGACGGTCAACATCATGGTGCACGACACCCGCGTCGTAGAATCGCTTTGTAATAAATTACGTAAAATAAAGGGCGTACAGAAGGTCGCACGCTGTAAAGAATAACCCGTAGAATCATGGATAAAAACCGTATACAAAAATTCCTGTCCAGCACACGTGTCCTGCAATTTGTCTTTTTCGTGGCAGCAGTGACATTGGTTACCTATTTCTTCCCGAGAGAAGGAAAATTTCGTTACACCTTTCAGGAAGGGAAACCGTGGAAGTACGGATTGCTCACCGCTCCGTTCGACTTTCCCGTTTATAAAGACGAAGCCGTCATTCAACAAGAACGCGACAGCATCATGCTCGACTTCCAACCGGTCTTCTCACACAACGAATCGATAGAGAAAAAGTCCGTCGACGACTTCGAAAAAGCATTGAGTAACTATACGGAAATGTCTATCCCGCCGACTCTCCGCAAGAACTTGGTCCAAGCTCTGCGAGAAGCCTATCGGAAAGGAATCGTCTCTTCCGAAGCATACACCCAACTGCAATCCGGAAAATTCAAGGAAATACGAATCCTCGAAAACAATGTCGCGCGCGAAATACCGGTATCCGAACTGCAATCCGCACGGGAAGCCTACGAGAACATGCTCAATAAATTCCCCGACTCCTACTCGCATCACATCTTACAAACCTGTAACCTGAACGATTTTCTACATACCAACATCGCATTCGACAGTATTACGACCGACCGGCTCAAAGACAATCTGTTACAACGAATCGCTCTCTCCGACGGTATTGTTCAAGCCGGAGAACGTATTGTCGACCGGGGCGAAATCATCACGCCGCAAACCTATCGCATTCTCAAATCGCTCGAAACCGTCACCTTGAAAAAAAGCGTCGGCAATGACCACCGTGGTTACACCATACTGGGACAAATCATCGTATTCACCTGTCTCTTTTCTTTTTTCTATCTGTTCTTGGCACTGTTCCGTCCGCAGACTTTCAACGAGATGCGTACCCTCGGCTTTATGATGATGCTCATCGTGGGCATCTCCCTGATAGCTTTTTTCCTTTCTGAATTTCGGTTACAAGGCATATATTTGGTTCCGTTCGCCATTATTCCCATTATCGTGGTCACCTTCTTTGACTCGCGCACCGCACTCTATGTACACCTCATTACGGTACTTATCTGTGCTTTTACGGCGCCGTTCGCACTCGAATTCATCTTCTTGCAGCTTATCGTAGGCATGACCGCCATCGACAGCCTCAGCGACCTTTCTCGCCGCTCCCAGCTCATGCGCTGCGCCCTGCTCGTCTTCCTCGCCTACTGCTTTGCCTACGTGGGATATACACTCCTTTCCGAAGGCGACCTCTCGAAACTGAATTACAATATGTTCATCTATTTCGGAGTCAATTGTGTATTTCTGCTGTTCGCCTATCTCCTTATCTATATATTCGAAAAGGCCTTCGGGTTCATCTCCACAGTCACGCTGGTCGAATTGTCCGATGTGAACAATCCCATATTGAGACAGTTATCCGAAGAGTGCCCCGGAACCTTCCAACACTCCCTGCAAATCTCCAACTTAGCGGCCGAGGCGGCCAATAAAATAGGAGCGAAGGCTCAATTGGTTCGTACCGGAGCCCTTTATCACGATATCGGGAAACTCAAAAATCCGGCATTCTTCACCGAGAATCAATCGGGATTCAATCCGCACACACCGCTCTCCTTCGAACAAAGCGCACAAATCGTCATCTCCCATGTGAACGACGGACTTAAAATGGCCGATAAACTACGATTGCCCCAAGCTATCAAAGACTTTATCTCCACGCACCACGGACACGGGAAAGCAAAATTCTTTTACAACTCCTTCTGTAACAAATACCCCGACCAACCCGTAGACGAATCGAAATTCACCTACCCCGGTCCCAACCCGTTCACGAAGGAAACGGGAATACTCATGATGGCCGATGCCGTCGAAGCCGCTTCGAGAAGCCTCAAAGAATACACCAACGAAAGTATCTCGCAACTCGTCAACCGCATCATCGACTCGCAAGTCGCCGACGGTCTCCTGCGCGATACCCCCCTCAGCTTCCGCGATGTGGAGACGATCAAAGCTACCTTTATCGAGAAACTCAAAACCATCTATCACACCCGCATTAGTTATCCCGAACTGAATAAAAACGGGAAAAACGAGGAGGAAAAAATTAATACAACAATCAATAAAAATAATCAAAAAAAATAGAGATATAAAATCCTTTATATGAAAACCTCTAAAAATAAAGTCGAAATATTTGAAATAAATAACCTCTACGGATGTAGAGATTCTATTACTATGAAAACAATTATTGAACCCCAATATGACAGTGAACCAATATTTAAGAATGGTATTGCAATAGTAGATTCTGAGGATAAATACGGATTAATAGATCATTTTGGTAAAATACTAGTACCTGTTAAATACGATGATATTCGTGGGTTTCAAGGAGAATACACACGTGTTTGTTTTGAAGATAAATGGGGGATAATAAACATTTATGGAGAAGAAATAATTTCTCCTAAATATGATTGGATTGGGGAGGACAACGGTATATCCATTGCGATTTTCTCTGAAGGTATAACAAAATTAAAAGAAAATTCTATATACACCTATGATGGTCCTCCCAAATATGGGTTTGCAAATCAAGATGGAGACATAATCGTCAAACCCCGTTATAGTTTTGCCCATAGCTTTAAAGAGAATTTGGCTTTGATTGGTAGAAAAAATAAATATGGTTATATTGGTAAGTTAGGACAAATAGTTATTCCTATTCAATATGACGATGCCGAAGATTTTTCAGAAGGATTAGCGGCAGTTAAAAAATATGGGAAATGGGGATATATCGATCAAATAGGGAATATTATTATTCCTTTCACATATAGTTCGGTATTTTCTTTTTCTAATGGATTGGCAAGAATATATAAAAAAGGGAAATACGGATTCATTAACAGAAAAGGGAAAGAAATTATACCACCCATTTATGATGAGGCATATGATTTCTCGGAAGGATTAGCAGCAGTACGAAAATATAATAAATGGGGATATATCAATAGGAATGGTAGAGTGATTATTCCTTTTTCAGAGGGGATTAAATACGATTTTCATGAAGGATTAGCGAGAATAAACAAGAATCATAAAGAAGGATTTATTGATAGTATGGGGGAAGAAATTATTCCTGCTATTTACGATTCTGTTTGTGATTTTCGTCAGGGACATACAGAATTGCTGTCGCTTGGCGATACATGGATTTCAGAAAAAATTCCAAATCCATTAAGGAAATAAACCTCACCTTCCAAAACATCGTTTCGTATCACCCTGCCATAAAACGGGGTGGAAGCGGCATTTCTTTTGCAGAAAATTGCAGAAGAAATGGGGATTGTATTTCATCACGAAGAGATTACGGTCGAAGAGAACCGACAGAGAAACGAATACCTGCGACGGTACTATAACCCCGAGACGGGAGAGGGTAGCGATACAGGCGACCGCCGGATATTGCGGTTGCCCGATGCTCCTATACCGGTTCAATATATTCCGAAGGCTCTGTTCGAGAACGAAATAATGGCGCAAAGACTCGTCGAATGCGGGAGTCTGGCGGGGTATGCCGAACGATACGGTCACGACAAAATAATCGCTACCGACGAAGCGGGAAGAAACCCGAAACTCGCCGACGGCGGGGATGCCACAGAAGAACTATGGAGGGAGTGGATACGGGTGCGAATTCGGTACGATTTCGAATTTTGGGCATTCAGCTTTGTCCGTATCAAAGATAAATTGGGAGCCGCAGACATTCCATTCCGTCTGAACAGACCGCAACGGCGCATATTGGGAATGCTCGAAGATATGCGCACGGCGGGAAAACCCATTCGCCTCATCTTGCTCAAAGCCCGGCAATGGGGAGGTTCCACTCTCGTACAAATCTATATGGCATGGATTCAGCTGGTGCACTGCCGCAACTGGAACAGCGTGATTTGCGCCCATCTCAAAGAATCGGCCGCCAACATCAAGGGCATGTACAGCAAACTGCTCGCCAACTATCCCGACTGGCTGCTCGACGGGGAGAAACCGAAGTTCAAACCGTTCGAGCGCATGGCGAACACATCGGTCATCGCCGGGCGGGAGTGCAGGGTAACCATAGGCTCGGCCGAGAGTCAGGAATCGGTGCGGGGTATCGACGCGGCGATGGCTCACCTCTCGGAGGTGGCTTTCTGGCGGAACAGCCGCATGAAATCGCCCGAACAGGTAATGCGCTCGATATGTGGGTCGATCATGCTGCTACCCTGTTCGATGGTGGTTATGGAAAGCACGGCGAACGGGACGGGGTCTTATTTTCACCAAGAGTGCGAACGAGCCAAACGGGGAGAGAGCGACAAACAGTTCGCTTTCGTCCCGTGGTTCGAAATAGAGATGTACACCCTGCCAATCGACGACTACGACTCGTTCATTGGCAGCCTCACCGACTACGAACGCATGCTATGGCACAGGGGAGCCACGCTCGAAGCAATCGCTTGGTATCGGCAGAAACGGAAAGAGTATGCCCGGCATGCCGACATGATGGCCGAATATCCCAGCGATGATATAGAGGCATTCTGCTACTCGGGCGAACGAGTGTTCGATCCCACGTTGGTGGAAAAGTTGCGTCGTTGCTGTTGTCCGCCGCGGTTCGAAGGCGACATTCACGGCAAAGAACCCACCGGGAAACAGTCCTTGCAAGAAATCGAATTGGAAGCTAAACCCGAAGGGCCTCTGAAAATATGGGAATATCCCGCCAAAGAATGCGAAATGCGGGATCGCTATCTGGCAGTAGTCGATATAGGCGGACGCTCCGACACCTCGGACTATTCGGTCATAGCCGTGTTCGACCGTTATTGGATGCTCGATGGCGGCCCCGCCGAAGTCGTGGCGCAATGGCGGGGACACATAGACCACGACTTGCTCGCATGGAAATCGGCTCAAATCGCCGCATACTATCAGAACGCTCTGCTGGTGATCGAGAGCAACACGCTCGAAACCGAGCACGACGATAGCGAACACTCGGCCTATATCCTTGACACGCTCTCCCGATATTACAACAATCTGTATGCCCGACAGTCCCCTCCCGACAGCATAGGACAGAAACCACCCTCCCGTTGGGGATTCCACATGAATCGAGCCACCAAAGCACTGGTTATCGATGCCCAAAAGAACGCCCTTCGGGAAGGGAGCTATATCGAGCACGACACACAAGCCTGCTACGAACACGATGTATATGAACGCAAGCCCAACGGCAGCTACGGCGCTATGGAGGGTCATCACGACGACATACTCATCACCCGTTGTATCGGGAACTATATATGCAGTCGGGAATTGCCGTCCGCTTCATCGAAAGGTCATCGGAGCGAAAGGATCGTTAACGAGTCGTCTATATAAAAAACGTTTTCCGTTACCCAAACGCACCTTGTCGCAACGAACCCCTCCGTCACTACGTGCCACCTCCCCTATATTTTGCTATGCAAAACACAGAGGAGGAGGTTAATACTTTCCGACATATTGTGTTTGTCCTTCTTCCCTGCCGTGTACCGTAGCATTACGGGGTGTTGCGTTAGCCATGTAGAGAAGGTGGTACGTAGTGATAGAAGGGTTGAAAAACACCATCTTATCAGTCTGTTTATATCAGATATTTAACCCCCTCGCCCTACGGGCACTCCCCCTATCTCATCTGCCATGAGCAGAGGGAGAGGAGACCTGAATCTGTCACCTCCACGGCCGGTATTTTCTAACCCCTCCGTCACTTCGTGCCACCTCCCCTATCTCGGCTCATCGCCGAGCAGAGGAGGAGGTGAAAGCATCTTCCTTTACAAAGGTTAAGGAAAACGGCACTACTTGCCATACTCTGCAATACTGAGAGATATCCCTCAGTACAAAAGACGGTAGACCATACATTTTGTTTACCTCTATCGAGTTTTACCAAACAGCCATAGAAAAATTTCGATTTGGCAGATAGATATTATTTAGAATTGATATAAATAAATTTTACTATTTATTTCCATTCCAAACTAACATATTTCCATAATATCACAAATAATAAAAACTTTTTGAAATAATAAAAACACATGTCACATAAAATAATTTTTATTTTTGTTTAAAATCATATCAATCATTCAATTTAAAATAATTAGTTTTGCACCTCGAAAACAGAATAAAGGACGTTCGACAGGTTTATACATTCGGTGAAAACGAGAATAAAGCTCATAGGATTTATCTTACTACTTGGCTTGAATTTTCAAGGCATGGGACAGCATCGTTCTCATGGAGAACCTCTACGGAAGGGACGCATCAGTCTGAAATTGACCGTACGCGATTCCCACAATCGTAACGCCGTAGAGTATGCCACTCTTTTATTGAAAAAGGGTAAAAATCGGCAATTCTCAGGTATCACCGACGAAAAAGGTTCTCACACCTTCTTATCCATTCCGAAAGGAGACTATGAACTGACCGTCACTTCCTTAGGTTACAAATCCCTGACAATCGACCTGCATGCTCGCAGAGATACGACTTTGACAATCTTACTCTTGTCGAACGATATCGCCATGCAAGACGTGGTGGTGACAGCCTACGAATCGCGAGGAGCAACCAGTGCATCGCGTATCGACCGAAAAGCGATGGAGCATCTGCAACCGTCGAGCTTTACCGATTTGGTAGAACTGTTGCCGGGAAACGTCTCGAAGGATCCCTCTATGGGCTCGGCCAACCTGATAAAACTACGCGAAGCCGGTGGGACAGGGCCGAGCGACTACGACGTGACCTCGTTCGGGACTTCGTTCGTTATCGACGGTGTCCCCCTCAACAACGATGCCAATATGCAGTATATCTCCAACAGTTGGGAAACGGGACGTAATACGACCGGCAAAGGGATAGACATGCGTTCCATCTCCACCGACGACATCGCCAAAGTAGAAATCGTGAGGGGAATCCCTTCGGTAGAATACGGCGACCTCACCAGCGGACTGGTCAACATAGAACGGAAAAAGGGAGGGAACGATCTCGAAGCCCGTTTCAAAGCCGACATGCAAAGCCAACTGTTTTATGTGGGGAAAGGGATAGAACTGACGGATAAACAATTTACGCTCAATACGGGTATCGACTACCTCGATTCGAAAATAGACCCTCGCAACAACCGAGAAAACTTCAAACGGGTGACCGGATCGATACGGGCCGAGAAACGATGGACGAACGATCATTGGCGATGGACTTTCAACTCCAATCTGAATTACCGGGGGACTTTCGAAAATGACAAAAACGATCCCGACCTCACTCCGTCGGGGGCAATAGACTCTTACGAATCGTCGAACAACGCCCTCTCCCTCGCCGGCACTCTATCGCTCAACAATCGCAAAAAGGGATTTTTCCGATCGCTTTCCTTGACGGCATCGGCCAGCGGTTCGTGGGACAATATCCACCAAGAAAAAACCGTCGTGCCCAGCAAATTGTCGGTCGTGCCCACGGCCACGCAACCGGGCGTACACGACGCCGAGATTCTGCCTTCGACCTATCTCGCATCGCTCGACGTGAACGGCAACCCGTTCAACGCATTCGTCAAAGCGATCGCCACATTCAACTACAACTACCGCAACTGGTTCAATATCATCAAGGTCGGAGGAGACTGGCGCATGAATAAAAACTACGGCGAAGGGCAGCTCTACGACATGAGGCGTCCCATCAGCATCGATATGACCACCCGTCCCCGACCGTTCAACGACATACCGGCCGAGCACAATCTCGCCTTTTTCATCGAGGAAGCCTCGAAGTTGCGATTGGGAAAACACCGCATCGACATTACCGCCGGCCTACGCAGCGCATCGCTGTCAAATCTCGATAACCGTTACGTCCTCGATGGAAAAATCTATCTCGACCCTCGTGTAAACGCAAAATGGGCATTGCCGCGTATCGGCGAGAGAAAGCCGTTGAGCATAGAACTATCGGGCGGAGTAGGCTGGCACACCAAAATGCCCGACATTTCGAAACTTTATCCCGACCTTTTTTACTACGACCTTATACAGCTCAATTTCTTTTCGAACGAAAATCCGGCCGTAAACCGCATGAACGTCCGCACATTTGTCGACGACCTGACCAATTACAACCTGAGAGCCGCCCGAAACATGAAATGGGAAGTGCGCGCCGATTTTTCGATAGACGACCACCGGTTATCGGTAACCTACTTCCGGGAAAAAATGACTTCGGGATTCCGACAGGGAAAATCCTACACCCGGTATATTTATAACCGATACAGTACCGAGGGGCTGGACCCATCGACGATGACAGGGCCGCCCGACCTCGCCGACCTGACGTTTACCCCCGACACGATACTGAAAGTACAAAGCGTCCACACCAATGGAAGCCGAATTTTGAAAGAGGGCGTGGAATTTCAATACTCCTCGAAACGGTTTCCGATAATCCGCACGAGACTGACGGTAAACGGAGCGTGGTTCCGCACGACCTATAACAACAGCCAGCCGGTATACAAACGCCCCTCTGTCGTTATCGACGGTCGACAAATCAGATACATAGGACTTTACAACGAGGACGACGGTTATATTCGAGAAAGTTTCAATACCAACTTTACTTTCGACACCGATATACCGCGGCTCAAACTGGGATTCTCCACATCTATTCAGTGCATGTGGTTCACATCGAGCCAAAGCATGTGGGAAAGCGGGGTTCCCATCGCCTACGTCAATATGGAGGGCGAACTCCTTCCCTACACCGATGCCGAACGAAACGACATGATATTGCAACACTTGGTGGAACCGCACTATGAAAACAACTTCAAAAAACGTACGATTCCCATCGATGCCAATATAAATATCAAGGTCACGAAGAAAATATGCCGGGATAAAATCGCACTGGCCTTATACGTCAATCGGTTGGTAAGCTATCACCCCGATTACACATTGTTCGGGAACACAATCCGCCGGACTTCCAACCCCTACTTCGGTATGGAAATCAATTTCAGATTATAGAACCAATTAAAATCAGGGCATCAAGGCATTAAAAAGAGAACAGATTTACAAACGAATTTAATATACAATAAACATTCAATAAAACCATTATGAAACTGAAAAGATTTTTTTCATTCCTATTGTTCGCCGCTGTAATCACGGCGTTCACCGCTTGCGACGAAGACGAAGACACTTCCGTTCCCGTTGACGTAACCCTCAACTTTACGGCTCCATCGGACACGATCACCTCGTTCACATGGGCCGAAGGCAAGGCCACTTTCACAGACCTCAACCGTGGGAAAGAATACGAGCTCGACCTGTCCCAAAGTTCTGTCATTACACTTTCTTCGGGACTTTATAACATCACGGTCGAAGGAGCCATAGCCAGTACCTCGGGCGAAATCCTCTGCAATGTACGCAGCACGAAAGACAACGTACAAATCTCTGCCCCATCGACTTCGATCGCTTTGGAGCTATCGATCTACACCCCGAGCAACTCCCTTATTCTCAAAGAGATTTATGTAACGGGGACAGCCAATGATAAAGGGACTTCCAGTCTCTATGACAAATACTTCGTCATCTACAACAACAGCAGCGAAACCGTCTATGCCGACGGAGTGGCCTTGCTCGAAAGCACTTTCGGGACGACCGAGAAATACCAATACAACGACAACCCGCAACCGATGACGACCACGTTTACCGCAGCCGCCATCTATGTCATTCCGGGTAACGGTACGGAACACCCTCTCGCTCCGGGCGAACAACTCATTCTCGCAGATCAAGGCTACGATTTCACACAGACCAAAGCCGATGCCATCGATTTGTCGATCGCCGATTTCGAATGGTATGACGAAACCGAAAAAGGTATGGACCCGGACATAGCCGAGGTTCCTAATCTCGACAAATGGTATAGCTACTCGGCTACCATCTGGATACCTAACAACCAAGCGAACCGCGCTTACGCCATCGCCCGCATGGGAGTGTCGAAAGACGAATTCCTCGCCAACTATTACAAAGAATATCATTATACGGCCACGAACGGTAAAGAGATGACCAAAAAGGGTTATGACGTACCAGTAGCATGGGTTCTCGATGCCGTCAATCTGGGAAATACCGGCTTCGAAAGAATCGCTACCCCCGCAGTACTCGACCGCAGTTATGCTACTACCGGAATCGCCGGGACAGACAAGACCCGTTTCGGGCGGTCGTTTATCCGCAAAGTAGCTTCTTCCACAGGCAGCTATACGGTTTACCAAGATACCGACGACTCGGCCAACGATTTCACCTTTACGACTCCATCGTTGAAGAAATAATCTTAACAGACATCGGTCGTCATGAAAATACGTTTCTGTTCTTTTCTAACCATAGCACTCTTTCTGCTCCCTGCTTTGCAGGGGGCGGAAAGAGACTCTTTGTCTTTGCTTCGCACGATTGCCGAGCATGAAGCCTTGCCTGCGAAATGGATAGAAACGGTTTATACCAACCCGGCCACCCGATATTACCAGCATTGTACTTCTCTGACTCGTATCTCCTTAAACGGGGTTTACGGAAAAGAAAACGAAGCTGCCCTCTTGCAAGCCGGCGACGGTTATCTGAAAGGAGCAGCCGACGTATCGTCGTGGATAAAGCTGAGCGATCGCACCCGCCTGTGGGGTAACGCCCGCTACACAACCGGAAAAGAAACCGGTGTCGTATGGAACGAAACAGCAGACTTCGAACTGCTCTACCCCTACGTCATGGCCGATTCCATCGGGGGAGACCTTTCCCTGCAAGAATATGCCTTCACGGGAGGATATTCGGGTCGAGCCGGAAAATTCACATGGGGTATCGAAGGGAGCTACCGTGCCGCACTGGAATATCGAAACCGGGATCCTCGTCCGAAGAACATCGTCTCGGACCTCGATTTTGCCGGCGGAGGTTCCGTGCGATTGGGTAAATATGTCGTGGGAATATCGGTCTTGGCACAAATATATAGCCAAGACAACACGCTCGACTTTTATGCCCCGCTGGGTAGCGCCTATATCTATACGATGACCGGACTGGGAACGACCTCGGTACGATTCGGGAAAGGCGATGTCACCGATACGAACTACAAGGGCTACGGTTACGGAGCCGGCATTCAACTGCTTCCCGCACAAGGAAGGAAGGGCATATACGTCGCAGCGAACTACCGCAAACATAGCGTGACCCAACATCTCGACGGGTACAACAACCTGCCTTTAACCGTACTCGACCGCACTCTGCTCGATATGACCGCCGGATATTCGACAAAGCAGGACATGCACACAGTCGGGATTCAAGTAAAAGGAGCACTCTATAACCGTAAAGGGACAGAGAACACCTTCGGCAGTGCCGCCGGCAATAATTACGACCAAATAGGCAGCACGACCCCGTACACCTCCGACCAAATGAAAATACAAGGTGAATTACTGTACGGCATAGAGGCCGGGAAAAATTTTAAAGGGTACATTCGCCCCTATTACCTGTGGTTTCACACCGATATTCGTCAAAAAGAAAAAAAGCATAGGCTAAAAACCAACAGCAGCGAATATGGACTGAAAATAGATGCAAGCGGCATATTCGAAAAATCTCTACTATCTTTATCGGGAAACATAGGAATTCGAACCGGCGGCAACGGGGAATTGTCCATACCGACCGTACAGAAAGACTGCGTGCGTGAAATGCTGGAACATAATTTCGTCCTGTCGAAGGCCCGACGAACAAACTACGGAATAGCATTGGAATGGAGCCGAATATTCTCGGGCTGGGCTTTATCGGTCGCCGCCGACTGGCAGCAGAGCCATTACGAAAAGCACGGCACGGCCAACTATGCCGGAGTAAATATAGGATTTAACTTCTGACCGAAAAGAACAAACACATATAGCTTTTTATATGGAAACAATTATCAAATGCTCGAACCTCACCCATTACTACGGGTCGAGAAAAATATACGAAGACCTCAACTTCGAAGTCCCCAAAGGGAGGATTTTGGGGTTGCTGGGGAAAAACGGCACAGGGAAAACGACCACGATCAATATTTTAATGGGTTACTTGAAACCCCGCTCGGGCGAATGCCGTATCTTCGGAGAAGACATACAGCGAATGCAGCCGGTGACCCGCGAGCGTATCGCCCTACTCATCGAGAACCATGTGCAATACACGTTCATGAATATCGAACAGATAGAGCGATTTTACTCGGCTTTTTATCCGAAATGGAACAAAGAGGCCTATTATGAACTCATGCGCAAACTGAAAGTCGCGCCGAAACAAAAAATCTCCCGCATGTCGTGCGGACAAAGATCGCAGGTGGCTTTGGGTCTCATTCTCGCCCAAAACGCCGATTTGCTGGTACTCGACGATTTCTCGATAGGACTCGACCCCGGCTACCGCCGACTCTTCACAGAATATCTGCGCGAATACGCCAAAGCCGAAGAAAAGACCATCTTCCTTACCTCGCACATCATACAGGACATGGAACGGCTGGTCGACGACTGTATCATCATGGATTACGGCCGCATATTGATTCAGAAGCCTGTAAAGGAATTGCTCGACACCTTCACACGCTATACCTTCAAAACATCGTCGCCCGACAAGCTCCCCCACGCCCCGTCGTTATACAG
>ERZ773111.1039-NODE-1039-length-14677-cov-10.505608_pt1 | contig 14677 bp, 13 predicted proteins | sample MGYA00580567_ERZ773111 | MGnify/ENA primary metagenome ERZ773111 (study PRJEB29015, sample SAMEA2737875) | human gut metagenome | biome: human gut; feature: human-associated habitat; material: faeces | place: China | collected 2012 ...
GCGAGGCTGACATGATCTCCCAGATCCAGGCAGGCGCACTGGATATGGCAAAGGTCTCCGCTTCCACCCTGGGCAACTTCAGCGAGAAGTACAACGCCTTCTCCGTGCCTTATGTGTTCGACGATCAGGCACACTATTACAGCTACATGGACAGCGATTCCGCAAAGGCTGTCTTTGAGTCCACCGACGATCAGGGCTTCCGCGGTCTGACCTGGCTGGATTCCGGCGCACGTTCCTTCTACACCAAGGCTACCGCTATCCGCACCCCGGCTGACCTGAAGGGTCTGAAGATCCGCACCATGGACAGCCAGATGGCCATTGACATGATGAACTGCCTTGGCGGCTCCGCTACCGTTATGGGTTACAGCGATATCTACACCGGTATGCAGCAGGGCGTCATCGACGGTGCCGAGAACAACGTCACCGCACTGCGTGACCACGGCGATGTGACCAAGTACTACTGCTTTGACGAGCACACCCGCATCCCCGATATGGTGGTCATCGCTTCCAGCGTGTGGAACAAGTTCTCTGACGAGCAGAAGGCTGCTGTGTCCGAGTGCGCCAAGACCGCTACCGAGGAGTACAAGGACGCATGGAAGAAGTTCGAGGACGAGGTGCTGGACAAGGCCGTGAACCAGAACGGCGTCGAGCTGGTCAAGGATGTGGACATCGCCGCATTTCAGGCCGCTGTGCAGCCCATCTACGAGAACCTCAAGACCTCTAACCCCACCACCTACGCGGTCGTGGAAGAGATCCGCGCAATGGCCTAAGGGCCGGTCTGCTGTTTCCCATTCTTACCTCCCATGCTGCGGGCGGCGCACGGTGCTGCCCGCAGCTGCACGGGAGGGAATGAGCTCAAGGAGATGATCTTGTGAAAAAACTGGATAAAATTCTGGATAATGTCATGCGCTTCCTTATGGCAGTGGCAATGTTCGCCCTGCTGGCAGGCGGTACCTGGCAGATCTTTACCCGCTGGATCCTGCATAACCCCTCCACTGTAACGGACGAGTTTCTGCGCTATGTCCTGATCTGGGCTTCCATGATCGGTTCCGCCTACTGCTTCTACAAGGATAAGCATCTGGCACTGGATCTGGTCAAGGGGCGCGCAAAGGGTGCGTTCAACGTCGTGCTCAGCGTGTTCATCGAAGCCGCCATCGTGTTCTTTGTGGGCTACGTCTTTGTTTACGGCGGCTGGAAGCTGACTGCAAACGCCACCAACGTTTCCTCGGTCATGCGCATCCCCTTCAAGTTCCTGTATTCCATCCTGCCGATCTCCGGCGTGTTCATCATTCTGGCACGTGTGCTGAAGTATGTACAGCTCTTTGTGGAGCGTAAGGAAAAGAAAGGAGAAAACGCATAATGGTTGCACAGGCTACGTTACTGCTGTTCGGTTCCTTCTTTGTCATGCTGCTGGCCGGTGTGCCCATCTCGGCAGGCATCGGCATTGCATCCATCTTCACGGCACTGTTCAGCATGGACCCCGCAATTTTTGCCCTGACCGCTGCACAGCGCTGCTTCTCGGGCATTGACTCCTTCTCTCTGCTGGCACTGCCCTTCTTCTCTCTGGGCGGCAACATCATGAACAAGGGCGGCATTGCAAAGCGCCTTGTCCGTCTGGCACGTCTGGCTGTGGGCAAGATGCCCGGCTATCTGGCTGCCACCAACGTTCTGGCCAATATGTTCTTCGGCGCCGTTTCCGGCTCCTCCGTGGCAGCTACTTCTGCCATGGGCTCCATCATGGCTCCGCTGGAGCTGGATGAGGGCTACGACCCCAACTACTCCGCAGCCGTCAACATCTGCTCTGCCCCCACCGGCATCCTGATCCCCCCGTCCGGTCCGCTGATCCTTTACTCCATCACCGCCGGCGGCGTCTCTGTGGCTGCTCTGTTCATGGGCGGCTATCTGCCCGGCATCCTGATGGGTCTGTGCGTGGCTGGTCTGGCAGTGTTCATCGCCGTCAAAAAGGGCTATAAGTCCTCCGACGTCAAGGATCCCGATCCCGCCATCAAGATCATCATTGACGCAGTTCCTTCTCTACTGGCCGTCATCATCGTCATGGGCGGCATTCTGGCAGGCTTCTTCACCGCCACCGAGGCCGGTGTGGTGCTGTGCCTGTACTGCGGCCTGCTGTCCATCCTGTACAAGGAGATGACCTTCAAGAGCTTCTACGACCTGCTGGCAGACACCATGGAGAGCAGCGCCACCATCCTGTTCCTGATCGCCGCTTCCTCCATCATGTCCTACGTCATGAGCTACTCCGGCATCCCTGCCGCTATCAGCAACGCACTGATGAGCGTTTCCAGCAACCGCTACGTCATCCTGCTGATCATGAACGTGTTCCTGCTGGTCATGGGTATGTTCCTGGATCTGACCCCGGCGGTTCTGATCTTCACCCCCATCTTCCTGCCCATCACCCGCAGCATCGGCATGAGCGATGTGCAGTTCGGCATCATGCTCATCATGAACCTTGGCATCGGCTCGGTCACCCCGCCGGTCGGTTCCTGCCTGTTCGTGGGCTGCGGTGTCGGCAAGGTCAAGATCGAAGGCGTCACCAAGTACATCGTGCCGCTGTTCGCCGCCATGGTCGTGGCACTGTTCCTTGTTACCTTCATCCCTGCCATTTCGCTGTGCATTCCGTACCTGTGCGGTCTGGTCCCCGGCCTTGGCTGGCTGTCCTAAACCCTGACAGTTCCGGGTAAAGCAACAAGAACGTTGCCCCCATTTCTCTGAAGATATCCTGCATCTGAGGGGGAATGGGGGCATTTTTTATCAAAATATAACGAGAGGAACAAAAATTATGGAGATCTGCTCCCGTTTTACCGGCATGGAGGGCAAAGACGGCGCTTTCCTGCTGCATACTGATAACGCAGATATCAAGATCTGCTTTGTGACCGATGAAATCGTCCGCGTCCGCGCAAGCTTTGACCACGAGCTGGCAGAGGAGTCCTATGTTCTGATGACCACCGCATGGGAGGATCGGATGGACGCGCTGTTCAAGGGTGAGCGCACCCGTGTGGAGCCCTTTGCCGCCGAGCTCACCGAGGACGACAGCACCCTCACCTTTGCCACCGGCAAGGTGACGCTGGTGGTGGATAAAGACCCCATCAACTTCAAGCTGCTGGCTGCCGATGGCGCGGAGCTGTACAGCACCCTGCCCGGCAACCCCTTCGTCAAGGACGCCAACAACCGCGTGGTGGCTTACAGCCGGATGAAGGAGAACGACTGCTTCTACGGCTTTGGCGAAAAGACCGGCCTGCTGGATAAGAACAAGACCTTCCAGCGGGAGCGCGCCACCGACGCCATGGGCTACGACGCCGAGAAGATGGATACCCTCTACAAGCACATCCCCTTCTACATCCGTCTGGACCGCGACACCCACAAGGCGGTGGGCGTGTTCTACCACAACTTCTACGAGTCCGTGTTCAACATGGGCTGCGAAAAGAGCAACTACTGGCCCCGCTACACCTATTTTCAGGCAGACGGCGGCGATCTGGACTGCTTCCTGATCGGCGGCGACACCATTGCCCGCATCGTGGACAACTACACCCTGCTGACCGGCCGTCCGGCACTGCTGCCCAAGCGTGCACTGGGCTATCAGGGCTCCAGCATGTACTACCCCGAGCTGGAAAAGGACAGCGATGACGCCGTGCTGGGCTTCATCGACACCATCAAGGAAGAGGGCTTCCCCATCGACGGCTTCCACCTGTCCAGCGGCTATACCAGCCAGAACAACAAGCGCTGCGTCTTTACATGGAACACCGAACGCTTCAAGGACCCCAGCGCCTACTTCCACGCCATGAACGAAAAGCACGCCCAGAACGTGCCCAACGTCAAGCCGGGTGTCCTGCTGTGCAACCCCCGTTTCGACGAGTTCAACGCAGATGACGTATTCGTGAAGGACAGCAAGAATCCCGAGACCTACGGTGTCGGCAAATGGTGGGGCGGCGACGGCGCATTCTGGGACTTCACCAAGCCCGAAGGCCGTGCAGCATGGAAAAAGTACCTCACCGAGTCCATCATCGCCGTGGGCACCGATTCCGTCTGGAATGACAACTGCGAGTACGACAGCCTGATGGACAAAGACTGCACCTGCGATTTTGACGGCAAGGGCGGCACCATCGGCCAGCTGAAGCCCCTCATGAGCACCCTGATGTGCAAGGCGGGTGCCGATGCCGTGGTGGAGCACAACGCCAAGGCACGCCCCTACATGGTGTGCCGCAGCGGCAGCGCCGGCATCCAGCGCTACGCCCAGACCTGGTGCGGCGACAACTACACCAGCTGGAAGAGCCTGAAGTACAATATCCCCATCATCACCGGTATGGGTCTGTCCGGCCAGCCCAACGAGGGCGCGGACATCGGCGGCTTTGCCGGCCCCGCACCCACCGAGGAGCTGTTCGTGCGCTGGGTGCAGAACGGCATCTTCCAGGCCCGCTTCTCCATCCACTCTGCCTCCAACGATAACACCGTCACCGAGCCGTGGATGTTCCGGGAGTCTGCAGACACCATCCGGGACGCCATCCTGCTGCGTTACCGCTTTACCCCCTATCTTTACAGCGCCGAGTACGAGGCCAGCCGGACCGGTGCGCCCATCATGCGTGCTCTGGTCTACGACTTCCAGAACGACCCCAAGGCATGGGAGGAGAGCTTCGAGTTCCTGTTCGGCCGGGATATTCTGGTGGCCAACGTTCTGGAAGAGGGCGCCAAGACCCGCACCGTCTACCTGCCCGCAGGCTGCAAGTGGTACGACTGGAACGATAAGTTCCGCTGCTACGAGGGCGGCCAGACCATCGAAGTGCCGGTCACCATGGCTACCATCCCCATGTTCGTCCGCGAGGGCGCAGTCATCGCCATGGCAGACAACCAGCTGATGACCATGGAGGGCGACCACACCACCGCCCTGCACCTCATCGTGGCACCCAAGGGCACCACCACCACGACCCTGTACGATGACGACGGCATCACCAACGATTTCAAGAGCGGCGTGTACCGCAAGACCACCATCACCACCACCGCAGGCGAGCGGGTGACCATGAACTTTGCCTCCGAGGGCAGCTACAAGGACACCGTGGAGACCATCAAGGTGGAGATGATTGCCAAGGAAAAGAGCCCCTTCTGGGTCACGCTGGATGGCCGCAAGATCGAGCACTTCCTCAACCGCCGCAAGTTCGACGCCGCTGCCGAGGGCTGGTATTACAGCCAGAGCAAAAAGGCTGTGGAGGTCAAGTATGCAAACCCCGCCAAGGATCACGAGTTGACTGTCTCGTTTGAGCAGTTCGACCTGATCGGTATGTAACACTGCACGGAGGAACCTCTTATGCTGCTGCGTAGTTTTGAATCCTTTGAAAAGATCGAAAACGGCTACCTCATCCACGGCGATGCCGCCGATGTGAAGCTGGTTTTCATGACAGACGATATCATCCGCATCCGGGTGCACTTCGACAAGGGCACTCCCATGGAGGAGGAGTCCTACACGCTGGTGACCACCGCGTGGGAGGATCGGATGGACACCCTGCTCAAGGACGAGCGCACCCGCATCACCGCGCTGGATGTCCCCTGCGCTGAGGACGATAAGACCCTGACCTTTGAGACCGCACACCTGACTTTGAAGCTGTTCAAAAAGCCCTTCCATTTTGAGCTGTTCGATAAGTCCGGCAAGCTGATCTATCAGGATCTGCGGGAGCGCGCCTTTGAGAAGGATCAGATCGGCCGTCTGAGCCACTTCTCCAAGGTGGATCGGGAATACGACCACTTCTACGGCTTTGGCGAAAAGACCGGCCATCTGGACAAAAAGGGACGCCGCCTGCGGATGTCCCCCAAGGATGCCATCGGCCACGACCCCGAGACCGGCGACCCGATGTACAAGCACATCCCCTTCTACATCCGGGTAAATGAGCACGACCTGCGCCCGGTGGGTCTGTTCTACCACAACTCCTACGACTGCGTGTTCGACCTTGGCGAGGAGCTGTCCGGCTACTGGGAGCGCTACTGCTACTACCAGACCGACGGTGGCGACATCGACCTGTTCCTGCTGGCCGGTGAGACCCTGCCCGAGATCCTGAACGAGTACACCCTGCTGACCGGCCGCAGCGCCCTGCCCACCAAGCAGTCTCTGGGCTACTGCGCCTCCACCATGTACTACGCCGAGCTGGAAAAGAACTGCGACGAGGAGATCTACAAGGTCATCGACAAGCACGAAAAAGAGGGCATCCTCATCGACAACTTCTGGCTGGCTTCCGGCTATTCCAGCGGCGAAAAGGACAACCTGCGCTATGTGTTCAACTGGAACTACAAGCGCTTCCCGGAGCCGGAAAAGTTCTTTGAGAACATGAACGCCCGGGGCATCAACGTCATCCCCAACCTGAAGCCCGGCATCCTGAAGCACCACCCCTACATCGACCTGTTTGAAAAGAACGATGTCTTTATCAAGACCCCGGACGGCAAGGCTCCGTACTACGGCCGCTGGTGGGGCGGCGAGGGACGCTTCTTCGACTTCACCGGCCCCAATGGCCGCAACACCTGGAAGCAGCTGCTGGAAGAGAACATCCTCAAAAAGGGCACCAAGACCGTCTGGAACGACAACTGCGAGATGGACGGCGTGGAGGACCGCGACGCCCAGTGCGACTTTGAGGGCAAAAAGGGCACCATGGCAGAGCTGAAGATCCTGCACTCCAACCTGATGGCCTACACCGCCAAGCAGGCGCTGGCAGATGTGTACCCCGGCGAGCGCCCCTACATTATCAACCGCGCAGGCTACGCCGGTATCCAGCGCTACGCACAGGTGTGGGGCGGCGATAACCTGACCGACTGGCGCACCGTCAAGTTCAACATTGCCACCATTCTGGGCATGGGTCTGTCCGGCTGCTCCAACATGGGCTGTGATATCGGCGGCTTTGCTGGCCCCGCACCCGAAGCAGAACTGCTGCTCCGCTGGCTGCAGAACGGCATCTTCCAGCCCCGTTTCTGCCTGAACTCCGCCAACAACGATAACACCGTTACCCAGCCGTGGATGTACGAGGAGAACCTGCCCTACATCCGTGCAGCCTACCAGCTGCGCTACCGTCTGATGCCCACTTTGTACTCCCTGATGTACGAGTCCAACCAGAACGGTATGCCGGCATGGCGTCCGCTGTTCCTTGAGTTCCCGGAGGACCCCAAGTGCTACACCGACAAGAACCTGACCTTTATGTTCGGCAAGAGCATTCTGGTGGCGAATGTGGTGGAAAAGGGTGCCACTACCCGCACCATCTACCTGCCCGCAGACTGCACTTGGTACGATATGAACGATAATCTTCGTGCCTACGAGGGCGGCCAGACCATCGAGGTTCCGGTCACGCTGGCAAGCATCCCCATGTTCCTGCGTGGCTCTGCCGTTGTGGTGACCACCGAGGACGTCAAGCACATTCTCAAGGACACCATGCGCCAGATCGACCTGCTGGTCGCTGCCGAGACCGACACCAGCTTTGTGCTGTACGATGACGACGGCCACACCGAGGACTACAAAAACGGCGTTTATGCCAAGACTACCATCACCGTCAAGGCCGGTGACCGCACCGACATCCGCTTTGCCACCGAGGGCAGCTACGAATCCCCCGTGGAGCGCATGACCCTGAAGCTGGTCAGCAAGAAAAAGGGCGCACTCTGGGCCAGCGTGGACGGACAGCAGCTTCCCCAGTACATCGTCCGCGATGGCTGGGAGGCCGCAGAGTCCGGCTGGTACTACAACCTGCCTGACCGCACCATCTGGGTCAAGTTCGCAAAGCCTGCCAAGAAGGACTTTACGGTGACTGTCTCCACCGAAAAGTTTGACCTGATCGGTATGGCAGAGGACTAAAAAGCCATTTCCAATCTTCTTTGATTCTTCTTCAGAAACACGAAGGCCCGTGGGGAGCTCCCCCACGGGCCTTCGTGCTTTTTATCATAAGTTTCAGGCTTCAGTCTGCGTCTCCCGCCGGAGGATGCGGCAGACCATGAACAGGCAGTAGAACATTGCCAAACCCCATGCAAAGGGGTTGGAAAGGCAGATGCCCAGATAACCAAGGCCTGTCTTTACCGCCAGCACGCCGCCAAGACTGCGGCCGATGAGCTCGCCCACGCCGGAAACAACCGCCAGCACGCTGTAACCAAGCCCCTGCAAAGTGTTGCGGAAGATCATCAGCATGCCGTGGAAGCAGAACAGCATACCCATGACGCTGAGGTACTGGATGGCACCCGCCGTGACGGCGGGGTCGGCCTCGCCCAGCACCAGCCCCACCGCGTAGGGCTTGATGAAAAAGATCACGCCCCATGCCACGGCGCAGTAGAGCAGCTGCACCATGCAGCCGTCCTTAATGCCCTGCCGGATGCGGTCGGTGCGGCGGGCGCCGTGGTTTTGCCCCACATAGGTAGCCATAGCCATGCCCACGCTCTCCATGGGCAGGGTGAACATCTGACGGATCTTTTCGCCGGCGGTCTGGGCTGCCACAGCGGTGCTGCCCAGCAGGTTGATGGCGTCCTGCATGATGACCGCGCCGATGGCAGAGACGGAATACTCAAACCCCATGGGAAGGCCGATGTAGGCCAGCCGCTTGCAGTGCCCTGCCGAAAGCAGGGTGCGCGGCTGCCGGAAGGAAAGCCCCTCCAGCTTTGCCGTGCGGGTAAAGAACCAGTAGACGCACAGTCCGCCGCTGAGCAGCTGGCTGAGCACGGTGGCGATGGCAGCACCGTCCACCCCCATGCCCAGCGGCACGATGAAGAGGTAGTCCAGCAGAATGTTCACCACGCTGGCAACCAGCAGGAAATAAAATGGGTGCCGGGAATCGCCCAGTGCCCGCAGCACGCTGGAGGCGTAGTTATACAGCACCGTAGCCGGGATGCCCAGAAAAATGAGCCGGATGTAGAGCACCGCATCGGCGTACAGCTCCTCCGGCGTATGGATGAGCCGGAGCAGCGGCCCTGCCATCAGGGTGGTAAGCACGGTGAACACCACGCTCAGTACCAGACAGAGCAGTGCGCCGTTCAGCAGGTATTTTTGCAGTCCGTCCTTATCCTTTGCGCCAAAGGTCTCTGCCGCCGGGATGCCAAAGCCCACGCAGGCACCCTGCACAAAGCCCAGAATGAGAAAGTTGAGGGAGTAGGTGGTGCCCACCGCGCCCAGCGCATCGGTGCCCAGACACCGCCCTACGATGACGGTGTCCGCAAAGCTGTACAGCTGCTGGAATAAGGTGCCCAGCACCAGCGGCAAGGCGAACCGCAAAATCTGGAACAGCGGCTTGCCCACGGTAAGGTCGGTGGTACCGGAGCGCTTTTGAGAAGTAGCTGCCATAAAGAAAACTCCTTATTATTGTATTTCTATTATTCTATCATGGGCAGTTGCTTTTCCCAAAGTGGTTTTGTGACAGGAAGTTGTCTTTTTGTGATGGAAGTGCGGAAACCTCCATATTCTTCACAGTTGTTTCTTTTGCGGTGGAAAGTTCCGGCTGTCCGTTTGCAGATCTATGCATCCGCTTTTTGATGCAGCCTTTTATAAGGCTACACCCATCCACCATACGCTCCAACTTTGCGCCAAACGCGAACAACGCTCTTTTTGCTCTGCACAAAAACCTGCATCGTTTGGCGTAAAATTGGCGTATGGCGCAGTTTTCGCTGGAAATCCATCAAAAGAAAAAGCCTGAAATTTCTCGTAGAATCAAGATGTTTCAGCTTTTCTAATTGCAAATTGGAAATTTACTGTTCAATCGGCTTCATCATATGGAAGAGTACGAAAAGCGGTACAGACCCGTAAAGAAAACCCTTTCCATTCCCGGCCGGCTCAACGATGCCGCCGAATCGGCACATATCAACTTTTCCGGCGTCCTTCAGGATCCCTACCTTTGTTTTTCGTCAACAATAAAGCCGCTGACAGTCTGAGTCTCTCAGAAACCATCAGCGGGTTCATGATTCTTCAATGTTCCCAGACGCAAAAATGGCACCTGCTACTAAAAGCGGGTGCCATTTTTCGTCATTCAAGGCTCTTACAAAATGGTGTAATTGTGGTGTAGCAAGCCACGCAAAACGCAAAATTTTAATTCATCATCGTTATTATTTTGTGTTTTCAAAGATATTCCCATGGCAGATGAAAAGCACTTTCGTCATACCAAAATATTTCCTTATATCGTATCATTTTGATTTTTGCACACATGCGTGCAAAATTCAGTTCTGCTTCAAGAACTCCCGCAGCACATCCTCTGGGCGGGGTGTATGGTTCGGGTACTTTTCCCGCAGCGGTGCGGCGGCACCATCCATAATGTAGGGCACACCCACAATGTCCAGCATCGACATATCGTTATAATTGTCGCCAAAAGCCATCACATCGGCAAGGGCGATGTCCAGAGTCTTGCAGATGCTGCGCACACCGATGCCCTTGTTGGCAAAGGTGGTGTCGATCCAGTACGGCCCTGCCACAGCGCAGTTCGCCTCTTTCCATCGTGGGACAAACCGTTCCGTGTAAGATTCTACGCCTTCGTGCAGATACACCGATACTTTTGTGATCTCCTCCGGCACCTCGGAAGGGTCATGGATGATTTGATAATTGTTCCCGATGAACTGAATACGCTTGAGCATTCCCAGACCCCGCTCCATCAGGTATGCAGTATTCTGGCCGGAAAGCATCACTTCGCCCTGCCCGTCGCTGCGGGTCCACAGGTCGTTGGCGATTTCTTCGGCCAATGCACGCGGCATCGGATTCTTGGCGATGCACTGTTCGTCCTTATAGATCACGCCGCCGTTTTCGCAGAGAAACACACAGCAGTCCGCCACCGGTGCAAAGAGCTTGCGCAGGCTGGTATACTGCCGACCGGATGCCGGGCAAAACAGAATGCCGCGCCGATGCAGCTCCCGTATCTGCTCAAAGATCTCGTCTTCCAGTTCCTTTTTGCCGTATTGCAGCAGCGTACCGTCAATGTCGCTGCAAATCAGTTTGATTGACATTTTCCGTCCTCATTTTTCAAGATAATTTTAGGCAATTCCCCGGCATCCAGAACACGGATGCCTTCGTCCATCAGCATCTTGGCAAAAACACCCTGTCCGGGAATCTTTGTCCCGGAAAACGTTCCGTCGTAGATTTCCTTCACGCCGCAACTGGGACTGCGGGATTGCAGGATGGCAAGCTCCACCCCATTTTCTTTTGCGATGGCAAGGGCCTTGGCTGCGCCCGCTCGGAACTCCCGGTCCACATTGATGCCCTCTTTGTTCGTGACAACGCCCTGCACGATTTCCGCCGGGCACCGCGGTGTGGGCAGGCCGCCCAGCACCTCCGGGCAGACCGGAACCACCTGATGCCCCCGCGCAAAATCACAGACCGCCTGATTGTAATTGTTTCCGCCGCTGTATTTGCAGTTTTCGCCCAGCAGGCAGGCGCTGACCAGAATCTTCATTGTTGCGCGCTCCGTTTTTCAGATACTGAATCTTTTACCTATTCTACCACGCTTTTGGGCATTGAAAAAGAGGATTTTGCTTTTCCTATCCCCATACCGGGAGGTCCGCCGTAATCTTTTCTAATTCCTGTGCAAGAAACGTCAGTCTTTCCCTCAGATGGTTGTTATGCGGTGCATCTCCGTTCAGCAGATAGTCCGTTCTGACATTCAGGCAGGACGAAAGATCCTGCAGCAACTCAATCGAGCAGCAGCGGCTTCCCGTTTCAACTTTTGCAAGATGGTTCGCACTAATGTTCAGCATTATACTCAGCTGTTCCTGCGTAATTCCTTGCTTTTTCCGCAAATCGCGGATACGTCCGCCGAATTCTTTTGCATCAAATCGCATTGTTCAATCCTTTCCTTTGCGCCGGAAACACAAACAGGCCGAGACTCCTTTTCCGAGTCCCGGCCTGTTTTCAGCTTGAAAATGCACAATGACCGCGACTCGATGGAGCTGCTCTTGTGAGCAGCTCACGGAGTATTATCAGCCTTTAATGCATTTCAGGCAATTTTCCCTCTTGCGCAACTGAAACTTGCGCCATGGCGATATTATAGCAAGTACTTTCATTGCTGTAAAGCGCTAAAATATACTGCTTTTGCGGCAAAACCGCTCATTTTTCTGCGATTTACTTTGACGGCTGCAATTTTTTCTTGAGGTCATCCAGCATCTTGCAAACCAATGTACTGTTTTCTGAACAACCTTTCAGCAGGAAATCACTGCTGACTCCCATTGCATCCGACAGGCGTCCCAAGTGGTCTACTCCCAGATTGCGCTGTCCTTTTTCCAATGCGCGAAGCTGCTGCACTGAAATTTCAGCTTCTGCTGCAAGCCGTTCCTGCGTCCAGCCCTTTTCAAGACGGCTGCCACGGATTCTGTTGCCGACTTGCACTTTGTCATAACTCATATTCGGTCGTCCTTTCTGCTGCTACGCAGCGGTTTGGGCGGAGGAACTGGGTTTTGTTTGCAATCCTCCCTGCGATAAAGATGCTTTCTCCTTTTCCGCATACCAGGATAATGCATGCGGATTCAAATTCGACTTTATTTCACAAAAGCGAATTTGCTCATAAATTACCACAGAGTATTTTTTTCCGTCAAGTCCTTTTTTGCGGCGGAACGTGACAAATTCACACAACAAACTCACAAGAATGAATATCTGCACGCGAATTACACATATTTCACTATAAACTCGTTTCAAAAACATCAATATGTCTTAGTTTGCAGCGCAAATACATCAAATTTTCTACGTTTTTCACAGGTCTTATTTTCACGATTCCACGCAAAAAATCAAACGCCAATGGTATTTAACAAACACATATAGTGTGTCCGCTCATTTTATCTATCCCGTTTACACACAGTTCCGAACCAAAAGAACCGCATAAAGTTCTCATCAAAAAACGGGGAGTGACATCAAATCACTCCCCGTTTGCATTGATTGTATCAGAGTTTCGTCATCCAGAGCCCATGCAGATTGCAGTATGCGTAAACGGCCACCGGCTTTTCACTTCCCAGTTCAAACACCGCGTTGGGAGCCTGCCCCGGATTCAGATAGCGGATCTGCCCGCCGTTCTCAGTCTCCACAAAAATCCACTGAATATAGTGAACATCCGCCATGGGGTGCTCCACCGCGCCCACTGTGACCGTGAGACGACTGCCGGAAAGCTCTGCCACCGGCAGATGCTTCTCGCCGCTGGCTTCCACCGTATTGGGAACCAGCTCTTTCATTTTCTCCCCGCAGCAGACCAGCGGAACGCCTGCGTTATGGATGGTAGTGACGAGGTTGCCGCAGTGATTGCAGATGTAAAACTTTGCCTTCATATCGAAATCCTCCATTGGAATGTTATCGGTGTGTTTCTTGTATCTATATGATAACATTTCCTATTTATGATTTCTGTGACTGAATCACGCAAAGCGTTTTTGGGCTCACTTGCAATAAATCTCAATGGCTTTCTGCGCAAATTCTGCGGCACCGGCACCGCCAGCAGCATTGATGTTTTCCGTAAATGCTCCGCCTGCCCCATACATCTGCCCCAGCTGATTCAAGATCACCTTGGAACAGTTGTAGTAGTGCTCTGTGATAAACTCCTGCAGCTTCTTCACCTGTGCCTGCACTTCAGAGTCCGCCGGGTCTTTGCTCTGCATCCCGCCGAATGCCGCCACGATGTCCATCAGTTGACTGCTCATGTCCTTGACTTCTTTCTCGGTCTTATGGGCAGTTTTTTCCTCAAACTCTTTGTATTCCGGCGTTTCGCCCCATTCCTTTTTGGCCTGCTCGGTATACTTTTTGATCTTCTGCGTATCAAATGCGGTAAAGTCCATAACCATTCCTCCTGTGGATCGAATTTTCTGCGCAAGGCCGATCAGATCTTCAAGATGCTGCTTTTTCAATGTCAGAAGTGTGATCTGCTGTTCCAGTGCTTTCTGCCGGTCAAAAGCAGGATTCTCCACGATTTTCTGGATGTCCTTCAGTGGAAATTCCAGTTCCCGGAACAATAAGATCTGCTGCAAACGTTCCAGCGCGGCATCGTCATACAGCCGATAGCCTGCTTCGGTACGGCCCGCCGCGCGCAGCAGACCGATTTTATCGTAATATTGCAGGGTCCGGATGCTCACTCCGGTCCGCTTGCTCACTTCGTTCACTGTCATCATCTTGCTGTCCTCCCTTGCGACAGCCACAGTATACGCTATGACGCTGCGTCAGGGTCAAGAGGTTTTCTGAAAATTTTTTCACCCTTCCCTCTGCTCCACGATTTCCAAGCTGTCACGCCCCACACGGCAGAGCAGAAACAGCACCCTCACGCCTGCGGCTTTCGCTTCAGCCAGCGCTGTGCCAAACTCCGGCTGCGTGCCAACATTCGGCCTCACCTCGGTGATGCCTTCCATCTGAATCACAAAAGCCACTGCGCACCGATACCCTGCCCGCTGCGCCTGCGCTAACTCGCGCAAGTGCTTCACGCCCCGTTCGGTGGGTGCATCCGGGAAATAACCAATGCCGCCCACTTCCAATGTGCAGCCCTTGACTTCCATCAGATACTTTTGCTCGCCCTTTTCCATATAAAAGTCGATGCGGGACTTGCCATAGGTGAATTCCGATTTGATATAGTCGTAGCCCTGTTTTGCCAGCCACTCTCCTACTACCTTGTTAGGTGCTTGACTGTCCATATTGACCCAGCCAAGGCCCTGCTTGTGTACCGTCACAAGGTCGTATTTTGTTTTGCGTTTCGGGTTATCCGACACTTCCAGCCGAACC
>ERZ773111.1042-NODE-1042-length-14657-cov-2.915970_pt1 | contig 14657 bp, 10 predicted proteins | sample MGYA00580567_ERZ773111 | MGnify/ENA primary metagenome ERZ773111 (study PRJEB29015, sample SAMEA2737875) | human gut metagenome | biome: human gut; feature: human-associated habitat; material: faeces | place: China | collected 2012 ...
CAGACAAATTGCACACGCCATCCTTGATAAACTTGTAGTCCATACCGAGACCGACGTTCAATTCGGCCGGTGAGAAGAAAGCAGAAACCAGGTTATCAGAGTTGGTCTCATAGAGCAGACTGAACTGCTCCGAGAATTCCCGGCTGGATATATCAAACTGCTGGACCACGTTGTAGTTTGCCCCGTTTATAATCTGCCGGATATCCAGCAGGTCTGCATCTAACCGGTCCACGGTAGCCTCTACAGTAGCTTCCGTGTTGTCCACTGCTGTTTTTTCCAATGCCAGCTTGAATCGATGGTAAAGCAGCAATCCCATTACAATGATCGTAACCAGTGAAATCGCCATAAGGACAGACAGGATAATCGACTGTATGTTAAATACGATGTTCTTCCTGGAATCCGGCTTTCTTTTTCTATCTTTCATGTATTTTCCCTTTCACCTGTTCCCTATTTTCCGGAAGCTCTGTATTTGGAAGGGGAAACACCGAATTTCTTTTTGAATACATAGCTGAAGTAGTTCGCATCCTGATATCCCACTTTTTCTGCGATCTTATAGCTTTTTTCATCGGTGTTCAGCACCATTTCTTCTGCCCTGTCCATTCGGTAATCCGTAAGATAGGAGACGAAGGACTGACCGGTTTCCTTTTTAAAAAGCCTGGATAGATAGGAGATATTTAATCCTGTCAGCTTAGCAAGTTGTTCTGCTGTGATATGGGTATGAAGATGATCATAGATATAATCCAGACAGACAGCAATATGGAGTGATGATATTTTGGATTTTCGAAGGTTTCGCATTCGTTTCGCATAATCCATACACATGGCAGGATGAAGTGCTGCAACTTCCTCTGGCGTTTTGCAACGGTCCGCTTTTTGGATATAGAAATCGCTCAGACTGTAGGCATTTGACAATTCCATACCACCTTCAATGCAGTAACGTGCAATAATTGCTGTTGTAATGACATAATGGTATTTTATGTTTTGAAGATAGTGGTCGGACAAGGTGCCTAATCCTTCTTTATCTAATAAGGATTCCTGACACAGCTGTTCAACCTTTGCTACATCTCCTTCTTTTATCGCTGCATAAAAGGAAACCTCCGGATTGTATGGAGCCCGCAGAAGATTATTTTCCCTTTGAACAAATTCTCGGTATACAAGTTCTTTTTTCAGTTGCATATCCTATCCCCGTTCGTATAAAACAGTCATAAGACTATATAGTAAATATGACAGATAAAACAATATGACTATTAGTAAATTTGTATAAATTGTATCATAAAACATGACTATGGTCAATAAAACGATATAAAAGTAATATAAACGATATAAAGAAAACAGTAGTCTTCTTATACTATTTGCATAACAAAAATTTATACGGGAGGTATGTATTCATGAAAAATGCAAAAAAGATTATTGCTTTTTTAATGGCTCTTACACTTTTAGTAAGCACCATCCAGATGCCGGTTATGGCTGCAACAACAAAAAAAGCAACAATCAAGACGGTATCGATTGTAAAGCCTGAGACAAAAACGCTTGTTTTAAAAGCAAAGAAATCATACCAGTTGAAAACAAAAGTAACTGTAAATGGAAAAATCAGTAAGAAAGTAACCTACAAATCTTCAAATGAAAAGGTTGCTACCGTAAGTAAAAACGGTAAAATCAAGGCATTGAAAAAGGGAAAAACAACTATAACAGTAAGAAGCAAGGTAAATAAGAAGAAAAAGACAACCTTGAAGGTTATTGTTGGAACACCTGTTAAATCTGTAAAGCTCAATAAAAGCAAGGTGAAAACACAGGTTGGCAAGAAGGTAAAATTAAAAGCAACAGTTTCACCTAAAAAATCCAGTGTAAAGGGTGTAAAGTTTACTTCAAGCAATAAGAAGGTTGCAACAGTAAGTAAAAAGGGTGTTGTTACCTGTAAAAAGGCTGGAAAAGTTACAATTACAGCTACGGCTAAAGATGGCAGTGCAAAGAAGGCAAAATGTACAATTACTATTAAAAAGAAGAAAACTGAGCCATCCAATAAACCGGGAACACCAAACAAGCCGGGAACACCAAACAAGCCGGGAACGCCAAACAAGCCGGATGATAAAGACGATCAGGATAACAAGGGCGATGAAGACAACAAGCTTTCTTATGATGGATATAATCTGAAATGGGAAGATGACTTTGATGGTGATGCGTTAAATGAGGATGACTGGAATTATGAAGAGCATGCACCAGGATGGGTAAACAGTGAATTACAGGCATATGTAAAGTCTGATCAGAATGTATATGTAAAGGATGGAAAGCTGGTTATCCAGCCTGTCAAGACAAAGAATGAAGATGGTTCATATTCTATTACTTCAGGAAGAATCAATACACAGGGTAAGCATGATTTTACATATGGATTGTTTGAGGTAAGAGCTAAGGTTCCAAGTGGAAAAGGTTTCCTTCCGGCCTTCTGGATGATGCCAACAGATGAAAATCTGTATGGACAGTGGCCAAGATGTGGTGAGATTGATGCTATGGAAGTTATGGGGCAGGAAACAGATAAGGTTTATGGCACGATTCACTATGGAAGTCCACATGCGGAAAAGCAGGGAACATATACATTAGAGAATGGAAATTTTGCAGATGAATATCATACATTTTCATGTGACTGGCAGCCGGGTAAGATCACATGGTATGTAGATGGAATAAAATATCATGAGACAAGTGACTGGTTCACAGCAGTTGAAGGTGAGACAGAGGTTGCTTATCCTGCACCATTTGATCAGCCATTTTACATGATCTTAAATCTTGCAGTTGGTGGATCATGGGTTGGATATCCGGATGATGATGCAGATTATATCAATACTCAGAGTTATAGTATTGATTATGTAAAAGTATATCAGAAGGACAGCTACAATGAAGATGTAGAAAAACCTGTTAACGAAGTAATTATCCGTGATCCGGATGCAAATGGAAACTATGTAAACAATGGAGATTTTGCTAAGACAGAAGATCTCACAGATGACATAGACTGGAAATTCCTTACCGCTTTAGAAGGAGAAGGAAATGCAGTTATTAAAAACAAGGCAATTGAAATACATACAGATAAAGCCGGAACAGTTGATTACAGTATTCAGCTTGTTCAGCCGTCAATTCCTGCAGAAAAAGGCGGCGAATATACAGTAACATTTGATGCATGGGCAGATGAAGCACGTACTATGAAAGTAGATGTATCTGCACCAGATCGTTCCTACAAGCGTTATCTGAATGATACGGTTGTTGACCTGAAAACAGAGAAGCAGACCTATACTTATACATACACCATGACGGATAAGCCGGATGCAAATGCACGTCTGGAGTTCAATTTCGGTGCTACAGATTCAACAGCTACTGTATACATTACAAATGTATCAATTAAAAAGACAGCACAGAAGGAAATTGATAATAGTAAAAAACCTTTATCAGATGGTAACTATATTTACAATGGTGGTTTTCAGGAAGGTAAGAATCGTCTCGGTGACTGGACTGTGACAAATAACTGCCAGGCAGTAGTTAGCGTAACAGGATTGGCAGATGGCCGTCGTCTTATGGTAAAGGCTGATACAAAGAATAAAGCGGATGTAATCCTTTCACAGGATGGTCTTCCACTTAACGTTGAGACAGAATATGCATTGAGCTTTGACGCACAGGCAGATACAGATATGCAGCTTGATGTAGTTATTGCAGGTGAAACATTTACTGCAGATGTAACAACAGACAAACAGACATTTAACTATGTATTTAAAACACCGGAAGAGTTAACTGATGCATTTAAGACGATAACATATTTCCTTGGAAATAAGGGAACGATCTATTTGGACAATGTTCGCGTTGTTGAAAATACACTGATTAAGAACGGGAGTTTTAAGGCAGGTTTCTCCGGTTACGAAGTATATGCAGAAGGCAGCACAGATGTATCTTATGTAGTCGACAGTCAGACAGAAGATTATGCAGCAGATTTTACGATCAAGGATACAGGTGCTCAGGACTGGATGATCCAGTTAAAGCAGAACAATATTAGTCTTGAAGAAGGTCAGTGGTACAGACTATCATTAAAGGCAAAATCAGATATGAACCGTAAGCTTATGGTTGCACTTCAGAGAGATGGTTCATCTGATGATGACTGGACACCATATTCAGGATCAAAGACAGTTGATCTTACAGATGAATATCAGTCTATTGTTGTTGAGTTCAAGATGAAGAACAAGAGTGATCCTAGAACAATTTTAAGTATTTCTATGGGTGCTGTAGGCGATGTTCAGATCAAACAGCAGCATAGAATCTGTATTGATGATATTATTCTTGAGAAAATTGATGCTCCAAAGGTTGATGAGACGGAGTCAGATGTGAATCTGATCAAGAACGCAGATTTCTCAGAGGGAGACAATGGACTTTCAAACTGGGAAGGTGGTATTATGGGTGATGCTGTTGGAACACAGACAGTTGATAAGGGTGTTATCACTTATGAATTATCAGATGCTGGAACTGCTGACTGGAATGTACAGTTGAAGCAGATGGGACTGGCATTGGAAAATGGAAAGACCTATGAAGCAAGTATTACTTTAAAGTCAACCGAAGCAAGAACGGTATTATTGAATTTCATGAGCAACTCTTATAAATGGTATGGTGGAGAAACAATTGTTCTTCCAAAGAATGAAGAGGTTGTAAAAACCATTACATTCACAATGAATGAAGAGACAGATACTGATGCTGGATTCTTCCTCTCTATGGGTAAGATTGCGGATGTTGATACCCCTGCATCTACAATCACAGTATCAAATATCTCTTTAAAAAAGCTTGCTGAATAATTCGCAGGCAGATAAACACATAAGTATTTACACAAGACAGGCATCGGTATTGTTACCGGTGCCTGTTTCGATTATGTAGATAAGTTATCAGGATGTTATTATTGTTTGTTAAAGCTGTAAACTTCGGCAATCTCGCTGATGGAGACATAGGCTTTATCGTCAAGTTCATGGACAATATTCTTCATCTTTCCAATCTGGAAACGGTTTACAACAATGTAGATCATGGTCTTTTCCTGATCCGAATAGAAGCCCTTTGCATCGATCATCGTTATACCGCAGGAAAATGTATCCGAGAGTTCCTGACAGATTTCCTGTGGCTTCGTTGTAATGATATAGGCGGCTTTGGAACGGTCAATACCTTCTACGATAAAGTCGATGGTCTTAAGTGCAGCCATATATGTAACGATGGAATAAAGAGGCAGGATCCAACTGTTCAGGATAATGCCACAGATGATGTAAAGCATTACATTATAGACCATAACAAAGGTTCCGACGGTGATGCCAAGGCGTTTGGCAAATATGATCGCAAGTGTCTCGATACCGTCCATTGCACCGCCAAAACGGATTGCAAGTCCGCTTCCTGCACCGGAGATCAGACCGCCAAAAAGTGCACATAGAAGCAGATCGGAGCCTGCAAGTGGGGATACAAACCGGACATCGATAGGAAGGATGTCGGTAATCAACCATGCGCCCAGAGAGTAGATCGCAACTACATAGATCGCATAGATGGTGAAGGTAGATCCTTGTTTTTTCCAGCCATATAAGAACAGTGGAATATTTAAAATAATAAGGAAAACAGAAAGTGACAGGTGTTCCGGAGTGATCTGGCTTAGCAGCATGGAAGTACCGGATATGCCACTGTCATAGAGATTAACAGGACTTAAAAATATCGTAATACCGAAGGCATTGATAAGCCCGGCAATGGTCAGCCCGAGGATATTTTTCCAGTGTAGGGAACGAAAGATGGTTTTTAGTTTATTCATATAAAAGCCTCCTGTTCTGTCATATACATTTTTTACTATGGTCAAATATTACATGAGAAAACCATTGATTACAAGAGAATTGTGTTTAATTTAATTAAATCTTTACTGGAAGTTTATTGTTTTCTTGCATTCGTATTTGTCAGAGAGTAAGATAGACTCATATATTATGTGATATTAGAGGAAATAGAATAATATGAAAAATGTTTCAGAAATTATAAATCAAGGAAATAAAAATGCAGAGCTTCCGGCATGGTTAAATATGCGGCATGCATGGAGTGCCAGTGATGCAAAGCGGGATGAAGGGTTGGCATATCCGGATAATGTAATTCAGATCAAGAATTTGGACTATAAAAAAGAGCCGGATCATCAGAAGTGGTGTGAGGCAGTTGAATTATTAGCTTCACAGAGAACTATGGGGGAAAAGACATCGGAAAAGTATAGTCGGATTTTCTATTATAATGAACCGGACGATGCTTCGAATCTTGATTCTGAACGTTATGCATCAAACAGTTTATTTGATATATATTATCCGGCTGAGTTGGATGCACAGACATCATATCCGGTGATCGTCAGCATTCATGGCGGTGGATGGTTTTATGGAGATAAAGAGCTGTATAGTTATTATTGCTGCCATCTGGCATCAAAGGGATTTGCGGTTGTGAATTTTAATTACCGGCTGGCACCTCAGAACAAATATCCGGCAGCAATTGAAGATGTGGCATATCTTATCCGATATATTCATGAGAATGCAGGTGTGCTTCATCTGGATATGGAAAAGTTTTATATGCTGGGGGATTCAGCAGGAGCACAACTTACGGCAAATTACTGTATTATTGCCGGGAATGCAGCGTATCGGAACAAGCTGGATTTCTTTACATATGACAGACTTCCAAAGGCTGTGTGTCTGAATTGCGGAGTATATGAGATGGATAAGCGGGAGGATAATATTTCTGACTGGTATATGAAGAAGGAAGATGGAAGTTATGCAGTATCTGAAGAGCAGAGAAAGTTGTTCCTTTCACAGCTTGAGTATCTGACGAAAGATTTTCCACCGGCATATCTGATGTACAGTGTAAATGATGATCTGAGATTTCAGACCATTCATCTGGATGAACGAATGGAGAAGCTGGGTATCCGGCATGTGATCCGGTCATTTGGAGAGAAACATCCGGACAGCGGACATGTATTTCACATTAATCTGAAAAACCCGGAAGGCGTACAGTGCAATGAGGAAGAATGTGCATGGTTCCGTCAGTATGAATAAGTACATGGCGGTTCATATAGAAAGTATATGTATTTGTAAGACTTGAAAAATATGAAATGAAATTTGGAGTACAAGAAAATGGCAGAAGGTTGTAATCATAATTGTAGTAGTTGTGGAGAGAGCTGTTCATCAAGAACTGCTCCTCAGAGTTTACTTGAAACACCACATGAAGGAACAAAGATCAAACATATCATAGCAGTTATCAGTGGAAAAGGCGGTGTCGGAAAATCATCCGTAACGACATCCCTTGCAGTTACCTTGAATCGTCTTGGTTATAAGACTGCGGTTCTGGATGCAGATATTACCGGACCTTCGATTCCGACAGCATTTGGAATAAATGAAGAACCGGAGAGAGGCGGCGATTTCCTGTATGCGGTTGAAACAAAGACCGGAATCAAGATGATGTCGATCAATCTGTTGATCGAAGATCAGACGGCACCGGTTATCTGGCGTGGTCCGATCATCGCGGGAGCAGTAAAACAGTTTTATACAGATGTTGTCTGGGGAGACATTGATTATATGCTGGTTGATTGTCCGCCCGGAACCGGAGATGTACCGCTTACGGTATTCCAGTCTCTGCCGGTTGATGGCGCAGTTATTGTTACAACACCTCAGGATCTGGTGTCTCTTATTGTGGAGAAGGCAGTCCGTATGGCAGACGATATGGGAATCCGTATCTTAGGTCTGGTTGAGAATATGTCATATTTCAAATGCCCGGATTGCGGCAAAGAACACAGCATCTTCGGTGAGAGTAAAGTAGAGGAGATACAGGATCGTTTCGGTATCGAGACGGTCGTAAAGCTTCCGATCGACCCGGCACTTGCCGGCTTGATGGATGAAGGTAAGATCGAGGATATGCCGGAATCAAAGCTGAAGGAATTCGCACAGACGATCGTGGGAAAGATAGGATGAAAGAATAAATACAGGAGGTATGGATGGGGTATAAGAAAACAGATGCGTTGATGAGACATTTGCGAGACAGTGGAATTGCAATATATGGACCTAAACAAAAACGTCAGCTAATAAATACAGGATATTTTCATGGATATAAAGGATATCGTTTTTTTGGGAATGCAAATAAAAGATTGCCATTTACATCTTATGATGAAGTCTATGCTACAATACAATATGATTCGGATTTAAAAGCTTTATTATATGGGAAAATGATGTTTATAGAGACCGCAGTCAAGAATATAGCATTGGAAAGTATATTGGTAAATGCAAATTCAGAATCAATACAAGATATGTATGATAAAGTTGTAAGTGGCTATAATAATGCACCAAAATCTGCAACTGTAGAGCAGAGAAGAAAATTGCAGCAGAATAAATTGAATTTACAGAATTCAATTCAATCCAGTCTGGCAAATGCTTATAAAAAGAATAATCCAAGAATCACACATTTTTATAATAATGTTGGCTATTCAGATGTTCCAATCTGGGCATTGTTTGAAATTATGACAATGGGAGATCTGGGTTATTTATTGTCATGTCTTACATATAGTGTTCGTGATGATATTTCAAAAAGATTATCAATAAATGTATCTTGTGATACAGATCGACAGTTGATATATAAGTATATTTATACATTAAAGGATCTGCGTAATGCCATAGCACACAATTCTGTAGTTTTCGATACCAGATTTAGAAATATTGATCCGACAAGTGCAATGAAACAGTGTCTTAAAATTGAAGTAGGGTTACCATATGTAAATTTTAAAACCATTGGTGATTATATAATTCTTATGTGCTATTATATGAAATTGCTAAGGGTGTCAAAGACGGAGATTAAGTTATTTATCCGAGAGTTTGAGAAAATTACAGAAAAATATAGACAATCAGTTAATTCTGATGTTGCAGCAATGGTAATTCATCCGGATCTGAATTCAAGAATGAACATATTGAAAAATTATATCTAAAACTTGCATTTTTTCAATGCCTATTGTATATTATAAATACTAATTGGGGTATGCATTTGCGGATGCATACTTAAAAGAGTCGGAGCAATCCGGCTCTTTTGCGTTATAATAGACGATATATAGAATCTGTAATATATATGAAAATATGATTGAAAAAAACGTCTAAATAGTGGAAAATGTGTATAGTATCAGTTATAGACAGGTCGGGAATTATGAAACTTAGAAAACTACTGGAAAGCTGCCACCTGTGTCCGAGAAAATGCGGGGTGAACCGCATAAACGGACAGACAGGGGCATGTAATGAAACATTATCAATATCAGCCGCAAGGGCGGCACTACATATGTGGGAGGAGCCTTGCATTTCCGGAGAGAACGGATCGGGCGCGGTATTCTTTTCCGGGTGTTCTCTTGGATGTGCATACTGCCAGAATCACGATATATCCGGGGGCTTGAATGGAAAAGAGATCACGATAAAGCGCTTATCGGAAATCTTCTTTGAGTTAAAAGAGCAGGGAGCCAATAATATCAATCTGGTAACGCCGGATCATTTTATTCCTCAGATCATAGAGGCAATCGATATGGCAAAGGAGCAGGGGTTCAATCTTCCGTTTGTCTATAATTGCAGTGGATATGAGGAGATCGACGCCCTGAAGCTGTTAGATGGATACATTGACATTTACCTGCCCGATTTCAAATATATGTCGGCAGAACTGGCGGCGAGATACAGTCACGCACCGGATTATCCGGAGGTGGCGAAAACGGCACTGGCGGAGATGGTACGTCAGGTAGGAGGAGATCAGACGACATTTGACGAGGATGGCATCATGAAGCGTGGTGTTATTGTCCGTCATCTGGAGCTTCCGGGATGTATCGAGGATTCCAAGGCTGTCATTCGTTACTTATATAAAACATATGGAAATAATATTTACATCAGCATTATGAACCAGTATACTCCGATGGAGGGAATCGGTGAGAAGTTCCCGGAATTGAACCGCAAACTGACGGAACGGGAGTATGATGAACTGGTTGATTATGCGATTTCGATCGGTGTAGAAAATGGTTTCATCCAGGAAGGGGAAACGGCATCAGAAAGTTTTATACCTCCATTTACAAATGAAGGGATATGATGCAGAAATGTCCGGTATAATAGTTGAAACAGATCAGATGAAAATATCTGGTTTAAAATAAAAAAGGAAAGGAAGATGGGAGTATGAAAAACATCTTAAAGCAGGCGGCAATGAGTATTTTACTTGTTGCGCTGGTGTGTTCTTTCTGTATAACACCTGCAATGGCAGCGACAGAGTTTATCGGAGAGACAAAAGAAAACAGTGCAGTTGTTTCAGATGAAAGTGCAGAACTTGCTGCAAGTTCAGGCTGGGTAAAGAAGAGTTCCGGTCGTTTTGAATATTACAGCAAGGCAGGCAAGGTAACGAAGAAGCTGGTGAAGAAGAATGGGTTCTTCCGTTATTATCTGAAAAAGAATGGCAAATGGAAAGCGCAGAAAAAGGTCTGGGTGACAATCTCACATAACCAGTATTATGCGAATGCAAAAGGCAAGGTCACCACGATCTACTATGGTGCCAGCAAAAAGGCAAAGCGGTATTCCGGTGGTAAATGGAAGTATGTGAAGAATGATACTTTGCGTCTGGCAAATGGGAACGTGTATTATTTCAGTGCAAATGGTATCCGTCAGACGAAGCATAGCTGGTATAAGATCAATGATAATCGTCATGTTCTGGTCGGCGAAAAGGGTTCCGATACCGTAGATTATCTGTTGAAGAAGGATCACGGTGCATGGAAATGTTATGTCAGCACAAAGAAAGGCTGGGATAAGTTCAGAAGCAAGTGGGCACAGGCATATGGCAAGATCTATTACTTTGATGTAACCGGAAAGGCATCCAGAATCTACTATGTGGAGTCCATGAAATGCTATGAATACAAAAATGGCAAATATGTAATGTGGAGAAATACAACAAAATATATTGGTAAATATCTGTTGTATTTTGGTTCCGATGGTGTACGTGTTACTAAATCCGGTTGGTATAGGATATCATCAGATAAAGAGATTTATGTAAATTCACAGGGAATTGTTACGGATTCCAGAACACCTGTAAAAGAAACAACCGGACATTCTGCAACCGGCTGGTATACGATCAAGCTTAGTAATGGCAGTACAAAGCAGGTATATGGATATTTTGATTATGATGCAGAAAATACGATCATCCGTCAGTTAAATGCATACAGAAAGGCAAATGGTCTTAATGAATTGACAAGATCACAGAGCTTGATGAATTCTGCAAGAGTACGAGCATATGAGTGCTCTTATTCCTTCTCACATACAAGACCGGATGGTACGCAGTGTTTTACTGCTTCATCAGAAATGAATGGCGAAAATATTGCAGCCGGCTATCCTTCTGCAGATGCAGCAATGACAGCCTGGAAAAATTCACCGGGACATGATGCAAATATGAAATTGCCACTATTCAGTAAAATTGGTGTTGGTGTATTTGTAGCAGTATCCAGTGACAATTGTGGATATAAATATTACTACGTTCAGAACTTTGGTATTTAGAAACAGATTGTATATTTTATTCATAAAGTAAAAGGTACTTCAGAATGTTTAACATAATTGTATGACATCCTGAGGTACCTTTATTTTTATAAGCCTGCTTTTATAAGGTCATTTTCATCAGAAAAAGTAATGCAGTTATACAAGAATAAAACCTGATCGTAGTCTTCGACGTTTACCAGATTGCTGATCGACTGGTTCGTGTACCGGAGATCGATCATAGTTACGGTATCGTAGTTGTTGATCAGAAACTGCATCATGGAATTGGCATAGCTGTCTTTGATCACCAGAATGGAACGCCTGTCAGTTCCGGCTGTATCTTTTGGATCGGATGCAGCTTCTGCAGTCGTTGTGTTGTTTCGATGGAGCGTTGCAACCGCTACGTTCTGTCCGGTATAGGATGCATATTTGTCTTTTACATCCAGATAGTCACGGAAGAAGATGGAGTCATAGGAAGCTTCTTTATCAAGTCCATTCGAGGTTGTCATGGATGGTGTTGCACTATTATCTGCCAGAGTGTAGAAATCAATCTCATCTTTTGTAACAGACTGATCTAAGGTCTTTGAGAACAGGGTTCCCTGAAATTCTGTGCTGGCGGTTTCCTTTGTAAAATCCTTCAATTCATAAGGAGTATATCCAAGTTCTGCTCCGGCAGACTGATATGCATAGTAAGCACCAAGGGATGTCCAGTGGTGGTCGGTACGATAATAGATATACTCGCTATCATGTTCCTTTAAGGCATTATATATATTGATCGGTGTCACACTGGATAGTTCGTTATAACAGGATTCGATCATGTCTTTTTCATCAACTGATACATTCTTAACAGCCGAAGGCAGCAGGGAATTTCCATAGACACCGACAGAGGTCGGACACAGCATGAAGTAGGTTGGAATCTCCGGATGCTTTGCAGCGAAGCTGTTAATGACAGCAAGATTTGTATGGATCTTATCAGCATCATATGCCGCACCGATATCGTCATAATCCGAAAGTACCTGCATCATCCGATCGTCTTTTGTATATACTGTTGAAATCTCTGTTTTGCCCATCAACCGTTCAGAATCATTCATGGCTGAGATCCACTGTTCCCTGCCATAGAACCGGTCAGAGAACCAGGAATCAAAACCGTTCATAAATGTCTCGTCCTTGATGGAGGAAAGACTGATGGTTGGAAATTCCGACAGATAACGATTTTCATTTTCGGAAAAAGGCGCTTTCTCTTTTGGTAGTTTGACAAGTGTCAAAATGGGAAGAGCAATAATGATACATGCAAATATGATAATTCCAATTTTTTTATGCATAAGGGTTCACCTCACAAAATTCTATAAACATAGGCGTTTGCGAAACGCCATGCCAATCTCGCCTGACGGCTCGAATAGGCTATCGCCATGCCAATCTCGCCTGACGGCTCGAAAAGGCTATCGCCATGACAACCTCGCCTGGCGGCTCGGTTTGCGGCATTCGCCGTATACCATCTGATCCTTTCAAAGTTACCTGTGAGCAAGCTCACGTTGACTTTGAAAAGTCTCATCTGGTGCATGGCTCTTTTTTTAAAAGTTGAAATACAAAAATGGGTTATAGCTTGCATTGACAAGGTAGGCGGTGGAAAGCAGCATCAGAATCGCCATCAAAATGACGCTTCCGTAATTGCCGACAGCCGGAACTTTGTCTGCGAGCTTAATAGCCAGCTTCTTTGGCAGATCCGTAGAACCGATGATCGCAATGATGAATAACAATCCGAAGTTCACAAGGATATATATGGTATAACTGTCGTAGAAGCTACTGCCAAAGCGGAACATCCGTCCCATATAGGAGAATGCCTGTGCGATCGTTGATGTATCAAAGAGTACCCATCCAAGCATGACGAGGACGATCGCATAAACACGTTTTATAATAGAAGGAATCTTTGTAAAGATATCCTGCTTTCCTGCTTTTGTCAGAGCAGTTGTAACCAGCTTTTCTATAATGATCAGAACACCGTACAGAGAACCCCACAGAATGAAGTTCCAGCTTGCACCATGCCAGACACCGGTTAAGAACCAGACGACTGCGGTATTGAAGATTGTGCGTGCAAGTCCTTTACGGCTGCCACCCAGAGGAAAATAGACATAGCTCTTGAACCAGCCGGAGAGGGTCATATGCCATCTGCGCCAGAATTCACTGATACTATTCGACATATACGGATAATTGAAATTTTCCGGGAAATGGAAACCGAGCATCTTACCCAGACCGATCGCCATATCAGAATAACCGGAAAAATCAAAATAGATCTGTAAGGTATAAGCGGCAATACCAAGCCATGCGGTTGCAACCGGAAGCTCGGATAAGTCCATAGCTTTGACATTTGTCCAGACAACACCGATATTATTTGCGATCAGAACCTTCTTGCCAAGACCGACCGCGAAGCGGAGAATACCATCCCAGATCAGGTCGATGTCGATCACACGTTCATTCAGCTCGGCAGCTACATCTTCATAACGAACGATCGGACCTGCTACGATCTGTGGGAACAGCGTGACAAAGGCTGCAAAGGTGATCGGATTCTTCTGAACAGAGATGTTCTTCCGGTACAGGTCGATCGTATATGACATGGACTGGAAGGTAAAGAAGCTGATACCGATCGGAAGCAGAGAGGTCGGTGAACCATAGTGCGTTCCGAATATGTTATTAATATTTTCTATGATAAAATTGCTGTATTTGAAAAAGCCAAGCAAAGACAGATTCATGACCATCGATACGATCAGTGCAAGCTTTCGAAGTGCCTGACGGTCGCCTGCCTTATAAATGACCAGACCTGCAAAATAATCGATCATCGTCGATGCGATCAGTACAAATACATAGATTGGTTCGCCCCATGCATAGAAGAACAGACCGCTGATCAGGATGAACAGATTCCGTAACTGCTTCGGGACAATATAATAGATAACCAGTGTAACCGGTAAAAAAATATATAAAAATGTCAAACTGGAAAAGACCATGTGATACCCCAACTAACTTCATTATTATGTCGACTTCTGTCGCCGTAACAATTATAAAGTTAACGTATGGTAGTGTCAATCAGATTAAATATTAAATATTTGTGAGAAACCGGCTAAGAAACGGGAAAATATA